>Ga0207771_100241_pt1 | contig 37564 bp, 39 predicted proteins | sample A23M2SouthBayCA_2_FD_187731 | JGI IMG/M metagenome (GOLD analysis project Ga0207771, IMG submission 187731) | Aerobic enrichment media microbial communities from Eden Landing Ponds, California, USA - A23 M2 (2) (SPAdes) | ecosystem: Environmental > Aquatic > Marine > Unclassified | place... | reverse complement strand
GGGGCGGGAGCCGATGGCACCGGAGACGGCCTGGCGGGCGGGTCTGGGCCTTCCGGAGGTCGCGGCGGGCTACGCGGTCGAACGCCGGTTCGAGGACGGCGAATCGGCAGTCGAACGGGTTCGCGACCTGCTCGTCTCGGGGACAGACGTGGCGCTGGTGGGGCCGCCCGGGTCGGGCAAGAGCACGGTCTGCAAGCGCGTCGCCTACGAGTCCTTCGAGACGGGCGACACCGTCCTCTACCGCGAGTCGGGCGCGGGCCAGCCCTTCGAGTCGGTGAGCGTGCTCGAACGCCGCCTCGAACGCGCGAGCGGCCGGACCGTGGTCGTCGTCGAGGACGCGGTACGGCCGGAAGCCGCCGCCGCCTTCGAGACGCTTCGGTCGGTCGCCGGGCGGGACGACGTCGTCTTCCTGTTCGACGCACGTGACACCGAGTGGCACGAGACGGCGAAACAGGTCGGTGACGCCAGGATCGACGCGTTCAGGCGGCGTGCCGTCGAGACAGTCCCGATCCCGTCGGTCACTGAGGCGGACTGTGAACGGTTCGTCGAGCGCGTCGAAGCGATCGGTGAAGTGGAACTCGCCGTCTCCGCGACGGCCGTCTACGAGGCGGTGGCCGCCGACGCCACAGGGCCGGGGTCCCGGGTCGCGACGACGGCGTTCGACCGGTTGGCACGATACGCCACACCGCTCCGGTCCGACGAGGAGGGCCCCTCGTCGCTGGACGAGGACGTCGACGCGGTCCGGACAGGGCTGGCGGAACTGGGTGAGACGGCCGTCGACGTGGGCGTGACCGTCAACCTGCTGAACGCCGCCGGTCTCGGTGTCTCTCCCGTCTACGCGTACGCGGCCGTCGACGAGAGCGAATACGGGAGCGAGACCGTCGAAGCGGTATCGGAAGCGCTCGAGTGGCTGGACGGACGGATACTGTTCGGACGGGGCGACGCGACGACCCCGTACCGGACGGTCCACGAGACGTGGTCTGCGCGATTCCTCGAGCGATCGCTGGCAGACGAAGGCGAGGTGACGACACGCCGGCGGTTCGATCGGTGCGTCTCCGGACTGTTGGGACTGGCCCAGAACCCCGAACTGGTTCGGTCACTGACCGCGGCTGGGGCGGACGTCGACGTGCCGGAACCGATCCTCGCCACACCCGGCGAGTGGGCGGACGCGACGGCGGTGAGCCTGTACGCGGCGGGGCGTGAGTACCCGAAACTCGCGTCGCTGTTCGGGACGACCGACGGGCCGGCCGTCGAGTTCCCTGCGGTGTGTGCCGAGGAGACGGTCACCGAGTGTGTCGCACTGCTGGGCTGGATGAACGTCGAGGCGGGGGCGTTCGAGCGAGCCGAAGAGGCCTTCGAGTCGCTCCGGTCGCGCGAGGGCGGCGACGAGATTGAACAGTTGCGCGGGCTGGCCGAAGTCGCCAGACACCGGGGTAACGCCGACGTTGCGGGCGAACTCGCCTCGGAGTTGCTCGACGCCGCCGTCGCGTCCGACGACCGTCGCGAGGTCGGCCTCGCACGACTCACGTACGCCCGACTGCTCCGCCACCGGGGTGACTGCGAGGAGGCGCGCGTCCAGCTCGAAGACGCCGAGGCGTCCTTTCGGACGATCGAAGACCGCCACGGGTTGGCGTCGGTCGAGAAGGAACGCGGACACGTCTCGAACGCGGAGTCGGACTACGCCGCCGCCACAGAGGCGTTCGAGCGGAGTCTCGGACTGTTCCGCGCCGTCGACGACAGTCACGCAGTCGCCGAGGTGCTGGGCGAACTGGGAGTCACCGCGATGTTGCAGGGCGACCACGACCGCGCGAGCGACCGGTTACACCGGGCGCTGGAGGCAGCACGGGAGGCCGGAGACCGGCGTGCAAAAGCGCGATTCCTCGAGAAACTGGGGAACGTCGCCGCAAACGAGGGGCGGTGGGACGATTCGCTGGCGTACAACGAGCGCGCGGCGGCGATCGCCAGGGACGTGGATCTGAAGACGCGGCTCCAGCGCGCACTCAGTGGCCAGGCGAAGGTCTACCGGATCCGGGGCGAGATCGAGCACGCCGCGGCCCTCTACGAAGAAGCGCTCGGACTGGCCGAGGAGGCCGGGAACAGAGAGAGTCAGACGGCGACGCAGGTCAGTCTCGCGGCACTGCGGGTCAACGACCACGACCTGACGGCGGGCGAACGTCTCGCCCGCGAGGCGCTGTCGAACAGTCGGGCGATCGGCAACCGCCGCTGTGAGGTCGATAGTCGCTACCTGCTGGGCTGGACGGCCACGATCCGGGGCGACCTCGAGACGGCGGCCAAGCACCTCGAAGCGGCACTGACGGTCGCTGGGGAGATGGACGCGCCGGGGAAGCGAGCGCAGGTACTGACGGCGCTACAGATGTGCCGGCGGCGACGGAGCGACCTGAAAGGCGCAGTCGAACTCGCACACAGACAGATCGAGATCCGCGAATCTCTGGGCGGCGCTAACGGGCACGGCGAGAGCTCCCTCGCGGCAGTCGCACTCGACTGCGACGAGGCGGAACTGGCCGTCGAGTATCTCCAGCGGGCCCGTGAGCGGTTCGCCGAGTACGGCGACGAGGGACTGCTGGCGAGCGTTCTCGCCACGCTGTCTATGGCTCACCGGGAGGCAGGCGACCCCGACAGTGCCGAGGCGTGCCTGTCCGAGCTGGGAGACCTTCTCGGCGACGACCCGGGACTGGAAGCGCGCTACCGGAGCGAGCGTGCCGTACTCGCTCGCGAGCGCGGACGGTTCGACGAGGCCGAGGCCGAGTTCGACCGGGCGCGTAAAGCGCTGGCCCGCGTCGAGGACCCCTTTTTCGAGGCGGACCTGTCCCACGACCGCGGACTGCTCGAGCGCGAGCGGGGGAACCTGGTCGCCGCCCGTGCCGCGTTCCGCGCGTCACTGGACCTGTACGACCGGATCGGGACCGCGCATCTCGCGTGTGAGGTCGCGGCCGACCTGGCGGCGGTCTGCGAGGCACTGGGTGAGAACGCCGCCGCGGACAGGGTCAGACGCGTCGAACGCGACCGTGTGGCGGCGTTCGAGTTGCCCGACCGTGACGCACTCGAACCCCGGACGACCGACTCCGGGCAGACGACACCCGACGGAGCGACGGTCGACGTCCGAGAGGACCGGTCGACCGGTCTGACGACCGGAGCGTCGGCTGTCGACCGCTCGACCTGTGAGTGAACAATAACGTCGGCCCACTCCCCGAAATCAATCCGAGAGTCGGGAGGGTGCGGTGTCGACGGTCTAGTCGCCGAAGGAGTCGTCCGAACGACCGGACGGGTCCGGGCAGCGTATCGAACACTCCCCGGGGGCACAGGTGGTTTCGAGGGCGGCGAAGACGACGAGCGTACAGTCCCAGCGGTCGAGGGCGACGGTAACCGGCCGGGCGTACTCGCCGACGAACACACGGAGGTCCTGAAGCGCCACGTCGAGCGAGGTGGCTGCGAGTGCGATCGGGTCGTAGACGCCCGGACGACGGGCCAGTTCGGACAGCAGTTCCCGGGCACGGTCGACGTCGCCGGGTTCCAGTCTGACCCGTACCTCGGTACCGTCCTGTGGCCGCGGTCGCGACGTGCCGACCCCATCGAGAAGGTACTCCCGAAGCGACTCCGGGTCGGGTTCCGCCTCGACGAGTTCCGCGAGCGTGGTCGCTGCCGGCCCGTCTCTCGCCAGTGCCGGTCGGCGGCCTCCCGGTCGGTGGCGACAGCCGGAACCTGTCTCCTGGTCTCGTTCGCCAGTGGCCCCTCCGAGCGCGGCCCGGGCCGACGACTCCCCCCGATGGTCGAGCAGTTCGATCCCCCCGGCCATCGTCAGTGCCCCCCGGGGCCCCGACCGGCATGCAACCGACGACGGAATGCCCGTGGGCGCTGGCTGGTCTGGATGCTATTCCCCCGCGACTGCCTCCGATAGGTCATGGTCGGTGGTGTAACCGGGTCCCCCCTTATCTCACCGGCCGACGTGTCGCTCAGGGCGTGAGCGGAATAGTCAGAAACCAGTCATGTGATTCACGAGTGGAGCGGACGGTCGGGGGTCACACAGCCGGACCGGGACGGACGGCCCGGTCGAAACCGGCAACGCCGGTGGGGGACCCGACGACCCGAGTCCCCCGGGAACGGACCGTCGGGCGATGACCGACACGGGATTCACGCCGACGGACCGCGTCGAGCGACTCGTGCTGCCTGCTGGCGGGGACACCGTCGACCTCGTCCTGGACACGGACGCGTACAACGAGGTGGACGACCAGTTCGCCATCGCCCACGCGCTCCGGTCCGGCGACACAGTCGAAGCGCTGTACGCCGCGCCGTTCCACAACCAGCGTTCCGAGGGACCGGGCGACGGGATGGCCCAGAGCTACGACGAGATCGAACGCGTCCTCGACCGAATGAGCGAGTCCCGCCCCGTGTTCAGGGGCGCGACCCGATACATGGACCACGGCGACGACCCCGTCGAGAGCGCCGCCGTCTCGGACCTGATCGAACGTGCGCACGCGCCCCGGGACGAACCGCTGTACGTCGTCGCGATCGGTGCGGCGACGAACGTCGCGTCGGCCGTCGTAGCGGACCCCTCGATCGTCCCGGAGATCGTCGTGGTCTGGCTCGGTGGCACGCCCCACGGCTGGCACAGCGCGTCGGAGTTCAACCTCTCGCAGGACGTCCCCGCGGCGCGCGTTCTCTTCGATTCCGGAGTTCCCCTGGTACACGTCCCGACGATAAACGTCTCCGAACACGTCCGGACGTCCGTCCCGGAATTACGGACGCTGTTCGGTAGCGGTAGTAGTACCGGTGACGATGGCGGCGTGGGCGGACGCCCCGACGGCGAAAGCGGTGGGGGTATCGGCCCGTTCCTCGTCGACCGCGTCGCCGACTACGAGGGTGCGTCGGGGACGGCGTGGTCCAAAGTCATCTGGGACCTGGCGGCGACGGCCGTCCTCGCGACCCCCGAGGCCGTCGAGACGGTCCGGGTCCCGAGTCCGATTCTCACCGACGAGGAGACCTGGAGTCGCGACGACGCGCGCCACGACGTGCGCGTGGTCCGGCGCGTGGACAGGGACGCCGTCTTCGCCGACCTCGCAGAGCGCCTCGACGGATAGCCGAGACTCGACACCCCCGACCCGACGCGTCTCGACAGCGGCTCTGCACCCGTCTAAGAATCAAATCTGATATTTTCCCAAACTGGTGAGGTAGTGATTGCTTATTACAGAACCACGTCGGTAGAGGCAAGCTCTCACGAAGAGGGCACTACGATTATCATGACAGGTATTCGCGTACTCTGTGCGGACCCGACAGACGGCCCGGGACCGGAGACAGCGCTCGACGCAGCGGGATTCCCGACGGTCGACAGCAACACGGTCGCAGACGCCAAGCAGGGCGTCGACGAACACGAGATCGATTGCATCGTCACCGAGTACCAGTTCCCGGACGGAACGGGGCTGGAACTGGTCGAACACGTCAGAGAGACGGCCCCGGACACCCCCTGTGTGGTGTATACCGAGACGCCGCCGACCGAACTCGATACGAGTCGGTTCGAGGGAGCCATCGTCGAGTACATGCGCAAGGGGATGCCCGACGCCGACGAGCGCCTCGGCGCGGCGGTCCAGGACATGATCGACCACAGCGCCCAGATCGGCTATCTGCTGCCCGACGACGAGCAGAGCCGGCTCGACGCACTCGCCGAGTACGACCTCGACGCGATGGACGTCGAGGCGTGGGCCGAGCGTATCTCGACGCTGGGGGGGAGCCACTTCGACGTGCCCGTCGCGTTCGTCGGCCTCGTCGAGGAGAACGAGGAGAACTTCCTGGGCTGTCACGGCGCCGACTGGGACACGATCAACCGGGAGGACACCATCTGTACTCACACCGTACTGGAGGAGGGGACGATGGTCGTCGAGGACATCACCGACGACCACCGCTTCCAGAACAACGACACGCTCCTCTCGCTGGGCATCCGGAGTTACGCCGGCGCGAACATGGTCGACTCGACGGGCCACACCCTCGGGTCGCTCTGTCTGATCGACTACGAACCCCGTGAGTTCTCCGAGGAACAACTGGCAAACCTGCGCCGGTTCGCGGACGAGGCGGTCGAACAACTCGAACTCCGCCGTGAACTCATCGCTGCACGGGAGGGAGAGCGATGAGCCTCGCCGACCGAGGAGCCGCGTACGACCTCGACGAGACGCCGCTGAACCCGGTCGACGGCGGCACCAGCCTCCTGGTGACGGGCTCGCGAGAAGCGGGACTCGACGCCCTCGTCCACCGACTCCTCTCGGCCGGGGAAAACGAGGGTGTCGTCGGTATCACCGCCGACGAGGATGGGTCGACGTTCCGCCGGACACACCGCCGCGAGGCCGGGCGAGGCCGCAACGACGCGATGGGTATCGTGGACTGCTGTGGCGACGCCCGGGGCGCGACGGACGAAGAGACCGCACTCGCCGATCCCGACGACCTGACCGCGGTCAACATGCAGTTTTCCTCGCTGTGTGACGAATTGCAGTTCGACGGCGTCGAGCGGGTCCGCTCGGGGCTCGTTACCGTCTCGCCGCTCTGTGCCGCCTGTGACGACATGCGGGACGTCTACCGATTCGTCAGCAACGTCACCTCGCGCAACCGCCGTTCCGATGGGTTGTTCGTCTGTGCGATCGACCCCGAGGCCGACACCGGTGACTTCAACAACGGACAGAGCATCGCCGAAGGGCTCTCGCGGGCGTTCGGCGGCCGCGTCGACCTCCGCCGTGACGGTCGCCAGTCCCAGGTCCGCGTCGAGGGACTCGACGGCCAGCCGTCGGGCTGGCAGGACGTCTCGCTATAGCGCCGGGCGGTCGCCCGCGATAGTGGGCACCCAGCGCGCTCGATCCCTCGAAAACGGGCCGGAAGCCGGTTCTCCTCCGGTTCGACGGGTTTAAGTGTCGCATCCTCGTCGGTCCGGACGAGACAGGCGTGGCCTGTTTCACTGACCCGTAGGAGCCACTGGCGTACTACGGAGGTGAACGATGGCAGATCAGGAAATCGAGAACGCAGTAACTCGCGCTATCGAGGACGCCCCACCCCGGAACTTCCGGGAGACGGTCGACCTCGCTATCAACCTGCGCGACATCGACTTGAACGAACCGTCGAACCGTATCGACGAGGACGTCGTACTCCCGGCCGGCACCGGCCAGGAGACGAGCATCGTCGTCTTCGCCGAGGGCGAGACCGCCCTCCGTGCCGAGGAGGTCGCAGACCAGGTACTGAGCGGGGACGACCTCGCCGACCTGGCCGACGACCAGGATCGGGCGAAGGACCTCGCCGACGAGACCGACTTCTTCCTCGCCGAGCAGGCGATGATGCAAGACATCGCGAGTCGCCTCGGGATCGTCCTCGGGCCGCGCAACAAGATGCCCGACCCGGTCGAACCCGACGACGACGTCGTCGAGATGGTCGAACGGCTCAAAAACTCCGTCACCGTCGAGAGCGGTGACCGCAAGACGTTCCACACGCGCGTGGGCGCCGAGGACATGTCCGTCGAGGAGATCGCCGACAACATCGACGTGATCCTCCGGCGACTCAACGCCAACCTGGAGAAAGGTCCGTTGAACATCGACAGCGTCTACGTCAAGACCACGATGGGCCCGGCCGAGGAGGTGGCCTGAGATGAGCGCTGAATCCGAGCGCAAAACCGAGACCATCCCCGAGTGGAAACGGGAAGAGGTCGACGACATCGTCGAGGTCATCGAGTCCTACGACAGCGTCGGCGTCGTCGACATCACGGGCATTCCCTCGCGTCAGCTCCAGGACATGCGCAGGGACCTCTACGGCACCGCCGAGTTGCGCGTCTCGCGGAACACGCTGCTCGTGCGCGCCCTGGAGGAAGTCGACGAGGGGCTCGAAGACCTGTCGGAGTACGTCTCCGGCCAGGTCGGCCTCATCGGGACCAACGACAACCCGTTCGGGCTGTTCAAGCAACTGGAAGCGTCGAAGACGCCGGCCCCGATCAACGCCGGCGAAGTCGCGCCCAACGAGATCGTCATCCCGGAGGGTGACACGGGGATCGACCCCGGTCCGTTCGTGGGCGAACTCCAGAGCATCGGCGCGAACGCTCGCATCCAGGACGGCTCCATCCAGGTGCTCGAAGACTCCGCCGTGCTCGACGCCGGCGAGGAAGTCTCGGCGGACCTGGCGAACGTCCTGAACGAGCTGGGTATCGAGCCCAAGGAAGTCGGGCTTGACCTGCGCGCGGTCTTCGCGGACGGCGTGCTCTTCGAGCCCGAGGAACTCGAACTCGATGTCGAGGAGTACCGCGCGGACATCGAGGCCGCGGCCGCACGGGGTCGCAACCTCTCGATCAACGCGGTCTACCCGACCGACCGGACGGCGGCGACGCTCCTGCAGACGGCGCGGGGCGACGCCAAGAGCCTCGCGCTGCAGGCGGCCATCGAGAGTCCCGGGGTCGTCGACGACCTCGTCTCGAAGGCCGACGCGCAGGTGCGCGCACTCGCAGCGCAGGTCGACGACCCGGAGGCCCTGCCCGAGGAACTGCAGGACGTCGACGAGGCCACGGAGGCGGACGCCGACGCGGACGACGAATCGACTGACGACCACGACGCCGATGGCGACGACGACTCCGACGGCGAGGCCGCCGAGGCCGACGCCGACGACGGTGACGACGATGACGACGACGAGGAGATGGGCGACGCCATGGGCGCAATGTTCGGTTAATACCAATGGAATACGTTTACGCAGCACTCATCCTGAACGAGACCGGCGCAGAGATCAACGAAGGCAACCTGACGGACGTGCTCGAGGCGGCGGGCGTCGACGTGGAGGAATCCCGCGTCAAGGCCCTCGTCGCGGCGCTCGAGGACGTCGACATCGACGAGGCCGTCGAGCAGGCCGCGGCCGTCCCCGCAGCGACGGGCGGCGCCTCGGCCGGCGGCGACGTCGAGACCGCCGACGAGGGCGGCGACGACGAGGCCGACGAGGCCGACGCCGACGAGGGCGGCGACGACGACGAGGACGACGAGGACGACGAGGCCAGCGGCGAGGGCCTCGGCGAACTCTTCGGCTGAGTCCGACGCTTCGACCCGACTTCTCCGATTTATCTCGCCGACCAGCGACGCTTCTATCCGTAGTCAGAAAGCGGTGAATCGGACCGAGATGACCGCTTTCAAATAGCGATCCGTCTTTGACCGCGACATGGCCGGCGACTCTATCGTGGCGGTACTGACGTCGGCGGTCGGTCCGCCGCTGTCGATCGCCGCCGCGGGCTACCTGCTGGGTCGCTGGAAGGACGTCGACGTCGAACCGCTGAGCACGGTGACGGTCTATCTCCTCCTCCCGGCGCTGGTCTTTCACAGCATCGCGACGATGCCTATCGCCCCCGCGACAGTCGGGTCGCTCCTGGCGACGATGGTCGTCTTCACAGCGGTCCTCGCGGGGATCGCCGTCGCGGTCGGCTCTCTCTCCGGTGAGTCCGGAATGACGCTGCGCACCGGAGCGATCGCCGCCGCGATCCCGAACGCGGGGAACTTCGGCATCCCGGTGGCGACGTTCGCGTTCGGCGCGGTCGGTCGGACGACCGCTGTCCTGTTCGTCCTCGTCCAGAACGTCCTCATGTACACCGTCGGCGTCTACGTGCTCTCCCGTGGCGGCGACGCGGATGGGCGACTGGCCGCGCTCAGACGGGTCTTCGAACTCCCACTGACCTACGCCGTACTCGCTGCGGGGGCGGCCCTCGCCCTCGGCGTCGTGCCGCCGGTCGACGGCCCGGTCATGGGGACTATCGAGATGGCGGGCGACGCGTCGATCCCCGTCTTTCTCGTGATCCTCGGTATCCAACTGGCGGACATGCGGCCCGGCACGGCGTTTCGCCGGGCACTCCCGCTGGTGAGCGTGAAAGTGCTCGTCGCGCCGCTACTCGCGCTCGGGGTCGTACTGGCCGTCGGCGTCGCCGACACCGTGGCCGCGCGGTCGTTCGTCATGCTCGCGGCCGGCCCCTCGGGCGTGGTCCCGCTCGTGCTGGCCATCGAATTCGGGAGCGACGACGGGCCCGATCTGTCGCCCGCCGACTACGTCGGCACCGTCATCTTCCTCACCGTCCTCGGCAGTCTCCCGGTCGTGACCGGACTGATCGTTCTCCTGCGGACAGGTGTACTCGTTTGATCGGGACTCGAGTGGCCATCACCGCTGCATGTACAGCGAGTACATGATGATCGCCAGGCCGATCGCGACGAAGACGCTGTTGACGAGGACGCCGGTTTCCAGCGGAAGCGAGAAGAACTGGTTGGCCACACCAGTGAGAAGCGCGCCGAGCGTGATGACACCGAACCCGACGCCGAGGGCGCCCAGCGAGGGGTCGCCCGCGCGTCGATACGCCCGGTAGGCGACATACGTTATGCCGCCGCCCAGCAACAGGATGATACCCTTGACGACGGCGATCGCGGTCAGTATCTCGTTCATAGTTCCTCACCCAGCGTCGACCAGATGTCCGCGAGTCGCTCGTCGGGAGTGCGTTGCGGTCGTTTCACGGTGACCGAAAAGCTGTCGGTCTCGTCGATCGAGATAAGGACGTCGTCGAAGTCCCGTTCGTATCTCGTCGTCCGTCCGCCCTCGGGGTTGATCGTGTCTTGCTCGCGGAGCAGCGAGGCCTCGCTGAGTCGGTCGAGTTTCCGATACAGCGTCGATCTGGGGATCTCGCAGGCCTCGACGAGTTCGGCGGCGGTCGTCGGGTCGGCCGTTTCGCGGAGGATCGCCCGACAGTCCGGGTCGTCCAGCACCGCCAAGACGGCCGTCACCGGCGTGTCGTCCGACGACGGTGTGTCGTCCGACGGCGGTGTGTCGTCCGACGGCGATGTGTCGTCTCCCGGCGCCGACTCCTCGTCCATCGTTCGGTGTTGCGTATCCTGTCGAATATGTTTATCCGATCGTCGGTCGCCAGGGATCGACCGTCCGACGTCAGACCGGCGGTCGACGCGTTCAGGCCGCGGTCGCTTCACCCCTCGTGGTCTGCGTAGACGTCGAGCAGTTCCTGATACCGGTCCCGTATCGTGACCCGGCTCACGTCCGAGACGTCGCTGACGTCACCCTGTGTGACCCCCTGGTTGGTGAGTTTCGCCCCCGCGTAGATGGCGGCCGCGGCCAGCCCTGCGGGACTCTTGCCGCTGTGGCGGTTGTGTGCTTTCGCGACGCGGAGCAACTCGCGGGCCTGTCGCTCCGCCCCGTCGCTGACGTCGAGCGCCGAGGCGAACTGGGGGACGTATTTCGTCGGGTCCTCCGGTTCGATCGCCAGGCCGAGTTCCCGGGAGAGATACCGGTAGGCTCGCTCGACACGCGTCTGCTCGACGCGGCTGACCTCGCCGAACTCGGTGACGCGTCGCGGCGTGCCGTGTTGTCGGGCGGCCGCGTAGAGCGCGGCGGTGGCCATCCCCTCGATAGACCGCCCCGGCAGGAGCTCCTCCTCGACGGCCCGCCGGTAGAGGACGCCCGCAGTCTCGCGGACCGGTTCGGAGAGACCCAGCACCGAAGCCATCCGGCTGATCTCCCCGAGGGCCTGTTTGAGGTTGCGCTCCTGGGCGTCTTTCGCCCGGAAACGCTCGTCCCAGGTTCGGAGACGTTGCATCCGGTTCCGTTTGCGCGGGGAGAGCGCCGCGCCGTAGGCGTCCTCGTCCTGCCACCCGATGTTCGTCGACAGCCCTTTGTCGTGCATGAGTTCGGTCGTCGGAGCGCCGACTCGACTCTTCTCGGCGCCGTCCTGGCCCTCGAACGTTCGCCACTCGGGTCCGCGGTCGATCGCGTCCTCGTCGACGACCAGCCCGCAGTCCCGACAGGTCACCTCACCCCGGTCCTCGTCCGGTCCGACCCGTCCGTTACACTCCGGACAGGAACGTTCCGCCAGCTGCTCCGACGCGGCGTCCGACTCGGCGACGTGTTGGTCCGTTTCGTCGAGTGTCGTCTGTGTCATTGTCTGGTAGTGGCCTCAGTTGACTCGGCGACCGTGTCGCCTGTTAGCACTCTCTTCGGGGAGACGTCGCATGAATAAACGGCGGAGTCCCAGCCGCTGGGAATCCGGCAGACCGGTTTACATACGGAGGACGATCACAACGGCCTCTGGAATCGACCACGGCCCGCAGGTTTATCTCGGGTGAAGCGGCCACCCTCACCCGATGGACCCGCTCGGCGCGCTCTCTCTCAACCCCGGCCGCTCTCTGATGTTCTGTGGCTACCTCGCCGGCGGGATCGCACTCGGGACCGTCAGCGGACTCACACCGGGCATCCACGCAAACACGTTCGCACTCTTGCTCGCCGGCGTCGCCTCGGCGGTTCCCGGCCCCCTCACATTCCTCGGTGCGGCGATGCTCGCGGCCGGGACCGTCCACACGTTCCTCGACGTTGTGCCCGCGCTGGCGCTGGGCGTCCCCGACCCCGCGATGGCCAGTAGCGCGCTGCCGGGCCACCGACTGGTGCTGGAAGGACGTGGACGCGAGGCGCTGCGACTCTCGGCGATGGGCAGCGCCGGCGCCGTCGCGCTGGCTGTCCCGCTCGCAGTGCCGGTGACGCGGGTGATGGAGGTAGCCTATCCCACCCTACGGGCACACATCTCGCTGGTGCTCGGTGTTGCAGCCCTCGCGCTCGTGCTCACCGAAACCGGGTTTCGGGGGAAGATCGGGGGTGCGCTGTCGGTCGCGGCGAGTGGCGGACTCGGTGCGGTCGCACTGGACCTCCCAGTGGGGGGTTTCGTCGGGTCGGGAAGCGTGCTCGCGCCGATCTTCGCGGGATTGTTCGGCGTGCCAGTCTTGCTCGACGCGCTGACGGGGTCGGGCGTGCCCAGACAGGACTCGCCGGAGGTGACGACCCCGCCTGCGGCCGTCGGCGCGTTCGCCCTGGTCGGAACCCTCGGTGGTGCGGCCGTGGGCTACCTCCCCGGTGTGTCGAGTGCCGTCGCAGCGACGCTCGCGCTCGGGGTGGTTCCCGCCGCCGGGGCTCGCGGGTTCCTCGTGACGACTAGCGGCGTGAATACAGCTAACACTGTGTTTGCGCTCTTCGCGCTGGTGGCGTTCGGGACGCCTCGAACCGGAGTGCTGGTGGCCGTCCAGCGTTCCGGTGTCGCCGTGGAGTTGCCCGTCTTGCTGACGGGCGTCGTCGCCGGCGGCGCGGCGGGGTTCGTCCTCGTGCTGGCAGTCGGTGACCGCTATCTGCGGACGGTCGGTCGACTCGACTACACTCGACTCTCGGTGAGCGTGCTCGCGCTGCTGGTCGTTCTGATGGCTGTCCTCGCGGGTCCGCTCGGGATCGGTGTCTTCGCTGCGGCGGCGCTCGTGGGGTTGATCCCCGTCCGCTTCGGTTCCCGCCGGGCCAACCTGATGGGCGTGTTGCTCGTGCCGCTGGCGCTGGGAGTGTAGACTGCGTGGAAGTACCGCAAGATGTCGGAATCGCCCGGTCCGGATTTAGCTATCGAGTGGTAAGTACAGGGCAAGTAGGTAACGAAGATGCGACTAATATATCTGGACGATATCAGAAAGTGTGCACTAAATACGGCATAAAATCGAGCATCAACGAATATTCTCGTCTCTTGGTCACTATACTCCAGAGAGTACATGGGATGATCCGCTGTCAACATAATCTGGGCGGCGGAGTCCAGTCCCTCTTCTTGTGATTCCTTTTGACGCGGGCATAATTGTAAGAGGGAGTTCTAAGCCTGCAGATACCGATGGACAACCGCGCCAAGAAATAAAACGGTCCCTGTAATAGCAAATACCAGTGGGGTTGCGGTACCGGCGGTCTCAGAAGTCGATCCTGCGAAATCAAGCGCCGGAACGCCATTGAGAGGGCCGATGTACCAGAGCACAAGATAGATAAGTTCGAACACTCGTCGTGTTTGGCTCCAGAGTCCAAGGGCCTGAGCAAGGGACGGGACGAAGAGCACAACACCGGCGAGCACAAGTATTCCGTCGAAACTTGTCTCGACGATGGTTGGCCAAAGAGTAGCTCCGAGAAATGCTGCCGTCATCAGAGCGCCGGCCATCCACTCGGCGATTAGCTGTCTAAGTGGTTGTTTCGATGAGACAATCAGCGGGGTGATACGGTGCTGGACAGTCCGGTATCCCATCCCCGACCACACGAAAAGCGGCCAAATGGCTGCAATTGAGACAATCGCTCCGGATGCAGTTCCCCCACTGAGCCCGACGATGCCAATGATGAGTGCGCCAATATACCACCACCACGGATAGCCGCGCACGAGCAACCGAAGTTCCTGGATGAGGAGGCGTCCGAATCCGCCACTTGCTCGGTCTGTTACTGGGGTCATAGAGATCTCTGCGGGTGTCTGAATCTCGGTCTTCTGGACGGTTTTCCCGGGGAACAACGATGGGATTATTCGTTTGAGGCGGTCGCCTAAACTCCGTCGTTCCGATTCACCGCCCGGGGCAAATCGCTTGTACGGAACGGTCGCAGCAAACACCAGTCCGATACCGAGGAGAATAACGCCGAAACGATTAATGTAGAACCACTGTGGCCACGAACCGCCATCCCAGTGGTACCTGACTACCTCACCGCTACCTGTGCCGTAGTTCGCAACTGGCGGACCACTATACTCTGGGGCGACTGCCAACAGCGCATCAAATGTCATCTCACCTGCCGCAAACAAGCCAAGCAAATCCCCGAGACGGAGCCAAAGCGGGATCGCACCAGATTCTTGTTCACTACCTGCGGCGAGTATTACGATAAGAAGGGTCAATGCCCCGAAAATATACACGACGTTTCCGAGTGTCCCGTTCAGTTTATCACTTGATTGGAAGAAAATAGTTACGCCAGCGACGAAGCAACCGAGTGGAAGACCAACAAGGAAGACAGCGCCTAGAATCCAGAGTGGGTTGGTCATCCCAGCACCATGAACAAGATGGTTGACGAGCGCAGCACCTCCTAACGTTGCCAACAGCACAATAACCATCCCAACGTGACTGAGCCACTTGCCGAGAAGATAAGAGACATTCCTGATCGATGTGCTTGCGACGAGTTCGTTAACTCCAGTCGATCGATCACGCATGATCGAGCCACTGAGAATGTAATAGCCAAAAAATAAGAGAATCGTCGCCCCAGTCACACCGGTGGAAAGGCCGACATACGCCGATGTCGGCTCACCACGATAACTGATTGTTTCACCCGCTACTGTGTCCTGATACAGCAGCTCAAACGTCCCCACGTTGAGTTGGTATCCGAAGTACGCAATCACAACTAAAATCACAAGCAGTCGTCGGGACCGTACGCGCTGGAGAAAATCTGCCCACCCTACATAGGCAATACTGGTGGCCCTATTGGGTAACATTATGTGTAACACCTCGCTGGCCAATCTGGTCGAGATAAGCATCCTCAAGTGTCGGGGTTACAGGTTCTGCACTCGGTGTTGGTTGATCGTCTGTGATAACTCGTACCTTGACACCGTCCGATTGCTGGACAGTACTCGATACTTGGTACTGTCGGCGGATCGTATCAAGTTCCTCCCGCGGGGCAAGATACTCAAAGACCTTGCTCTCAGTCTCTTTGATGAGTGATTCCGGGGTAGTATGAGTGAGCAGTTCTCCATCCCGGAGAAGGGCAACCTTGTTTGCCGTCGCTTCGATGTCCGGCACAATATGCGTCGAGAGTAACACAACCCGGTCGCTCGCTACGGAGGTAAGGAGATTCCTGACTTGCACCCGTTTTTCTGGGTCAAGGCCGACAGTGGGTTCGTCAACGACAAGGAGCTCGGGATCATTCAAAAGCGCCTGCACGATACCAACACTCTGGCGCATACCACCAGAGAACGTTCGGAGTTTTCGGTCCTGGTCCTGCTGTAGGCCCGTCACTGCGAGAAGTTCGTCAATGCGATCGCTCGCCGTCTTACGATCCAGGCCGCGTAATGCAGCAATATACTGAAGGAACTCCCTCGCCGTAAGATCAGGATACACCCCGAAATCTTGCGGGAGATATCCAAGAACATTCCGTACTGTACCTGGAGAATCAATAATGTCCGTACCGTTCCAATAAGCAGTTCCGGTTGTCGGCTTCGAGACAGTTGTAATGATGCGCATCAACGTCGATTTGCCGGCCCCATTCGGTCCAAGTAGTCCATGGATACCCGGCTCCAATTCAAGATCGATGTTCTGGACACCCCAGACATCCTCTCCATACCGTTTCCCAATCGATTCCAACTGTAGCATGATAATCCTGGTTAGATATTAAACCGACATATTGGTTGGGTTCTCGAAATACTCAGTTTACGTCCGAATCAATCGTTTGTCTCGCTTTCCCAACTGTATGCCCGTACAGCAGTTCGATGAACGGGATCCCAGTGACCGTTTAGGAAACTTGAGACGAACTGAAGTACGGAGAGGAACGTTGACGCGCCATCGATTGCGTAGGCGACCCACGCGACGGCACTCACCAAAATAAAGGCCAGTCCGGACCGTGAGAGGCGGCCACGATAGTAGCCGTATCCGCCAAGGTCGATCATCACCACCCGAAGATACCCACTGCGAAGTGTAGTTTGGGGCTTCCGACCCAATCCATCGGTATCGTTTCGGGCACTATTGTGATAACTTTCTGGATTGTATCCAGCACCGCATTATGGATATTAATTTATTACGACAAGAGTCGCAGTGCTCAGTTCGCATCGACACTGAACAGTCGTCTCGAGTCACTTCGTGGTGAACGGAAACACCCGAGAACAGACGACAACCGCTAGATGTACCCCTGTCGACGGAAGTACTGGAGCAGGACGAACGTGACGACGGCCATCCCGATCATGACGGCGGGATAGCTGTAGTGCCAGCCGAGTTCGGGCATGTTGAACGCGCTGTCGGAGAAGTTCATGCCGTAGACGCCGACGACGAACGTGAGCGGGATGAAGATCGTCGCGACGACAGTGAGGACCTTCATCACCTCGTTGGTCGACTGGGAGAGGGCGTTGAGGTAGATGTCCCGTGCCCCGCTGGCCAGGTCGCGGTAGGTCTCTGTCAGGTCGACGAGCTGGACGAGGTGGTCGTAGACGTCCCGGAAGTACTTCTCCGTCTGTTCCTGGACCTGGTCTGGGTCGCCGCGAGCGAGCACGCCGACCGCCTCCCGGGTGGGCCAGGCGAGTTTCCGGAAAGAGAGCAGTTCACGGCGAACGCTGTTTATCTCTTCGAGCGTATCGGTGCCCGTCGATTCGAGGACCGCCTCCTCGACGGACTCGATCTTGTCCTCGACCGTATCCAGGAGGTCGAAGTAGCCGTCGACGACGACGTCGATCACTCGATAGGCGGTGAAATCGGGTCCGCGGTGGAGCAGTCGTTCGTCGCCGCGCTGGACGGCCGTCCGGACGCGGTCGATGGCCGGGGCCGAGCCACGCGCGTAAGTGACGAGCCAGTCGTCGCCGACGAACAGACCCACCGGATCCTCGCGGATCTCCTCGTCGAAAGTGGTCTCGCCGCGCCGCAGCGTCGCATTCTTGATCAGGACGAACGTATAGCGTTCGTACTCCTCGGTCTTGGGCCGGACGTCGTTACCGACGTCCTCGATGGCGAGCGGATGGAGGTCGAACAGGTCGGCGACGCGGTCGACAGTGTCGGCGTCGGGTTCGGCGAGGTGGATCCAGGTCGTCCCGGCGGCGTCCCGTGCAGCCTGGAGGTCGTCGTACTCGGTGACGGTCTCGACGCTGTAGACCAGTGCAGTGGTCACGACGTCTCACCCCCGTGCTCGTCGCCGTCTCCGGGACTCCCGGACCGACCGATAGCGACGAGTGTCAACCCGACCATCACCGCCGTCACCGAGAACGCCCGCCCGGGGTAGGGCGTCCAGACGCCCGCAGCGTAGGCGAGGATTCCGAGAAGCGAGAGCGCGATGCCCGTACCCAGCGTGCGGTTCATAGACCCCCGATTCCCCCGACAGCGGCAAAACGTTTGGCCTCGAACACGAGTCCCAGTTTCTCCAGCAGCACCGACGCGGTCGGCGCGGCCGGCGATGCGCCCAGCGGTCAGGACGCGGACTGTTCGAGCCCGGCGATCAGCGTGTCGATCCGGTCCTGTTCGTCGAGCACGGCCGGGTGAGCGCCGAAGACGATGACGTAATCACTCCCGGTGTCGAAGGAGGCGACGTGGACGAGTCCGTCGGTGGCCTCGGTGCTCCCGTTACCCTCGAAGCGGAACGTCGAGACGGTGCGCTGGCCACCGAGTGACTCGACGGTGTGGTTGCCCTCGAAACTGACCGACCCGCCGCCCGTCGACAGGAAGCGCCGCGCGAGTCGGTCGGTCGAAACCCGGCTCAGCGGGTGGACGCTCTGGCCGCCCACGCGGGCGTTGGGCATCGCGAGCACCGAGAAGGAAACCGGACTGCTCGTGTTCCCGAGCGGGACGTCGGTGTCCTCGCTCGAAGCGCCCTCGCCGCCGGGACTCTCGCGAGCGCCCGCCTCGCCCGAGAGCGCCCCGAACCCGCTCGCGTTCAGGTCGCTCGCGCTGACACTCCGGTTGTACGTGTAGAGGTAGCTCGTGAGGTTGACCTGGCGCTGCTGGCCGGCGACGCCGACCTGGACGACGTTTCGGACGGTCTGGTTGCCCGCCTCCTGATAGCCCGCCTCCTCGAGCGCGGCGTCGCTCACGACCGTCTCGTTGGCCGAGAACTCCAGGGCCTGCGCACCCGTCAGGAAGCCGAGACAGCCCGCACTCAGACCGACACAGACCACCACGACCGCCAGCGCCCGTCGGTAGCTCGTCATGATCTCACACCGTACGAGGACGGACTTAAACTTGCGGCCGAGAGCGGTCTGTGGCACCGCGAACAGTAGCGTGTCGCGAACGGTCTGTGGTGCCACGAACGATATAGACCCAGCAGTGGTCGACGGTTTCCCGGAGATCGTGTCGGGACTATTCGAACCGGAAGGTGGGGCCGTCGTCGCTGTCCTGGACTTCCACGCCAAGGGCGTCGAGACGGTCACGCAGGGCGTCGGCGCGGTCGTAGTTGCCCGCCTCGCGCTCTTCCTCGCGGACGTCGAGGACGAGTTCGACGAGATCCGCGGCGATGCCGGCGTCGCCCCCGGCCGGATCGCCGAGTGAGAGGCCGAACACGTCGCCACCCAGTTCCTCGAAGGCGTCGATAGCACGCTTGAGCCCCGGGAAGTCGTATCGGTCGCGGCCGTCGACGTGAGCGTTGACCGCCGACGCCAGTTCCAGCAGGGCGGCCATCGCCTCCCGCGTGTTGAAGTCGTCGTTCATCGCCGCCTCGAACTCCTCGCGAGTACGCTCGACGGTTTCGCGCAGGTCGTCGTCGACGGCCGTGGCGTATGCGTCGACGCTGTCGGCGGCCGCGACCGCTCGGTCGTAGCCGCGTTCGAGTGTCTCCCAGCGGTCTTCGGCCTCGGCGAGTGTCGCCTCGGAGAAGGTCGGGTCCGCCGAGTAGACCGTCGAGAGGAAGAAGGTCCTGAGGACGTCGGCGCCGTACTCGTCGATGGCGCCGCGAGCGGTCGTGAAGTTCTCCAGGCTGGAGGACATCTTCTCGTCTTCGACCTGGACCATCCCGGTGTGGAGCCAGTACTGGCAGAACTGCTCGCCGGTGGCGGCCTCGCTCTGGGCGATCTCGTTTTCGTTGTGCGGGAAGACGAGATCCGAGCCCGCGACGTGGATGTCGAAGCTATCGCCCAGATGCGTCGTCGACATCGCCGAGCACTCGATGTGCCAGCCGGGCCGACCCTCGCCCCACGGCGACTCCCAGGTCTGTGCGCCCTCGGCGGCCTCCTCGGGGGGTGCGGCACCCGCCTTTCGCTCGGCGGCCACAGTCTCGGCGTCGACGCCGTCGGCCTTCCAGAGTGCGAAGTCCGCGGGGTTGCGCTTCTCCGAGCGCTCGTCGGGATCGCCCTGGGATTCGAGGTCGTCGAGGCGCTGATTGGAGAGCTTGCCGTAGTCCTCGAAGGCGGTCACGTCGAAGTAGACCGAGCCGTTCGATTCGTAGGCGTACCCCCCATCGACGAGGGTCTCGACCATGGCGATTATCTCGTCGACGTGCTCGGAGACGCGGGGATAGACGTCGGCCCGGCGGAGGTTCAACTCGCGCATCGCCTCGATGACGTCGGTCATGTAGTGGCGGGCGACGGCGTCCTCGTCGGGGCCGTCGGCGCCGATCCGGGCGACGATCTTCTCGTTGACGTCGGTGAAGTTCTGGACGTAGCGGACCTCGTAGTCGAGAGACTCCAGCCAGCGGACCATCACGTCGGTGTGGGTCCAGGTGCGGGCGTGGCCGACGTGGACGGGGTCCGAGGTCGTCAGACCGCAGAGGTAGAGCGTGACCCGGTCGTCGTCTGCCGGCTCGAAGCGCTCGCGCTCGCCCGTGAGCGTGTTGGTCACGTAGAGCGTCATTACCGAGTCTTCTGCCCGGCGGCGGTTTCAACTATTCGATAGCGCGACAGTGGATGGAACGGCGTCGAGTTGTTACGGGTCAGAGCCAGCTTCGACTCACGTAGTAGGTCTGGCCGCTCGGGTCCGAGACTGTCGTGACGATCTCGTGGACGATATCGGAAATTGCAACGGGACCGAGAGTCTCGTCGTCGATGAAGAGGAGACCATCGTACTCGGGCGTCGCAAAGTCGGTGAGGAAATCGTCGTCATTCGTCAGGAGGAGTCGATCCGTTTCGATCGAGTAATCCGCCACGCCCGTATCGTCAGATCCCTTGTCGAGTCCAGAAGCGAAGTCGACGTGTTCGACGTCGTGTCCGTAGTTATCCAGACGGTGAACGACACGGTGGTCGATATTTTCGTCAGCCAGTATCCGCGCAGTCATTCGAGGTCGTCGGGCCCAGTGACCGCTCGCTCGCGATGCCCCTCGATCGTCCGTTCGCGCTCGCGTTCGACGCGACGCATCGTTTCGGGATGTTCGTGATAATACGCCAGTGCACGATAGACCGAAGCGATATCGAGGTTGTGCTGTGCGGCGACTGTCTCGGGCTCCTGCCCCCCGTTCTCGACCCACTCACGGATCGATCGGACCGTGATCCTGCTCCCCTCGATGTGTGGTTCGTCGTGGATGTCGGAATCCGCGCCGTCGACGATTCTGTGGACCTGTGTCGCCATTCCAGTCGAAGATTAGTCGGCTTCCGACTTGAATTGTCGGACGTAGCACTCCTGGCACTGCCGGTGTACGAACCCGAGATTCCAAGCACTTCGCTCTCCGCCGATAATCGAAGTCGAACCGTTCACCACAGGGAGGAGCTTACACCTGCGGAATACCCAAACGTGATACCGAAGCCACAACACGGACGTGTATGGACAGGGACCCGCGGGACACGTTCGTGAACGGCAAGGAGACGGCCAAAGAGGCCGGTCACTCCGCCTACAGGGAGGCGCTCGACGTCGTGCTCACGGGTGTCGTGGTCATCGTCCCGCTGGTCGTGACGATCTACGTGTTGAGTGCCGCGCTCGATTTCATCGCCGGAGCGCTGCGCCCGTTCATCAAACTCCTGGAGTGGGTCGGGCTCATCGAGGGGGTCAAACAGGTCGGGTTCGTGGATCTCCTCATCCGAGTGGGTATCTACAACAACGTCACGGATTTCCTGACGACGCTCATCGCCGTGCTCATTCTCGGTGCCGTCGTCGTTGGCGTCGGTCTACTGGCTCGCTTTCGCTACGGGGAGCGCGTCATCGACTACTTCGACTACTTCGTCGGGATCGTCCCCGGCGTGGGTGCGGTCTACCGGAGTTTCCGCCAGATGGGCGAGGTCATCCTGGAGAGCGGCGTCGAGAACTTCCGCTCGGTGTAACTCGTCGAGTTCCCCTACGACGACGTCTACGTCATCGGCTTCGAGACCAACCAGGCCGCCCCCGCCGTGATGTCCGCCGCCGCCGAGACCGACATGGTGACGCTCTTTCTTCCCCTGGCACCCAACCCCGTGATGGGCGGCTTTCTCACACACATCCCGCGGGACCGCGTCTCCGACGTCGACATGACCGTCGAGGAAGCCGTCCGGATCGTCATCACGAGCGGTATCGCGACCGACGACGCCGAGGACGGCGAGTTCCGCGAGCTCGACCCCGACGAACGCTCTGAACTCACCGACGCGACGATGGGTACCGACGACGATGCTGGCGGCGACCCCGACCCCGACGCGTCCGCCGGTGAGGACCCCGAACCTTCGGGGACCGACTGACCCGTCGGCCACTGACTGGCTGGCGCTCCGGGTGTCGACTGGCTGTCCCTTCGGGCCGGGCGCCGAACTCGACCAGTCACCCGCCGATCGCGTCCTCGACCGCTCTGAGCGCGTCCTCGACCGCTCTGAGCGCGTCGGGGCCGTCCCGACTGCCGACCACGAGCACGAGTGCATCACCGCCGACAGCCGCCGCTTCGACGTCGATACTCTCGGTTTCGAGTCGGCCCAGGACAGCTCGGAGCGCAGCGGCGTCGACGTCGCCGGTCGCGAGCAGTCCCGTCAGCGACCCTGCGTCGGGAGCCAGCGACGTGTCGCCCACGACCAGGAGCGCCTCGTCGGGGTCGCCCTCGCCGAGGCGACGTTTCATGCTTACCGCCGCGCCGGAAGCGGGTGACTCGTAGTCGGGCAGGTCGTCGGCGTAGCGACGGAGCGCCGCGACGACGGCGTCGGTCTCGCCGTCGACGTCGAGAAACCGGGCGGCCGCACTGTAGTTGACGACGCCCGCCCGGAGCGCGTCGTGGAGGAACGGATGTCGACGAACAGCCTCGCGAGTGTCGGCGGCGAGTGTCATGCTCGAACGCACACCGAGCGGGCGCAAAAACCTCCCGGCAACCCCACGAGGTCCGGACCATCGGACCCGACAGCCACACGACGGTCCGGCCCACTCGACCGAGTAGCGGACGAAGCCCCTAAGAGCGATTCTCCCCAACGATCGGGTATGCCCGCACTCGTCATCGTCGCCCACGGCTCACATCTCAACGCCGAGTCGTCGACGCCGACGTTCGACCACGCCGACACCGTCCGCGCGACCGGCGCCTTCGACGAGGTCCGCGAGAGTTTCTGGAAGGAAGAACCCTCCTTCCGCGAGGTGCTTCGAACCCTCGAGAGCGACGAGGTGTACGTCGTCCCCCTGTTCGTCTCGGAGGGCTACTTCACCGAGGAGGTCATCCCCCGCGAGTTGCGCCTGGAGGGGTGGGACCCCGAGACGTGGGAGTCGGACGGCACGAGCGCGACTCACGCGACCTTCGAGGCCGGCGACGTAGGCAAGACCGTCCACTACTGTGGCCCCGTCGGGACCCACGACGCGATGAGCGACGTCATCGTCCGGCGCGCCGAGTCGGTCACCGGCGACCCCGACGTCGGCGAGGGGTTCGGCCTCGCAGTCGTCGGTCACGGCACCGAGCGCAACGAGAACTCCGCGAAGGCCGTCGAGTACCACGCCGACCGCATCCGCGAATCGGGTCGCTTTGACGAGGTCGAGGCGCTGTTCATGGACGAGGCCCCCGAGGTCGACGACGTCACCGACTTCTTCGAGAGCGACGATATCGTCGTCGTGCCGCTGTTCATCGCCGACGGCTATCACACCCAGGAGGACATTCCCGAAGACATGGGGCTGACCGACGACTACCGGACGGGCTGGGACACCCCTGCAATCGTCGACGGCCACCGGATCTGGTACTCGGGTGCGGTCGGGACCGAACCGCTCATGGCCGACGTGGTCCTCGAACGCGCTCGCGACGCCGGCGCCGACGTGGACGACGCCGTCGCCCGCGTCCGCGAGGAGACGGCCGAGACGGGGGCGACGAGCGACTGAGCCCGACGGTCGTCGCGGAACCGACGGCGTCACACGGGCCCAAGCGTTAATTCTCTGCTCCTGCAAGAGCCGATATTGATGGGATTATCCGCGTTCACAGCAGCAGCTGGTGCCAGTCTCTTGCAGTACACTGTGCCAGTCGTCGGTGTCGAACTGGCACAGACGACGGTCACCGTGGTCGGGATCTGTCTCATCTTGTTACTCCTCGTGGGGTCGGGATTTTTCTCGTCGTCCGAGATCGCGCTGTTCTCTCTGCCGGCCCACCAGATCGACGCGATGGTCGAGGAAGGCTTGCCCGGCGCGGGGGCGGTCAAGTCCCTCAAAGAAGACCCCCACAAGCTGCTCGTGACGATCCTCGTCGGGAACAACATGGTCAATATCACGATGTCGTCTGTCTCGACGACCATCGTCGGCTTTTACTTCGATCCCGGCACGGCAGTCATCGTCTCGTCGCTCGGTATCACGTCGATGGTGCTGATATTCGGCGAGAGTGCACCCAAATCCTACGCCGTCGAGAATACCGAGGTCCACGCACGGCGGGTCGCCCGCGGACTGAAAGTCGTCGAGAAGGTACTGTGGCCGCTCATCACCCTGTTTTACTACCTGACGGGCATCGTGAACAGGATCACCGGCGGTAGTTCCTCCATCGAAGAGTCCTACGTCACTCGTGAGGAGATCCGGAACATGATCAAGTCGGGCGAGCGCGAGGGCATCCTGGACGAGGAGGAACGCCAGATGCTCCAGCGCGCCCTGCGATTTACCGACGCCAGCGCCAAGGAAGTGATGACGCCCCGCCTCGACGTGACCGCCATCTCCGCGGACGCGACCGTCGAGGAGGCTATCCGGGAGTGTATCCAGTCGGGCCACGCCCGGCTGCCGGTCTACGAGGGGTCGCTGGACAGCGTGACCGGCATCTTCGACATCCGTGACCTGCGCGAGTCCGACTACGGCAGCTTCGCCGACCTCGAAGTGGTTGACGTGGTCAGTCCGACGCTACACGTCCCGGAATCCAAGAACGTCGACGAACTGCTCTCGGAGATGCGCGAAAACCGGATGCACATGGCGATCGTCATCGACGAGTTCGGCGCCACCGAGGGACTCATCACGATGGAGGACATGACCGAGGAGATCGTCGGCGAGATACTGGTGGGCGACGAGGACCACCCGATCGAGTTCGTCGACGACGACACCGTCCTGGTGGACGGGTCGGTCAAGATCGAAGACGTCAACCAAGCGCTCGACATCGTCCTCCCGGAAGGCGAGGAGTTCGAGACCATCGCGGGTTTCATCTTCAACCGCGCGGGCCGCCTCGTCGAACAGAGCGAGGAGTTCGACTACGAGAACGTGACCTTGCGTGCCGAACAGGTCGAAAACACCCGCGTGCAGAAAGCCCGGGTGACCGTCGACCGCGACACCGACCCGGTCGAAACGGAGTCGCCGGCCGGCGAGAGCGAGACAGACTGACCGGTAGTGGCCCGGTATCGACCCCGGTCCCGGACCGCGCCGAGCAGACCAAGCCGAACGGTAGGTTCGACTTGTGCCGTTTTTCCGACTCTGAACAAGTGGGGGCTTTTTAACAGAGATGGCTGCGAGCGTGGTGGTGTGAGTGAGGATCGCGACCTCGCGGACGTACTCGACCTGCTGAGTGACGAGTACGCGCGGGCGATCCTCGCGGCGACGAGCACCGAACCCATGACAGCGAAAGCCCTCAGCGAGCACTGCGACGCCTCGCTCCCGACGATCTATCGGCGTATCGAACGACTCCAGGAACACGACCTCGTCGACGAGCGTGTCCGGATCGACGGCGACGGCCACCACCGCGAGGCCTACTCGGCGCGACTCGAAGCGTTCTCGCTCGAACTCGACGACGGCAGCTACGAGAGCGACCTCGAAACGACCGACCGTGACCCGATCCACGAGGAAGACACCGTGGACCGACTCACCAGGATGTGGGAGGACCTGTGATGACAGTGGGTCCGCTCGTCACCGGCAGCGACCTGCTGGGCTGGGGTAACGACGCCTTCACGCTCGGCGCGACCCTCGTCGGCCTCTACATCGGCTATCGGGCCTACCAGGGGTATCGCCGCCACCAGAACCGGTCGATGCAGTTTCTCTCCATCGGCCTGTTCATGCTGACCGCCGTCGCCTACACCTCGGCGTTCGTCGGGTCGGTGCTCCTGCGCCTGAACGTTCTCGGCAGCCAGTACGAGATACTGCTCGAACTCGTCGCCGGTATGTTCCAGTTCGCCGGTCTCGCCTTCATCGCCTACTCGCTGCACGCCCGTCAGGACGACTGATACGGTCGGTGCTCGTCGTCACTCACGCACTCTCTAGTTCTCTCGTTCACTCACACCCGACCGACCGTGCCGCGTCGAGAAGCGTCTCGTTGCCGACGTTCGAACCGCTCAGCGAGTACGTCCGCCCGTCACACGTCCAGCTGACGAGCGCCGAGTTGGCGATCGTCTGGAGGCGTCCGGTCGACGAGCCGATCTGTACTTCCGCGCCCTCGGTGGCTGCCGCACTGGTCGAATCGATCACGCTGAGGCTGAACGAGGTCGTCCCGTTGGTGTAGGTCAGACTCACCAGACGGTTCTCGCCGGTAGTGTGGACGCCCTGCCGGAAGCGGAAGTCCCCGGGCAAGTCGGGTTCGGGGACCGGTAGCGAGGCGTTTCGGGCCAGTGCCGCCCGCGAGTCGTAGCGGGTCACCGAGGGTTCCGACTGGACGGTGACGTTCGCGTCTTCCGGGGGCTCGAACCGGAAAGAGACGTTCGAGAGGTCGGGGTCGAACGAGACGTTCCGGTACCGGGTCGTCGTCTCGAAGCGCTGGTCGCCGGCAGTGAAGTTCGTCTGCTGTTTCAGCGCGACGAACCACTCGGTGTCGACCCAGACCCGCGCGGTGTAGTTCTGGAGGCGGTCGGCGTCCCCCGCCTCGGTCAGTTCGAGGACGTACGTCTCGCGGCCGTTCACCCGCTCGGTCCCGCGATAGCTGACGTTGAGACTGAGCGAGGACGCGTCGTCGGTCAGCGACCCGGACGGAGCGGGTTCGGCGGGTCCCGACACCATCGGGAGCGTCGACACGCCCGATCGGGACTCGTTGGTGTCACCCAGCGCCGCTTCGAGTATCTCTTCGACGTAGGAACTGCGGAGCAAGACACCGCTACGGTTCTCCCCGACGTCGATCTGTAGGCGCCGGACCGTCTCGTTGGTTCTGTCGTAGTACCAGACCGTCGTCCCGTTCGAGACGGTTACGTCGACACCAGAGCCGTTCTCGTCGAGTCTGACCGCCCGGTACTCGTTGGTCCCCGGGCGAGCGGTGACGCGCCGGACGATCCGCGTGGTGTCGTTGCCGATCGTCGTGGTCGACACCATCGTCGCGGCGAAGCCGTCGAGCGAGCGGTAGCGTTCGGAGGCGTTGTCGATGGCCGCTTGACTCGGGCGCGGTGACTCGTCGGAGAGTATCACCGCACCGCCGGCGGCGACTGCCCCGACGGCCACGACGACCAGGAGAGCGATACGGAGAGGCGAGAGCGCGGGTCCCATCGTCACTACCCGTGACTACCCGCTGTCACTAAAACGGTCTGAAATCCGACGCCAGCGTAGGTAGTCGACGGGCACGGGACGCCCGTCCGGTGCGACTGAGAACGGGAAGTGGGAACGAAAACGGTCGAAACGCCGAACATGGTGAACAGGTTGATCGGGACTGGGTGGAGTGAATCGCGGGAGGTGGTGTTGAGTGGAGTGAACCGCAGGAGGCGAGCGGACACGTCCAGGGTGGGGAGGGCAGACGTGTCCCGATGGGACCGAATACGTCAGCGGGGACGGCGGTGTGACAGGGACGGCATACGGGACGGGACGAGGTGAGGTGGGGTGGGGTGGGCTGAGACGGGTGGTGACGGGCTACCCGGCGTCCCGGGAGGTGGGAGCCCGGGATTGAGCGGACGGCCGCGAGGGAGGTGTCCGGGCTGTGGAGCGCGCCCCGACCAGTGGCGCGGTGATTCGTTCGTCCGCTTCGGTGCCGTGGTCGTCATGGGGTCACTCAGGCGCACTCGATCGAGCGGGCGACGTCGAGGAGTTCGGCGCGGTCTATCGTCCCGCTGACCGAGTACGTCCAGCCGTCGCAGGTCCAGGTGACGAGCGTCGTATCACCGTAACTGCGCAGGTGACCGTCGTGGTCGCCGACAGTGACGTTCTCGCCGCCGTCGAGCGAGCGCTCACTGCTCAGTTTCGAGACGCTGAGGCGCGACGTCTCGTTCTCGTAGTTCAACGAGATGGTCGTGTGATTGTACTCGACGAGGGTTCCCTGCTGGAATTCGAATCCCTCGGGGACCTCGGGGTCGGGGACCGACACGTCGACCGACTCGCGGATGGACTCCAGCGAGTCGAACGTCTGCGTGTCGGGGAGGTCGGCCGACTCGACAGTGGCGTTTGCCGGCGGGTCGAACGTGAACCGCTCGTCTGGGATCGTCGCGTTCAGCGTGACGTTCTCGTAGTGCGTTCGCGTACTGATGCTCCTGTTTTCGAGGTCGTAGGACTGCTCGACGGTCACCGGGAAGTACGTCTCCGTATCGAGCCAGGCGGTCACGGTCGTCTCGACCGAGTTCCCGGGATCGGTCTCCGGAACGAGCGTGACGCGGTAGGTCTCGCGGCCGTCCAGCGTCGCTCGCTCGTAGTCGGTGACGTCGTAGCTCGTCGCGAGACCGGTCACGACCGCCACCGAGGCGTTGGCGGTGCCGTACGACGAACGGTTGTACGTCGAGACCGTATTCCTGGCCTCGTCGTAGACCCACATGGTGTCGTCCCCGGCGACGACGGTGTTACCGGCACGCTCCTCGGGCGCGACGACTTCGGTGCGATACTCGCCCGTCGAGAGGCGGATCCACACGTCGGTCGTCATCGACGACGTCCGGTTGTCCATCGAGGTGGTCTGGGAGCGAGTCGCAGTGAACGACGAGAGCGACGTCATCCGGGACTCGAAGGTCGCTTCGAGTGCAGCCGCCGACGCCGGTGGCGCCGGCGTGGCGGTCGGGGTCGGCGTCGGAGTCGGGGTCGCTGTCGTCTCGTCGGCGTTCGATCCGTCGTCCGCGCCACTCGCGGCGTCGGCGGTGTCTCCGGACGGTGCCGGTGTGTCTGTCGGTGCGACTGTCTCGGGCGTGGCGCCCGACCCGGACGCGGTGGACAGACAGCCCGCCGTCACGAGGAGGACTGTCAGTCCCAGCGCGGCCAGCGCCGAGCGGGAGGGTGTTGGCGGCATGCACCCCACACTTCCGGTGCACACCCAATAAACCGGACAGCCCCCATTCCCGACTGGAAAAACGGCCCAAAGTATATGTATCGGGAGTCGACTACGCCGCTGACTATCGAGTCGATAGAGAGACACGGAACCGTAGTAACGGTGGTCTACGGACGTGACACACCCGCTCGCGGTCGGCGATTATTCGGGCCCCGGCGTCGACGTCGTCAGTTCGATGGCGTGGATGTCACGGGTCAGGTGCTCGCCGAGCGCGTCGTGGACGAGCTGGTGCTGGTCGACGAGCGACTTGTCCTCGAAGACCGGCGAGACCACGTCGACGGCGTAGTGTTTGTCGTCGTCGGGGTCACGGGGCGTCGTGACCGTCACGTCGGCGTCCGGAAGCTCAGACTCGATGAGTGCGGCGACCTCGTCGCGGTTCATGCGCGAACGGAGGACACGAACCGGGAAAACGCTTGTCCGATCACCCGACGAGCGGAGAGCCGCGGTGATACAGGCGGAGCAGGCCGAGGGGTGTCACTTCGGCGCCTGGTTGTAGACGAGGTTGCGCTGTATGTCGTTTGCACCCTCGTAGATGACGGGGACGCGGACGTCCCGATACACGCGGGCGATCCGGCGGTCGGTGAGCACCGAGCGACCCCCGTGGAGTTGCATGCCCTTCTGTGCACAGTCCGTCGAGACCTCGGTCGCCTTGAGTTTGGCCATCGCCGCCCAGAAGCCGGCGTCGTCGTTGTTCGCGACCTGGTCTGCGGCACGCCAGGTCAGCGCCCGGGCGCTCTCGAACTCGGTGCGCATGTCCGCGAGCTTGTGCTGGACGGCCTGAAACTCGTCGACCGAACGGCCGAAGGCCTCGCGGTCGTGGACGAACTCCCAGGCCTCCTCGATGGCCGCCGCCGCGAGGCCGATGCCGTGGCCGGCGACGACCACACGACCGTGGTTAAAGAATTCGGCGAGCATGTAGAAGCCGGCGCCCTCGACGCCGATCAGGTTCTCCTCGGGGATCCGGCAGTCCTCGAACGTGACGTGGGCCTGTTTGGAGGCACGGAAGGCCATCTTCTCGGGGATGTGCTCGGCGTCGTAGCCGTCGGTGTCGGTGGGAACGACGAAGAGTGAGTAGTTGCCGTACCTGTTATCGGGGTCGTCGCCGGTCTTGGCGTAGACGGTCACCCAGTCGGCCTCGACGCCGTTGCCGATCCAGTACTTCTCGCCGTTTATGACCCACTCGTCACCGTCCTTTTCGGCGGTCGTCGACATCCCCGCGAGGTCGCTCCCCGTGTCGGGTTCCGAGACGGCGAGCCCCGTGATCTGGTCGTTGGTCGCGACCGGTGTCAGGAACTCCTCTTTGAGTTGGTCGTCGCCGTGTTCCTGGAGTATCTCGGCGCCGAAACTCGCCAGTTGCAGGGTGAGCGCGATGCCGGCGTCCGCGCGGTAGAACTCCTCGGCGATGGCCAGCACTTCCTCCAGTGTGAACCCCTTCCCGCCGTACTCCTCGCTGATGTCCTGGGCGACGAGGCCGGCGTCCATCCCCTCCTGCAGAATTTCGTGGGGATACTCGCCGGATTCGTAATAGTCGGCGGCGTTGGGCGCGATGTGTTCGGCCGCGAACTCACGTGCCTGGGCCTTGACCTCTCGCGCGTCCTCGGGGACGGGCCGCTCGTCCAGTAGCTCCATACTGTCGCCAGGGACGGGACGACCAAATAAACGGTGGCACTGTCGGAAACGAACAACGAGTTGAAACGGGAACGGTCGGTGTGGTGGTTCGATAGCGACCGGGTGGCGGTCGCGCCACGCGTCACTCAGAAGACGAGGTCGGTGACCCAGTCGACGGCGTTGAGAGCGACGAGCAGACCGCCCTCGGCCCGCGAGAGGGTGTCCCGCGACCAGAACAGAGCGGCGACGACGACGCTGATCCCCAGCAACCAGAGCGTCCCCTGGAAGCCGACAGGACCGACCGAGATGGGGCGGATAACCGTCGCCAGACCGAGCACGCCGAAGACGTTGAATACGCAACTGCCGACGACGTTGCCGGCGGCGACGTTCGTCCGTCCGCGCGCGGCGGCGACGACGGACGTGGCGAACTCGGGCGTCGAGGTGCCCAGCGCGACGATCGTCACGCCGATGACCCAGTCGGAGACCCCCGCTCGCGTGGCGATACCGACGCCGCCGGTGACGAGCGCGTGGGCGCCGCCGATGACCAGCGCGAGGCCGACCAGCGCCCGAACCGGGTCGAACCACCGGAGCGCGTCGACATCGTCGGCGGGCCTGAACCGGTCGCCGCCGTTGCGAACGAGCACCGCCAGATAGGTAGCGAGGGCGACCAGCAAGAGCGCGCCCTCGACGCGAGAGACCGCGCCGTCACGGAGGAAGACGAGCAGGACCAACACGGAGGCGACCATCACGGTGGTGTCCCGGCGGACGAGCGTCTGGGAGACCGGCAGGGCCCTGACGAGGGCCGCGCCGCCAAGGATGAACCCGAGGTTGACGACGTTCGAGCCGACAACGTTGCCCAGCGAGATGGCTGCGTTCCCGGTGAGTGCGGCGTCGATAGTGACGGCGAACTCCGGTGCGGAGGTGCCAAAGGAGACGACGGTCAGACCGACGACGAGCGTTGGGATGCCCAGCGACCGGGCGACCCGTGTGGCGCCAGTGACGAACCCGACTGCACCGAGCCACAGCGCTGCGACCCCGACGAGCACCAGCAGCGCGTCGACGACGGGACTCGTCATTCAGTCGTGGATCGGACGGCGCGCAAATCAATACCGTGGTCGGCGTCGCCGTCGGGTCACGTGATCGCTCGGTACACCCGGCGCGCCGATGCGCCCTACACTTCGATACCCTGCATGAGGTCGACGAGTTCCTCGAGTTCGGGGAACGTGTAGACCTTGACGTCGACGTCGGACTCGGGGGCCTGGACGTGGGAGTCGAACATCAGGGCCATCTCGGCCTCGCGGTCGCCCACGAGGTCGTCTACCATGCCACTGCCGGGGCCGAAGATGAAGGTGGGGGTCCCGATGTCGATGGTCGTATCGAGGACGTTCGCCCAGCCGTCGATGAACCCGCTGGTCATGATGTTGCCGATCTCCTGGATGGCCGAGCGCTCCATGTCGGTAAATCCCGACGCGTTCGGGTCAGTCTCGCCCATATCGCCGATCATCCCGCCCGCGAGTTCCTTGGCGCTCTCGGCCTCCAGCAAGAAGAGAATGTGGCCGTGGGGTGGCTCGGTCATCTCGATACTGATACCGATCTGTTCCTCGTGGCCGACGTGGGTCTTGATGTCGGGGACGTCGATGAAGTTGATCTTCGTGATCTCCATCTCCGTCTCCATGCCCGTCATCTGACTCAGGTGGTCCGCGACCGTGTTCCCGCCCTCCTTGGCCATCCTGTTGAACAGCCCGAGCTTGCGGATGTCGATCATCAGGCTCATCGATTCGCTCGCCGGTGGTTTCTCCCGCCCGTACATAAGCCGTCCCCCCGCATTTTCGTTCGCGAGATTCACACCTGCAGTGCCAGCAGCGCCAGCGCGGTCGTGCGTCGTCGAGCGTCGTGACGTCTGCAGCTTACTCCCGCGCCCAGTCCAGCGACCGCTCGACCGCGTCGCCCCAGCGGTCGTACAGCGCCGCGGCCTCGCTCGCGTCCATCTCGACGCCGAACTCGCGGTCGACGCGCCAGTTCTCACGCAGCTCGTCGAGACCCTCCCAGTAGCCCGTCGCGAGCCCGGCGGCGTAGGCCGCTCCGAGCGCCGTCGTCTCGTCCACCTCCGGGCGCACGAGGTCCGTTCGCACGATATCGGCCTGGAGTTGACAGAGGAAGTCGTTCGAGACGGCGCCGCCGTCGACGCGCAACGGCCCCATCTCGATGCCGGCGTCGGCCTCCATCGCCTCGGCGACGTCACGGGTCTGGTAGGCGATCGATTCGAGGGTGGCGCGGACGATGTGTTCCCGGCGCGTGCCTCGCGTCATCCCGACGATGGTCCCGCGAGCGCGGCCGTCCCAGTGCGGTGCGCCCAGACCGGTGAAGGCGGGGACCAGATAGACGCCGTCCGTCGAGTCGACACTTCTGGCGAGGTCGGCCGTCTCGTCGGGGTCGTCGATGAGCGAGACGTCTTCGAGCCACTCGACGGCCGCCCCCGTCACGAAGATCGACCCCTCGAGGGCGTACTGGACGGGTTCGCCCGAGCGCTGGAAGCCGACCGTCGTCAGCAGGCCGTGGTCGGACGTGACCGCGTTCTCGCCCGTGTTCATCAGGAAAAAGGAACCGGTGCCGTAGGTGTTCTTGGCGTCGCCCTCGTCGAAGCAGGTCTGGCCGAACAGCGCCGCCTGCTGGTCGCCCAGCGCGCCCGCGACGGGCACCTCGGCGCCGAGGAATCCCTCTGGATCGGTGTAGCCGTAGTAGTCGGCGTCCGAGGAGGGACGCACTTCGGGGAGCATGGCCTCGGGGACGTCGAACTCGGCGAGGAGGTCCTCGTCCCACGCCATCGTGTGGATATCGAACAGCATGGTTCGCGAGGCGTTCGTGACGTCCGTGACGTGCTCGCCGGTGAGGTTGTAGACCAGCCAGGAGTCGATAGTCCCGAACAGGAGGTCGCCGGCGGCGGCCCGTTCGGCGGCGTCCGTCCGGGCGCTCCGGTCGGGCGCGACGGGGTCGGCGTTCTCCAGCAGCCACTCGACTTTCGTCGCCGAGAAATATGGGTCCGGTTCGAGGCCAGTGGTCTCGCGGATCCACTCGCTTTTCCCCGCCTCCTCCAGTCCCTCGATCCGGTCGGTCGTCCGGCGGTCCTGCCAGACGACAGCGTTGTGGATAGGTGCGCCCGTCTCGGCGTCCCAGACGACGGTCGTCTCGCGCTGGTTGGTGATGCCGATCCCCGAGAGCTGGGCGGCGTCGATCCCGCCGTCGTCGAGTGCGGCCTCGATGACCGATTTCGTGTTCTCCCAGATCTCGACGGCGTCGTGTTCGACCCAGCCGGGTTCGGGGTAGACCTGTTCGTGTCGCTCGTAGGCGTTCGCGACGACCTCGCCCCGGGCGTCGAAGAGCATGAATCGGGTGCCTGTCGTTCCCTGGTCGATCGCGCCGACGTAGGTGTCAGAACTCATGGTGTCACCGCCCCGGGGGACGCCGGACCGACCGCACGTCGCCGGAGCTATCTCGACGCGATCCATCGGGCGGCGGCGGGTTAACGTTGTGGGCTGCGGTCCCGACAGGCAGGTCGGGCCCGCTTCGGTCGACGTGGGTCGGCCCCCAAGACACTTGCCCGTCCCCGGTCTCAGCGATCGCCGTGCGGATAGACTGGTCGGCCGCCGAACGGTTTCTCGCGTACGCCGACGGCGAGACCACTCTCGACGCGGTCTGGGACCACCCAGCCTACGACGTCGTCCGCTCACACGCCGCGTTACTCGGTCGGGACCTCTCTCGGTCGGACGTCGCCCGGGCGATGGAGGGTGAAGAGACGACGTTCTCCCGGGTGGAGGGCCTCGACGAGCACCGCGAGCGGATCGCCGCGGTACTGGACCACGTCCGGGCGAACGAGGACGCCTGGACCGAGACGATCGAGCGACACCTGACACGAGTGACGCCCGACGCGGACCTCTCGGCGGTGGACGTCTACCTGGGCATCGGGTACAGTCTCGGTGTTGGCCTGGAACCGGGCGCGTACCTGAACCTGAACGCCCCGCTCTTTCTCGACGTGCCTCGCGAGGTGCTCTACACGGCGATCCACGAGAGCTCTCACGTCGTCTACGAACGGGTCCACCACGCCCGGAGCGAGGTAGGGCCGGACGACTTCGAGACTCGCGAGGGCCAACAGCGGGTGTTCGACACGGTCTTCCACACCGAGGCGTTCGCGACGTACACGCCGCTGGCGCTCCGACGCGCCGACGGGAACCTCGGCGGGCGCGACCACCCTATCCCCCGGGACTACGCGGTGTGTTCCGACTCCGAGCGACTGGCAGACCTGGTCGCCGAGTACGACGCGGTCCGTGAGCAGTTGCGGGCGGGACCGGTCGACCGGGAGCGGTTCCTGGAGTACCTGTTCGGTGGGCCGCGCCTGCCCTACCGCGTCGGGTGTGCGCTACTGGCCCGAATCGAGGAGAAACGGAGCCTCGATGCGGTCAGAGAGGCGTTCTATCTGGACCCTACCGAGTTCTGCGAGCGATACGACCCGCTGCTCGGCGAATTTCGCGACGGAGCGTGATCGGGGTGAACTGGCACCCTGACGTCGACCGGGTGAGACAGCCCTACTCGATAGAAACAGTCCCGTCGTCGGAGACGACGACGGTGTGGCCCGCGTACTCGAAGGTCACGGACGCCTTGTCGGGACCGGCACGCTGGACTGACGCCAGCAGCGCATCGAGTGCGTCCGGGTCGACCGCGTCGTAGAGCGGCGGGAGGTCCGTCTCGTCCACCCCGTCGTGGGCCGCGACGGCACTCACGACTGCTGTCGAATACTGTGGAGGCGAGCGACTGCGACAGATAACGTTCATCGTGGTTCCGTCTCGACGGATAAGCGACTTATACGCTGCGATTGTATCGCCTAACAGTCACAAACGGCCGCCGAATGGTACCTACGTGGCCTGTCGAACGCACGCAGACCGGACCACTCAGAGAGGAATGTTGCCGTGTTTGCGGTCGGGATGGTCGACGCGCTTTCCACGCAGGCTCTCCAGGTCCGAGACGAGTCTGGCGCGCGTCTCTGCCGGTTCGACCACGTCGTCGAGGTACCCCCGTCTGGCCGCGGTGTAGGGGTTGGCGAAGGCGTCACGGTACTCCTCGATGAGTTCCTGTCGTTTCTGTTCGACCTGCTCGGCGGCGTCGAGTTCGTCGTCGTAGAGGACGTTCACGGCGCCCTCGGGCCCCATGACGGCGATCTCGGCGCCCGGCCAGGCGTAGTTGACGTCGGCACCGACGTGTTTCGAGGCCATGACGTCGTAGGCGCCGCCGTAGGCCTTGCGCGTGATGACGGTCAGGAGCGGCACCGTCGCCTCGGAGTAGGCGTAGAGCAGTTTCGCGCCGTGTTTGATGATGCCGTCTTTCTCCTGGTCTTTCCCGGGCATGAACCCCGGGACGTCGACGAACGTGACGATGGGGATGTTGAACGCGTCACAGAAGCGGACAAAGCGCGACCCCTTCAGCGACGAGTCGATGTCGAGCGTCCCCGCGTTGACGCGTGGCTGGTTGCCCACCACACCGACGGAGTGACCGTCCAGCCGGGCGAACCCGGTCACGATGTTGCGGGCGTAGCGCGGTGCGACTTCGAAGAAGGAGTCCTCGTCCAGGACGCCCTCGACGACGCGCGTGATGTCGTAGGGTTTCTGTGGGGCCTCGGGCACCACGTCGGTGAGTGCCTCGTCGCGGCGTTCGGGGTCGTCCCAGGGCTCGACGCGGGGCGGGTCTTCGACGTTGTTGCTGGGCAGGTACGAGAGCAGATACCGGATGTCGTCGAGTGCCTGTTCCTCGGCGGCAGGCGTGAAGTGGGCGACCCCCGAGTCGGTGGCGTGGGTGTCGGCACCGCCGAGTTCGTCGAAGGTGACCTCCTCGCCGGTGACGGTCTCGATGACGTCCGGCCCCGTGATGAACATGTGGCTGGTGTCCTCCACCATGAAAATGAAGTCGGTAATCGCGGGCGAGTAGACCGCGCCGCCCGCACAGGGGCCCATGATGGCCGAGATCTGGGGAACGACGCCGGAGGCCAGTTGATTGCGGTGGAAGATATCGGCGTATCCAGCGAGGGAATCGACGCCCTCCTGGATGCGCGCGCCTGCGGAGTCGTTGAGCCCGACGATGGGCGCACCCGTCTCCATCGCCTTGTCCATCACCTTGCAGACTTTGGCGGCGAACTCCTCGCCCAGCGCCCCGCCGAAGACGGTGAAGTCGTGAGCGAAGACGAAGACGGTGCGGCCGTCGACCTCGCCGTAGCCGGTGACGACGCCGTCGCCAGGGACGTGGTTCTCGTCCATGTCGAAGTTCGTCGACCGGTGTTCGCGCAACTGGTCGATCTCGACGAAAGAGTCCTCGTCGAGGAAGTACTCGATGCGCTCGCGGGCGGTCTTCTTGCCTTTCTCGTGTTGGGCGTCGATGCGGTCCTGGCCGCCGCCCAGTCGGGCCTGTTCCTTGCGCTCGCGCAGGTCCTCGATGTCCTCTTCGCGGGTCACTGAGACCCGCCTCCCGGGGTTCCGACTCGACGAACGGGCGCGGATGGCGGGAGATTGCCGGTCCCGCGAACGGCGAGAGTCTCGGTCATGGCCGTCACCTCGGCGTACCGGGAAAAAAGGGTTTCCCGACGACTTCGGAGTCGAATCGCGAGTCAGTGGCTGCTACTCGCAGTTAGTCACCGCACGACGCACCGCTCCGCTACTCGCTACCCAACGATCAGTACAGGGAGTGGTTATGAAGCTCGTTTCGTGTATCGATGTTGTGGAAGAAACGTCGATCTGCAGACCGCACCACACTCGACGTAGTTGGTTGAAAGCCCTCGAGCCGCTGGCGGTCGCTCAGCGACATATCCTCGCTTCGCTCGGATAGGGGCCGCTGAGTCGACTAGATAAACGCGAGTTCCGGGAGAGCAAGCTCTCCCGACGTCCCGTTCGCTGCGCTCACGGGACCGGCCCTC
>Ga0207771_100236_pt1 | contig 38070 bp, 43 predicted proteins | sample A23M2SouthBayCA_2_FD_187731 | JGI IMG/M metagenome (GOLD analysis project Ga0207771, IMG submission 187731) | Aerobic enrichment media microbial communities from Eden Landing Ponds, California, USA - A23 M2 (2) (SPAdes) | ecosystem: Environmental > Aquatic > Marine > Unclassified | place... | reverse complement strand
CCTGCTGTTCTTCTTCCCAGCGGTCCAGCGGGTCGGGTTCGTGCATCACGCACGCACCTCCCGACGGGGCTCAGTCAGCATACTTCACCCCGGCAGCGACGATGATGATGGCAAGGGCGAGGACCGCCCAGCCCGACGGTGAGAGGTCGCTGACGATCGGTACGTAGTCCACGATGATCTGCCCGCCGAGGGCAACGTACCCGATGCCGGCCATCAGGATGTTGCCCGCGATGAACGGCGCGTCGCCGACGTAGGCCCACAGTTCACCAGCCAACACACCGAACTCCGATAGCACGATGACGACGCCAGCCAGGATGAGGGCGGCACCGATCCGCCCCATCGTGACGTAGGCCTCGATCAGGCGCTCGAACCGGTCGGTTACCTTGTCTGCTACCCTCTCCGGCGTCTTCGCGTTGCGCTCTTCGAGGAAGCGGGCGTCAATCACCCACCAGACCAGGATCGAGAGCGTGATCAGGACCACGTAGGTCAGCACGTCCGCGCTCTCGATCAGTGGCGAGAACGGGAGGCGCGTCTGGATTGCCTCCGGGAGCACGTACTCCCAGATGAGCATGATCACCGCGATGAGCGACAGCGCGAACGTGATCGACAGTTCGTCACCATCCGTCGCGGTGCCGTAGGCGATCGCCACCAGCAGGGCGAAGCCCAGGCCGGCCACGACCGGGCTGATCTCCAGCGAGACGTAGCCGAAGGCCACGACTGCGGCGACGATGAACGCGCCCAGCCACGTCGCAGTCCGGAGCGGGTTGTCGATCGGGTTACTCACCGCCATGCTTTCTCGCCTCCGCCTGGCGCCCTGTGCGTCCGCGTTGCCGTGGGTGTCACTTGTCGAGCCTCCGTTGGATTCCGTCTGTGAGTTTGTCGAGCATCCGCCCCAGGAACAGGCAGCCAGCGACGAGGACGGCCGCCTGACCCGTCCCCGCCGGGAGCCAGCCCTGGCTGGCAGACAGCGATGCCATCGCGAACACCGTCCCCGCCTGATTCCAGAGCGTCGCGACGACAGCCGAGACGAACGGAATCTGGACGATGGACGCGGCCGAACCGACCAGTACCGACAGGATGGTCAGCGGGTGCATCACGATCCGGTCGATGGTTTCGAGTAGCGTCATCTGAGGATCCCCCACGCGGCTTTGACTGGCCCGAGTGCCAGATTTAGCAGTCCCTCGATTTGGAGGAGTTCAGCCGCTCGCACGAGTAGCCAGCCGAGAATGACGACCTCGACGGCGCCGACGACCATCATCACGATCGGACCGGACACACCCAGCCCGACGAAGAAGCCGACCAGCAACTCGTTGAGTGTCCGGATGGCCGTCACCGGGACCGACGCGACCGGCCCCATGATGTCAATCGTGGCATTCACGCCGAATATCGGGAGGTCGGCGAACCCGGGGAACGAGGGGTACCCGCCGAGTTCGAGGTCGGGGCCGAGGAAGAAGACCGAGACGACGCCCGTCGCCAGGATACCCAGATAGAGCAGCCCTTTGAACAGCGGATTGACGACCAGTCGGAAAACGGCATTCACGGCCGCTCGGACTGCTCGCCCTATTGTGCTGTCTACGGCCCAACCGCCGAGGCCAGTCGCTGCTTCTGTGACCGACGTTTGGCGGTCTTCTAAGAACTTTTTCGCAGTACTGGTGAGTTCGACACCATCTTCTTCGAGACGGGCCGTCAGGACTGTTCGCTCGAATCCACCTTCTGCTCTCGATAGCGCCTCTTTTACCTCGCCGAGATTGACAATTCCATCCTCGGTTGCCCTCTTGTACCACGTTTCGTCATCAGCCATCGCTGACCAACACCTCCGCGACGGCGTACATCCCGGCTCCAACCAGGACTATCGCTGCGATGTACCCGACCGGGCCCAGCGCCTCTATCCACGGTGACGTAGACGCCCAGTCTGCGTTCGCGATGGGGTCGAAGAACGCCCCGATCAGATCAGTGATGTAGCTGAGTAGGGCGGTCGAGCCGATTTCGAGGGCCTCCGCGAATCCGAGCGGAATCGAGACGATGCCGACTGCCAGTGCGGCGATGACGCCTCCGACTGAGGACCGCAGAATTGCCACGAGTGGCCCCAGGACGCCGCCCTCGATTGAGGGTTGCATCCGCTCCGGGAGGTTACTGGGGACGCTACCGAACAGACCCGATAATGAGGTTGGTGTCCAGTCGCCGCCCGAGAGGATGTTTCGCTCTTCGCGGGTCGCCCCTCGGCTTCCCGTGTTGTCCCCACTGGAGGACATCAGGGAGCCACCCCCCGGATGCGGGTGGGGCCTACTCGTCTCAGATTAGCCGATTCGGCTGGATTCTGGCGTTTCATGGTCTCTACTACCCATTTTCTTCCTCAGCGCCCAGGAACGGCACGTCCGTCGAACTGAAAGGAATCATGTCGGACGTTGCCGGCACCTGGAGGATCTGCGCGAAGATGTACATGGCCGCCCCCATCAGGACAATCGCCATCAGAAAGGTCAGCGGGCCGATGGCCCACGTCGCTCCTGGTGCGAGAGACTGCACTGCCGTCGTCGCCCCCTGGATGAGGATTCGAGCAGTCCCCCCGATGAGGCCGTTCAGGACGCCCACAGACCCGTCGATGATGGCACTGATTGGATCCGTGAATAGCGACTGCCAGACGTCGATGAAGGCGATGACCGCGATTCCGAGCGCGGCGAGTATACCACCAGCCGCCGACCGAAACGCGCCACCGATAGACCCGTCTTCCGAGTATTCCTGGAAGTTCTTCACCAGGTCCTTCGGGTTGATGTCTGCCATCAGCCGACCCTCCGTTCAGTGGTGATCATGGTGGATCAGCTCCCACGCCGCTTGAGGCCGAGGGCGACGAGGATCGAGCCGAAGACGCCAGCGACCTTCCCCCAGAGCGTGGAGAAGATCCCGTCCCCGCCAGATGCGAACTGGCCAGCGCCGCCGCCCGTGTCGAAGGCTGCGGAGTCGTCGGCGTCAGTCCACAGGAGGTTGTAGTGCAGGCCGATCTCCTGGCCGGGCTGGATGGTGTTGTCGAGCGTGTGCTCGCCCGTGGTCGTGTACGTGCTCGTCTGGTCGCTCCAGGACGTCACGTTCTCGAACTCGGTGTCGCTGATACCCTCCGCAAGTTCGACCGCCTGGTATCGGTCGTCCGGGAGTTCCTGCGTGCCCACGAGTTCAGCGTTCGCGTAGCTGAGATCGTAGGCGTCCGGCAGGCTCAGGCGGTAGTAGATGTCCGCGAGGTTCGGGAAGCCCGGGTACGCCTCGGTCGACGTGACGTTCCAGTGGACGTCCATGGACTCGGTGAGGTCCTCGACGTCGAACTGCATCTCGTAGGTGGCGTCGTGGATCACCGCGTCGTCGAACGTGCTGCCGAGCGTGTCGAAGCCGGTGATCGACATTTCGCCGGTCGGCTCGGTGAGTGAGCGCGTCTCGTCCATCTCGCCGTCGCCGTCCTCGTCGTAGCGCTCGTCACCGAACTGGTAGGCGCCCAGCTTCTCGGCGTTCAGCATCGCCACGTCCATCGCGGCGTTCCCGCCGGAGACGTGGATCTCGATGCTGTCGATGGCGCCCATGGACCCGTCGCCGGACCCACCAACTTCCAGCGTCCCGAGTTGCTGCTGGAGCACCTGGCCCTCGCCCGTCGTGTTGGCGAAGGTGTCCATGCTGTCAGTGTCGTTGGCCGTGTCCGCGTACACGACCTGGTAGTCGCCGTCAGATTCGACGGCCCGGACCTCGACGGTCGCGCTGCTCTCCAGTTCGGTCACGTCCGCGCCGATCTGGAGGAAGCGCTTGTTGACGTCAGAGCCGATGGTGAAGTTGTCGTAGGTGAACACCATCGAATCGCCCGAGGTCTGGCTCGACGTCGAGAAGCTCACCGCGTCGACGCCCGGGGCAGTGGTCGTGTCCGAGATCGTGCCCGAGCCGGCGGACCCGCTCGCGTCCTTCGTCCACTCGCTCGCGTCGAGCGCGCTCGCGGAGTTGTTCTCCTCGCCGTCGTTGCGCGGGAACTCGCCGAACTCCTCGACCTCGACGTCCGTCGCCGTGTAGGAAACGGGGTTCTCGGCCGACCCGTTCACGTGCGCGTCGAGAGTCGCGGTTTCGCCGTTGTTGTTCTCGTACTCAGCCGGTGACCAGCCCATCTCGTGGCTGTCCTTCGTCACGTCGACGTCGATCCAGGCGTCCGGCACCGCGTCGGAGCCGGTCGCCAGCCCGTCCGGCGACGTGTCCGCCTGGGCGGCCGCAGCCGGGGCCACCGCGGAGAGGACCGTCAGGGCGACCAGGAGGGCCGCCAGAATCCCTCGTTTCATGCCCCACCTCCCGCGAGAAGGGCGGCCGCAAGGTCCCGGCTCGCGCCGGAGAGTTCGTGACGGTCGCGTTCGTCTTGCTCGAAAACAGTGCCTCGCCGATGCGCGTCCATAGCCGCGCTCTCCGGCGTGTTCTGGCCGGGATCTGTGTCTGCCATGATAGGGCAGGGGTACACCCGCGGCCGCCCCGCGGGTTGAATCGGCCGAGAGAGCGCCCCTTATTGGTGATTTGGAAAGGATAGCCCGTGGGCGAGCCCACCGGCAAGCCTAAGTCTAGTCCGTTCGACGTGTTAGTAAGTGGATGGCACTCCACAAGCTACAGAAACTCGGGGAGAACTCGACGGGGGACAAGGCCGGCGTCGAGCTTCCCCGTGACGAACTCCGCCGGATCGGCGTCATGGACGAGGATGGGAACCTGGTCGAGCGCCCGCAGGTCGGGATCGACCTCCAGGATGACGGCGAGCGGTCGCAGTTTCGGCTCAGACTCTACCGTGGCGACGACTCCGAGCGGTGAACTTTTCTTTCGATCGTCGATGACGCTGGTCTCGGCCTGACGGAACCTCCTGGAACCCGGTTTGCCCGCGACCCCTCGGGGTTGCGCGTCCGGAAACGGCCGACGTTCGATTTTGGATACACACGTCAGGGCCACGTGTTCAATTTCGCCGCTCGACGAGTCCGTGATTCGCCGATCATCTCACACAACTGAGTAGATTGGGCCGATTTTGGCCCGATTTCGAGTGTTGAGTGAGGGAAAAGCAGTAGGTAATCCCCCCATGTGTTCACATTCATGAGCAGTAACACCCCGGGGAGCACCCGTATCAGACTGACCGAGGATCGAGATCGGCGTCTCTCCCAGCTCGAAGACGCGACTGGCGAGAGCACGCGCTCGGGCTCGATCGACGTGGCCGCGCGGTACTACGTGCGCATGGCGGGCGGGACGTCCGCCCAGCCGCGCGGTGTCGTCGAGAAGCTGATGAGCGCTGCCGTCGAACGCGGTTCCCTGACGCCCCAGGAGATTGCCGAGATCGTCGACACGCCCGAACTTGGTGTCGAGTTTGAGCAGGACTGGTCGGTCGGAGTGGAGAAGTGAAATGCGCCGGAGAGCGTTTATCGGGATGGTTGGCTCGTCCATCCCCCTCTTGGCATCCGGGTGCTTAGCATCAGATTCTGGCGATAGGGGTAGTACGAATTACGAAGAGGTACCGGAATCGACACGAGACGGAATGCTTGAAGTCACGTGGCGAACGTCTGGCGTCTTCGAGTCGATCCGATATGCAGAGGAGGGCGAGTTGAAGTACCGTGAGCCGGAGAGCGACTATTTCGCACAGGCCACAGTTCAATTCAAAAATCTAGGAACGTCATACATCGACGTCCCGGGGCAGGCTGCCGTGAAATTTCGAGAAGGAGGTGAGACCTACCGCCCGACGACGCGGTTAAAGGGTATTTCGGACGACCAGATTCGAGAAGAATCGATACTCACCCTGGGCTACGCGCCTGCTCGTCAATATACACCGCGGATCTCGCCAGATTCGAGTTCGTCCCTGTATTGCTTAGTCGACGTACCGAGTTGGGATAGTCCAGTCCTCAAATTTCGTGACGAGCCAGAGAAGGTCCGACCCTCCGGGTGGGCTTGAGAAGAATTTCCGAAAGGCACAACGGACTCATTTGGCCGGGCCGAAACTGATGGGAGACGTAGCCCTCCATCGTATTCTCGGTCTGCGTATTCACTTTCACTCTACTATAAAGGACGAAACGGCCGTACCCCGATCAGCGCTATTCCCCTCCCGCCCCTCGCCTGTCGACACCCATGTCGACCAAGAAAACAGAAAATGGGACGCATCGCTCTTCCGAAACTGACGCCCTCCAGACCGTCACGCAGACGCTCCGGCGCATCGCGGCCGACGGCGAGCGCGTTACGCTCGCCCAGCTCGCTCGCGAGAGCGGGCTCTCCCGGGCGGACGCCGAGCAGGCGATGGGGTCGGTCGAGCGCGTCGCGCCGCTGAGCGCGAAGCGGGTGGTGGAACCGGGCGCGGCCGTCGCGTGGGAGATCTCGCTATAGATGCCCGTGACGGATGCGGCGTTCGACGACCCCTGGAGAGTGCGGTGCCCCCACGGCCACACCGGCCTCCGGCCTCTGGACGAAGGAGAGATGGCCTACTGCCAGCGCTGCCGGTGGAGCTACCCCTACGAGACGCTGGTCGATCAGAAGGAACAGGCTGCCGGGAGGGTCTCGGAGTGATCGCCCTCGACGGGGCGCTGGGGAAGGATCTGGCACCCCGGGTCGAGGCGCGCCAGTCGGACGGAAAAGGCTCACGGCCGTCACTCAGAACTGTCGGGATCGGCCAGGTCCCGCGCGTCGAACTCGCCCGCGAGGTAGTCCTCGCCCTGGTCAGATATCACATAGGCCCCGTGGCCGATTCGTTTCACGAAACCCGCGCTGGCAAGTTTTCGAAGGCGCCGGCCGATGTACTGCGTGTGGAATGGAATTCTGTCATCCTCAGCGATTTCCTTCGGGCCGCCCCCATCCTCAGCTTCGAGAAATTCCAGCAGTCGCTCGTCAGCGATCGACATCCACTCAGCGTGGCGGCGGACCGGCATATCCCGGAAGAACGGCGGCGCCACCATACAGAGCGCGGGAATAATGAGTCGGGTAGCCTCCCTATATCTGTCAGTATACAAAAGATACCTCTAAGTATGTTTGCCATAACAGACGGTACTAAGCCCTTTTCGACGGCGCCGCGGCTCACCGGTCGCGGGGTCACCGGAGGGGGCCGACTGAAAATGCAGTTGCAAACCCTACGGCGCCCATGTGGCGCCGCACGTCCGGGCGCATCGTCCGTTGAACAGACCAACAGCTACGCTCGTTCTGAGTCGTTCGGTCTCCGAAAGGGGCCGACTGAAGATGCGGATGGACGCCCTACGTCGCCATCCAGTCGGGTAAACGCACCTCGGGGCCATAAGCGTCCCGCTCGACCCGGCGCATCGCCCGACAGACAGCCCAGCGGCGCGGCCACGAACGGGGGTGGTCGGGCGTGAGCGCCGACGCGACCACTGCCGAGGAGCCCCTCACCGTCGATTCGGCCGCACTCCTGACGTGGGCCGACGTGGTGCACCACCTCGTCGACGAAGCGCGCGTCGAGGTGTCGGCGGACGGGCTCCGGACCGAGATGACGGATCCGGCCAACGTCGCCATGATCGACGCGACGCTCACGACCGACGCAGCCGACGGCGACCACCCACCGACGACGGTCGGCTTCCCGCTCCAGGGCTTCTCCGAAGTGGCGTCCGCGATCGCCCTCACCAACGGATCGGTCGTCGTCGCCGCTCGCGACGGCGAGGACCGCGCGGTGGAGATCGTGGGCGACCGCCGCCACGCCACGCTGGACTGCATCGATCCCGATTCCGTCCGGCCAGAGCCCGACTATTCGGACGAGGACTGGACCCACAGCCTCCGCGTTCGCTCTGACGAGCTGCGCTCGGCGTTGGCCTGCTTCGCGGCCGCGGACCTGACCGGGATCTCGTTCGACGCCGACCCACGGACGGACTCGCTGACGCTCCAGCCCTGTGGCGACGAGAAGCGGCCTGTCATCACCCTTGATGCGCGAGATCTCGAGGGCACGCAGCCAGCGAGTTCGGTCTACTCCCGGATTTACCTCGAGGAGTTGCTCGACTCGTTCGACCGCTCCTGTGCGATCGACCTCGAACTGGCCGACGACTACCCGCTCCGGGCGACGTTTCACCCGGATCCGGGCGTCTCCGTCGAATTCACGCTGGCGCCACGGGTGCAATCATGAGCGCCGTCGACGAGCGACTCGTCGGGGCGCGCGTCCACGACAGCCACGACGACGACCCTGACGATGCCCGCGTGGTCGCCCTGCCCGACAAGCCCGCCCACGAGTGGGACGTCGACGGCGAGCACTCCGTCGCGACGTTCCCCGGCAACGAGGACTACCCCGACGACGCGCCGGTCGTCGTGATCGTCTTCGAGGACGAACTCGCGGCGAGCGGGCTCGACGACTGGAGCGGCGACGACGAGATCGCCCTCTCGCAACTCGCCGAGCAGGGTGTCGACCACTTCGCGTTCCCCGCCCAGCGCCTCGCGATCGTGGAGGTGTCGGCCTGATGGCGACGAACGAGGACGGCGCCGACCTCGGCGCCGCGACGATCGACCTCGGGGACGAGGCCCTCCGCGTCGGCGACACCATCGAACACGCGGAGTACGGCCCCATCACGGCGACCCGCGTCGTTGCCGAGGCCTTCGGGAGGACCGCCTACTTCGCGCTCGAAGCGCGCGAGACTGACCTCGCCATCTCTCTGACTGGCGAGCAGCTCCGCGACGACTGGGGCGAGACGGTCGCCCGTGATCCGTTCGAACTGGCCGAGGGAGGTGACGCCTGATGGGATCCGATGGCCCGGATCTCACGACTACAGACCGATCGACGGTTGACGTTCCTGACTGGGCGTCGGACATCGAGATCGGCGACGTGATTCGCTGGTCTGCCGTCGGCGAGTCCGGTGTCGAGGTGGTCATCGGCTTCTCGACCAGCCCCACAGAGTGGGGACATCCCGTCATCGACGTTCCCGACGAGTTGCCAGACGAGAAGACGGAGGGGCTGGAGACCATCGCCGTTGAAGAGGAGTTCTACCTCGGGATGGACGACGACACCAGTCACGTCTTCGAGTTCCAGTTCTACACGGAGCACAAGGAGACGGTCGTCGTCGAGGCCGACCACCGTGACGAGGCCCGAGAGGCTGCCGAAGCCCGGCGGGACTACAGTGGCGAGCTTCAGCAGACCACCCACGTCGAACGGAGGGAGATCTGATGCCGTCATCCTTCCACGCGAAGAACGTCGCGTCCACGATCGCGACTCTGCGTCACGCCCGCGACAAGCTGGCCCGGGACGACGGCGAGCGCGAGTCCCTGGCCGTCGCGATCGACGCGGCCGAGGACTACCTCGCCGACCTGGAACCGGACGCCGAGATTCCAGAGTGGCCCGCCGAGACCGACTGGCGGCTCGTGAGTACCGCTGCGACGAACCTCCACGGCATGGCCGACCGGGCCAACGACCTCGACACGGCCCAGCGGTTCGAGGCGGGTCGGGCGGTGCTGACCGACCACGTTGCAGAGCACCGGGAGGGCGTCGATGAGTAGCGCCGACCGGACGGCCGGCGAGATCGACTGGCCGACCTGGGCTGACCGAACAGAATCAACAGATCGGACCCGGACATCGAAGTTCCAGGTCACGCTCGCCCAGGCCATCAACCGGATCGAGACCGCGCTGGAAGACCGTCTCGGCGTCGACGACTGGCGCCTCTCCACCGCAGCGCCTCACCGGAAGAACGACGGCCGGCCCTACGCCGACGCGAACCCCGACGATCCCGGCGCGGTCGTCAGGTGGACCAAGGACGGCGAGCAGTACGCGGTCGCCTGCGACGAGTATACCGACCTTCGGTCGAACGTCCGGGCCATCGGGCTCTACATCGAGGAGAAGCGGAAGATGTCGAACCGGCCCGTCATCACCGGCCAGGACGAGTTCGCGACGGCGCGGCTCCCCTCCGGAGATGACGAGTCGGGCATCGTGGCCCGGCCACCCCCGCACGAAGTGCTGGAGGTCAGCCCCGACGCCAGCGAAGCGGTCATCAGGGCGGCCTACCGGGAGAAGATCAAGGACGCCCATCCAGACGGTGGCGGCACCAGTGACGAAGCCGAGCTGGTGAACTGGGCCAAGGAGGAGTTGCTCGACGGATGAGTGGCGACCGTCGGCCCCCGGACATGTCGCTGCGGGATGCCCGCGACCGCTGGCTCAACAAGCTCCGTGGGCAGTACAGCGAGAACTCCATTTCCACGTACCACTATCGACTGAAGCTGTTCGTGGAGTGGGCCGACGACCAGGAGGGCATTGAGACCGTTCGCGACGTTACCGGCTGGGATATCGACACCTTCGAAGCCCACCGCCGCAGCCAGAATCTCGCACTTCCGTCGTTGAAGAACGAGATGAGCACGCTTCGGAATTGGTTCGAGTATCTCGCCAACGCCGAGCTCGTCGACGACGACTTGCCCGAGAAGATCGAGGTGCCGCACGTCCCGCCAGAAGAGCGAAGCAGCGACGTCAAGCTGGCAGCCGACGACGCGTGGGCCCTGCTCGAGTATTACCGGTCGTCAAAGTCCGCCTACGGCACTCGCGACCACGCGCTACTGGAAGTTACCTGGCACTCCGGCGCCCGTGCTGGTGCACTCCGCTCTCTGGACGTCAGAGACATGGAGCAGACCGACCGCGGCGACCGGTATCTGGACTTCAGGCACCGTCCCGACACTGGCACTCGGCTCAAGAAGGGGATTAACGGTGAGCGTCCCGTCCTGCTCAATTCGACCGTCTGGGACGTCCTCGACGAGTACGTCCGACAGCACCGGAACGACGTCTACGACGAGTACGGCCGACAGCCCCTGCTTGCCTCCGAGAATGGCCGGCCGACGACCGGTACCATCCGCGACTGGATGTACATGGCGACGATCCCCTGCATCCATTCGCCCTGTCCCCACGAGAAGGACCCCGACACTTGCGAGTACGTCTGCTACGAGCATGCCGGTGGCTGCCCCTCCAGTCGCGCACCCCACCAGGTGCGTACGGGCGCGATTACCTGGCTGCGAACCCGCGGTGTCCCGGCCGAGGTGGTCGCGACACGCGTCAATTCCAGCGTCCAGGTGATCGAGGAGCACTACGACAAGGAGGACCCGGTGAAGGAGATGCTGGAGCGCCGGCAGGACTTCCTCGGGTCCCTCGATATCGACCCAGATTCAGCAAACAATGACCAGTAACACCACGTTCAGCGCCGATTCGTATAGAGCGGCAACCACCCGTCTCGCATCCGCGATAGTTCAAATCCGCGCGGTCCCACTGTTTCTGCGGCGAGCATCCCCGTGAGCGTCTGCCTCGCTGAGCGAGACAGCGCGAACGGCGCCCGCGAGCCGTGATCAGGGCCCTCTGGCTTTGGCTCACTAACCGCGCGGTCCCATCGACTCGCACCGTGGACGTTCTGCGATCGTGAGTTCGTCCCACTCTGCCAGATATATCATTCCATGGAAACGAAGCCGAGGGGGCGACACCCCGACGCCGTCTGCCAAAAGCGGAACGACGCGGCCGAACCCCCCTTGGTTTCACCTCCACTGCGCTAGCTAAACTTCTTACCGTATGGGGGAGCTAGGTCGGACCATCCAGAATGGCCACCGCCGAGAACACGCAACTCATCGACCGCTTCCAGGAGTTCTACCGGGAGTACTACAAGGAGGCGATCGGGGAACTCGGCCAGCAGTACCCGTCGGGCCAGAAGTCCCTCACCATCGACTGGGACGACCTCTACCAGTTCGACCCCGACCTGGCCGACGACTTCCGCTCGCAGCCGGGCCAGCTCCGGGAGTATGCCGAGGAGGCGCTACGGCTATACGACCTCCCCGTGGACGTCTCGCTCGGACAGGCCCACGTTCGCGTGCGGAACCTCCCCGAGAAGACGGAGATCAGGGACATCCGTGCCGACCACCGGGGGAGCCTGATCGCCTGCCAGGGCATCGTCCGGAAGGCGACGGACGTCCGACCGAAGATCACCACCGCCGCTTTCGAGTGCCAGCGCTGCGGGACGCTGACCAGGATTCCCCAGACGACCGGTGACTTCCAGGAGCCCCACGAGTGCCAGGGCTGCGAGCGCCAGGGTCCCTTCCGCATCAACTTCGACCAGTCGGAGTTCATCGACGCCCAGAAGATCAGGGTCCAGGAGTCCCCGGAGGGGCTGCGGGGCGGGGAGACGCCCCAGGCCATCGACGTCAACATCGAGGACGACATTACCGGCGAGGTGACCGCCGGCGACCACGTCACGGTGACGGGCGTCCTCGAACTCGACCAGCAGGGCAACGACCGCGAGAAGTCCCCGATGTTCGACGTCTACATGGACGGGATGAGCGTCGAGATCGAGGACGAGCAGTTCGAGGAGATGGACATCGACGACGAGGACAAAAAGCAGATCTACGAGCTGTCGAACGCCGAGGACATCTACGAGAAGATGGTCGGCGCCATCGCGCCGTCGATCTACGGCTACGAGACCCAGAAGCTGGCGATGATCCTGCAGTTGTTCTCGGGTGTCACGAAACATTTGCCGGACGACTCTCGGATAAGGGGAGATCTTCACATGCTGCTGATCGGCGACCCGGGGACGGGGAAGTGCGTCAAAGGGGACACAAGGGTCACACTCGCGGACGGCTCCGAATCGGACATCCGGGACCTCGTCGAAGCCAATCTCGACGACCCAAAGCCCGTCGACGACGGCGTCTGGGACCATGTCGACCTCGACGTGCCGTCCTTGCGGGCCGACGGGCACATCGATACGCAAACGGCGACGAAAGTCTGGAAGCGAGAGGCCCCGGCGACGATGTATCGCATCAGGACCGCGAGCGGTCGCGAACTGGAGGTGACCCCATCACATCCCCTGTTTACGGTGTCCGATTCCAGACTCGACGCTACGCAAGCGGGTACTCTGGCCGAGGGTCAGTTCGTGGCGACGCCGAGGCAACTGGACCTCGCTGGTGACGACTCCCTCGAGGTGGACTACCGACGCTCTCGAGCAAACAACGCGGTCAGACTCTCGCTTCCGAACAGGTGGACGCCCGGTCTCGCTCGGCTCGTGGGGTATATCGTGGGGGAGGGACACGTTCACGCCACGGACCAGCGCTCGGACGCGGTCACCGTCACGAACAACGACCCGGAAATACTGCAAGACGTTACGGATGCGTACGACGACCTCGGGGTAAACTACTCCGTTCGGGACGCGCGAGCGGGCAAGGACGCCCGTGAAATCATCTGCCACTCGAGCGAGTTCGTCAGCTTCCTCCGGACCCTCGAACCGGCGATTCTGGAGCGCTCGGACCAACAGCGAGTCCCCGACCAGCTACTACGCGCGTCGAACGAGATCAAATCAGCATTCCTCGCGGCGTACATCGACGCGGAAGGACACGTCTCCACCTCCCAGCGTGAGGTCACGGTCGCCTCGATGAGCAAGGAACTCCTGGAGGGAGTCCACTCGCTCCTGCTTTCCGTCGGCATCGGATCGTCGCTACAGCCCCGAAACAACGGGAGTTACCGGCTTCGTATCGGGGGCTCCGACTTCGCCAGATACGTCCGCGAGGTTGGTTTCGTCACCGATCGCAAGGCCGAGGCGGCTCGCGCTCACGAAGCCGTGTCCGGGAATACGAACGTCGAAGTCGTCCCGGTCGCCGGCGACGACCTCCGGCAGATTCGCGAGGCACTGGCACTCTCTCAGTTCGACTGTGGTATTCCCCGCTCGACGTACCAACACTACGAGCGCGGTGACCGGAATCCGAGCGTCGAACACCTCGGGACGGTCGTCGAGACGTTCGAGAATCGCCTGGAGTGGCTGCGGCAGTCCCGCTCCCGACTCGTCGATGGGGACTGGGACACCGTCGAAGAACTCCGAACAGAACTCGGCCTCTCGCAGGCTGCGCTCGCCGACGGGACTGACGTGAGCCAGACGGCGATCAGCTACTACGAACGCAACGGGGTCGTGCCTGACGGCGGGACGACGACAGCGGCGAGGGACGTCGTCGTGGACCGAATCGACGAGGCGCTTGCAGTGGCTCGTGACGTGACCGCTCTCCGAGAACTCGTCGACGGCGATGTCTCTTGGGACCGCATCGAGGAAATCGAGCAGATCGATCCGGAGTACGACTGGGTCTACGACCTCGAGGTTGCCGGGACACACAGCTACGTCTCGAACAACGTCGTCTCTCACAACTCGGCCATGCTCCAGTACATCCGGAACATCGCGCCGCGGTCGGTCTACACCTCGGGCAAGGGCGCGTCGACGGCCGGGTTGACCGCCGCGGCGGTCCGGGACGACTTCGGCGACGGCCAGCAGTGGACCCTGGAGGCGGGGGCCCTGGTGCTGGCGGACCAGGGTATCGCCGCGGTGGACGAACTGGACAAGATGGCACCGGAGGACCGGAGCGCAATGCACGAAGCGCTAGAGCAGCAGTCCTACCACCCAACGTCGGAGATACTGCTCGCCGACGGTCGCCGCGTCAGCATCGGTGACTTCGTTGACGAGCGGATGGACGAACGGGCTACCGAGGTCGTCGATGGTGTCAATTGCGAGATACTGCCAGTAGAAGACGTCGGCGTCCACTCCGTGGATTTAGACACGAACGACGTAGAAAAACAGTCTATCGATAGGGTAAGTCGCCACGAAGCGCCGGAGGAATTTGTCCGCGTCACATTCTCGAACGGAAGAGACGTTCTCGTAACCCCAGAGCATCCGATGTTCGTCGACGACGGAGGTGAGGTCGGAACTGTTGGGGCGCGCGAGATCGAGGAGGGCTCGTTCGTCCCGGCGCCTCGCAAACTTCCGAACTCCGCAGAACCCGTCACTCTCGACCCGGAGAGCCAGCAGGGCAAGGAGAAAGATGTAAACCTGCCGGCAGACCTCACGGAGGACCTGGGTGAGCTTCTCGGATTGTTGATCGCGGAGGGACACTCGCACGCAGGTTCTGCCCACGAAATCGGTTTCTCCAGCCAAGAAGACCGCCTTCTCTCGCGCGCAGACGACCTCGCGAGGGACGTATTTGGCATCGAGAGCACGGATGCGACAAACGCGGCCGGGACTGTCACGATGCGGTGGGTATCTACGAAATTGTTCCGGTGGTTCGAAGCCAACTTCCCCCAGTTTATGAACACGGCACGAGAAAAACGGATCCCATCTGCCGTGTTGGGGGCATCCGAGGAAGTGATTAGACGGTTCCTCGTCGGAGCCTTTGCCGGCGACGGCGGCGTCGAGAGCGAGGCCATGTCCTTCTCGACGGCCTCGGACGGCCTTGCGAGGGACTACGCGGACGCCCTGTCAAAGATCGGCGTTTCTTCCAGGATCCACTACGACTCGGCAGAAGACTCCTGGAAGGTCTACGTCATGGGCGACTCGACGGAGCGTTTCGTCGAACAGATCGTCGAACCCGCAGACGTTAGGTACGACGACGCGCAGGCGTTTGTCGAACGGAGCAACGCCACGCCGCGACATCACGACGTACTGCCGACGAGTGGAGCACGCGAACTGCGTGAACTTCGTCGCCTCCTCGGATTGCGGTTGACAGGGAATTTCAGGCCGAATTTAGACAACGGATACGGGGTGCGAATCGAGACGGTGACCGCGCAACTCGACACCCTTTGGGACCGTGCAGACGAAGTCCGGAGAGGGTTGAAAGCCGCTTCCTCTCTCGGAGAGGTCCGTGACGCTGTGGGCTGGTCTGGTCGCCAACTCGCTGAACGCATCGACGAAACGACCAGTACAGTCCACTACGCCGAGGAGGGCGGATACGACAGTGAGCGCCGGGCGGAACTAACGGATGCAGCACGCGCTGCCGTCCACGACTCACTCGCTGAGTTCGAGCACCGGGCGGAGCGTTTGCAGGGGCGTTGCGACCTCCGCTACTATCGCGTAACCAACGTTGAAACGGTTCCGAACGAGGGGGAGTACGCTTGTGATTGGGTGTATGACGTGACCGTCGAACCCACGAACACGTTCGTTAGTAACGGCGTCGTCCTTCACAATTCCATCAGCGTGAGCAAGGCGGGAATAAATGCGACGCTAAAGTCCCGCTGCTCGCTGTTGGGCGCGGCCAACCCCAAGTACGGCCGGTTCGACCAGTACGAGCCCATCGGCGAGCAGATCGACCTCGAACCGGCGCTCATCTCGCGGTTCGACCTCATCTTCACGGTCACCGACCAGCCCAACGAGGAGGAGGACGCGGAACTCGCAGAGCACATCATCCAGACGAACTACGCGGGGGAACTCAACACCCACCGCGAGCAGATCACGGCCTCGAACCACTCCGCCGAGGAGGTCGCCGACGTGACCGACACGGTCGCGCCGACCATCGAACCCGAGTTGCTGCGCAAGTACATCGCGTACGCCAAGCGAAACTGCTACCCGACGATGACTGAAGCCGCCAAGGAGGAGATCCAGTCCTTCTACGTGAACCTCCGGGCAAAGGGCACCGACGAGGACGCCGCCGTCCCGGTCACCGCCCGGAAACTCGAAGCGCTGGTGCGCCTCTCGGAAGCGAGCGCCCGCGTGCGCCTCTCCGATACGGTCGAGAAGGAGGACGCCGAGCGGGCGACGGACATCGCCCACGCCACCCTGAAGGACATCGGCATGGACCCCGAGACCGGCGAGTTCGACGCCGACGTCGTCGAGACGGGAACCTCCAAGAGTCAGCGCGACCGCATCAAGAGCCTCAAGAGCCTGATCTCGGACATCGAGGCGGAGTACGACGAGGGCGCGCCGGTCGACGTCGTGATCGAGCGCGCCGAGGAGGCTGGCATGGAGGCCACGAAGGCCGAACACGAAATCGAACAGCTCAAACAGAAAGGCGAGGTCTACGAGCCCCGGAACGATCACCTCCGGACGACCTGAACGCCAGTGGATGGCTCGTCCAGGCGCTTCCGCCGTGCGAACGTGGTTCACCGACATACTCTTGCCGGCGCCGGTGCAGGTGACTGCCATGACCGACGCCGCTCGCTCGGCTGCCGTCCGGCGCCGGCCGCCGCCGACACCTCGGGGGAACGGCTAGCGTGGACCGCATCTCCGCACTGCGGAACCTCGAGGACGCGCTGGGGGACTTCGAGGACGGGGAACTGTCCCTTCCGGACCTGGAGCGCGAGGTTCGTGGCATCGTCAGGACCTACGCGACCGACTTCGCGGACGGGAAGCGGGCCTACCGGGCGACGGGGGATCCGGCGGCCGAGGGCATCGTCGTGCTCGCCGAGAGCCAGGCGGCCGCACACGACCGGATCGCCCAGCGCGTCGCCGACGGCGTTCGCTTCGAGGTCGAGCCCACCTCGCGGTGACGCGGGTGGCGGCTGACTGGCCAACACAAAGCGGTATACGTGGGGACGCACAAGTCCCGGGGACGCGAGCAGTCATGACGGACATCACCGACGATCTCGGCGGCGCCGCCTCGATTCTCCTCAAGGCCCCGTCGATGGGCGGGGACCGGGAGCTGTGTACCGAGCTGTTGACCGGCGACCTCGACCGGCCGGGCGTCCTCTTCGTCACGTACACCCGGCAGGTGGACGCCTGTCTCGAGCAGGTGGCAGACGCGGACGCTCGCCGGGTTGGCGTCCTCACCGTCGGCGACGGCGGGCAGTCGGTCGAGCGTGACGACGTCGACGTCCTGTCAGTCGACTCCGCGAGCGACCTCACCGGTCTCGGCATCGAGATCGGGCGCGTGCTCTCGGAGTGGGACGCGCCGGTGGCGGTCTGTTTCGACTCGTTGACGTCGATGCTCCAGTACGTCGACTTCGAGACGGCCTACGAGTTCCTCCACGCGCTGACGGGCCAACTGTACGCGGCCGACGCGCGGGCCCACTACCACGTCGATCCCGCGGCACACGACGAGATGCAGGTCGCGGGAATCACGTCGCTGTTCGACGCCGCGGTCGAGGTTCGCGAGGACGGCGTCTCAGTGCAGACGCGCGACGTCCTGGCCTGACATCCGGCTGTCGCGAAAACGTACCCGCCCGACGACCGGTTTATTCGACGACGACGGCGCCCTTCATGCCCAGGCCAACGTGAGGCGTACACTCGTAGAGGTACGTGCCGGCCGAGTCGAAGGTGTGCTCGAAGGTGAAGCCCGCCTCGTCGGTCTGTTCGCTCTCGAACTCCCCGTCGGCGTGGGAGACGTTGTGGATCGATCCCTCGCCGGTCCACTCCCAGACCACGGTCGTCCCCTGGTCGACCCGGATCGCGGCGGGCCCGAAGCCGTAAGCGCCGCCGTTGGCCTCGACGCCGACGTCGACGGTGACCTCGCTCTGTCCCGTCATGTCCTCGATGCTGTCGTAGTTGCTCGTATCTGAGAGGTAGTCGTCGACTTCGGCGTTGCCGCCGCCTCCGCTGCCACCGTCTCCGCCGTCACCGCCATTGCTCCCGCCATCGCCACCGTCGCCGCCGCTCCCGCCGCCACTGGTCGAACACCCGGCGACGGACGCCGCGATCGTGAGCCCGCCAAGTCCTTTGATGACCGTCCGCCGGTCGACGTCTGTATAGTCCGTCATTGTCTCACCGAATGTTACCTCGTGATGGGGTTAAGGCCTGTTACTCGTTCCTGAAAGGTGAGAACGCCCGCCGGCGACGGTTCTCAGCCGCCGAGAACGCGCGCCGCCTCTAACCCCGTCTCGGAGCGACGAACGCACGTGACGGGAGTCAGAGCCGAACTCGCGGTCGACGACCTCGCGGGGTGTCCGGTCGCGTCGGCCTCCGCCGACGAGCCGGTACGCGACGTCACCTGGGCCGAGACCGCAAACGGAACGGTCGAGCAGTTCGCGACTACCGGCGAGCCCGGGGACGGCGACCCCGTCTTCGCCTACGACGACCTGACGGTCTTCGAGTTCACTCGGGAGGACGCGGAGCCGTGCTTCTGCGAGGCTGTCGAGCGCCACCTCGGGCCGCTGACGGACGTCCACGCCGAGGACGGGACCTTGCACGTGACCGTCCACGCGACCGACGTGGCCAAACTCAGGTCGCTGGTCGGCCGCCTGTCCGAGGAGTACGGACCGGTGCGCCTGGAGTACCTCGTGCGCACGCGCTCGGGGGAGGGCGACGAACCCGTCGTCCCGGTCGACCTCGGGCGCCTGACCGACCGCCAGCGGGAAGTCGTCGCCACCGCCTACGAGATGGGCTACTTCGAGTATCCCCGGACGTCCAACGGGACGGAGGTCTCGGCCGCGCTGGACATCGAACCCTCGACGTTCAGCGAGCACCTGGCCGCCGCCCAGTCGAAACTCCTCGCGGACCTGCTCGAGAGGCAGTGATCGACCGTCGGCTTTGCCACACCTTGAAGCAGGGTCCCGTCCTTTGTCCGGCCGATGACGGACGACCCCGACTTCACCGACAGTATCCACGCGGGACAGGAACCGGATCCGACGACGGGCGCGCGGGCGCCGCCGATCTACCAGACGACATCCTACGAGTTCGACGACCCCGAGCACGCGGCGTCGCTGTTCGCCCTCGAGGAGGCTGGCAACATCTATTCGCGGATCATGAACCCGACCAACGCCATGCTCGAGGAGCGCCTCGCGACCCTCGAGGGCGGCGTCGCCGGCCTGGCGACCTCGAGCGGCATGGCCGCCTTCGACCTCGCGACGTTCATCCTCGCGGGCGCGGGCGACAACGTCGTCTCGGCCGCCTCGCTGTACGGGGGGACCTACACCTACCTGACCCACACCGCCCCGCGGCGCGGGGTCGAGACGCGCCTCGTCGACACGCTCGACTACGACGCCTACGCCGAGGCCATCGACGACGACACCGCCTTCGTCCACTGCGAGACCATCGGCAATCCGTCGCTCGTGACGCCGGACTTCGAGCGCCTCGCCGACATCGCCCACGACCACGGCGTGCCGCTACTGGTCGACAACACCTTCGCGACCCCGCACCTCTGTAATCCCCTCGAGCACGGCGCGGACCTGGTCTGGCACTCCACGACGAAGTGGATCCACGGCGCCGGTTCGACCATCGGCGGCGCGCTGATCGACGGCGGGAGTTTCGACTGGACCGCCGAGGACTACCCCGAGGTCGCCGGCGACAACCCCGCCTACCACGGCCTGAACTTCAAGGAGACCTTCGGCGACGCCGCCTTCGCCTACGCCGCGCGGACCCGCGGCCTCCGCGACCTGGGGAATCAGCAGTCGCCCTTCGACGCCTGGGTGACCCTCCAGAAACTGGAGACGCTGCCGATGCGCATCGAGCGCCACAGCGACAACGCGATGGTCGTCGCCGAGTACCTCGACGACCACCCCGCCGTCTCCTGGGTCACCTACCCCGGCCTGGAGTCCCACGAGACCCACGACACCGCCAGCGAGTACCTCGACGGCGGCTACGGCGGCATGATCACCTTCGGCCTCGAGGACGGCTACGAGGCCGGCCGCCGCGTCTGCGAGGAAGTCGAACTGGCCAGCCTGCTCGCGAACGTCGGCGACGCGAAGACGCTGATCATCCACCCCGCGAGTACCACCCACCAGCAGTTGACGGACGAAGAGCAGGAAGCCAGCGGCGTGACCGACGACCTCGTGCGGCTGTCGGTCGGCCTGGAGAGCGTCGACGACATCATCGCGGACCTGGATCAGGCCATCGACGCCGCGACCTGATCGGCGGAACGGCGACCCGCGTCCACTTTTTTGTATTTTGACGCGTCGACTGACAGATCGAGCCGCGGCACCGTTCGGGGGGTGCCCAAACAATTTGGATCCACTCTTACACTGACGACGCGGTACTGTCCGATAGAAGCACACAGGAGAGGGCAGACGGATCTGGCGACGCCCGGACGACCTTCCACGTCCGCGTGGGGCCACGACCCGTATCGGACCGAGAAAATCCGAATCAAACAAACCGGCCGATTAGCGTAATAGTTGTCCGATCGTGTACTAATATTACGAATAATGGCAATACAAATCGCTAAATTGGGGATATTATTATCAAAACCAAAAATTGGGGGCCTGGGGTTTTACGTTCGCCCCTCGGACGTGCCGGTTGCATGTCGTCAGACGCTCAGCAGACACCGGCCGTAGAACAGCAACCCGACGAGTACGTTCGAATCGAGCGCGACCGCCTGCTCGACCTCCAGGCCTCCACCCAGGAACTCGCCTCGGCGGCCGAACAGATCGCCGAGAGTACCGACCAGCTCAACGGAGTGGCCGTCGAGCAGTCCGACAACATGACCGAAGTCGCCAACGAAGCCGCCGAATTGAGCGCGACCGTCGAAGAGATCGCGTCCAGTGCGGATCAGGTCCGCGCCGAGAGCCGCAAGGCGCGGGAACTCGCCGACCAGAGTCAGGACGCAGCCACCGACGCCATCGACGCCATGGACGCCGTCGACGAAGCCGCCGCCCGGGTCGCCGACGACATCTCCGATCTCCGCGACCGCGTCGACGACATCGACGACGTCGTGACCGTCATCCAGGACATCGCCGACCAGACGAACCTCCTCGCACTCAACGCCAACATCGAGGCCGCACGTGCAGAAGCGGGCGGTGACGGCTTCGCCGTCGTCGCCGACGAGATAAAAGCACTCGCCGAGGAGACCCAGGAGCAGGCCGTCGACATCGAGGAGATGGCGAACCGGATCAAGTCAAACACGAACGAGACCGTCGAGAGCATCGACCGCGCGAACGAGCGCATCAACGACGGGCTCGGCAGAGTCGATACCGCACTCGAGAGTCTCGACGAGATCGGCGACGCCGTCGGCGAAATCAACGACGGCATCGAAGAGGTCGCCGACGCGACGGACCAACAGGCCGCGAGCACCGAGGAGGTCGCGGCGATGGCCGACGACGCGAACGACCGCGCCCAGATGATGGCCGACGAGATCGACGAACTGGCCGCGGCCAACCAGGAACAGACCGCGAAGGTGACCGAAATCGCAGACCTCGTCGAGGCCCTCAGTGACGACTGGAACGCCGGGGTCGCGGCAGGTGACTGACGATGTCGGGGGACGGCGAGACGCAGGTCCTCACTTTCACGCTCGGTGAGGAGGACTACTGTGTCCCGATCGAGTACGTGGCAGAGATCGTGGACGGCGGGAGCGTCCGGTCGCTCCCCGACTCGGATCCCCACGTCGTCGGGATCACCGACCTGCGAGGCCAGACTACCACCATCGTCGATCCGTGTGAACGCCTGGACGTCGACACCGACGAACTCGTGACTGACGGTGGTCGAGCAGACACGCGGATCGTCGTCCTGGATTCGGACGCGCTCGGCACGGGATCGTCCACGGGATGGCTCGTCTCGGACGTCGACGAAGTGACGACGGTCACCGACGAGACGCTCGACGCCGAGAGCGTCGGTGACACCGAGTTGCTGCGTGGCCTCATCAAAGACGACGATGGGTTCACGCTCTGGCTCGACCCGACCGCGTTCACGGCCTGACGCCGGTGCGTGACCGGTTCGGTCTGACCCGCGGGCCACCCCGGTTCAGGCGGCGTGGACGGGGGACGATTGTCCTCACCGTCGACGCCGCTTGTCGGAGCCAGCCGCCGCTTCCTGGAGACCAGGCACGCTCCAGTTTCTCCGTCAACGCGACTCGGTCTTCGCCATGGCCCGTCGGGGTCGTTGCCGGCGGGAGCCGCTGGGACGTCCCCGGAGAGAGCGTGAACGGCGGTGTGCGATTCGATCGGACCCAGGCCGGAACACCGCGGAGACGGGAGTCGTCCTCTCTCCTGGCACGGTGACCGCGCCGGGCAGGTCCGCCGTCGCGCGACGACACTCCAGAATTTTGGTAGATTTTATACCGCACAGGTTCGTAGGAAAGCTGCGGCGGTGGTGCGTCTGGCGACATGCACCCGACCCCACCGCCCGTCTCGTCGATCCGGCGTCACTCACGCTCCCATCGTGTTGGACGCCTCACGCGATTCCGGGACCGACCGCGACAACGTTCACGCGTCACAGTCACGACCACTTCCAACGGGAGCGTTTCACGCCGGGGCCGGACGGACCGGTGTACGCGATGCACTCACCGTTTCGACCGCGAAAACTGAACCGACCCCAGAATACGAGGCGACCGGCGTCGCGAGGTCCTACCCGTAGATCGGTCCCTCGTGACTGCTGCCGTTCCAGTCGGGGTCGTAGATCTCCTCGCGCTCGTCGCCGACGATGTCGACCTCGGCCAGCAGTCCCTTCCGGGCGACCCGGCTGAGCGCGTGGTCGACCATCTTGATCCGGGAGGGGACCGGCGTCTCCATCTCGCCGATCATACAGCTACCCGGCGGCACCTTCATCGTCTGGATGTTCTTGTCCGCGTACGCGGCCACGTCCCCGTCGTCGGGGATGCCGCCGTCGCGGTAGGCCCGGCTCCAGACGTTCCCGATGGGGTGGAAGTTACTGGAGTAGTTCGGGCCGCCCGTGACCATGAAGACGCGGACGGAGTCGCCCTGGTTCACCTCGACCGGGCCGCGGCCGGCCGCCGCCCAGGCGTACTTCTCGCCGTTGAGGAGGACGTAGGTCGGATCCTCGGCGGCCATCGCCTCCATGTCGAAGCCGTGGTGACCCTCAGCGCCGGTGTCCTTGTCGGTGTACAGCTCGTGCTGGCCGAAGTACAGCTCCCGGTCGACCGCGGGGAGGCCGCCCTCCGGCTCGACGACGATCATCCCGAACATCCCGGCGCTGATGTGGTAGTCCAGGTTCGGGACCGCACAGTGGTAGATGAACGCGCCGGGGTACTGCGGCGAGAATCGCATCGCGTTGTCCTCGCCGGGGGCCGCCGTGGTGGCGACGGACCCGCCCCCGGTCCCGTAGATGGCGTGGAAGTCCACGTTGTGGGGCATGTTGTTCTCGGGGACGTTCTCGAAGTTCAACTCGATGGTGTCGCCCACGCGAGCGCGGACCATCGGCCCCGGGATCTGCCCGTTGAAGGTCATGTAGTCGAAGGTGACGCCGGGCTCGATCTCGGCGGTCACCTCCTCGGTCGTGAGAGTCTGCTGGATGGTCGCCGGCTCGTCCCGGTCGATCGGATCCGGCAGGTCGGTGGGATCGGCCGCGACCTGATCGACGTCGACCTCCTCGACCTGCGCCGCGCCGCCCCCCTCGGTCGCCGGCTCGACCTCACTCTGGGGTGCGTTGCCGGCACAGCCGGCTATCGTGGCCGCCCCGCCGACGCCCAGTGCCTGTAACATCCGCCGCCGTGACGTTTCGAACATGAGTGGTCACCTCGGTACACCTGAAGTTCGGGGTCCCACCACCATAAACCGAAAACGGACTTCTCAGGCCACAGGAACCGGGTTCTGGGCCCACAGTATATAAAGGGACTGCGGGGGTTCCCGGGGACTGACGGCCGGGGCAAACCGATTCGGCCGGCGGTTTAAATACCGGATGCTGGCCCGTGTTCTCGCGCGATGGAAACGTCCGGGTCGTGTTATGAACGCGCGCACACGTGATGGAATACGAGGCACACACGTGGCAGCGACACTCTCGACGCTCGTTTTGATGGTCGGCAAGGCGGTGACGGTCGTCCTCGGGAGCGTCCTCGCGCTCCTGGCCGCGCGGGCTTACCGCCGGACCGGGTCCCCCGCCCTCGGCGCGCTGGCGGTCGGCATCGGCCTGATCACGCTCGGCGCGCTGGCGGGGGGTGTACTCCACCAGGTCCTCGGCGTTTCGCTCGCGACGGGCGTGTCCGTCCAGGCCGTCTGCACCGCGGTCGGCTTCGCCGTGATGACCTACGCCGTCTACGGGGCCGGGGGCGGGGAGACTGTCTCCGCGACCGACGCCGGGACTGACTGACGCACGCCGGTAAGGACCCCCGATAGCGCGGGCGAACCCTCGTCCGGGGTCGGCGCCTAGCCCCGTCGATGCACGTCGCAGACGACGCCACCGACTTGATCGGCGAGACGCCGCTGCTCCGCCTCGGCGGATTCGCCGACAACCTCCTCGCGAAACTGGAGTCGTTCAACCCCGCCAACTCCGTCAAGGACCGCATCGGCGCGGCCATGCTGGACCGGGCGGCGCGGGCGGGACGCCTGGACGCGGACACGATCGTCGTCGAACCGACCAGCGGCAACACCGGCATCGGCCTGGCCTTCGCCTGTGCCGCGCGCGACCGGGACCTCGTCCTGGTCATGCCGGACTCGATGAGCACCGAGCGCGTCCGGCTCATGGCGGCGCTGGGGGCCGAGGTGGTCCTCACGGACGGCGCCGACGGCATGGACGGTGCCATCGCAACCGCGGAGGCCATCGCGGACCGCATCCCCGACAGCTACGTCCCCCAGCAGTTCGGCAACCCGGCCAATCCGGGGATCCACCGGGAGACGACCGGCCCGGAAATCTGGGCGGCCACCGACGGCGAGGTCGACGCCGTCGTCGCCGGCGTCGGGACCGGCGGGACGATCACCGGTGTCGGGGCCCACCTGAAAGCGGACGTCGAGGCCGACGTCGACCTCGTGGCGGTCGAACCCGCCGAGTCGGCGGTCCTCTCGGGCGGGGAGCCCGGATCCCACGGCATCCAGGGCATCGGCGCCGGCTTCGTGCCGAACGTCCTTCGGACGGAACTGCTCGACGACGTGATCGCGGTCGAGCGAGCGGACGCAGTCGCGTGGAGCCGCGAGCTGGCCAGCCAGGCGGGCGTCCTCGCGGGTATCTCCTCGGGCGCTGCCGTCGCGGCGGCCGTCCAGTGGGCGCGGGCCCACCCGGACGACCTCGTGGTGACGGTGCTCCCCGACCTCGGCGAGCGCTACCTCTCGACGGACCTGTACCCTGCCGCGGACGCGGCTCACGTGAGCGAGGCCAGCGTCTCCGGCCTCGTCGACGGGCTCGTCGAACCCGACGCCGCCCCGTGAGGTCGGCCGAACCGGTTCGGGGCCACGCACAGGCCGTCGCGTGGCCATCTCTTCGACATGCACGAGAACGCCACTGCCCGCTTGGCCGCCGAGACCGACGCCCCCCTCGAACGGGGCGTCCGGGAACTCGACATCCGGACCCTCGGCCCACCGAAACCCCTCCGCGAGACGCTGGAGACGCTGCCCGACCTCGACGGCGAGGTCCTGGTCCAGCACAACGACCGCGCGCCCCAGCACCTCTACCCGAAGCTCGACGACCGGGGCTACGCCTACGAGACCGTCGAGGAGGGGGACGTGGTCCTCACTGCCATCTGGGAGCCATGACGGAGGCGGAGTCGACAGCCCGGGGCGGCCGCGCCACCACCGACGCCACGGACCGGGATCCGACGGTCGCGACCGTCAGAGACTGCCTGCGCGAACACGAACGACACGTCCGGGACGCGCAGGTCGCCCGGGCCCGCGCGGAACTCGACCTCGACCCGGACGAGGGGGCGGAACTGACGCGGCTGGCCGACCGCCTGATCGGGAGACTCCTGGCGGGCCCACACCGGGCACTGGACGGGGCCGAGGACGGGGATTGCGTGGTCGGGACCGTCCGGGACCTCTTCCCCGACGACTGAGCCTACTGCTTGGGCAGGTCGGCGACGAACTCGCCGGGGTCGCGCTCCTCGACGCGGTAGCGCTCGGCGTCGAAGTCCTCGACTTCGGCCTGGAACTCGTAGAACAGCGGCTTGGGCTCGTGGTCGTTGACGATCTGCAGGACCTCTCCGGACTCGATGTCGGTGAAGGCCTGGTGGATCATGGGATGGCGTTCGGCGGGCGGGACGTCGCGCAGGTCGAGTGTCGCGGCTGGCATGGGCGGTGCTTCGCGCCCAGGCCCCCTCACCCTTGGGACGAACCCGTTCGGATCCGACCGGCCACCGCCCGAACCGGTTCCCCTGGGGATTCAGGGCCCGTCGGCCCCTCGGCAAACACGACGGGCCGACGCCCGGCCCAGGTGCCACCATGCCAACGCTCACCGCCATCGACGACCCCGACGGTCACCCGCACGCGCCCCTCTTCGAGGGCGAACCACGCGTCGTCCGCCTCACGCTGGGGGCGGACGAGTCCGTCGCGCCCCACCGCCACCCCGACACGACCGTGCTGCTCCACGTGCTGTCGGGTCACCTCGACGTCGCGCTCGACGGCGAGTCCCACGAGGTGGCCGCCGGGGAGGTGCTGCGGTTCTCGGGGAACCGCGAGGTGGCCCCGACCGCCAGCGAACCGACGACGGCGCTCGTCGTCATCGCGGCCGCGGACTGAGCCGGTGGTTCTGCGACGGCTGCGAGACGGCCCGCGATATGACGGGGGATTTAAACAAACCGAACATGTAGCGACGTAGTTTTAGGCCATACGGGATGCTAACACGTCTCTATACCATGGCACGTGAGCCGGAATCGGACGCGCCGTTCATGCAACGCCTCTACGACCGAATCTGGCTCCTGGCGCTGCTTGCGGTCCTCTTCTGGGCGATCTCGTATCTCGTCTGGGGCTGGCTCGACATCCTCTCGATCCCGGGGGTGGCGTGATGACCTCGCCCCTCGAGACGCCGGAGGACGACTGGTGGAACACGAAGATCAACCGACGGGAGTCGATCTGGCTCGGGATCAGCGGCCTGTGGTCGATCCTCATCTTCGGGTGGATGAGCGCCTACACCCGGATCGGCGACCAGAACCCGATCGGCGAGACCTACGAGACGTCGCCCCAGGAGTTCCAGCAGGCCGTCGTCGACTACCAGGACGCCGCCAGCGAGCGCGAGGACGGCGCCATCGTCCCGACGGACACGGACGTCTACATCGCCGGCCTCCAGTGGCAGTGGATGGGGACGCCCGTCGTCCTGGAGACCGGCACGGAGTACGACTTCCACCTGAGTTCGCTGGACGTCCAGCACGGCTTCTCGATCCGGCCGCGGGACTCGCTGTCGAAGCACATGAACTTCCAGATCCTGCCCGGGTACGAGTGGGTCCTGCCGATGGAGTTCGACGAACCCGGGACCTACGACATCGTCTGTAACGAGTTCTGCGGGACCGGTCACCGGACGATGCACGGGACCCTCGAGGTGGTGGAGGAGCGATGACGCTACTGACGAACGCGGACGACTACGACGACGAGGGCTTCCGGACCTGCTCGGTCACGGGCCTCGACATCCACCACACCGCGGAGGGCCCGGTCAAGCTGTTCGGCCTCACCGCCGTGATCGCCATGCTGATCGGTGGCATCTTCGCGTTCACGGTGGCGGCGACGCGCTGGGAGGTCATCGGACTGCTCGGGCCGGACGCCTTCTACCGACACCTGACGCTGCACGCCTGGAACCTGCTCATCTTCTGGCTGGTCTTCATGGAGATCGCCATCCTCTACGTGGGTGGCCCGATGGTGCTGGGCCGACGGCTTCCGCTGACGATCGCGGCGAAAGGCGGCTGGGTGCTGATGGTGCTCGGCGCGCTGGTCGTCAACGTTTCCGTCTTCCTCGCCGGCGGGTTCCCCGACCAGAACGCGCCGCTGCTGACCGGGTACGTCCCCCTCGAGTCGCCCCCGGCGTTCTACGCCGGGGTCGTCGTGTTCATCGTCGGCGCGGTCGTCGCCGCGCTTCCCTTCTTCCTGACGCTGTGGCGCGAGCGCCGGGAGTTCCCGAGCAAGTCCCTGCCCCTGGTGGCCTTCGGCGCGTTCATCACGTCGATCATCGCCTTCGAAGCGCTCGTCGGCGGCCTGATCACCTTCGTCTACGCCCTCCTCTGGCGCGTCGACGTCCTCGGCTCGGTCGACGCCGCCTTCTACCGCCAGATGTACTGGACCATCGGCCACGGCACCCAGCAGATCAACCTCGCCGCCATGGTCACGGTCTGGTACTTCCTGACCCACGTCGTCGGCGGCGCCGAGGTCGTCAGTCAGAAGGTCTCGCGGACGGCGTTCATCCTCTATCTGTTCTTCATCAACCTCGGGGCGGCCCACCACCTGATGTCCGACCCCGTCGTCTCGTCGGGCTGGCGGCTGTTCAACACGTCGTATGCCTTCTACGGGGCGGCCTTCGCGAGCATGATCCACGCCTTCGCCATCCCGGCCGGCCTCGAGGCGGGGCGGCGCAAGCGCGGCAAGGGCGGCGGTCTGCTCGGCTGGCTGACCTCCGCGCCGTGGTCGAACCCGGTCTTCTCGGCGACCATCTTCAGCATCATCCTCTTTGGCTTCGTCGGCGGGATCACCGGCGTCGTCATGGGCCAGATGCAGGTCAACATGACCTGGCACAACAACTTCGCGACGGTCGGGCACTTCCACGGTACCGTCGCCGTCGGGACGACGCTCGCGTTCATGGGCCTGGTCTTCTTCGTGATACGGACCATGTTCAAGCGCCAGCTGTCCTTCCCGCGGCTGGCGAGCCTCCAGCCGTACCTCTACGCCGGGGCGATGGGGATCACGGTGCTGATGATGATGTACGTCGGACTGCTCTACGGCATTCCGCGCCGGACGGTCTCGATCGTCCAGAACATCCCGGGGACGAACTTCGACTTCGCAGCCGCGTCGCCGCTGTTTGCCATCCTCGGCGTCTTCGCGATCCTCGCCATCGTCGCGGGCGCGGCCTTCCTCGTCGTGGCCGTGGCCTCGCTGCTCGTGGGCGACCGCGTCACGAGCCCGGCCGACAACGCAGACCTGGTGCCCGACGGCGGCGCCGAGGACGAGGGCAAGCCCGTGCACGCCTACGAGATGCGGGGGACGTTCTTCTTCGTCCTCGTGTTCATGGCGGTGTTCGTCGTCTCCTACGTGGCCAACTGGTGGTTCCTCTCGGAGCTCTGGTCGGTCGGACTGTGAGCCACCGTCCCCGAAGCGCTTCGGCCGAACCACCACGTCACCGCCGCTCCACACTCCACCGATGACGGACCAACCCACCGACGACCACCCCGGCACGCCGACGCAGTGGCTCCGCCGGACGATCCGCGGCATGTGGCGCGACGCAAAGAGCGTCTACTACGCGAACACGCTGGTCTGGCGACTCCTGAAGAGTGCCGCCCTGTTCTTCCTCGGCCTGTTCAGCTGGATCGGGGCGAACCTGATCCTGTCCTACCGGCCGGAGTGGTGGCCGGTCTACTACGTCATGGCCTACGGCTTCGTCCTCCTGCTGTGGGGCCCGCTGACTCACCTCGTAATGGTGCCCCTGGTGATCCGCTTCCGGCGCACGGCCTCGGGCGGCATCAGGCGCTGGTTCGCCCGTCACGGCACGAAGGCGAATCTGACCGTCTTCTTCACCATCGTCCTGGTCCTCGGGACGGCGCCGCTGGGCGTCATGACCTTCGACTTCCAGCTCGACGCCGGCGGTGGCGGGGCCGACGTCAACCCGGTCCTCCAGTGCACCAAGTCCGAGGGATCGATCCACTGTCACCTCTCGAACTCGGCCGGTATCGATCACGTGATCGTGACCTCGGGCGGCCAGGAGATCGAGCGCGTCGCGTCCGCGCCCTTCGACTTCGACATCGAGGTGGCCGAGACCGGGACGGTCGACGGGGACCGGCAGTTCGTCGTCGAGTTGCGCGACGCGAACGGCGACACCATCCGCCGGTACTCCCGCCGGGTCGACCTCGTCCCCGGCAGCTAGTCGGCGACGCCGGGCCTCGACCGCTCCCGGTCGGCCGACTCCCCGCCGGCATCCGCGGGTTCTGCCTCCGGCAGCAAGCGCCGGCGCGAGTTCGTCACGACGAGGACGCTGCTCCCCGCCATTGCGACCGCCGCGAGCAGGGGGTTGAGTGCCCCGACGGCCGCCAGCGGGAGCGCGACGCCGTTGTAACAGAGCGCCCACCCCACGTTCTCGCGGATCCGCCGGCGCGTCCGCCGGGCGAGGTCCAGCACTCGGTGGACGTCCGACAGGTCGCCGTCGAAGACGGCAACGTCTGCGGCCTCGGCCGCGCGGGCGGTCCCTTCGAGGGCAATACCGACGTCAGCGGCGGCGAGCGCCGGCGCGTCGTTCGTGCCGTCGCCGACCATCGCGACGGTCCGATCCGCCCCGAGTCGCTCGACGGTCGCGACCTTGCCGTCCGGCGGCACGCCCGCGAAGACCCGGTCGACCGCCGGGTGGTCGCGGAAGCGTGCCGTCGCGGCCGCGTCGTCGCCCGTCAGTACGTAGACGTCGCGGTCGTCGAGGGCGGTGAGCACCGACGCCCACTCGTCGCGCTCGCGGTCACCGACCGTCAGGACGGCGGCCGGATTCCCGTCGTAGCCGACGACGACGGGCACGTCACCGTTGCTGCGCGCGTTGGCGACGGCCGACTGCAGGGCCTCCGGGAGCGGGCCGCACCGCTCGCTCACCAGCGTCGGTGTGCCGACCACGACGCGGACGCCGTCCTCGTCCCGCGTGTCCTCGCTATCCGCCGGCACGAGCCCCGAGATGCCCTCGCCGGGGTGCCGTTCGAAGTCGGTCACCCACGCGGGAACCGCCGGCGCGCCACTCGCGCCCGGACCGTCGCCGTCGGCCACGCTGCCGCCGTCGATCCGGGCGGTGACGTGGGCGACGACGGCGTCGGCGACGGGGTGGGACGACCGTCGCTCGAGGGCGGCCGCGGCCGCGACGGCGGTCCGGTCGCCCACCACGTCGCGAACGGTCATCTCGCCGGTGGTCAGCGTGCCCGTCTTGTCGAAGACGACGCAGTCCACGTCGGGCGCGGCCTCGAACAGCGCCGCACTCGTCACGACGAGGCCCCGGTCGAGGGCGTCCCGGAGCCCCGCCGCCACCGCCAGCGGCGTCGCCAGCCCCATCGCGCAGGGACAGGCGGCGACGAGGACGGTCAGGCCGCCGAGGACGACCGCCGAAAGCGGGTCGCCGGCGAGGAGGTGCCACCCGGCGACGGCAAGCGCCAGGAGGAGCACGAGGGGGACGAAGACCGTCGCGAGGCGGTCCGCGAACCGCTGGGCACCCGGGCGCTCGCTCTGGACCGCCCAGAGGACGTTCGTGATGCGGTCGAGCGTGCTCTCGCCGCCCGCGCCGACCGTCACGACGAGCGCGCTGTCCGTCACGACCGCGCCCCCGACCACCTCGTCGCCCGGCCCCTTCGTCACGGGCAGGGACTCCCCGGTCACGACGGCCTCGTCGACGGCCGCGGTCCCCTCGCTGACGGTCCCGTCGACGGGCACGCGCTCGCCCGGCCGGACCAGGACGTCCTCGCCCGCGTCGAGGTCGTCGACGTCGACGGTCTCGGTCTCTCCCTCCCCGTCCGGTACCAGGCGGCGGGCCTCGCGCACCCGGGCGGCGGTCAGGTCGGCCAGGCGCTCGGTCGCCGCGCGCTTGAGCCGGGTCTCGTAGTAGCCGCCGGCGGTGACGACGAGCACGATGGCGATGGCCACGTCGAAGTAGAGGTGGATGCTCCCGGAGACGAGGGCCACCAGGCTGTAGCCGACGGCGGCCGCGATCGCCACGGTCAGGAGCAAGTCCATGTTCGGGCGGCGCGTCCGGATGCTCACGACCGCGCCCCGGAGGATGGGCCAGCCCGTGACGAGGACGACCCCCAGCGAGAACACCGCGACGATGCCCATCGGGAGGTACAGCCCGGCCTGGGTCGTCATGTCCGCGCTCAGGATCCCGGTCTCGATGCCGAGGTAACTCGGGTAGAGGAAGAAGACGTACCACGGCATGACGAGGAAGGCGAGGACGGCGCCAACGAGCAGGCGCTGTCGGGTGGCCTCGTCGCCGCCCGTCCCACCGCTCTCGTGGCGCTCGCGGGCGGTGTAGCCGTACCCGGAGAGGGCCTCCGGCAGATCCCCCGCGTCGACGGTCTCGGGATCGTAGGTCACCCGGACCGTGTCCGTCGCGTAACTGGCGTCGACGGCCTCGATCCCGTCGCGTGCCTCGCCCTGGAGCGCCACGAATGCCTCACAGGTCGTACAGTGCATCCCCTCGACGGCGAGAAACGCCTCCTCGCAGTCCTCGCGCTCGGCGTCGGGAGCAGCCTCGCCCCCGCTCGCCCGCTCCCGCACGGCGGTCCGGTCGGCACTGTCGGTTTCGTCGACGACGCCGGCGACCTGGCGACACCCCGGACAGCAGAACGTCTCGCCCCCGTCGCCGGTGACCGGCGGGTCCGGCGTGGGCAGACCACAGAGGGCACAGCCGTCGGTCATCGGCGCCGCCGCGTGACGCGCCGTCGATGGGCGGCGTCCGTCGTCCCCGGGAACCGCCGCCCGCCGCTCGGTTCGTCCATGCGTGTGTGGACAGGTGCCACGCACAAAACGGCTGTGCGAACACGTTCGGGCGGGCCAGCAGCGGGCCGAGGGGCCCGGCCGAGTGGCTAGGCCCTACTCGGATTTCCCTCGCGGCCGCCGTCCTCCTCGCCGAAGGTCCAGATCGCCAGCGCGAGGAGGCCGACGACGGCGATGGCCACGGGGGCGTACACGTCGAGGGGCACGTCGTACCCGAGCCAGACGAGCAGCGTCCGGGCCTCGATGAGGACCGGGATGGCGAAGGCCACGCCGATGGCCAGCCCCCAGGGCGTCGGCCGTTTCACGGGAGAACACCTCTGAAGGGCGCGACGATCATCCGGAAGGCGTCGATCCCCTCCGGGAAGAGGCCGAGATCACCGACGATCGCCGCGAAGGGAAGCGAGTACGCGAGGATCACCAGCAGGACGGCGATGACCGTCCAGAGCTTGAGGTTGTCGAGCACCTGCGGTGCCCCGTCCGGCCCCGACAGGGGCTCGGGCAGGGGCTGTGGAGCGGCCGCCGGCGCGTCGTAGTCCAGTGCCGTCAGGAGCACGATGCCCAGGAACAGCACCACCGACACGAACAGCAGCATGCCGCCGACGGCGATCTGCAGGCGCAGTTCGGGGATCGCCCCGAGGGGCGTCTCGAAGACGAAGCCCTCGTAGGTCGGGTCGGCCGTCCGGCGGGGCACGCCGGCGAGGCCGGCACGGTGCATCGCGTTCGACATGAGCGTCATGCCGACGAACCAGATGACGACCTGCGCGAGGGCGATCGGCCGACTGTAGATTTTCCGGCCCAGCAGCCGGGGCAACAGCCAGTAGGACCCGGCCATGAACGTCAGCGCGACCGCGGTCCCGACGGTGAGGTGGAAGTGGCCGGGGACCCAGAGGGTATTGTGGATGAGGTAGTTGATGTTCATCCCGGCGTTGATCATCCCGGAGAACCCGCCGGCGGCGAACATGAGACCGGCGAGGGTCATGCCCGTGAAGGCCGGGTCACGCCAGGGGAGCGCCCGGAGCCAGCCGAAGTAGCCCTCGCCGCCACGCTGGCGTGCACCGTGTTCGATGCTGGCGACGACGGTGAAGGCCGTCAGCAGGCTGGGAAGGAGCAGGAACATCGTGTTCGTCATCGCGATGAACTTGAATCCCTCCGGGATGCCCGGGTCGAGGTACTGGTGGTGGACCCCGACAGGCACCGACAGGAGCAGGAAGAGCGCGAACACGATCCGCGCCAGGGGATCGCTGAACAGGCGCCCGCCGGCGATCTTCGGCAGGACGGTGTACCACAGCAGGTAGGCCGGCATCAGCCAGAAGTAGACGACCATGTGGCCGAAGAACCAGAACAGCGTCCGGGTGAGTAGCGGATTGACCGTCTCGACGATTCCCAGCGAGAGGGGCAGCATGAAAAAGAGGACCTTGACCGCGAGTCCGATCGTCCCGATGTACCACATCAACATCGTCGTCATGACCATGAAGGCCTGGAGCGGGATGCGCTCGTCAGGGTTCTCGCGGCGCCAGTCGAGCAGCATCACGATCCAGTCGGCCCCCGCGAGCCAGGTGCCGATCAGGAACAGCGCCAGGCCGACGTAGAAGATCGGGTGGGCCTCGAGGGGTGCGTAGAAGGTATAGAGGACGTCAGCGGTCAGATCGCCGCTCGTGAGCAGTCCACCGAACATCGCGACCAGCGCCATCGCCGTTCCGACGGCCATCATGAGGTACCAGCCCATCGTGAACCGGGGGTCGCGGGCGCCCCGATCGAGGCTCCGCGTCATCGCCCAGGTGAACGTGCCGACGAGGAAGAAGATCGTAAAGACCAGCGCGAGCGTGACGCCGTGGATCGTCAGGACCGAGTAGTAGTCGGTGTCGCTGACGATCTTGAGGACGCCGGTCCGGTGGAGGGCCTGGATCAGGCCGCCTACCGCGCCGATGGCGAGCGCGACGAAGGCGCTCCCGAGGGACAGTCTCGCGACCCGTGCCTCGGACGGGAACTTGTCGACGAACAGCTCACTCATTGCCCATCACTCCCGTTCCACTGGGACTCGGGCAGGACGTTGAGGGCCCCCGACATCGTGTGGTGGCCGGAGCCACAGTACTCGTTGCAGACGATCCCGTACTCCCCGGGCTCGTCGAACTCGACGGTGACCTGCGAGACCTGCCCGGGAATCGCCATCGTGTTGAGGTTCGTCCCGGCCACGTCGAAGCCGTGGATGACGTCGTTGGAGGTGATGTGGAATGTCACCTCGCTGTCCGCTGGCACCTCTATCGGATCGGGGTAGAAGGCGAACTGCGCCGCCACCACGTAGACCTCGTACTGGTCCTCGCCGACCTGCTCGACGCGGGGGTAGTCCTGGACGGACACGTCGTCCGGGGAGATCGTCCCGCCCGCCTCGTCGACCATCGCGACCCCGGGGCCGACCGCCCCGTAGACGATGGTCCCGATGAAGGTCACGATCAACAGGAGCGCGGCCGCAAACCAGAGCTTCTCGTAGCGGTGGATCTCCACGTCACCCCACCACCGTTGGCCCGTTGCCGAGGAACTCCACGAAGTACATGAAGAACCACATCACGACGAGGATGGCCAGATAGAGGAGGATCAGGGCCAGCGTTCCGACCGGGTCGAACTCGTCGTGGCCGATCTCGCGTACCACGCCACCGTCGGCCGTCGTGCCGCCGTCGGCAACGGCCGCGCCACTGTCGGCCGCCGCCTCCGTGCTCGCGTGCTCGCTACTCATGTGTCCGTCGGCCGGTTCGGTTGGCCCCCACGTCAAGGCGGCGGCCCGTTTCAAGGACCTGGGAATCGGGGGTAGCCTTTCATATACACGCCGTTCCAGTTCGACCACATGGCAGTCTCTCCACGCCTCGTCGCGCTCGTCGGACTGCTTGCACTGGGGCCGGTGATCGTCTTCGCGCTCTCGAAGTCCGTCCCCCTCTCGGGCGTCGTCACCGCCGTCAACGTCGTGATCATCGCCGCCTCGCTGTGGTACTTCACGGGACCCGCGGCGGCCGACGGCCGGGCACACTGAGACGCCGGCGGCCCCGACCGCTGGCGACGCGCCGACGCGGCACCGCACACTCCAATGGCATCCTGCACGCTCTGTGACCTGCCGACCGGCGACGACCCCATCGTCGGCCCGGACGGCGAGGGCCCCTACTGCTGCCGGGGCTGTCGCGCGGTCGACCAGGAACTCGGTGACCCGCCCGCAGCGGACGCGCCAGCCCGGGAGCCACCCGCGTCCGACCCCCCCGAGAATGCCGAGACCGCCTACCTCTCCGTCTCGGGGATGCACTGTGCGTCCTGCGAGACCTTCCTGGAGTCGCTCGGCGACCGCGAAGCGGGCGTCGTCGACGCCGACGCCAGCTACGCCGCGGGGGCGCTCCGCGTCCGCTACGATCCCGACACGACGGACGCCGACGCCCTCGCGGAGACCTTCTCGCGGTGGGGCTACGACGCTCGCGACCGCTCCGTCGGCGACGACCGCGACCAGGACGACGCCGTCGGTCGCCTGCTCGTCGGCGCCGGCTTCGGCATGATGGCCATGCTGTGGTACGTCCTCTTTCTGTATCCGGGCTACCTCGGGCTGGACCCCATCGTCTCGTTTGGCACCTTCGACGGGCTGTACCTCTACGGGCAACTGTGGGTCTTCGCCTCTGTCGTCCTGTTCTACACGGGCGCCCCGATTCTCCGTGGGGCGCTCGTCAGCCTGCGCGCCCGCCAGCCCAACGTCGATCTCCTGGTGTCCATCGCCGCAGTCGCCGCGTACTGCTACAGCGCCGGTACGGTGCTAACGGGGGGCGATCACCTCTACTTCGACGTCTCCATCGTGGTCGTCCTGGCCGTCACGGTCGGCTCCTACTACGAGGGCCGCATCCGCCGCCGGGCCGCGGGCGCCATCGCGGACCTCGCCGACCTCCAGGTTGGCGAGGCGACGCGCGCTGCCGACGGCGAGACGGTCGTCGTCGACGCCGTCTCCGAGGGCGACGAACTGCTGGTCCGCGCCGGCGAGCGGATCCCGGTCGACGGGACCGTCGTCTCCGGGACCGCGTCGGTGGACCGCTCCCTCGTGACCGGCGAGGCCCGCCCGGAGACCGTCGACCCCGGCGACACGGTCCAGGGTGGCACGGTCGTCACGGACGGCCACCTGACCGTCGCCGCGGGCCCGGGGGCGACCAGCACCCTCGATCGACTCGTGGACCTGCTCTGGGACGTCCAGAGCACGCGCCCTGGCCCACAGCGGCTCGCGGACCGCCTCGCGACGGTCTTCGTCCCCCTCGTGCTCGTCGTGGCCGGCGTCGCGGTCACCTGGTCGCTCTGGACCGGCGCGACCCCGCGGAGCGCCCTCCTCACGGGCCTGGGCGTCCTCGTCGTCTCGTGTCCGTGCGCGCTCGGCCTGGCGACCCCCCTCGCGGTCGCGTCGGGTCTGACCGCAGCCGTCGAACGCGGCGTCGTCATCGGCACGCCGGCGCTGTTCGAGACCGGGACGGACGTCGACACGGTCGTCCTCGACAAGACCGGGACCCTGACCGACGGCGGGATGACCGTCCAGGAGACCGTGGCGCACGAGGCGGACGACGAGACGGTGCGCCGCCGGGCGAGTGCCGTCGAATCCCTCTCGACGCACCCGGTCGCCGCGGCCGTCGCGGACGCGGGCGACGGGACCCCGGCGACCGTCACCGACTTCGAGAGCGACCGCCGGGGCGTCAGCGGCGACGTCGACGGTGACCGCGTCGTCGTCGGCCACCCCGACTACCTGCGCGAGCAGGGGCTGGCGGTTCCCGCACCGGTCGCCGACAGCGTCGCGACGGCTCGCGCCGACGGCCAGGTGCCGGTGCTGGTCGGCTGGGACGGCCGGGCCCGCGGCTGTCTCGTCGTCGGCGACAGCCCGCGCGCCGACTGGGAACGCGTCGTCGAGTCCCTCGGCGCGGACGCGCGCGTCGTCGTCCTGACCGGCGACGACTCCGGCGCGGTCGCCCGCTTCGAGGCCCACCCGGCGGTCGACGACGTCTACGCCGGCGTCCCGCCGGACGGCAAGGAGGCGACGGTCCGGCGGCTGGCGGCCGCCGGCACGGTGGCGATGGTCGGCGACGGCAGCAACGACGCGCCCGCGCTCGCCGCCGCCGATGTCGGCATCGCGCTCTCGGGTGGCACGCAACTGGCCGGCGACGCCGCCGACGCCGTGGTGACGGACCTCGCCGACG
>Ga0207771_100230_pt1 | contig 38702 bp, 40 predicted proteins | sample A23M2SouthBayCA_2_FD_187731 | JGI IMG/M metagenome (GOLD analysis project Ga0207771, IMG submission 187731) | Aerobic enrichment media microbial communities from Eden Landing Ponds, California, USA - A23 M2 (2) (SPAdes) | ecosystem: Environmental > Aquatic > Marine > Unclassified | place... | reverse complement strand
CCGACCCCCGCGAGCTCGATCGTTCCCTCGGTCGTCTCCACGGTCACCTCGCGGTCCGCGCCGGGCTGGAACGCCGACCGGATCGCGATCCGACCCTCGCTCCCGAGCAGCTCCAGCGACGTGTTCGGATGCCCCGAGAACGACGCCGAGAAGTTACCGACCCAACCGTCCCCGCCGTCGACGGCGCCCGTGTCGCCATCGGCGACACCGCTCGCGGCGCCGACCTCGACCCGGAAGTCGACGTGCTGGTCGACCTCGTCGAACGCGGGATCGGGCGACCGGGTCGTCGCCGAGACCGCGACCGGGTCGTCACCGGCGAGAAATCGCGCGGTGTTGAGCGGGTACACGCCGACGTCGTACAGCGCGCCGCCGCCGGCGAGGTGTCCGTCGAGGCGCCACTGGTCCGGGCCGGCGTCCCCGCCGAGCACCGGGAACGTGAAGTCGCCGGACGCGCGCTGGAGATCGCCGATGCCGCCGCCGGCGACGAACTCCCGCAGGCGTCGCATCACGGGGTCGGTCTGCATTCGGTAGGCGGTCATCAGCCCGACGCCCGCGTCGTCGCAGGCGGCGACGAGTCGCTCGGCGCGCTCGACGGTCGCCTCGAGCGGCTTCTCACAGATCACGTGCTTCCCGTGTGCGGCGGCTGTCTCTACGTGGGGTAGGTGGAGCCGGTTCGGGGTGGCGACGTAGACGGCGTCGTACTCGTCGCTCGCGACGCCCGACTCGTACTCGTCGTAGCCGATCGCGGTGACGCCGAACTCGTCGGCGAGCCGGGAGCGCTTCTCCGAGTCGCCGCTGACGACGACCGTCGGCGCCGCGTAGTCGCCCCGCTCCATCGCCGGGATCGATACCGAGCGCGCGTAGTTGCCGCACCCGACCGTCGCGATCCGAGTCACCGCGTCGGCGTCGCCGCCGTGGTCCCCGGTATCGTCCCCGTCATCGTCCACCCAGTCACGTCGCCTCGCGTCCGCGAACGTCGACTCGAACATGCCCCGATCGTCCGCGCCGAGGGGCTAAACCGCACCGGCCGGTCGAGAATCGCTTCCGATAATTCGGGCGGAGTGTTGAAGTAACGAACGCGCCCCGATAGTGACACCGCGAGACCGAACCCCGTCCGGACGCACCCCCCAGCGTGTTCGGACACGCCGGCCGCTTCGGCCGGTCCGGTTCGGCTTCGCGGGCCGGGGACAGCACGTCCCCAGCGAACCGGAGCCGCCCGCACGACGGCGATTTCGCCCATCCGTGCGGGCCGGCCGGAGCAACTCCCGCTCCCACTCCCGCTCCGGCCACACGGCCCCGGAACCGCGTAGGAAACGCGGTCCGACGCGGCGACGCGCGACGCACCGTACACGCCACCCCGCGTCGCGTCCGGCGCCTCACCCGCGCCGGGTCGTCGCACCGGCGGGAGCGGCCTTCACGTGACGGAGTGGCGACGCTGGAACCGTTCGAAACGAGTGTCGAAAACCCGGATCAGTCACGCGATCGGTCCGTCACGAGCGACCGGTTCGGGGTCAGCGTCGGCTCACGGTCGCCCGGCCGGCGCCGACCCGCTCAGTCGTCCTTGGTCTTGATGTCCGCCGAGAGGCCCTGCGCCATCTCGATCTCTTTGGAGTTGTTGAGCGTCCACGCCGTCCGCTCGGTCACCGCCTCGATCACTTCGCGGGCCGAGGGGTAGCCGTTGCCGGACTTCTTGACGCCTCCGAACGGGAGGTGGACCTCCGCGCCGATGCACGGCAGGTTCCCGTACGCCAGCCCGATCTCCGCGTTGTCCCGGAAGTAGTTGATCTGCCGGTAGTCCTCCGAGATGATCGCGCCCGCCAGCCCGTACTCCGTGTCGTTGTGGATCTCCACCGCGTCCTCGATGTCCCCGCTGTACTTCAACAGCGCCACGTGCGGCCCGAACACTTCCTCGTGCGTGCACCGCAGGTCCTCCGTTGCGTCGGCCTCGTACACGAACGGGCCGAGCCAGTGACCCTCCTCGTGGCCCTCGGGGATCTCGTCGGCGTCTAACTCCTCGCGGTCGACCAGCACGTTCACGCCCTCGTCTTTCGCGAGTTGGTTGTACCGCGACACTTTCTCGACGTGCTCGGGTTCGATGAGCGGCCCCATGAACGTGTTCTCGTTCAGGGGGTCGCCCACGGCGACGTTCCGGGCGTTCTCGACGAACCGCTCCTTGAACTCGTCGTACACGTCCTCGTGGACGATCAGGCGCTCGGAGGAAACGCAGCGCTGGCCGGTGGTCTTGAAGCTCGACATGGTCGCCGAGTGGACCGCCGTGTCCAGGTCGGCGTTCTCGGTGATCACGATCCCGTTCTTCCCGCCCATCTCGCAGGCCGCGAGCTTGCCCGGCTCGCCGCCGACCTTGCTCGCGATCTTGTGGCCGACCTCGGCGCTTCCCGTGAACAGGACGGTGTCGACGCGGTCGTCCTCGACGATGGCGTTGCCAGCGTCGCCGAAGCCCTGGACGAGGTTGAACACGCCGTCGGGGACGCCCGCGTCCTCGAACATCTCCGCGAGGATCTGCGCACACCACGGGGTCTGCTCGGCGGGCTTGAACACGACCGTGTTGCCCTCGACGAGCGCGACAGCCATGTGCCAAAAGGGGATGGCGACGGGGAAGTTCCACGGGGTGATGCAGCCCACCACACCGCGCGGCTTCCGCCGCATGTAGGCGTCCTTGCTGGGGATCTCGGAGGGCACCACGTCGCCTTTGGGGTGGCGGGCGTCTCCCGCCGCCCACTCGACCATGTGCCACGCCTCGGTCACGTCCGCCTTCCCCTCGCTGATCTCCTTTCCGCACTCCATGGTGACGATCTCGCCGAGCTCGTCGTGGCGCTCTTTGAGCTCGTGGTAGATGTCCCAGAGGTACTCCGCGCGGTCGATGTGAGAGAGTTGGCTCCATTCCTCGAAGGCGTCGTCGGCGGCGGCGACGGCGCGGTCGACGTCGGCCTCGGTGCCGCGGCGGAACTCGCCTAACTCCTCGCCGTTGGCGGGGTTTTCGCTGGTGAACGTCTCCTCGCCCGTTCCGTCGGTCCACTCGCCGTCGACGTAGTGCTGGTAGACTGTCGGCATGGATCTGACACCGCTGGCGGCGGTGGTAACTCCCGAACCGTCCATGGTCGGGCCGGGGTTGGTACCCGGTGACATATACCTACTCGCGTGATACCTGTGCCATGATGCGGCAGGAGATGAACGCCGGAACTCGGCTCACGCTCGATCTCTGGCACCCGAACTGCTGGGCTATCGAGGCGACCGACCGGGCCGGGGGCGGCGTGTTGGCCCACGCCATCTACGACACGCCGAAGACGGCGCCGGAGTCGGTCAACGGGCTGTTCACGGCCTTCGGCGACACGAACCGGGAGGTGGAGGCGCTACTCGAGGAGATCCGGGCGTCGGACTACGCGGGGGAGGTGCTCGAACTCCAGGAGCGGTTCGGCCGCGCCCGCGACGCCCCGGGCAACGTCGTCCGGGAGTTCTTCCTCGAGTACGACCCGAACGACATGGTCTGCCCGACGCTGCTGCGCCACGGCTTCGTCCACAGCGCGCCGGTCCGGATCGAGGACGGCCGCGAGGAGTGGCAGCTCTGTTTCACCGGCGAGCGGTCGGGCATCGAGGCGGCCCTCGACGAGGTCCGCGAGGACGCCGGGGCGGAGGTGTCCGTCGTCTCGATCACGGCCGCCGACGGCGCGGCCAACCGCACCGAGCGCGAACAGCGCCTCGACACCCTCACGCCGACTCAACGAGAGGTGTTCGAGACGGCTCGCGCGGCCGGCTACTACGAGTGGCCCCGCGGCTGCTCGACGCGGGAACTGGCCGACCAGGTGGACCGCTCGAAGACGACGCTGCTCGAACACCTGCGAAAGGCCGAGTCGAAGCTGCTGGACCCCTGATCACCCGAGGACCGCCCGCAGCGCGAACAGCGCGTTCTCCTTGCGCTCGCGCACCCGCCGCGAGAAGTACTGGAACCACTTGCTGCCGTACGGCACGTACTGGTTCACCTCGATCCCCTCGGCGGCGAGGTCGACCTGCGCATCCTCTCGGACGCCCATCAGCATCTGCACCTCGTAGGGCGTCCCGTGCTCGTCGTGGAGGTCGCGGGCGTGATCGATCATCGCCGGATCGTGGCTCCCGACCGCGATGCCGTCGTCGAACTCGCGGAACATGAACGCCAGACACTCTCGGTAGGCCTCGTCGACCCGCGACTTCTTCCGGTGGGCGATCGACGCCGGCTCGTCGTAGGCGCCCTTCACGAGTCGGACCTTCCCCGGCAGCGACGCCAGCCGTTCGAGGTCCTCGGGCGTGCGTTTCAGGTTCGCCTGCACGCAGATTCCCACGTTCCCGTCCGTCTCGACGGCGTGACGCTCGAAGGCGTCGAGCGTCACGTCGGTGGTGTCGTGGTCCTCCATGTCGATCCAGACGAAGCAATCGGCGGCGTCGTCCGGGTTCCGCCCGGTCGACCGGTTCGCGTCGGTAGCCGACGCGCCGTCGACGATGCGCGCGAGGTTCTCCTCGAACGCCGCCGGCGAGACGCCGAGCCCGATCTGCGAGGGCTTCACCGAGACGCAGGCGTCGAGGTCGCGCTCGGCGAGCGCCTCGACCAGCGCGACGTAGGCGTCCGCGTCCGCATCGGCGGCGTCCCGCTCGTGGTAGTGCTCGCCGAGGAGGTTCAGGATGGCGCCGACCCCCTGCGCGTTCAGATCCTCGACGTGGGACAGTGCCGCCTCCGGCGTCTCCCCGGCGACGAAGTTGTTCGCGATAGGCGGTATCATGTCTCCCCGTCGGGCTGCCTTCCCCATCAATCGAAGCCCGACCAAATAATCCGCGCCGTGTCGTGAGAATACAACCCGCCGACCGGCCCGTTCTGCACGGCCGCCGGTGTCGTCGTCCCCGCTCCGACCATGGTCGGGGTGGGATATAGGGATAAGGTTCTGGAGGAGGATATCGTTAGTCATGGTATCGGATGACATCGGACCGAACCGGCGGGACGTACTGAAGGCGTCCGGGGCCGCGGGCCTCGCAGGGCTGGCGGGACTCGCCGGCTGCAGCACGACCGACGACGCGGCGACCGACACCCCCACCGAGGAATCGGGCGGCGGGGGCGGCGGTGGCGGCGACGAGGAGACGTCCGCCGACGACGGCGGGGACGGCGACGACGGGGAGACCGGACCGTACGCCATCGGGATGGTCGACTCGCTCACCGGGTCGCTGTCGGCGTTCGGCCAGCGCAACCAGCGCGGGAAGGACCTCGCGCTCGCCGACGTGAACGACGTCGGTATCGGCGGGCGCGACCTGGAGATCGTCGTCGAGGACTCCGAGAGCCAGTCGCAGTCCGGCGTCTCGGCCGCGCAGAAGCTCGTCAACCAGGACGGCGTGCCGTTCGTCATCGGCGCCGTCGGCTCCGGGGTGTCGCTGGCGATCTACGAGTCGGTGATCCAGGGAACCGACGTGGTGCAGTTGAGCCAGAACTCGACGAGCCCGGATCTGACGAACTTCCCGGGGCTGCTCCGGATGTCGCCGACGGGAAGCACCCAGTCGACGGCGCTGGCGCGCATCATCGAGGAGGACGGCTACGACTCCGTCGCGCTCGCGTGGGTGAACAACGACTACGGGCAGGGACTGGCCGAGACGTTCCGCGAGGAGTGGGGCGGCGAGATCGCCTACGACCAGCCCCACGACCAGGGGCAGTCGTCGTACTCGTCGACGGTGTCCGGAATGGCCAACTCCGGCGCGGACGCGTGGCTGTTCATCACCTATCAGCCGGAGTTCACCTCGATGGCACAGGAGGCGTACTCCAACGGCTACGAGGCGCAGTTCTACGGCGCCGACTCCGTCCAAGGGTCGGACGTGCTCGGAAACACGCCGGAGGGGAGCCTCGACGGCATGAAGGTCGTCGTTCCCTCCGCAGCCGTCGACCAAGACAACTACCAGAACTTCGCCTCGGAGTTCGAGTCGGAGTACGGCGAGACCCCGTCCTCGTGGTCGGCGTTCGCCTACGACTGCGTGGTCACGGCGGCGCTGTCGATCGCGACGGCAGACGAGTTCACCGGCGCGGCGCTTCAAGAGACCGTCCGTGACGTGACGCGTCCGGAGGGTGAGGAGGTGTTCACCTTCGAGGAGGCGATGGAGGTGCTCGGCGACGACGGCTCTCCCTCCGACATCGACTATCAGGGCGTCTCCGGCCCGATCGACTTCGACGAGAACGGCGATCCGATCGGGTTCCTGCAGGTCCTCACCGTGGAGAACCACGAGTACGTCTCCTCGGGCACGATCGAGGGCTAACCCTCGATGTCGGTTCTCGAATATCTGGCGAACGGGCTCGTGTTCAGCAGCATCATCGTGTTGTCCAGCATCGGGCTCTCGCTGGTGTACTCGATCGCCAACTTCGCCAACTTCGCGCACGGCGACACGATGACCGTCGGCGCCTACACCGCCCTCGTGACGTTCGGCTTCGTTGGCACGCTCGGCGCGGAGGTGCTCGGGCTGCCGCTCGGGTTCTTCCTCGCGCTGGTCGTCGGCGTCGCGGTCGCCGCGGCGGTCGCGGTGGTCACCCACAAGGTCGTCTACGAGCCGCTCGACGTCGGTTCGATCGGGCTACTCATCACGTCGATCGGGGTCGCGTTCGTGTATCGCGCGATCGTCCAGTTGGGCTTCGGCACCGAGTTCATCGAGTTCCAGATCCCGCTGTTGCGGCCGATCGAGGCGCTGCTTCCGTTCGGGATCCGCATGACGCTCCACGACGTGGCGATCCTCGCCAGCACCGCCGTCCTGGTCGCCGGACTCCACGCCCTGCTCCAGTACACTGATCTCGGCCGGAAGATGCGTGCGACGGCGGACAACCCCTCGCTCGCGCGCGTCTCGGGGATCCGGACCGACCGGATCGAGATCTGGACGTGGGTCATCGGCGCCGGCCTCGCGGGCGCCGGCGGCGTCTTCCTCGGGCTCTACAACAACATCTCGCCCCGGATGGGGTTCAACATCCTGCTGGTCGTGTTCGCGGCCGTCATCCTCGGCGGGATCGGCTCCGTCTACGGCGCGATGGCCGGCGGCTTCCTCATCGGGATGATCAACCAACTGACGCCGATCCTCCCGCGACTCGGACAGGAGATCCCGTTCGTCCCCGAGAGCTTCGGGATCCCCATCGGCATCGAGTACGCGAACGCCATCGCGTTCCTCATCATGGTCGCCGTGCTGCTCGTGCGACCGTCCGGCATCGCCGGGGAGGAGGCGACGTGAGCGTCGCCGACGGAGCCCGCGACTGGTTCGCGGAGCTCACCCGCGCGGAACAGGGCGTCGTCGGCTTCATCGTCGCGCTGACGGCGCTGTTGCTGTTCGGGCTCGTCACCGGCGGGCTCGCGCCGACGTACTTCCTGTACCTCGTCGGCCTCGTCGGGATGTACGTCCTGCTGTCGTTCGGACTGAACGTGCAGTGGGGCTACACCGGGCTGATCAACTTCTCGGTCGCGGCGTTCTTCGGGATCGGCGCCTACGGAACGGCGCTGTTGACCGCCGGCAACTCGCCGGTGGGGGCCGACGGGTGGCAGTTCAGCCTCGCCGGCGTGGAGCTGGTGTGGGTCTCGGGGGCGCGCCTCTACGGCCTCCTCCCGCTCACCGTGCTCGGCCTGCTGTTCGCCGTGGCGCTCGCGGCGGCCGTCGCGTTCGCCATCGGGATCCCGACGCTGCGGCTTCGCGCGGACTACCTCGCGATCGCGTCGCTCGGGCTCGCGGAGGTCGTCCGCCTGCTGTTCCTCAACCAGCGCGACGTGACCAACGGGAGCGCCGGGCTGCGGGGACTCCCCGGGTTCTTCGACGGCTGGCCGGTGCTGGGCACGCTTCCCCAGACGCTGCCCGGCGTTCAGGTCCACGAACTGCAACTCGGGATCCCGGGGCTGTTCACGACCCGCGTCCTCGGGTTCACGCTCGGGGCGCCGTTCTGGCAGGCGTTATTGAACGTCGCGCTCGTGCTCGCGATGGTCGCCGCCGTCTTCGCCGTCCTCCGTCGCGTCCACCGCTCGCCGTGGGGGCGCGTGCTCCGGACGATCCGCTCGGACGAGGACCTCGCGGAGGCGCTGGGGAAGGACACCTACGCGTTCAAGATGCAGTCGTTCGTGCTCGGGAGCGTCATCATGGCGCTGGCGGGCGTGTTCTACGCGCACCTGAACCTCTTCGTCAGCCCGGGCGACCTGGAGCCGATCAACACGTTCTACGTGTGGATCGCGGTGATCCTCGGCGGCAGCGGGTCGAACCGCGGGGCGATCTTCGGCGGCTTCGTCGTCATCGCCATCCGCGAGGGGACCCGCTTCCTCGGGGAGGTGTTGCCGGCGTCGTTCCCGCTGGACCTGCCGCTCGTGACGAGCACGTACGCGACGATCGTGAACAACTTCGCGTCGACGCGGCTGCTCGCGGTCGGCGTGCTGATCATCCTCGTGATGCGGTTCCGTCCGCAGGGCGTGCTCCCGCCCCAGCGCGAGCTCATCTGGCCCGCGTCGGTCGCCGCCTCGGCGGGACCGGGCGAGACGACCCCCCGCGAGACGATCGACGAGGAGACGACCGCGACGGCGACGGCGACCGACCCCGAGGCGGAGCCGGAAGTCGACGACGCCGCCCGCGACGGAGGTGAATCCGATGAGTGAGACCACTCCCGATCTGTACGACGGGCCGAACCTGGACAAAGACGACGTCGTGTTGCGCGTGGACGAGCTCCGGAAGCGGTTCGGTGGCCTCGTCGCCACCGACGACGCGTCCTTCGCCGTCGAGCGGGGGACGGTCACCGGGCTCATCGGGCCGAACGGCGCCGGCAAGTCGACGATCTTCAACCTCGTCTCGGGCTTCTACGAGCCGGACGGGGGAAGCGTCGCCGTCAACGGCGTGGACGTGACCGGCGCCGAACCCCACGAGATCGCCGACGAGGGGCTCATCCGGACGTTCCAGACGCCGCGCAAGCTGGAGGGGATGACCGTCCGCGAGGCGATGCTCGTCGGGCCGCAGCGCCAGCCCGGCGAGTCGTTCGTGAAGCTGTTCACGAGTCCCGGCGAGGTCGAGGCCGCGGAGACGCGCAACATGGAGGACGCCCAGCGGATGCTGGAGCAGTTCGAGATCGACCACCTCGCGACCCAGCCCGCGACCGACCTCTCGGGCGGGCAGTTGAAGCTCGTCGAACTGGCGCGGGCGATGCTCGCCGAGCCCGAGCTCCTGATGCTGGACGAGCCGGTGGCGGGGGTCAACCCGACGCTCGCGAACAAGCTGCGCGACCACATCGCCCGCCTCAACGGGGAGGGCGTGACGCTGTGCATCATCGAACACGACATGGAGTTCATCATGAACCTCGCCGACCCGATCATCGTGCTCGACCAGGGGAGCGTCCTCGTCGAGGGAACGCCCGACGCCGTCCGCAGCGACGACCGCGTCATCGACGCGTACCTCGGAGGGCCGGGCGAATGAGCGACGAACCGACGGAGGCGGCGTCCGACGCGTCCGGTTCGGCGTCCGCGTCCGGCTCGACGGACGCGGCCGCCGCCGACGCCATCCTCTCGGTCGAACACGTCGACAGCGGCTACGGCGACGTGCAGGTGCTCGACGACCTCTCGCTGACGCTCGACGACGGGGAGATATCGTGTCTCATCGGGCCGAACGGCGCCGGGAAGTCGACGGTGCTGAAGACGGTGTTCGGGCTGTTGACGCCGTGGTCGGGGTACGTCCGCTACCGCGGCGACGACATCGGCGGGCTGGCTCCCGAGGACATCGTCCGCGAGGGGATCGGCTACGTTCCCCAGACGGAGAACGTGTTCGGGAGCCTCACGATCGAGGAGAACCTCCGCATGGGCGGCGTCGCGCGCGACGACGACCTCGGGCCGGTGATCGACCAACTGTACGACCGGTTCCCGGTCCTCACCGAGAAACGGAACGCGAAGGCCCGGACGCTCTCGGGCGGCCAGCGGCAGGTGCTTGCGTTCGCCCGCGCGCTCGTGATGGAGCCGGACGTGCTGCTGATCGACGAGCCGTCGGCGGGGCTGGCGCCCAACACCGCCGACGAGGTGTTCGACGACGTGCTCGCGGTCAACGACCTCGGGACGGCGATCCTGATGGTCGAGCAGAACGCCCGCAAGGGGCTGTCCATCTCCGACTCGGGGTACGTCCTCGACCAGGGGACCGTCGCGTACGCCGACGAGGCGGACGCGCTGCTCGACAACCCCGACGTGTCGCGCCTGTACCTCGGCGGGTAGCCGTCGCCCCGTCGGCGGAGTCGCCGCGTCGGTCGAAGACGCGCGGCATCGAAACCCTTAGTGTATGAACCCGCCAAGCCGGGCGCATGAAGAAGCTCATCGTCCACGGCGACCCGGGACTCCGCAAGGACGGCGTCATCGACTACGACGGCCAGGAGCTGCGCGTCTTCTCCATTCAGCGGCAGGGCGACTACCACGGCCCCGACGAGCCGCAGCTGTGGTGCACCATCGGCACCGACGACGAGCGCGAGGAGTTCGAGACGAAAACGTACGTCCCCCACTGGCTGGAGGTCGACACGATCGACGCCGAGGCCCTGGAGGTCGTGAAGTCCGGCGGCGACCTCAACGTCTGAGCGGCCGCCGCAGTCCCCGAGTTTCCGTCCGTTACTCCGCTTCGTCCCGCAGCGACGACGCCGACGGCAGCTCCGACTCCGTCACCCGGAACACCGTCACCGACGGCGTCGAGGCCTCCTCGACCATCTCGACGCCGTCGATCGACGCGAAGTCGATCATGCCGCGGCCGTCGTAGCGCTCGCGCTCGGCGGGACCGACCCACACGTAGCGCACGTCGTACTCGCGGAAGGCCTCGACGGCGGCCGCTCGCGAGGTGTACGCGTCGTCGACCGCGCGGACACGTGCGAAGTACGCCTCGGGACCGCGATAGCCGACCTCGTGGTGCCAGCCCGCGACGGTCGGGAGGCCGGTGAGGCTCGCCGCGGGACTGGCGTCCCACCGGTACATCGTCGGCGAGTGGCCGTACCGGGAGTCCGCGCCGGGGTACACCCCCGTCGCGGGCGCCGAGAGGATCGCGGGCTGGCCCTCGCGGGCGTCCAGCCAGTCGATCGCGCGCTCCTCGCTGGGATGGAACGCGCCGACGAAGTGCGTGCCGTCGAGCGTCGGCTCGTCGGGATACCCCTCGTTCACGTGGGCCGGGACGGCGAAGGCGGCGTACATCCCCGTCGACACGAGCAGGCCGGCGACGAACACCGCCGCCGCCACGTCGCGCGTTCCCTCCCCCGGCCACAGCACCGAGGCGTCCGGGCGCGGCACGGCCTCCAGCATCCCGGCGAGGACGACGCCCGCGGCGGCGGCCCACAGCGGCCACACCTGCGCGTACGTCTTGAACACGGTGTTCATCCGCCCGGGACCGGCCTGCTCGTTCAGGTAGACGAGTTCGACCACGAGCGCCAGCCCCGCGCCGCCGACGATCAACACCGTCTCGAAGCCCGCGCGGTCGGCCCGAAGCGCCACCCATCCGGCGATCAGCAGCGTCCCGAACAGCCCGAGCGCCGGGAGCCCGACGCCGATGCCGGCCAGCGCCAGCGCGACTATCCCGGCGACCACCGCCACTGGGCGCTCTCGCCCGACCGCGCCGAGCAGCCCCGCGAAGAACGTCGCGAGGAAGGCGCCGTGGACGACGAGCAGCCCGCCCAGCGACGAGCGCATCTCGACGGGCAGCACCGCGAGCTCGCGCTCGCTCCCGCCCCCGGCGACGGCGACGAGCAGGAACGGCGCGGCCACGGCGAGCGCGAGCAGTCCGGCGCCGGCGACGAGCGCGGCCGCGACGACCGGACGGGTGAGTTCCGTGTGCAAGCGCGTCGAGTCGTCGTCGCCGGAGCTAAGCCGCATGTCGAGCGGCCGCCGAAGCGACGCGGGGAGCAGCGTCCGCGGCGGCGCCGGGGCCGCCGCGAGCGCGAGCCACGCGAGTCCGAACACGCTCGGGAAGCTCCAGGTGTCGAGTACGACTTGGAAGCCGCCCACGAGCGGGACAGCACCGAACAGGAGGAGCCGCCGCCGACGCGGCTCGGACCCGGGCGTGCGATACAGCGCGAACGCGAGCGCCGCCCCCAACAGGAGGAACGGCGTCATCGTCATGTGCGCGTGGAGGTCGCCGTTGAGCCACGCGAACAGCGGGAACTCGTTGATCGTGTCGGGGATGACGCGGCTGGCGGTCCAGTAGGAGAAGTCGCGTGCGACGACCTCACCGGCGTCGAGTCCGAGGACGCCGGCCACGGTCCCCCGGAACCCCGGCGGGAGCGCCCGAAGGAACACCCAGCCGGCGGTGTGGAGGTTCCCGGCGATCCCGACGAGAAACGCCGCCAGCAGGCCGGCGGTCCGCCGCGAGCGATCGCGGCTCGCGGCGACCGACCCCGCGAGGTCGTAGACGGCGGTCACGAGCATCCCGAAGAAGCCCGCGAGCGCGAGGTTGTAGCCGAGGCGCGCCGGCGTCGCCGTCAGCGTCGTGAACAGCGCCGCGAGCAGGTGGCCGCCGTAGTAGTAGCGCACCGGCTCGCCGGCGAACCACATGTCCTCCGGCGGGAGCGTCCCGGCCCGCAGCAGCGACTTGAGGATGCCGTAGTCGAGGAACTTCTCGCCCGCGCTCGGGTCGACGCCGGGGTCGAACGCGCGGATCAACACGACGAACAGGAACGCGACCGCGAACACCGCGGCCGTCTCGGCGACGACGCTCCGGTCGGGCAGCCGGTCGAGGGCATCGTCGTCGAGGGCGACGGTCCCGTCGCGGAGCGCCCCGCGATCGACCGTCGCGAGCGCGGCGAGCGCGAGCAGGACCACCAGGCCGACGGCGAGGGCGACCGGGCCGAACGTGAGGCGACCGACCCAGAAGGAACCGAGCCCGAGCGTCAGCGCGGCGATGGGAAGCGCGAACCCCGCGCCTCGCGTCGCCGACCGCGGGAACAGTCTGGCGGCGATCGGGACGCCGACGGCGCCGAGCGCGAGGAGGACCACGAGCCAGCGGACGACGAGACCGTACTCCATCGCTTCCCACGGGTCGCCGCCGGGGTAAGTTCCTTTCCCTCCGTCGCGGCGTCGCCGCGGGTGCGCCCGTTTCACACGGTTTTTATCCGACGACGCGGAAGTCGCCTGTATGCAGCCGACCGTCGGCGTCGTCGTCCCCGCCTACCACCCGGACCCTGGTCGGCTCCGGACCTACCTCCACGCGATCCGCGAGACGATCGACCCAGACGAACTCCGCGTCGAACTCGACCTCCCGAACGGCACCGACAGTGTCGACGCCACAGCCTCCGAGTCCGTGGCCCCCGACGCCGCAGCGCCCTTCGACCTCCCGGACGACGTGGACTGCCGCGTCGTCTACCGCCGCCGCGGGAAGGGAGCGGCCGTCACTGCCGGATTCGAGGCGCTCTCGACGGACGCGTACGCCTTCGCGGACGCCGACGGTGCCACCCCGGCACAGTCGCTGGCGGACGTGATCGCCCCCGTGTGCGACGGCGACGCCGACCTCGCGGCGGGGTCGCGGCGCCACCCGGATTCCGTGGTCCGGTCCCACCAGACGTTCGCTCGGCGGTTCCTCGGCGACGGGTTCGCGTGGATCGCCCGTCGCCTGCTCGACGCGGAGCTGTACGACTACCAGTGCGGGGCGAAGGCGATCACGGCGACGGCGTGGGAGCGCGCCCGCGACCACCTGTACGAGCCCGGGTTCGCGTGGGACATCGAACTCGTCGCGGTCGCGGCGGCGCTGGACTACCGGATCGCGGAGGTGCCGGTCACGTGGGAGGATCAGCCCGGGTCGACGGTCTCGCCCGTCGGCGACACGCTCGACATGGGCCGCGGGCTGTTGGTGGCGCGCCATCGCGCTCGGCTCATCCGCGACGACCGGATCCACCGCCTGATCGACCGCGAGGACGGCGTCGCGCTGATCGACCGGCCCGACGACCGCGGCGCCGTGAGCGACGGCGGCGCCGCGGCGGACGGTGACCCACGATGACCGGCGACGCCGACACGAGACCCGGCGGCGGAACCGACGCCGCGGCCGCGGCGGACACCGACGCGGACGCGGACGCCGATCTGACCGCCCTCCTCTCGGGCGTCCGTATCAGCCAGTTCGTCTCCGTCGGCGTCGCGGGCGCGACGCTGGAGACGGTGATCGTCGCCCTGCTCACGACGATCGCGGCGACGGCACCGCTCGCGGCGAAGGCGGTCGGCGCCGAGGCGTCGATCTCGCTGATGTTCCTGCTCAACGACCGCTACACCTTCGGCACGGAGGGCGCCGCGGGCGCGGTCGCGCTCGCCCGCCGGTGGGCTCGGTCGCATCTCGTCCGTCTCGGCGGACTGGCGGTCGCGTTCGCGACGCTGTGGCTGCTCACCTCACGGACGGACGTCTCGGTGATCCTCGCCGGACGGGACCTGTGGCCGACCGTCGCCAACCTGATCGGCATCGGCGTCGGTCTCACGCTCAACTACGTCGCAGAGAGCCTGTTCACCTGGCGCGTACTGGAGTGATCGACGGCGCGGTCGGATCCCGGCGCGACCGCTATCGTGGTGGAAACTCCCACACGGCGGCGGGATGTGAAACACAACCCTTACAAGTGCAGGTCGAATTGTGTTTGGTAGCGGGATGGGATAGCCAGGAGATTCCGCCGGGCTCATAACCCGGAGATCGGTAGTTCAAATCTACCTCCCGCTATGTTCTCGCCGCGCGCCACGAACGATGAACAGAGTGAATCGTGAGCCGCGCGGCGGACGGTACATCTGAGGTAGATTTGAGCAGGGAGTGAAGCGAGCGAATGCGAGCGGAACGACCGTGTTCAAATCTACCTCCCGCTATGTTCTCGCGGTCCGCCACCGTGGCCCGGTAGCGTCGTGGCGAACCGTTCGACCGAACCGACGACACTCCCCACCGATACGGTCGGCGACTGACCGACGTTGTTTTCACACCCCTGCTGGAAACCGGTACCATGCCAGGAGGTGACGAGGTCGTCTCGCTCGATGTCGACGCCGCGACGGCGGCCATCCGGGACACGCTCGACGACGGCTCCGACCTCCACGTCGTCGCGGCGTTCACGCCGGACACGTACGAGATCGCCTACTGCGACGAGTTCACGCGGTCGTTCTATGCTGACGACGAGGAGATGGCGGGCCACTTCGACCGGATCCACCGCTACGCGGGGATCGACTTCTCGGAGATCGGGCTGTTCGTCGACGAACTGTTCCCCGTCGCGGGCGGCGTCGAGTACGTCGCGACCGGGATGGACCGCCTCACGGTCGTTCGCGTGTACACGGGGAGCGAGGGCCTGCTCCTCACGCTCGACCCCGATGTCGACGTGACGGCGCCCGTCGAGGCCGTTCGCGACGCGATCGACCCCGAACTCGGCGCCACCGGCGACGCGCTCTCCGCGCCGACCCGGTGACGGATCGCCCTCTCAGTTTCCGGTGAAGTCGATCCGGCTGTCGCCGCCGTCGCCCTCGTCGACGCCGCTGGGGCCGAGGTGCTCGAAGCCGTACTCCTCGTCGTCGACGTACACGCCGCCGTCGGCGACGGTCACGCCGACGTCCTCCATCACCGAGCCCTCGCAGGGGCCGAAATCGCAGTAGCCGGTGTCGAGTTGGAAGGTGGCCCCGTGTTTCTGACACCACACCTCGCCGTTCGTGACGCGCGCGCCGTCGCCCTTGTCGAGGCGCACGTCCGTCCAGTGCTGGCAGTAGTTGCGGTACGCGACGACGGTCCCGTCCGACAGGCGGGTACAGAACGCCTCCGCGAGTTCCCCGTCGGCGTCGCGGAGGGTGAACAACAGGGTCTCGCCCTCGGACACGTCGGCGGCGTCGGCGACGCGCGCGTTGTCGTCCATGACCGCCGGGAGGGGTGGCGGACTTGTATGCCTCCCTATTCCGGAGCGTCACCGGCGTCAATCTCGGGGATCGGTTCCTTCCGCCGAGCCGCCGGCGTAGCAGGCGGCTTCCACGCGCTCGTCGTACAGCCGCGACAGGAGCGTCGTCACCGGACCTCCGAGGGACGAGGCCCCTCGTGCCTCCGAATCCACCGATTCGGAGACGCCCCCGATCTCCACACCGTCGTAGGTCCCCACCGGTCGGATCTCCCGGATCGAGGACGCGATGAACGCCTCGTCGGCGTCGCGCACGTCGTCGGGCGTGTAGGCGCCCTCCTCGACGGGGAATCCCTCGTCGCGAGCGATGTCGAGCACCTCCGCGCGAGTGACGCCCGGGAGGACCGGCCCGTCGAGCGAGGGGGTGCGGATCGCGTCGTCGGCGACGAAGAAGAGGTTCGCCGTCGCGCACTCGGCGACGTGGCCGTCGTCGTCGAGCATGACCGCCTCGTCGGCGCCGGTGACGCGGGTCTCCACGCGGGCGAGCACGTTGTTGAGGTAGTTGTGCGTCTTCGCGTCGCTCGGGATCGCCCGGTCGGACACGCGTCGGGTCTTCACCGTCTGGATCGTCGCCGGCCCCTCCCAGACGGACTCGCCGCCGGCGTCGGGGCTGCCGCCCCGCGGGAGCGGCTTCACGAGGACGACGATCGTGGGGGCAGTCTCGTCGGCCGCGGGCGGCGCGAATCCCGCCGTCTCCCCGCGCGTCACCGACAGGCGAACGTACGCGTCCGCGAGGTCGTTCGCGCGGAGGGTGTCGCGGACGCGCGCCTCCAGATCCAGCGACGACAGCCCGAGATCGTCCGCTGGCATCCCCAGCGCGTCGAGGCTGCCGAACAGGCGCTCGACGTGAGCGTCCCACCGCCACAGCGTTCCGCCGTACGCGCGGACCGTCTCGAAGGCGGCGTCGCCGTACTGGAACCCGCGGTCCGTCACCGACACCGACGCCTCGCCGGCGGGGACCAACTCGCCGTCGATATGGTAACTGCGGTCGTCGCTCATTCGAATCCACCTCGGTCACAGACCCCGAGGAAGTTGCGGACCATGCGCTTCCCGTCCGGGGTGAGGATGCTCTCGGGGTGGAACTGTACGCCGACGTGGGGGCGTTCGGTGTGGCGTACGCCCATCACCACCTCGCGCTCGTCGTCGGTCCACGCCGTCTCCACCACCTCCGGCGGGATCGCGTCGTGCTCGACGCACAGCGAGTGATACCGCCCGACCTCGACGCGGTCGGGCAGGTTCGCGAACGCGCCGCGGCCGTCGTGGCGCACGTCGGAGGGCTTCCCGTGGACGACCTCCGGCGCGAGCGTGACCGCGGCGCCGTTGGCGGCACACAGCGCCTGATGACCCAGGCAAACACCCAGCGTCGGGTACGTCAGTTCCTCGAACACGGGGATCGAGACGCCCGCCTCCTCGGGAGTTCCGGGACCGGGGGAGACGACGATCCCGTCCGGGTCGAGGGCGCGGATGTCGTCCACGTCGACGCGGTCGTTACGCCGAACGAGCACCTCGTCGGCCAACTCGCCGACGTACTGGACGAGGTTGTACGCGAACGAGTCGTAGTTGTCGACGACGAGGACGCGGGTCATTCGCTTGCCCCCGTGCCACCCTCCGCCGTGCCGCGCCCCGCCGCGTCGCGCTCCTCCGCGTCCGTACCGTCCCCCTCGACCGCCATGTCCGCGTCGAGCGCGTCGTCCACGGACCTGACGAGCGCGCGGGCCTTCGCCAGCGTCTCCTCGTACTCGGCCTCGGGGTCGGAGTCGTGGACGACGCCCGCGCCCACCCGGAGGTGGTAGCGGTCGCCCGTCCGCGCGAGCGTCCGGATGACGATGTTGGCGACGAGGCGGCCGTCGAAGCCGGCGGCGAACATCGAGCCGGTATACGGCCCGCGCTGGGTGCCCTCGAGTGCGTCGATGATGGCCATCGTCTTCGGCTTCGGCGCGCCGGTGATGGTGCCGCCGGGGAACACCGCCGCGAGCGTGTCCGCCAGCGAGCGGTCGGGCCGCTCGGTGCCCTCGACCAGCGAGACGAGATGCATCACCTCCGAGTAGCGGTCGACGCGGCGGTACTCCGGCACCGAGACGCTGCCGTACTCGCTGACCTTCCCGAGGTCGTTCCGCTCCAGATCGACCAGCATCGCGTGTTCGGCGCGCTCCTTCTCGTCGCCGGTGAGTTCGGCTTCGAGCGCGGCGTCGGTCTCCGGGTCGGGACCGCGCGGCCGGGTTCCGGCGATGGGCTCCGTTTCGAGTCGAGCGCCGTCGTCCCGGCCGTCCTCGTCCACATCGCCGTCGCCATCCGGTTCCGCTCCGGGTACCCGACGCAACAGGAGCTCGGGGCTCGCGCTCACGAGGTCGACACCGGGGAACTCCACCAGCCCGGAGTAGGGCGCCGGATTCCGCGCCCGCAGCGCCGTATAGGCGGTGACCGGGTGCACCGCCGCCGGCGCAGTCAGGCGCTGGCTCACGTTCGCCTGGAAGGTGTCGCCCGCGCGGATCGACTCCTTGACGCGGCGAACACGCTCGGCGTACGCCTCCCGCCCGCAGTCGCTCTCGAACGTCGCGGACCCGGGCGCGGCGCCGCCGGCGACGGGCGCGGCGCCGACCTCGGGGTCGCCGTCGCGTATCCGGTCGACGAGATCGCCGGCGGCGGCGAGGCCGGTCTCGTAGGCCGCGTCGACATCCGCGTGGTCCGCGAGGCGCGGACAGGACGTGACCCGGAGGGTGGCCGTTCCGTCCGTTCGCAGCCCCTCCCACGACGCGAGCGTCTGGTACACGGCAGCCTGAAGCCGCGGCAGGCCGCGATCGTCGACCGCACCGTTGCTGGGAAACGATTCCAGCTCGCGGGCGACGTCGTACGAGAGCCAGCCGAAGGCACCGCACGGGAACGGCACGTCGCAGTCGCCACGCACGAGCGTCCCGGAATCGAGGAGCCCCTCAAGCGCCGATAGCGTCGGCGACGGGGCGGCGTAGTCGCCGTGGCCCGTGTGGTCGGGATCCCGGACGACCGCGTCGGGGCCGACCGTCAACGTCTCCGCGGGGTCGACGCCGAAGTATCCCCAGCCGGGCTGGCCGCCGGTGGTCTCGTAGAACACGCCCGGCCGATCGCCGTGCCTGGCGCGGCGGTAGGCGCCGAACGGGTCGTCGACCGCGACCCGGCGCTCCACGGGGATCCGGGCGTCAGCGGGGGCGTCGGCCGCGAGGCGACGGAACGCCTCGCGGTCCGTAACCGTCTCCATGGGTGGTGGTGTCGCGGCAGCGAAAAAGCGGGTTCGGTTCCGACCGGGACGCTCGTCCCGACGGCTTGGATCGCTACGACTCGAAGTCGACCGCACGGTCGATCCACCGCCCGACGCGCTTTTCGGAGACGCTGGTCTGGTCCGCGACGTCATCGGCGTCCGCGGCGGCGAGATCCGCGACCGTCTCGATCCCGATCTCCGTGAGGCGCTCGGCGTACGCCGGGCCGATCCCCTTGATCTGGTCGACCGGGACATCGGCATCGCCGTCGTCGGCCACTTCGTCCGTCTCCCCTTCGGCGCCGTCTGCTCCGTCGGCCTCGCCGTTGTCGTCCGCCGCTTTGTCGGCCGCCGGCTCGCTCTCGTCGGTCCCCGCCTCCATCTCGTCGACGTCGGTCGTGACGTCCTCCGACTCGGGGCCGGCGGCCTCCGCGGGCTCGGCCTTCGTGGCGGCGTCGTCGGACGCTTCCGCCTCGTCGACCAGCGAATCCGTGGAGGCGGTGGCGTCCGTCTCCGTGGCGACGGGCTCGGCGTCGTCCGCCGGCTCGTCGGCCTCCGCGACTTCGTTGGCGGCCTCGTCGTTGGCGGCCGACTCCGACCCGGGGCTCGCGGCAGCTTCCGCGGCCTCCGTGTCGCCGTCGGTCCCCTTGACGGCGTCCTCGGTCGTCGTTTCCGGCTCCGGCTCGTCGCGTTCGCGCTCCACCGTCACCGCAGTCTCGGTTTGACGACCGTCCGACTGATCGCGCCCGATGCCAAGCAGTCGTTTGATCTGCTGAAGGAGTCCCATTTGGCGAACCCACGCCGCCGGTTTTTAAAAATCCAGCGCAGATATCCGGGAAAACACCGGGGAGGAGCGGTGACGCTCCGGTGTCACCGAAGTTCCGTGCGGATCGCCTCGTTCATCGCGTCGATCGGCGCGTCCTCGCCGGTCCAGCGCTCGAACGCCTCGACGCCCTGATACAACAGCATCCACGCGCCGTCGATCGTCGTCGCTCCGGCGTCGGCCGCCTCCCGCAACAGGCGCGTCTCCAGTGGGGCGTACACGGCGTCCAGCACCGCCAAGTCCTCGTGTAGGTGCTCGGCGGGTACCGGGGTTTCGTCGGACTCCATCCCGACAGTCGTCGCGTTCACCAGTAGGTCCGCGTCCGGAACGCGCTCGGCCAGCGAGTCGAGTCCGCCCGCGGAGACGGCGGTCGGCGTGTCGCGGTCGTCGGGAAGCGCCGACCGGATCGCCGTCGCGAGCGAGTCGGCGCGCGAGGCGGTGCGGTTGGCGACGTGGAGCGAGACCGCGTCTTCCGCGAGCGCGAACGCCGCCGCCCGTCCCGCCCCGCCGGCGCCGACGACGACGGCGGCGGCGCCCTCGCGCTCGACGCCGTGGTGATCGAACGCCCGGCGGACGCCGGACACGTCAGTGTTGTACCCCCGCGGCGGGTCCGCGGCGTAGTCGACGGTGTTCACCGCGCCGACCTCGGCCGCGAGATCGTCGGCCTCGACCGCCGACAGCACGTCCCGTTTGAACGGCACCGTCACGTTCAGTCCCGCGACGCCGAGCGTGGCCGCGGCCTCGACGGCGGCGGCCCCGTCGTCGGCGTCCGGCTCGAAGGTGACGTAGCGGGCGTCCATTCCGAGCGCGTCGTACGCCGCCTCGTGCATCGGCGGCGACAGCGAGTGCTCGACCGGGTTCCCGATGAGTCCGTACACGTCCATACCGACCTCTCCCGGACCGGCCGGAAAAACGTCCCGACGGCGGGCCGACACGTGGTCGTCGGCCCCGAACGCCGCCGAGTTTCGGCTGTGATAGCTGGGCCCCGGGTGTTCAAGTACGGAACGTCGAACCGTCGGCACGATGGTGTTACAGCTGGCCGATGTGATTTTGACGGAACACGGCCTCTATCTGCTCTTAGGGGTGGTGCTGTTGTATCTCGGCGCGGAGGTACTCGTAAAGGGGGCGGCGGGACTCGCGCTCGGGATCGGTCTCCACGCCGCACTCGTCGGGGTGACGGTGGTCGCGTTCGCGACCACGGCGCCGGAGCTGTTCATCGGCGTACTCTCTGGAGTCGAGGGGGATGCCCAGCTCGGCCTCGGCGCGATCCTCGGGTCAAACATCGCCAATATCGGGCTCGTGCTCGGCGTCTCGGCGCTGATCCGACCCCTGTCGGTGTCACGCGAGGTCGTCCGCAAACACGTCCCGTTCATGGCGCTGGCGGCGGTGCTCGTCGTCGCGTTCGGGATGGACGGGACGATCGGTCGGATCGAGGGCGGCGTGTTCCTCCTCGCGCTCGCGGGCTTCACGGTCGTTCTCTACCGGGGTGCGGCCGCCGAGAACGCCGCCGTCGACGAGTCCGGCGCAGTCGCCGACGGCGGGGCGGTCGTCGAGGAGATGCCCGACGTGGACGCCGGCGGGCTCTCGATTCGTCACGTCGTCTACCTGCTCATCGGCCTCGCGTTGTTGTTTTTCGGCTCCAGATGGCTCATCGACGGCGGCCGATCGATGCTGTACCAGCTCGGCTTCACCCAGCGCCTCATCGGGCTGACCGTGTTGGCGTTCGGGACCTCGCTGCCGGAGTTCGCCGCGAGCGTCGTCGCCGCCGCCCGGGGCGAGGCCGACTTCTCGGTGGGGAACGTCGTCGGGTCGAACATCTACAACGTGCTCGCCGTGCTGGGGCTGCTCGCGGTGATCGTCCCGGTGTTCGTCTCCTCGGGGGTCTCCTCGTTCGACTTCCCGGCACTCATCGCCTTCACCGTCGCCGCGGTCGCCGTGATGCTGCGCGGCGGCGAGATCGCCCGCCTCGACGGCGCCGTGCTGGTGGGCGGGTATCTCGTGTTCTTCTACCTGCTCCTCCCCTGACGGTGCCGGTTCGGCGGGTTGGAGCCGCCACCACCGACCTCGTCCCGTCGCGATCGCCGCGAAACGCAAGAGTAAGGGAGAGCCACCGGGACCGTGGCGGTAATGAGTTCTCGCCTTCGGAGTCCGCTCGTCGCGCTGTTCGGCGGGCTGGCGCTGACACTTCCCTGGATCGTCTCGTGGGTGACCGGCCGAGCCGCGAACTTCTCCACGCTCGGAACGGTCGCCGTGAGCGGGGTCGCCGTGCTCGGGGCGTCGTTCCTGCTCGCGTGGGGCGCCGAGACGGCCGAGAAGGACGTGCCGCGTGCGTTCGCGATCGCCGTGCTGGCGGTGCTGGCGGTCGCGCCCGAGTACGCCGTCGACGCGCTGTACGCCTGGCAGGCGGGCCAGGGCGACGCGCAGGCGGCGAACCTCGCGGTCGCGAACATGACCGGCGCGAACCGGATCCTCATCGGCATCGGCTGGTCCGGTATCGCGCTCTTTTCCATCTACCAGGCGTACACCCGGGGCGACGACCCCAACGTCGTCACGACCGACAGCAAGCTCGGCGACTACGTCTCGCTCGACCGCGACATCTCGCTCGAGATCGCGTTCCTGTTCGCCGCGACCGTGTTCGCGTTCTTCGTTCCGCTGGGCGGCGGCATCGGCGGCATCGACACGCTGGTACTCGTCGGGCTGTACGCCGCGTACATCCTCGTCATCATCCGCGGCGACGTCGAGGAGGTCGAAGAGCAGGTCGGCGTTCCCGCGTACCTCCAGTCGAAGCCGTTCGGCGTTCGTGCGGCCTCCGTGCTCGCGCTGTTCGGCTACTCGGGACTGCTCATCTTCACCGCCGTCGAACCGTTCGCCCACGGGCTCGAGGACCTCGGCCTCCAGTATGGGATCCCGGAGTTCTTCATGATCCAGTGGATCGCGCCGCTGGCCTCCGAGAGCCCCGAACTCATCGTCACCGCGTATCTCGTCAACAAGGCGCGCGCGACGGCGGCGTTCAACGCGCTCATCTCCTCGAAGCTGAACCAGTGGACGCTGCTCATCGGGACGCTCGCGGTCGTGTACAGCATCTCCGCGGGCCAGTACGGCGTGCTCATGTTCGACGAGAAGCAGGCGGCGGAGATCTGGATCACGGCCGCACAGAGCTTCTTCGCGCTCGCCATCCTGATCAACTTCCAGATCTCCGTGCGTGAGGCGCTGGTGTTGCTGGTGCTGTTCCTCTCGCAGGTGGTGACCGAGTTCTACTTCATCCGGACGATGACGGAGGCGGCCGCGGAGGCCAACTCGGTCCTCCTGCTCGAGGCGTACACGGTCCTCTACCTCGTGCTCACGGTCGGACTCCTCGCGACCCGCCGGGACGAGATGCGGGCGGTCGCATCGCTCACGGGGGCGACCATCCGCGAGGCTGTCGGCGGCGACTCGGAACAACCGGCCGACTGACGGACCGCTCCCGCCGTTCGTCGACGCTCCCGTTCGCTTCACCTCGTCGTTCGTTCGGGCCCGGCGTCCGGAACCGACGCGTATTCGAGCGCCGAGCCGCTAGCCCCCGGCAGTGATCGGTATCGTCGTCTCCCGAGCGGACCGCGCCTCTACGCACATCGCCGAGCGACTGCTCGCGCGTGCGGAGTGGACCGAACGGACCGACTCGTCCCGGGCCGACGCCGACGGCGGCGGCACGTATCACACGCTCGCCGATCCCGTCGCTGACGACACCGATGCCGCCGAAGACGCGGTCCGCGGGTTCGAACTCCGGACCGTCGACGAACTTCACATCCACGTCGACGACCCGACGCCCGCCTTCTCCGAGCACCCGGAGTACCTCGTGTTCGTCTCGCGGCACTCGGGCGACACCGGCCCGCTGCTCACGTGCCACTTCACGGGTAACTTCGGCGACGCGGAGTACGGGGGGGAGTCGGGATCGTTCGCACCCGCCTGCCCGGGCGTCCAGCGCGCGCTCGTCGCCGGCTTCGACGAACACGCGCCCGACGGGTACGACGTCGCCATCGAGGGGACCCACCACGGCCCCACCGACCTCGCGACGCCCGCGGTGTTCGCGGAGCTCGGCAGCGACGACGAGCAATGGGACGACCCCGACGGCGCCGACGCGGTCGCCCGTGCGGTGCTCGATCTCCCCGCTCGTCGGGCGAGCGTCGCCGTCGGCGACCCCGCCCGTCCGCGCCACGTCGTCGGGTTCGGCGGCGGCCACTACGCCCCGCGATTCGAGCGAGTGGTTCGCGAGACCGAATGGGGTGTGGGGCACATCGCCTCGGACTGGCAGTTGGAGGAACTCGGCCACCCCGAGGAGCACCCCGACGTGCTTGACGCGGTTATCCGGGCCAGCGACGCCGACTTCGCGCTGGTCGAGGGCGAGTACCCCGTCCTCCGAGAGGCGCTCGTCGATCGCGACGTACGGATCGTCGGAGAGTCGTGGGTCCGCGCGGTCGGCGACCGGCCGCTCGATCTCGTCGCGTCGCTGGAGGCCGACCTCTCCGCGGTCGACGAGGGGCTTCGGTTCGGCGCCGCCGCTGGTTCCAGGGACCCCGACGACGGAGCCGATACCTACCGCGTCGTCGACCTGCCGGCCGACCTGCTCGCGGAGGCGCAGGGGATCGACGCCGACGCCGCCCGCGCGGCAGTCGAGCGTCACACGGTCGGTTTCGAGACCGAGCAGGCCGGGACGCGTGCGGCCGGCCGCGCGGCGCTCCCGACGGCTCACGGCGACGAGCTCCCGACGGACGCCGACGCGGGGACCGATCCGTACGACGCGCTCGTCGCCGACCTCGCGGCGGTGCTGGCCGAGAAGTACGACGAGATCGTCCGCGAGGAGGGCGCCGTCCGCGCGCGCATCGAGTCGTTCGATCCCGAGCGGGCGGCGACGCTGGGCGTCCCCGAGGGGCCCAAGTTCGGCGCGCTCTCGGCCGGCGAGCCGGTCGAGGTCGACGGCGAGACGATCCGTCCGGAGACGGTCGCTCGCGAGCGCGAGGAAGTGTTCTCGGTGTAACTGATCTGCGGGTTCGGCCTGACAGGCCGGTGAACAGTCCGGCCATCGAGGGGAACCGATACCGACGCAGTCTCCGTATTTCGAGCGCGCGTCGGCCGGCGGAAGCGCGTCTGACGGGTGCAAGACACGAGGGGGAAGGATAATAACTCTCCGTCGGCAACGGCTGCCCATACCTATGGACTCCATCGTTGAGGACGCGATCAACGAGGCCGAGGAGGCCGGGGAAGCGGGGGAAAACGGCGCCTCCGGGGACCCGGCGTCCGGCGAGGCCGGTGGCGACGCCGGGGCGGAGTCGTCCGGATCGGGGGACGACGCTTCGCGCACAGGGAAGATGACCGACGAGGAACTCCAAGACGTCCTGAAGGACCTCCAGACGAACATCACCGTCGTCGGGTGCGGCGGGGCCGGCGGCAACACGGTGAACCGGATGGCCGAGGAGGGGATCCACGGCGCCGATCTCGTCGCGGCCAACACCGACGTCCAGCACCTCGTCAACATCCAGGCGGACACCAAGATCCTGATGGGACAGGAGAAGACGCAGGGTCGCGGCGCGGGCTCGCTCCCGCAGGTCGGCGAGGAGGCGGCCATCGAGTCGCAGTCGGAGATCCGCGAGTCGCTGGAGGGCTCGGACATGGTGTTCGTCACCGCCGGACTGGGCGGCGGCACCGGCACCGGCTCGGCGCCCGTCGTCGCGAAGGCGGCCCGCGAGATCGGCGCGCTCACCATCGCCATCGTCACGACGCCGTTCACGGCCGAGGGCGAGGTCCGCCGCACGAACGCCGAGGCCGGCCTCGAACGTCTCCGCGACGTGGCCGACACCGTGATCGTCGTCCCCAACGACCGCCTGCTCGACGCCGTCGGGAAGCTCCCCGTGCGTCAGGCGTTCAAGATCTCCGACGAGGTGTTGATGCGCAGCGTGAAGGGGATCACCGAGCTGATCACCAAGCCCGGCCTCGTCAACCTCGACTTCGCGGACGTTCGCACCGTGATGGAGAAGGGCGGCGTCGCCATGATCGGGCTGGGGGAGTCCGACTCCGACACGAAGGCCCAGGAGTCCGTTCAGTCGGCGCTGCGATCGCCGCTGCTCGACGTGGACATCTCCGGCGCCAACTCCGCGCTCGTCAACGTCACCGGCGGCTCCGACATGTCCATCGAGGAGGCGGAGGGCGTCGTCGAGGAGATCTACGACCGGATCGACCCCGACGCGCGGATCATCTGGGGAACCTCGATCGACGAGGAACTGGACGGCCAGATGCGCACGATGATCGTCGTCACCGGCGTCGACTCCCCGCAGATCTACGGCCGCAACGAGGCCGCGCAGGTCGCCGCCGGCGACAACCTCGAGGACATCGACTACGTCGACTAGCCCGGTCGCTCGTCGCCGACGACGGAGTCCCGCGGCTGCGGCATCCGTTCGCGGCGCCCTCCACGGCCCGGTTCTCGACGCGCCTCGCGGCGCGCGCGATCGCGGTCTCTCCTTGTGACGCGTGCGTCGCCGTGACGGGCGCTCCGCGGCCAGAGCAACAGATATAGAAGGTGCGGCGAAGTACGCCCGGTAACCATGGATGTCAAGTACGACCTGACAAGCTACGTCAGGGTGCTCAAGCTGGCGAGCACGCCCTCCTGGGATGAGTTCTCCCAGATCTCCAAGATCGCCGGTGCGGGCATCTTCCTCGTCGGGTTCCTCGGTTTCATCATCTTCGCGGTCATGTCCGTCCTCACCGGGGGGATCTGACGGTGCCCATCTACTCCGTGAAGACGACGGCCAGTCAGGAGCGCACCGTCGCCGACATGATCGCCAGCAAGGAGATGGCCGAGATCCACGCCGTGCTCGCGCCCGATCAGCTCACCAGCTACGTGATGGTCGAGGCCGACGGCGACGCCGTCATCCGGCGCGTGCTCGAGGAGGTCCCTCACGCCCGCGGGCTCGTCGAAGGTCCCGGCGGCGAGGCCGGCCGGTCGTCGATGTCGGAGGTCGAGCACTTCCTCTCGCCGACGCCCGACGTGGAGGGCATCGCCGAGGGCGACATCGTCGAACTGATCGCCGGCCCGTTCAAGGGCGAGAAGGCACAGGTGCAGCGGATCGACGAGGGCAAGGACCAGGTGACCGTCGAACTGTACGAGGCGACCGTCCCGATCCCGGTGACGGTTCGCGGCGACCAGATCCGCGTACTCGATAGCGACGAACGATAGTTCGTCGTACCGTGCGAGCGGGCCTTCGGCCCGCGAGCAGCCTCCGACGAGCGCTGACGCGCTCGTCGTGCTCCCGCTCGCGGGAACAGCGACGAACGCTCTCGGGTTCCCTGTCAGAACTGTTCTCCGTCCGCGAAAACGATCACTCGATCGGCTTCGATCGGCTCACACGTCGCCGTCGACGCGCTCGACGATCCGGTCCAGATCGGCGATCTCCTCGATGTCGGCCTTGACCCGCTCGCGCTCGCGCACGTCGTCGGAGTCGGCGTCGTACGCGCGGACGAACTCGGCGCGGGTGTGCTCGTCGAGGGCGTGACGGATGGCGAAGTAGCCGTCGGGGACGACGGCACCGCACACCTGACACTCGTGTCGCTCGTGTGCGGTCGTCTGGTGAACGACGGCGTCCTCGACCGCGTCGAACGCCGCGTCGCACCCTTCGAGGCCACAGGCCCACCGGGACATACCCGGATGCAGACGACAGGCTCGCTTAAGCGTTCCCGTGGGGCCGCGCGATCCGCCGTCGGTCCCCGCGCCCGCACTCGATCCCAAAGCGGAATCACTAACGTCGGTCCGACGTACCTCCGGGTGTGACCGCTGGACCGACGCGAGTCGACCCCCACGTGAAAGTGCTCGACGAGCGCGTCGTCGAGCGGGCGCGACAGTCGGGTATCGACGCGCTCGTGTACGCCCCGCACTTCACGCGGCTCCCGGAGATCCGCGAGCGCGCCGAGCGCTTCTCGACCGAGGACGTGACCGTGGTGCCGGCGCGGGAGGTGTTCACCGGCGACTGGGGGAACCGACGCCATCTCCTCGCCGTCGGACTGGACGACCCGGTCCCCGACTTCATCACGTTCGAGGCGGCGTTGGCGGAGTTCGACCGCCAGGGCGCGGCTGTGCTCGTTCCGCATCCGGAGTTCATGAACGTGAGCCTCACCCGGGCGGAGGCGGGCGCCTACCGCGACCGGATCGACGCCGTCGAGGCGTACAACGCGAAGCTGTTCGGCCGACAGAACGACCGCGGCCGTCGGATCGCCGAGGCGTTCGACCTGCCGACGTTCGGTTCCTCGTACGCGCACCTCCACGGCACTGTCGGCACGGCGTGGACGGAGTTCGAGGACGACGTTCGCGGGGAGGAGGCACTCGTGACGGCGCTGAAAGAACGGAGGTCTCGAACGGTCGTCAGGCGACGCGACCCGGCGACGCGGCTGCGACGGCTGGTGGAGTTCGCCCACCTCGGCTACGAGAACTCGTGGGGGAAGCTCGACCGCCTGCTGCTCTCGGGGATGGAGGCGACGCACCCACGGCACATCGCCTACGACGGACGATTTGACGACGTGGCCGTATACTGACCGGCGGTCGTGGTTGGTGCTGCCGGTCGATCCTCTCGAGGGCGATCACACCGGAAGGCCGCTGAGGACTGCCGCGACCGCCGCCCTCGGCGTCCCCGTGTTGAGGTCGACGAGGTAGAACTGGACGACTGTCAGCGCCGCGAGCTCGCCGAGCGTGATGGCGACCGTGAACGTGTCCGCCCACTTGCTGGAGGTCGTTACGCCGACGGGGAGGCCGTACTCCGTCGACGAGAGCGGGTAAAACAGCGCGATTCCGCGCTTGCTCCCGACCACGTCGAGCAGGTAGTGCGTGGCGACGCCGATCCAGACGAACTGCAGGTTCCCGAAGTAGATCGGATAGGCGAGAATCACTCCGAGGACGAGGAGGTTGTGCAGCGTCTTTCGGTGTTTGCCGAACGCCGTGTCGACGTCCGGAAACAGCGCGCCGAGCACGATGGGGACGAACAGCTCGGCGATGGTTCGAAACGTCTCTACGTCGCCCGACGGCTGGAGGACGTATCCCAGTCCGATCGCGAGGAGGATCGCGTTCAACACGTGGCCCTTCTTGTTCACGTCCCCCTGTGCCGCCGCGATGGACCAAACCGTTTCGGCTCCCGCGGATCGGTCGCGTCGGTGTCGTTCGGTAGGACCGTCCTATCGACAACTACTCTCACTCGGGTTCGTCGATCGCTGCGAGGAGGTCCACAAGCGCCTGCCGCGCGATCTGCGCTTTGATCTCCGTTCGTGTTCCGTCGAACTCGTAGCGCTCGACGGCGACGTCGCTCTCGCCGGTTCCCCACGCGCCAGCGTACGCGACGCCGATGTAGACGGTTCCCACCGGTTTCCCGTCGCTACCGCCGTCTGGACCGGCGATACCGGTCGTGGAGACGCCCCAGTCGGTGCCGGCGGTGTCGCGGACGCCCCGGGCCATCGCGCGAGCGACCGACTCGGAGACGGCACCCTCCTCGTCCAGATACTCGCGCGGGACCGCCAGCTCCGATAGCTTCGCGTCGTAGCTGTAGGTGACGACCGAGCGGTCGAAGTAGTCGCTGGAGCCCGGAACGTCGGTCAACAACGATCCGATCAGGCCGCCGGTACACGACTCGGCGACCGCGACGAGTTGATCTGCGGCTCGGAGCGCGTCCCCGACACGCTCCTCGACGGGCGGACCGAATTCGGATTCACGTCTATCAGACTCGGGCATACCCCTCGGTGTCCCGGCTGCGGCTTAAGACCGCGGGAGTGAAGGGTTGACGGCTCACAGTACCGCCGACAAGCCGTGAACTATCAGCGCCCGCAGTTCTTCCACGTGATGCAGTACGCCGCGTCCGCCGACCGCGACGTGGTCGACATGGTGTCGGGCAACCCCGACTGGGAGCCGCCCGCCGCGCTGCGCGACGGGCTGCGCGAGTACGCCGACGCGAGTCCGGACGAGTTCCAGTACCCGCCCAGCGAGGGACTCGTCGAACTCCGCGAGGAGATCGCCGCCCGGCGAAACGTCGCCCCCGACCGGATCGTCGTCACCAACGGCACCGGCGAGGCGAACTACCTCGCCATGGCCGCGGCGCTGGACCGCGACGCCGGCTCGGAGGTGCTCCTCGCCGATCCCGTCTACCCGTACTACCCCGGAAAGGTCGACATGTTCGACGCCGACGCGACGCTCGTCCCGACCGAGCGCGACGGCTCGATCGACCCGGCGCGGTTCCGCGAGGCCGCAAGCGAGGAGACGAGCCTCATCCTCGTGAACACGCCGAACAACCCGACCGGTGCGGTGTACGCGCGCGAGACGATCGCGGAACTCGTGGCGATTGCCGAGGCGGTCGACGCCACGCTCGTCGTCGACGAGGTGTACGACCACTTCGACTTCACCGGCGAGTTCGAGTCGGCGCTGACGCTCGATAGCGACCGGGTGATCGTGACGACCGGGTACTCGAAGTCGATGGCGATCACGGGCTTTCGAGTCGGGTACGCGGTGCTCCCCGAGCACCTCGTCGACGGAGCCAAGACCCGACACATGCTCGTCAACGTGGCCACCTCGCGCCCGCCCCAGGTGGCGGTACTGCGCGCGCTCCGTGAGACGGACGCCGACTACTACGCCGACGTGCGCGCGATGCTGCGCGAGCGCGTGACGACGTTCACCGACGCGCTCGACGCCGCGGGTGCCGAGTACACGACGCCCGAGGGCGCGTTCTACGTGCTCGCCCGCTTCGATGACTTCCCGGGGACGATGGCGAACGCCAAGCGGCTGATCGACGAGGCCGGCGTGGCGGGAATGCCGGGCGAGACCTTCGGCTCGGCACGCGACCAGTGGCTCCGGTTCGCGCTCGTGACGCCGCGTGCCGAGGAGGCGGCCGCACGGCTGACCGACTACTTCGCGTAACGGGCGGCGAAACCAGTCGCTCACGCTTATTGCTCGGCCCCGGGCGCTCCGACGGCACGCGAGGGGCGACGCGGACTGTGGGTCGGCGCCAACGACCCGGAACGTCCGGAGCGAGGTGGTGCCGTCATCGTACTTCAACTGTCGGCTGTTCCGACGGCCGCGTGTTCGGTCGCTCCGCGACCAACGGATAGACAAGTTCTCGTCTCCTCGGTCCCGGCAATGAGCGACATCGACGTGGAGCCTGTCGAGGAGATCGACGAGCGCGAGGGCCCTGCGGACGCGGACGAGGCCGGCGGCGGCGACGCGAGCGTCGGTGATAACGCGGCGCCGTCGGGGATGGGCGCCGAGATCGACGTGCGCGGCGCGGCCGGACTGGACGGCCCAGACGCCCCGAAGTACGTCCTCTACGGCGGGAAGGGGGGCGTCGGGAAGACAACGTGCGCGGCCGCGACCGGACTCGCGAGCGCGCACGACGGAGTCTCGACGCTCGTGGTGTCGACCGACCCGGCGCACTCGCTGTCGGACACGCTCGACACCGACATCCCGGCGCGGCCGTCCCGCATCCGCGATGACGTCCCGCTGTACGCCGCGGAGATCGATCCCGACGCGGCGATGGAGGAGGGGATGTTCGGTGCCGGGATGGCGACCGGCGGCGAGAGCGACGACGCCGGAACCGGAGCGGGCGACGCGGCTCCCGGCGAGAACCCCCTCGGCGGCCTCGGCGGCATGGGCGAGGCGATGGCCGACTCGCCGATGGGCGGGATGCTCGGGGGGACGATGCCCGGCGCGGACGAGGCCGCGGCGATGCGCCAACTGCTGGAGCACCTCGACGATCCGCGATTCGACCGCGTCGTCGTCGACACCGCCCCAACGGGGCACACGCTCCGCCTGCTGCAACTGCCCGAGACGCTCGACTCGATGATCGGGCGGATCATGAAGCTCAAACAGCAGTTCTCCGGGATGATGGAGGGTATGAAGGGGGTGTTCGGAATGGGCGACGGCGCGGCCGAGGAGCCGGACCTCGACGAGCTGAAGGCGCGCATCACCCGGCTGCGCGAGACGTTACAGGACCCCTCGAAGACGGACTTCCGCGTCGTGATGGTTCCCGAGGAGATGAGCGTCGTCGAGTCCGAGCGGCTCGTCGAGCGACTGGACGAGTTCTCCATTCCCGTGAACACGCTCGTCGTGAATCGCGTGATGGAGGACCCGCGGGAGGTCGCGACGTTCGGCGACGACGTCGACCCCTCGTGGATCGTCACGCCGAACCTGGAGGACTGCGAGTTCTGTCAGCGCCGGTGGGAAGTCCAGCAGAACAGTCTCTCGAAGGCGACCGACCTCTACCGCGGTCGCGACGTGAAGCGCGTCCCGCTGCTCGCCGACGAGGTGCGCGGCGAGGACGCCCTGCGCGTCGTCGCCGCCTGTCTGGCGTGAGCGGGCCGGCCACGTTCATTCGCCGTCGCGGTCGGCCAGTTCCGCGACTAAGTCGTCGGCGAGCTCCAACGCCGCGGCGACGTGGTCGTCGGCCGTCTCGTCCTCGGTATCGCCGGCCTCAGGGAGGAGCCGGACGACGTGGCCCACGCGTTCGCGGACGGTGTCCGGGTCCGCAGGTCGTTCGGCGAGGTCCCGCGCGACGGCCTCGGCCTCCCCGAGGTGGGCGCTCGCGGGCCGCGCGACCGGTCGCTCGGCGGTCGCGGCGAGGTGCTCGTGGAGCGCGTCGAGTCGGTCCTCGACGGCTGGACCGTCGCCGTCGCTCACGGGCTCACGACAGCCTCGACGCGAACGACCACAGCGAGTCCGCGATCCGCGTCGGGACGAATCGGCCCACCTCCGCGACGGTCGCGAGCGGGCCGACCGGGTAGCGCGCGGGCGGCTTCGTCGAACTCGCCGCGTCGACGACGTCCTCGGCGACGCGCTCGGGCTCGACGGCCGCGAACCCGCCGCCGCCGATGGCGTCGTAGTCCTCGACCAGATCGTAGAACGACTCGTAGGCGCCCGAGCGGTCGAGGCCGTCGATCTCGGACTCGACGCGGCTCTCGAAGCCGGTCTCGACGGGGCCGGGTTCGATCAGCGAGACGGTGATGCCGTACTCGCGAACCTCGTTGCGGAGGGCGTCGCTCATCGCCTCTATGGCGTACTTCGAGCCGCAGTAGACGCCGCCGCCGGGGAACGCGATCCGGCCGGCCGCCGAGGAGACGTTCACGATGGCGCCGTCCTCGCGGCGGCGCATCGCGGGCAACACCTCGCGGATCAGGCGATGTGGGCCGTACACGTTCACCTCGAACTGGTCGCGAACCGCCTCGGTGGGCACGTCCTCGATCGGTCCCATCTGGCCGTAGCCGGCGTTGTTGACGAGCGCGTCGATCCGGCCCTCCTCGTCGAGCATCCGGTCGACGACGCGCTCGATGTCCTCCTCGTCGGTCACGTCGAGCGTCGCGATCTCGCAGTCGTCGTGGTCGCCGAGAGTCTGGATGTCGGCCGGGTTGCGTGCGGTCGCGTACACCGTCCACTCCTCCTCGAGGAACGCGTTCGCGCTCGCCCGTCCGATGCCGGACGAGCATCCCGTGATGAGCACGGTTCTGGTCATGTCAACGCCGTCGAGGGCCCCGAAGTTAACTCCCGTCGTCTCGTCGTCGGTCGCCCCCCACCGACGTCGATCGGGATCGGCGCGGAGTGATACTCGGTCGACACCGAGCACTCAGCAGTCGTCGGCGACTTCCGATTTCCCCTCCTCGGCGTACCCATCGGCCAGTCGGGTCGGCTCGGGTAGTTTGTAGCCGTCACACAGCGCCGCCACGAGATCGACCGCCGTCCCGGCGCTCACTCGGTGGCCGGGGCTCACGTACAGCGGGTTGATCACCGGCGAGGAGTCGTACTGACGCGACTGGTACGCGTACCCGATCGTCGTCCTCGCGGGCGCATCGACGCGGTCGTCGGCGAGGATCGGCGTTCGCCACCCGGCTGGACGCCCGTCGACAGCCGAGTCCGGCGTCCCACACAGGAGGCTCTTGGCGACGCCGATCGCGGGCGCGTCGAACAGCACGCCGATGTGGGTGGCGATGCCGGCCTGCCGGAAGTGTATCCGGCCGCTTCCGTCGAGGACGTACAGGTCCGGATCGGACTCCAGCGTCGCCAGCGCGTCGACGATCGGACCTCCCTCTCGGAACGCGAGCAGGCCGGGGATGTACGGGATAGACAGGTCCGTCACCGCGTACGTGCGCTCGACGACCTCGCCGCCGCGGGACACGACGACCGCCGACACCGCGCGATCGTCGAGGAACGCCTGATCGACGCCGGCGACGAGCGGCGGCTCCGACGGTCCTTCCCCGGGAGTCGCCGCCTCCGTCAGCGTCGCCGTCCGCAGGGCGTCGGCGCTCGCGACGCCCCCGATGTCCACGCTCGCGGGATCGAACGGCAGGCTGTCCGTGAAGTCGGCGGCGTCGGCGATGTCGCGCTGGAGCGCTTCCATCGCCTCGCGGTCGAGTTCGGGGTCCGGGAGCAACTCCGGACGGACGGGCTCGGGCATCGGGTCAGAACGGCCCGCGGCCGCCGCCCAGTCCGCCGCCGCCGCTGCCGATCTGGTCGGGAACGCCCCGTCGACCGTCGGCGACGGTCGCGTAGAGGACGCCGAGCACGAGTCCCGAGAGGTGGGCGGCGTGGGCGATGCCGCCCAAGGTGCCCGCCGAGAAGACGCCGAATACCGACAGCGCGGCGTACAGCAGCGTGATTGTCCGGATCTTCAGCGGGATCGGCGGGATGAGCAGCATCACCTTGAGGTTCGGATTCACGACCGAGAGAAAGCCCATCACCGCCATGATCGCGCCGGAGGCTCCGTAGACACCGCTCGTGAGCGGGCTGCCGAGCAACAGGCCCGTCCCGATCTGCGCGAGTCCGGCAACCGCGCCGGTCACGAGGAACATGCCGGCGAACCGCTTCGACCCGAGGTAGCGTTCGACCAGCGGCCCGAAGAAGTACAGCGCGATCGAGTTGCCGGCGATGTGGAAGAAGGCGTTCGGGGAGTGGGCGAACACCGAGGTAACCACCGTCCAGACGTTGCCCTGAAGTAGGTTCGCGCCGCTGAGGACGAACAGCTCGGTAAAGGTCCGCCCGCCGAGCGTGAAGATGACGGCGAACTCGGCGGCGAACGTGATCCACATCAGCGCGAGGAACACGTACGTCATGTTCCCACGGAACGCGCCCATGATGCCGCCGGTACCCGTCTCGCGGTCGATCCTGGACTTCACCCGCGCGCCGACGCCGCCGGACTCGCCGCCCTCGACGCCGTCGTCGAAGCCGGAGTCGAAGACGCCACCGGGATCGTTCCACTCGCCCAGTCCCGGACACTCGTGGTTCTCCGGGAGGCGATGTTCCGCACAGAAGGTCTGTCCGCAGCGTCTGCACTGGTACGGGAGGTTCTCGTACTCGCCGCACTCCGCGCACTTCGCCATTACCCGTCATAGCTGCGGGCGGGGTATATGTCTGCCCCTCTCGGGAACGCGAGCGCACACCCGGAAGCCGCGATCGCGGTTGGACCTCGGACGTTCGTCCCCTCCCTCTCGGGTGTTCTCGAACACGTCGTCGCCCTCTCAGGCGCGCTCGATCACGCGTCGTCGTGGGCGGAGTCGACGCCGTCGTCGTCGCTGTCGGCGGCTCTCTCCCCGTCGCTGTCGGCGGTCGGCCGCTCGTCGTCGGTGTCGGCGTTCGTCGGGACGACGGTCACGTGGTCGATGCCGACGGCGGGCTGTTTCGCGGCCATGTTCAGGTACACGTTGCCGGTTGTGGCACTAAAGATTACCCATGCGCATAATGTATGCGCGGGAACGGGGCGATGCTCACGGCTAATCCGGGAGCAGCGAGAGAGCGAAAGCCGGGAGGTTCGGCGCGTTACGCGAACTTCTCGTCGTAGAGGTCCTGGGCGTGCTCGATCGCGTCCATCGCGGCCTGTTTGTCTTCCCAGCCCAGCGTCTCGACTTCCTTGCCCTCCTCGAGGTTCTTGTAGGTCTGGAAGAACTCGTCGATCTCGTCGAGTTGCTGTTGCGGGACGTCCTCCAAGTCCTCGATGTGGTCGTACCGCGGGTCCTCGCTCGGGACGGCGATGACCTTGTCGTCCTGCTCGCCGTCGTCGTCCATCTTCATGAGCGCCACCGGGCGGGCCTCGATGACGCAGCCGGGGAACGTCTGATCCTCGACGAGGACCAGCACGTCGAAGGGGTCCTCGTCGTCGTAGTACGACTGCGGGATGAAGCCGTAGTCCGATGGATAGTGGACGTTCGAGTGGAGAACGCGGTCGAGCATCACGCCCGGGATGTCCTTGTCGTACTCGTACTTGTTGCGCTCGCCCTTCAGACATTCCACGACGGCGTAGATCTCTTCGGGGGCGTTCGGCCCCGTCTCGAGATCTTCCCAGAGGTTCGTCATGCGGACGACGGTTCCGCAAACGCGAGCAAAGGCCTTTCGGCACGCGATGGCAACGTCCGGACAGCGGCCCCCATCGGCGGTGAGCGGATCCGACCGGCTGCGGTCAAGGTGGCCGAGATAGTCCCTCGGGAGGACGTGTATCCGACTACCCGAATATAGACGGCAAGATGCTTATGTCTGTCACCCGTGTTCACTACCTACGAGTAGTTGACAGCCTGGGGGATCAACCGATCACGTATCGGCCGAATAGTCGCTTCTCAGGCCTTCTCGCCTCCGTATTTCCCTTTTGATTGATAACAACTAAATACTCCCGTGACCTTTCACCGGCTGACCATGTCAGAGGCACAATCGAAACACGAAGTGGTCGACATCGCGCGCGACCTCACCGCGTTCCAGCAGAACATCCTCGTCATCCTCTCGGAGGAGGCGATGTACGGGCTCGCGATCAAGCGTGAGCTCGAGAGCTACTACGACGCCGAGGTCAACCACGGTCGGCTCTACCCGAACCTCGACGACCTCGTCGAGCTCGATCTGGTCGAAAAGAGCGAACTCGACAAGCGGACGAACCAGTACGAGCTGACCGAGACGGGCCGCAAGGCCGTGCTCGACCGCCTGAACTGGGTCGTCGACAAGTACGTCACCGACGACTCCCGCGCGGACGACGTCCGCGCGCTCGTCGCCGACGCGCTCGACGCGTAGACGGGGAGAGACGCACGGATCACGAAACCGGTTCACCGAACCGACCCTCGCGGGACGTCATCGCCCGGACGAACTTACAAGGGAGTCCGTTCGTCCGCGGCTTCGAAGACGTACCGCAGCGACGCTCGAACGGCGTCGCGCTGTTCTTCCGACGGCCACGCGTTGCGCGGGAAGTACTCGTCGAGGAACTCCTGTACCTCGTCGGCGTCGGCCGAGTCCATCGGCCGCGCGTAGTGATTGCCCATGAAGTCGGCGAACGCCCGCGCGTTCGCGGCGTGAACCCCGGTGTGATCCTCGGCGACCTGCTCGACGAGTGCGGCGTTGTGTTCCTCGACCTCGCTCCAGTCGTCCGGATCGTCCGGCCCCGATAGCGACACCTCGACGGCGCGGTCGGTGTCCTCGATGCGGTCGATCTGCACCGTCCCGTCCTCGATCCACTCCTCCGGGTAACACACGAGCGTGTCGTCGTCCTCACGAACGCGGGCGGTGAAGCCGTGCTCGGCGAGCCGTTCGGCGCGGTCTTCACGGTAGGCGTCTACCTCCGCCTCGTCGACGACTTCACGGGCCAGTCGGGTGAGCCGCTCGGCGGCGTCGACGGTCGGCTTCGGGAGTTCCTCGTCCCACCCGTCGTCGCTCGGGTCGTAGTCGTCAGGTTCGACACCGTCGGGTTCGGCGTCGTCGGGTTCGGCGTCGTCGGGTTCGGCGTCGTCGGGTTCGGCGTCCTCCATGTTCTCGTCTGCCGATGCCGCTCGCGTCGCGTCCGTAGTGTCCTCTGCGTGGTCCATTTCAGCCCTCGAACGCCTCGTTCGCCAACTCGTCGGCGCGCTCGTTTATCTCTCTCGGGACGTGCTCGATGCTCCAACGGTCGAACCGCTCCAGCAACTCCAACGCCCGAACGCGCCGCTCGCGGAGGCCGGGGTCGTTCACGGTCCACTCTCCCCGGACCTGCTTGACGATCAACTGTGAGTCGCCGCGCACGTCGGCGTCGTCGAGTCCGTAGTCGACGGCCGCCTCCAACGCCCGGACCAGCGCCTCGTACTCCGCCTTGTTGTTGGTGGTGTCGTCGATCCGGTCGCTTCCCTCGGCCACGATGCCGTCGCCCGTGACGATCGCCCAGCCGATGGCCGCGGGGCCGGGGTTTCCTCTGGAGGCGCCGTCGAAGTAGACGTGCCCCCGGCCGCCTCCCTCGCGGACGAGCGCGGCGAGTCGCTGGGGGTCGCCACCCTGCACGACGACCTTGTCGTCGTAGGCCACCGCGACGGCGCCGTCGCGTTCGGCGCGCCAGCGTTCGTGGTCGGTGTTCCCCGCGAGCACCTCGACGCCCGCGTCCGTCAACCGTCGGCGGGCCGCCTCGGGATCGCAGTCGATGACCGGCATACCTATCCATGGCGGACGACGGGGAGAAAGGGTTGCCATCGCCACGAAGCCTTATCTGTCTGCATTGCGACAGCTTGTAAACACGATGACAGGGCCCACTCGGCAGCGGGACGAACGCGAGCAACGGCAGTGGACCGGCGACGCGCGCACCGAGGAGTCCGAGTCGACCGGCGGGGACGAGCGAACCGAGGACGGCGACGAGATCGACGTCGACGACATCGACGAGGAGGATCTGGTTCGGACGGGAGACGGCGAACTGATGCACGAACCGACGGGGCTCATCGTCGAGGAAGACCACGTCGACCGCGGGCCGGAGTGGCGGGCGTTCAATCACTCCGAGCGGCAGTCGAAGTCGCGCGTGGGGGCGCCCGTGACCGAGACG
>Ga0207771_100225_pt1 | contig 38888 bp, 39 predicted proteins | sample A23M2SouthBayCA_2_FD_187731 | JGI IMG/M metagenome (GOLD analysis project Ga0207771, IMG submission 187731) | Aerobic enrichment media microbial communities from Eden Landing Ponds, California, USA - A23 M2 (2) (SPAdes) | ecosystem: Environmental > Aquatic > Marine > Unclassified | place... | reverse complement strand
ACCGCTCCCATCGATGTGATACCGCTCGCGGACGGCCTCGACTGGCTCGCCCGCGGTGAGTGCCTGATGGGTTTCACGTGCCCACTGCGACGGACACGTCCCGCCGTACGGCGTCTCGCTCGCGATTCGGTTCCGGAGACGGAGGTTGCAGGCGCCCCAATGGCTGTAATGGAGGTTGTACGATCCGTCCGACCGTTCGTACGCAACGAGTGCTCTGTGTCCCATCGAGTATCGAAGGACGCTGCTGCGCCCCTCGCCCATCAGGGGCAGATAAACCGGTCTGGGGGCGGTAGCGGGTGCTCGGGCGCCGCTCCATTGGCTTCCGAGCAGGCCTGATTTTGACCGATTCGAGCGCCGAGAGTTCGTATTCCAATTTGACCGATATACTTATAAATAAATTGTTGGGATTGGAATCTATGAGGGAAGCGGAGCTACGGGTTATCGACTGTTTGCGGGATCTGTCCTACTCGGTTGGCGAGTTAGCCGACGCGATCGATAAAATCAACTGACCGATAAGCCTCGAAGAAGCTTACGGGAGACTATTGAAGCAGGGTTAGAAGCGGTGGAACATCCAGACGAGTCGTAGCGTGTGGACTGCTGGGCTATGCTGTCGCTTACGTGTCAGGACCCCTTGAGCAATGAGCGAGCTCGCTGCACGTAGCTGTTCGTCCCCCAGCTACGGGCGTCACTGATCGCATCGAGGAGCAGCCGCGCTTCAGCAGCTGATAGGTGTTCAGTTCGAACGAGAACCGAGAGCAACGTCGGTGTCGTGACGAGCCGGGTATCAGCGAGTGAGGCGTGGATCAAGCCAAGTTGGTTGAACTCGTCACAGAGGAAGAGCGCAGCATCGAGATCGTTCGCGAGCGTGACCGCCGCGTTTTCACCGTCATCGAGGGGGAACTCGGCATCGAGGTCCACCGACTGTGTCGTGAATGCATCCACCCGGTCGAGGACAGCGGACGCGGCGTGTCCATGGACGTCATCGTACGAGGCAACCTCTCGGAGTTCGTCGATGACCGCCGTTGGGACGACGACCTCGTACCGGGAGAGACAGAGTGCGAGTGGATCGGGATCGTCGTCAGTAACAATCCCGAGACTCACGAGGGCGGAGGCATCTGCGATAAGGCGCGACATCTATGCGTCAGCAACCTCGTCGATGAAGTCCTCGTCCAACTGCTGTTTCAACACTCGGAGGTTTGCCGCCTCCTCGGCGCCGACGAGCGCTTTGAGTTGCTCAAAGGTGATCTCATCGTCGTAATAGGCGGCAGCGATCTCCTGGGTGAGTGCGTCGTCATGAGCAGCGTCTTGGAGATACTCCCGAAGCGCGGTCACGAGGATGTCTGTTCGGTCTTCCCCGAGGACTGCGGCCAGTGCGTCGGCCCGGTCGATGAGCCGATCGGGGGCCCGAAACTGCACGCGCTTCTTATCGGTGCTCATGATGTGTACATTGTGAGCCAACGCACTTAGCCGTTTTCGTGTGTACGATGTGAGCCTCACTCGGCCACGGGGTGCTTCGTGAGGTGATCACGCATGTCCGACTCCCCGCGAGATGGGTCCAGTCGTGAACTGAGTCACCAACCCACCCCTGAAGGAGTGGGTGTCCGACTTGAAATTCTATGATCTCTGTGTCGCAATATCCGTTTGTTTGAGGTTCAAGTCCGGCAGCTTCCAATCCCTCGTTCCAGCCCCCGAACGTTGGACGTACTGCGCCTTCTGTAAATTCAGTCTCGTTGTTGATCTCTGAGTGCGTTGGCGGTCGACCTTTTTCATCGGCGAGCCGCTGTAGTTCGTCGACGATCGTTTCACCAGGTATCGATACCTGATGGGCACGCATATGGCCGGCAACCTTGACGTTCGTGTCGAACGATTCCCCACAGATGTCGCACGTGTAGTCTCTTTCTACCTCCATACATAGCTCCGAGCGTTAGTACGCCCGCACCCGTCATGGAGGGACAAACACGCTCGGCTGCGCAGTCTTCCCCCGTTTTCTGGCATAAATGTTTGACCACCACCAGAGGTCGTGGCTGCGCGCACAGCGACCGGAGGGAGCGAGCACGGAGCGGTGGGTGGGGCGGTGGGGCTTGGGCTGGTCCGGCAGCAAATAAAAAGAGGCCTCCGTCGACCGCTTATTCCCACCACCGACCGCGCTCTGGGAATTGGATGGTGCTCCAGCCGGTGACGGCTACCGACACGCGGCCGTCGTACCAGTTCCGGGCCGCTCCGAGAAGCCGCACGCGCTCGCCGTCCTCGATCCACGGCGCCTCCGACGCCTTCCAGATCGTCACCTTCGTTTGTCCACTGTCGTCTTCGATCAGGCCGACCTGCTGAATCGCCGGCGACTCGTTGTCCCACAGGACCGTCACGCGACCCTCGATGGTCACCTCTTGGCGATCGATCGCCTCCAACTCGCCGATCGGCACGACCGTCCCCGCTCGTTTGCGCTCGGCGTCCATGACGGCCACGCTCGCGCTCAGGAGGCCGCTGCCGCTTGCGACCCGCTCGGCCAGCTGCCGGCTCACGCTCGCCCGACTGCCCGCGCCGCGGACGTCTTTTGCGATGTCACGCGCTTGCTGGTTCACCGCCGCCAGATCGTCTTGAGACAGCTCCTCGCGGGGGTCCGGCCGTCGGGGATCGGCCGTCGGGTCCACGCTCGCCCGCCGTTCGGCCACCCGCCGACGCGCCTGTTCGCGCCCGCGCTGCACGCTCGCTCGACTGCCCTGCTCGCGCAGCGTCGACTGCGTCCGCTGCCGTTCACGCGTCCGTGCCTTCTCCTGTTCGCGCGCTGCCCACTTCTCCTCGGCTTCGAGCGTCATTCCGTACGGGTGGTCGCGCTCGTTGACCTCGGCGACCTTCTCGATCGCCTCCGAATCCACCTTCGCCTGCGACTCCAGCCGGACCGTTGCACACAGCTCCGGGCCGTCCGCCGCCGTCGCGTCCTGGTCAACCGCCGATTCGTCCGAATCCTTTTGACGGAGTTCGTCGTAACTTGACATGCTGTATCCTGAAGGCGCTCACCAGCGCCCGACGCCCCCTGCTACCACAGGGGGTTTTCCACACACGTCGACCGACGAGTCTCGGCTGTGCGCTCTCGCTCGCGCCTTCGCGAGCGCCCCACGGGCGCGAGCGAGAGCGCCTGCACGAGCCGACACAACCAGCCACGCGCGGGAAGCGGCCGCCCGGAGCGAGCGGCCAGCTTTAAGCCGGTTTCGCGGCCGAGCGCAGCGAGGCCCGAAAGCGCGCTTAATGCTGGCGTCGAGGGCACATCCATTTCAGCCCGGAACGGGCGCGGGCAGTGCGGAGAGCGCCCGCATGCCCGGAATGGTCGGTCGCGAGCGACAGCGCGACCGACGCGTGGCCGAGCCTGCGAGGCCACGCAAGGGAGCACGCGGAGGGCGGCCCGACGCGCGGGGCGGGCCGGGACGGACACAACAAAGATAGGAGGTGTCTCAGATGCCCCGTATACAGGATCTACTCTTTCGTACTGAAGTCTACAGAAGTGGAAAGAAATCGCGTGCCAAATAACACAGCGCATCGTCGGCAGTTTCCGCTATTCAGGGACGGACGGTTGCAAGTAGCCGCCTGTATCTAGCTGCGATTCTCTCCCAAGCTACTCTTTCCCCTGTGAGGTGGAGATGAACCCTGATGTGACCGGAGCCTGCTGACGAGCGTGTGGTGTGGCGTTTCGCTGATTGCACCATACGTAACGGAACTCACCGGGTACCTCGGCGAACCAACTATCGAGCGTCGCGTATGAGGGCACAAGCGTTTTGACGTTCCTTGGCGTACTTCTACTATTGGTATGTGTTAACGTGAAACAACATAATACGGATTCGCCGGTCGTGGACATAGCGTATCTCTCGCGGGCCGAGCATCGCGTCCAGACACTCGCCGCACTGGCGGAGGGTTCCCGGAGTCGCTCCGAGCTCTGCGAGATGGCTGGGGTTTCGTCTTCCACGATGCGCCGAACGCTGGCCGAATTCGACACCAGACTCTGGATTCGGAAAGACGGATACCAGTACGTAGCGACAAGACTCGGAGAAGCGATCGCGTCCGGGATGGAGGATCTAATCGAACGAGTCGAAACCGAGCGGGGGCTGCGTGCTGTCTGGCACTGGCTCCCCGACGCTATCAGCGACTTACCGTTCGAGACGTGGGCGGACCTGACCATAACCGTCGCGGAACCCGATGCTCCGTATCGTCCGGTGGGGCGATTCAAGTCGCTTCTCAAAGAGACGACCACCGTACGGTTTCTTCGCCCAGAAGTTGCGCTGATGGATTTGTGTTTCGACCTGCTCTACCAACAGATTTGCGAGGGTGTGGACGTGACGTTGATCGACCGAATAGAGTGTCACACGTACTTTCTTTCGACGTACCCGAATCGCAGTTCCGAGATGGTCCAACAGGATAATTTCACGATACTCGAGCACGACGATATGCCTCCGTACGGGATCGGACTGCTCGATGAATGTATAACGATCAGCTGCTACGAGCAGGATAGCGGAACGGTACATGCAGTGATCGACACCGACGCGCCGGCAGTCCGCGAGTGGGCAACGTCCGTCTATGAAACCCACAGGTCGGGTGCACGCCGGGTTGAACCACGAACCAGCGTCGAGTAAGAGTCCCAGCGACATACTCCGACCTAGTACGGTCCGATCAGTTTTCCAGAAGCGTTGGGCGAAGTGACCTACGTGATGTGGTCGGACTTGATGAGTGCGAATTGCAGTTGTTGGCTCGTTTGCACCGGCTGCGAGAACGCCATTGATTGCCGAATTGCCACGAAATAGCTACATCATCCTCGGCATCGTACCCCTACTGCCGGAAAGAGAGACAAACGTTTCTCTGACCGACAAAAGAGACAACACCATGACTGACAAACGACAACTATCGCACGGTATCGACCTCGAAACCCTCGAAGGGTTTGCCACACACGCCGCAGAGAATCCCGACGCCGTCCAGTTTGGCCTCGGAGCGTCCGCGACCTACGAGGGGATGGCCGCGCACAGCCTGGCGAAGGTCGAAAGCTACGAACTCGGCGGCGAGACGATCGCTCGTGATACGCGCGAATACACGGTTCCCTACGGCGCCTGGAAGGAAGTGCTGGACGCTGGTGGATGGGTCGGTGGAACCGACCGACTCGAACCGGTCGAAGCGGCACTGTCGGCGCTGGCCGCCTGCATCAACGTCGGCATCAGCATCAACGCCGCCGCCAACGGTGTGGATATCGACCGACTCCAGACGCGCGTCCGGACGGATTTCGACCCAGCGGTTCTCTTCAGCCTCAAGGAACTCAAAGAGTCTGACTCGGTGTTCGAGAACCTCACCGCCGAGGTCGAAATCGACGGCCCGGATCTCGATCGAGATCTGATCGACGAATGGGCGCGACGGGCACCCGTCTACACATTTGTCTCCCTCGCTCAGGACGTGGACATGACCATCAACACGCCCGCTAAGGTGGCGGGCGACGACTGACTTGGTCTCGTATGAGTAAATCATTCAACACGGATAGACTCGAACGTGAGGTCAAGTCGATGTACCGAGACGTGGCAGAATCCGCCGACGCGGATTTTCATTTCGAGATGGGGCGTCCACTAGCCGAGCGGCTCGGCTATCGAACGGCAGATCTCGACCGAGTGCCTGCAGAGGCCATCGACTCCTTCGCCGGGGTGGGCTATCACTTCGATCTCGCCGATCTCCATGAAGGAGATGACGTCCTTGATCTCGGCAGCGGCTCGGGAATGGACGCCTTCGTCGCGGCGCTTCACGTCGGCGACACCGGAAGTGTGACGGGGCTAGACATGACCGACGAGCAACTGACGAAGGCGCGGAGGCTACGCGACGCGGCCGGGATGGAGACTGTCTCGTTCCAACGGGGGTACATCGAGGACCTCCCGTTTGCAGACAAGTCGTTCGACGTCGTCGTCTCGAACGGCGTGATCAACCTCTCGGCGGAGAAAGAGCACGTCTTCGCGGAGGTGAGCCGCGTGCTCAGGCCAGCTGGTCGGTTGGCACTCTCCGATATTATCAGCGAAACCCGGATGCCCGAGAGCATCAAATCCAACGTGGATCTCTGGGCGGCTTGCATCGGTGGCGCCGAACAGGTCACTGACTACACCGAGATGATCGAAACACCCGGATTTGAGAACGTCGAAGTCCGGGATAATCCGCAGTACGAGTTCATTTCGGATCAAGCGTCGAGCGCGTGCCAGAAGTACGGCGTCAAGAGTGTCTCGCTCAGCGCCCGTAAACGATGAGCAGACGGTTATAACATGACAAACGAAATCCAGCACATAGACGGTGTATCACGCAGAACAGTACTGAAAGTCAGTGCAGCCAGTGTAGGCGCACTCGGCCTTGTCGGCTCCGCAACCGCAAGCGGGCAGGGCGTCACCTCGGAAACTGAGGACGTCTTCGGGCAAGGCCCCAGTGGTAGCGTCGTCGCTCCAGACGGGGCGACGATCAAGCGCACGGCAAACGGGATCTCGATGCAGGTCTCGATGCCCACACCAGAATCCGGGGAGTACCAATATCCGGAAAGTGGAGTATACTCCGGACCCGGCCACCCCGAGGCGTTCTCGCTGTGGGCGTTCGTGTTCAACGACCCCGCTGCGGACAACTGGGACGGTGCGTTCTTCGTCGCGGGCCACGTAGTCGACGGATCCACGCTCAATCTGAGGGGCCGCGTCTCAACGAACACCGAACCGTTCGCAGGCGAACGGCTCGACAACCCGGAAGGGGCCGAAGTCCATCTGGCTGTGGCCCCACATGGCGAACTGGATCCCGAACTAATGCCCGAACAGATCAAGACCCCGACGGGGCCGGGTCCGGACATCTGGTGGCTCGCGCTCTTCGAGTGATCTTGGGGCCAGCCAGTTCGAGGCTCAGTGAAAACCGGGGATACAACTCGTCTCAAGACAGCCAAAATGAACGATCATACGTCAACTGGTTCCAGAGGCTCGCTGACGCATCGAGAATGCGTTGAAGGACGGTGTCAGCCCGCTCCGACTGGGGCACGACTTCAAGAGTGTTCGTCCGTCTCATTGGTCGGACTCTCCCCACATCCGTGGCACGTAGCCGAGCTGTTCGATATCGTCCGCGTAGTCCCGAAGGAGGCCAATGAGGACGATTTCGGGGCCCGTTTTCGGCTTGGCCGACCAACCACTGTTCCAGTTCAACTTCGGCCTGCTCGATCTCGGTGAGTTCAACCGGCATCGGTCATCGTGCCTCAGTCAGGCGGTTCACCTGCCGATGGCGGTGGTAGCACATCTCGAATCACCTGTGCTGTGCAGGCACAATCGACCGCGCCTGCACCCATCGCAGGCGCTGGAAAAACACCACCGAACGGAGCATTAGGCAATCCTCCTGGAATCGACTTATTCCGCGTTTCGCCCGCGACGCAACTACGTCCGTCGCGGGTCGGAGGGTCCCGGAAGCCTCCGGAAGTCCGGGACCGAAACGGGAGAAGCGCTGGCGCGAGGGCACATCCATTTTATCCCGGTAGTCCGCCCGCTACTGCAGGCAGACCGCCCGGAATGGTCGGTCGCGAGCGACGCGAAGGGCGGCAACGGCGAGCGGGGCGGGCCGTTGCGTAAGCAAAGGGGCCATCTCCGGGTATGCCTCCGTATCAGAACAGCTATTTTGTACTGAAGTACACGAAAGCTGACTGAAATCGCGTGCTGCATACAGGGCGCGAATCGGTCAGTACAGTGTGTGAAGTGGGTACTGTAACCCTTTGAGCTTCCCCCGTTCCTATTATTGAGCGGTAGAATCGGTGAGTGATGGCTGCCACACGCAATCGAACAAAACTCCTCGGAAGCGTTGTACTCGTTGTCGGATTGAGTGTTGTCCTCGCGCAGCTTGGTACCTTTCCCGGGATGTTATTCGGTGGCTGTACTGATGTCGGTGTCCCAGAGGGACAGGGGCAGGGAGTCAGCATTATTGGTGTTCAGGATTCAAATCTACTGTACACACCCGATGGAGCGAACGAATGTCGTATCCCACTTCCGGCAGTCCTCACTCCAATTGGACTCATCGCTGTAGGGGGTGGATTGATGCTGTCCACGAGGTAAGACCCTCAATTCTATCCCCGCACAGCGTTACTGTACCCGAATGCCCCTCGCCTCATCAGGACGCGCGTTATGGTCAGTGCTCTTTCTGAAATCTCGTTCGCATGCTGGCCACACGTCATGCTGTGGGCTGGACGCTGTCATCCGGAAGGGCAGGAATTACTTCGCTATAGACCCTGCAGATACCTATTAGAGCGTCGATGTCCGACAAGACTGCGACCACGGAGTACGCTGATGACGAGCGATCAACAGAGCAGGAGTCGGAATCCTCCCCTCGCTTCGACAAGCAACTGCTCTCTGACCTGTCTGTCAACATCTTCCCGATCATCATTATCGCCGCGTTCGTTCTCATCTTCGGGCTCCTATCGCCGGGAAGCGGTGATCCGCTCCTGCTGTTTCATGCTGCATTGATCGGGGGTGTCGTCCTCGTGAGTGTCGTCGCCGGGTGGGTGATCAGCCGAGAGGACAGCGAGCTTGATGGAAGCGTCGCGAGCGATCACGGAACCGACTCGGAGCACGACTGACCACACATCGCGTCAACCGGACGGGGACGCAGGGGATACCTAATTGGTCAATTTAGACCAAGTGCTGCCCAATTTAAGTGATTTTGTGACAACTACTGTGTTTATCGACGAACGTTTTTCCACTTCGTATCGAACTTCTCGCCTTTGCGGACGACATTGTTCTCCTTGTCCCACTCAAGAACGTTCGCTATCTCTAATTCATGGAGTGACCGGCCACGAAACCAAAGGCGGAGCCTCGCAACTGCCTCATTGGCAGACGGTGGCTGGTTTCGGGGAATGTTAGCGGGGGACATTATGTTTATATGGAGCATCTATCCAATAAATCCTTCATTTTTGATGACAATAGTTAATGTAGCAAATGTGGTCCTACTATGTTCAGTATGCACACCTACTGAGCGGCTGAAACAGAGTCCTATCGGCGAACGAAATTCTGGTGTTCCGTATTAAACAAGCCCGAAGCGGTGTCTCCCGGAATGGATCGTTCTCTGCAGACTCACAGAATCTAATGGGCGACTTGTTTCACAAGTCAGTCGTTGATACAGGCGGAACTGAGTCAAAAGCTGCCCTACTGTTTCGGGGGGTCACGACAGGGCGGAGATATGATTCAGAGGCTCCCGTCAATCAAGTCATTCTTACTCCCTCGATCATCACCAAACACCTCATTTCTCCCCTCAATTCCGTCCGAATCAATATTTTGCTCAGTACCGTCCCACTCGATCGGGTCTTTCCGCTTCGACTCTGGCGGGGTCCAATCGTCTCCTCTGCCCTCCAATGCTGCCCTGTCCTCGACAATCTCATTGCTATCTCCCAAATAGAATGGCCCAGTAACGGTTTCTGGCATCGATTTGTACGACGGAGGGTCCACTAATTCGTACAAATCAGTTGGAACCGATAGGTCTACACAAACAGATATGTCCTGGTATTTTGGATTTATAAACTGATCTGAGGAGTCTTCGGGTGTATCCCGTATGTCTGCAGGTAAGTCATCGTCCTTGACTGCATGCACTGTTCCGTCATCAAGACGAACGCAGATATTCCCGGAATTAGATATGCGATGAAATTTTCCCCACGCTAACTTGTGTGAAACCATACCAAATCTTGGATGTCCTACAACATTATACTTTGTACGAAAACGGGTTTCGGAGCACGCAGAGTATCACAGTGTTAAACAACGGAGAGAAGGATTACAGGGGCATGAGCACCGAGTACCAGGCTGCTATCGAGGATGCATTCGGTGAGCCAGAACGGGCAGCACGCGCCGTGACGATGTTCGATGAAATGAAGCAACGGGATGGACTTGAGTATCTGGACGAGTGGTCTCCAAGCGAATTAGCGAATAAATTGAAGAGTTTCGCGGATGGGGGGAGTCTCAAAACAGGCTGGAACAAGTGGGCTGCTATTCAAGGCGGATCGAATGTTGATACCTCCGAGTACAAGCTCTGACCCCTGACTACAGTAACCGCGTTCTTTTACAACTCACTCATCCGGCTTTGTCGAGCTCCTCAGCCACTAATCTGTTTCAATAGTCGTGCTGCATACAGCGCGCTTATTTATCGAAGTGGTCCCTCAATTCAGTCTCATATTTATCGCCGATCCGGTACTCCGCGAGTCCCCGACTCTCGTCGGCCCACCGGACCTCTATTATATCACGGCTGAACTCCTTGCCGTACCGTTTCGTTAGATGGCCTTGATGACTCGCTATCGCTCCGGACTTGTCGGGGACTGAAAGACCGTATCGCTCTCTCATTCGTTCCCGGAGGTTATCTCCCAGAACCCACTCTGATTCGGCTTCAAGCAGCACCTGAATTAGAGCTTCCTTTTTTGGCGAAAGCCAGTCGAAAAAGTCACCCGGGAGCGTGTTTTGGGCCATATCAGCGAAATCATAGCTGAAGCACCTTATTGTTGCTTGCTCATCCTCTTACAACAGATTCGTCACTCGATCGGGGACACCAACATTACACTACGACATATACCCTCTATATTCAGCAAACGCTGGATCATGTGTTTGAAAAGCGAGCGACCGGAGGGCGGCCCGACGCGCGGGGCGGGCCGGGACGGACACACCTGTCCAGCCGGCCGCCACACTCGGCGGACCAGATACCGTCCTGGCGGACTCAGAAAGGGCGAGGCCGTCTCGGTCACCGGGAGACGGAGTCTCCCGAGCTCACGGCGCAGAGCGCCGTCAACGTCCCCTGACCCCGCAAACACCGCAGGGACGAGGAGCGCAGCGGCGTCCTCGTGAGCACAGCGAACGAGGGGCAGCGAGACGGCGTCTCGCGCGGTCGCGGAACGTCGAGCGGCCGAGGGCGTTCGAGTGTCCTCTCCCACCGAATCAGATTGGCACTCAGTCAGCTGTCGCCGGCGATCAGGTCCTCAATGAACCGGAACCCGTTCACGAACGTCACCGAGTCACCATACCCCTCACTCGCGAGCACGGTTTCAGTCCCTTCGCCGGCGGCGATATCCGTCGTGTAGATGTAGACCTCGGTTGCCGCCCCCGCGCTGAGATGCTGGGCAGCGAGGGCGGCAAGGGCGGCGTCCGCCCGCTCGACCTCGTCGGCAGGGCGGTCGTCGGCGTTCGCGATGTACCGCTGGACGCCGTCCATCACCCGCGAGACGACCGGCTCGGAGAACTCCAACGGTGACGCAACCGTCGCCCAGCCCTCGTCGATCGCGGTGTCGATGGGGGGCGCCTCGACGTCGGGCTTGTCGACGGTCAGCTCCTCGTACACCCGTTCGGGCAGGACGAGGGTGACGTCGTTCCGGCGAGCGAACCGCCGAACGGCCTGATAGCGGCTGTTCGAGGGCTGTCCCATCGCGACGAACAGGCCGGTGTCGGCGATGTGAAGCCGGCTCACGCGTCGTCAGCCGCGTCGCCGTCGTCGATATCCAACTCGTCGAGTCCCGTCCCTGACTCCTCGATGTCGTAGTGCTCGTGGACGACGGGCCGGAGTGCCTGCAGAATCAGCTCCGCAGCCAGCGGCGAGATGTCCAGATCCTCAGCCATCAGCCGGTGGGTCACCTCGCCGCGTTCGCGGGCGACGGCGTAGGTGAGCGCCGTTGCGAGGCCGGCGACGCCGTGGCGGTCGATGTAGGTGTCGATGTCGGCGTCCGTCTCGCGGCGGCCGACGGCGTCGATGAGCGCCGGTGTGATCGTGTACTCGCGGTCGCCAGCGGCCGTCGTTACAGTCAGCTCGATCTCCCGGGCGGCGTACCGCCGGGGCTGCTCGTCGTCGGTGATGTCGACGACGCCGGCGTCGACGAGCCGGTTGACGTAGCTGTAAGCGGTTCCCTGGGCGAGCTCGAGGTCGTCCATTACGTCTTGGACGGTCGCCTCGCTCTCCCGAGCGAGGTACGCGTACAGCTGGGCCAGCTGTGGCTCTGCGAGGAGGTCCGCGACCGAGAGGAAGTCCTGGACGATGTCGCCGTCGGCGCGGTTTGAGGTGCGTGACACGGGTCGGTCTTGATTACAGTTTACAGCAAATCAGTAAAGAGTGTTTGGGATCACTCTTTCGGCACCGGGACGAGATGGGCGTCAAAGCGCAAATGCAGTGCGTCGCGAGTCAGCCCGTACTACAGGGTTCACAAGCTGCAACGGGCCTTCGACGGCAGAGGGCGACTCGTACCGAACTGCGAACGGAGGGAGCCGTGAGCGACCGGAGGGCGACCCGACGTGCGGGGCTGGATGTCATGTAAATCCACCGTGGCTGTTCACACCTCCAAACCAGTTCGACCCCGTGCATACTCCCGAAACCACGGCCATTATCCAGCGATGCGAGCTACGAGTGGTGAGACCCGATCAGGCAGTACAACAGTATTCTACACAGCATATACTTATGAGATAAACCCGTTTGCGGACCCGCTGCGATGACGGCCGACGAACCCCCCACCGAGGATCCCCCAGCATCGCCACACGACTACCTCCGAGTGCGCCCCAGCGACGACCCGCTCCCCGCCGACCGCATCACCGCACAGTTCGAACAGCTCCACCGGAGCCTCACCGGCCACACCATCGAACTCCTGGTCACCACGACAGGCGACGAGATCGCCTACTACCTCGGCACCGACGCGAAGGGACTCGCCACGCTCCGCCGCGTCGCCAGACGCCTCCTCCCTGACGGCTACGCCATCGACCGGGCCGAACAGGAGCCGCTCGCCGAATATGCGATCGACACCGTCGCCGAACTCCACGGCATCGGCGAGCGCCGCGGCGACTGGCAGACGCGGCTCCGGCCGCCCAGCATCTCCGACGCCCCCGAACAACACGACACCGCACGCGTCGAAGCCGCCCCCGGCCTCCCGCTCGCCTCTGTCGTCGAAGGCCTCGTCGATGCCGACGGGCCCGCCGCGTACCAAGCGCTCCTGGAGCCGAAGCCGGATTGGACCGGCGAGGCCGAGTTCCGCGTCCGCCAGATCGAACGGAACCGCGACACCTACGGCCAACGGCTCTTCAACTTCCTCTTCGGCTCCGTCACGGATGAGGAGGACCGCCAAGAGCGACACTCCCCGCGACGCTCCGCACACCGTCGCGGTGACGCCGGCTCCGTCCCCGGCACCCGCATCGACGGCATCCTCGCGAAATCAGCCCGCAACAGCTACCGAGTCAACGCCCGGCTCATCGCCGGTTCCGAGGCCACCGAAACGACCGTCACCGACCTCGCCGCCGCGTTCACCGCTGTCGGCGGCGACTTCTACGACGTCCGGCCCCGCGTCCACGACGACCCCGCCGACGACCTCCAAGAGGCGGTCCGCACCCGCCAGCTCCGCGAGCGCTCGTGGGGACAGAACGTGTATCAGAAGCTCCCGCTCGTCGCCAACCGGTCGCCGCGCATCGTCGCCGACTCCACGACCGTTCCGCACTTCGCGCTGTTCGACACAACCGAGCTCACGGATCGCGCCCGCCGGGCGCTGCGCACGCGCCGTAGCGAACGCACCGGCTTCACGCCACCCGACGAGGAGACGCTCGCACACTACGACCACGGCCTCACGATCGGCGCCCCGCAACGACAGGACGGCAGCACGCTCGAGGTGACCGTTGCGCTTCCCCCTAGCCTCCAGCCGCTGCATGCCGCCTGGTTCGGCAAAACCGGCTCCGGGAAATCGACGGCGCTCGCCCGGGCGATTACAGCGAATCACCAGATCACCGACGGCGCCGACATCGCCGTCCTGCCGAAGGGCGACGGCATGGCGACGACGCTGCTTCGAGCCCACTACGCCGCCCACGGCGACCTCGAGAACGTGTATTATTTCGACTGTAGCGAGCTCGTCCCGGCGCTCTCCTTTTTTGACATCCGCCCGGCACTCGAAGCCGGCGTTCCCCGGACGACCGCCGTCCAGGACGTCACCGACCACTACATCGAACTCGTCCGCGCCTTGACCGGCACCGAAGCGTTCGACAGCGCCATCCGCTCGCCGGACGTGATTCGCTATCTCATCAAGGCGCTGTTCGATCCCGAGTACGGCGCCGACGCGTTCACCCACCGCGATCTCCAGCGAGCGGTTCGCCGGTTCCGCGAGGAACAGCAGCCGCCGCTCGTCAGCGATCCGGATCTCCGCGAGCTGCTCGGCAGCGTCGCCGCCAACGACGACCGCAGCTTCGACCGCATCATGCAGGGGGTGGCGAATCGCATCGAGAAGGTCCCCGTCGACGACCGGCTCGCACGCCTGTTCAACCATCTGCCCGACGGCGACACACCGCGCTTCGATCTCGCCGACATCCTCGACCAAAATGCGCTCGTGATCGTCGACACCGGTGGGCTCCGAAGCGAAAGCCAGCGTGGCCTCGCGCTCGTCCTGCTCTCGAAGCTGTGGACCGCACTCCGGAAACGCGCGACCCAAGCCGACGATCCGCCGCTCGTCAACCTGTATCTCGAGGAGGCCGCCGACCTCGCCGTCTCCGATTTGTTGTCGGAGCTGCTCGCCCAATCGCGGTCGTTCGGGCTGGCGGTGACACTCGCGATGCAGTTCCCCGGCCAGCTCCGCGAGTCGAACCCCGACGCCTATGCGGAACTCATGAACAACGTCTCGACGGTCGTCACGGGCAACGTCGCCGTCGACACGCAGCTCCAGCGCCGGCTCGCCACCGACGACATGCCGCCCGAGGCGGTCGGCAACCGCCTGCGTGCGCTCTCCCGGGGCGAGTGGCTCGTCTCGCTGCCCGCACCGTTCGACGAGCCGGAGCCGCGCCCGTTCGTCGTCGAGTCGCTCGACCTACCGAAAGGCCACCCCGACGCCGCGCCGTTCTCGGAGGTCCGCGAGACGGCCTTCGACGCCGAACGCGCGGAACTTTCACGGCAGGCACAGACGCGGTACGGGTTGCCGGTCGAGTCACCCGACACCGCCGCAGACACCGACACCGAGCCGGAATCCACGACGCCCACCCGAGATGTCGACTCCGCGCTGCCGTACACGGACCGGCTGCCCGAGCCAGTCACGTACAACGCGGCTACCCACGCAATCGTCTGTGAACACTGCAACGCTCGCTACGAGCCGACGGTCGACGGCATCCGCCGTGGCGTCGACTGCTGTGCCGACGTCGACACGCTCGACCGCGACGACATCCCGATCTGTGACGTCCCGTTGACGCTGTCGGAGCGCGAACGCCTTGACGCCGACTACACCCACCAGCAGCTGCTCTTCCTTCAGGCAGTCTATGCGGCCCAGCAGGACCGGTTCGACACGCTCGCCTACGAGCTCCGTCGCGACGGAATGGATCGCCTACGCGCCGAATGTGGGCTCGAGCAGGCGGCCGTAACGGAACTCATCGACGACGGGCTGTTGCGCCACGACACCGACCAGCCGCACACGCTGTACACAGTGACTGCAGCGGGTCGCGGCCTCCTGCAGGAGCCCCACCGCGAGGGCGACGCCTACGGACACGAGGCGGGCGATATGGCCGAGTCGTCGCTCCACACGCTGCTCGTCGAGCTCGCCGCCGCGTACATCGAGCAGGAGTACGTTTCTGCCGATACACCGGTCGTCGATGTCCGCCGCTACTACGAGCCAGCCGCTCGGGACGTGCGATATGACGCGGTCGGGCTCGGCACGGACGATCAGATACTCGTCGCCGCCGAGGCGGAGCGCCCGAACAACGACCGCTTCGAGGCGGTGCCGGGCGACTACGACAAACTTGCGGCGACCGACCCCGACGCGGCGATCTGGGTGACACCCGGCCAAGACGAAGCGCATGCGGTGTTGCAGGCACTCAACGAGCCGGCCGACGGTACGCCACGCGTCGAGAAGTCGTACAGTGAGAGTTCGCCGCCGAGCGGCTGGCAGATCGACGAACCAGGCTTCACCGACCTCCACACCGCGTGGATGCTCCTCCGCGACCTCGACCTCCACTGAGAGCGGAGCGCGTCCTTCCAAATGAAACGGTGGATGTCGACCGGGATCGACGGGACAGTACGCCGTGCATCGAAGACGCAGAAAATCATGGCTGCTATCCCCCCAAGAGAGCCACTCCAACGGCCGATATCGGAGGAATCAGTTGGTTGGAGATAAGGCAAACCGGTGCTATCCCCCCGGAGATATCCGCTTTGATGTGTTTTCGCCGGTTGATGATGCTGAGCGATGGGGCGTTCGCCACGGACGACGGACGTTCGGAAATCCTAGCTCTCGAATCGTCGGATAGAAGCCCGCAACTAGTCGATCCTGAACCTAGTCGGTATTACTGTATTTCGTCGTATCCCCCGAACTGAGAGGGATAGGAGGAATAAGCCGCCGATTTTGCTTGTCGACAAGACGACACCGGAAAAGTACTCTCCCGCGTCTATGAACCGATTTTCGGCGTGTCAGCCGCTTTCTAACGGATATATCGACGTTCATCGGGAGACTACGATGCGGACGGCCGAATGCGGAGTTTCGACGTTTGAAGCTCTTTCTACCTGTTTCTCAGGGGGATACGAGATGCACGTCGTTCATTCGGGGATGATGCCGCTCGTGAGGTCCGGCCTACTGACAGCGCTAGTTCCCGATTTTCGGACGCTGAGCCGATGACACGATATTTCAACAGTGCTTATGTTTATCGTGGGAGCCTTCACTCGGATGAATCTCAGTTCTCGGATTACACCGTTGGGTCGTATTACCGTCTGTACCGCCTATACAAGCGGATATCGGGTGGGGGATATTTGCGAATATGCAGTCTGGGATTTATATCCCATGTCGAAATGCCGGGGTAGCAACGTTCTCTAGGGGGATAGCAAATCGAAAAGGGAATTCTAGACTTCTAACCACCGCCATCCACCACCTGCGTTTCAGGTAGAGACACCAACCTATCAAGCTCACCTCGGTGTGCGAATCAAACTGCTCGACAGTCAACTGAGTCGGCTCATCGAGCGTACCGGGCTCGGGGTCGCGGCAGTCATCCTAATCAACGCCGACGAACGCATCAGCCGCAGTAAAGACGACGCCAATACCGCGCCACTCGCCCTCGTCAAGTAGGGGCTAAGTAGTTAGTACGCAGCGGTTGTTCAGCATTACTAATTACGGGCCCTGCTTTTGCTAATGTGGTGATACGGTTTTAGTGATGCGTCGAAGAACACTCATCACAACAGTCGGTGCCGTCGTTGGGACTGGTATCGGAGCAGCTGCATACACGAGCGCGACCGTCACCCGTAGCGCCACGATCGGCGTTAGTGCGGACGATGCTTCGCTCGTTCAGCTCACTCCCAGTGCGGATTTCAGCCAAATCACCAAGGACGGTGGGGGTCAGCTTTCGATCAGCTTCTCGTCGCTGAACGGTGGCTCGGAGTTCGTATTCGGTGATACGGCCAATCCGAATACCACGTACGCGTTCACCATTACGCCGTCTGAAGCGAACGACGTAACGTTCACCTACTCGCTCGGCAGCGGATCCGACCCCGCGACCAGCAATCCGAACGTGAACTTCGAGGTGTTCTCGTGGGACAGCGGAACATCCACGGCGACCTCCGAGATGTCTGCTAACGAAGAGAGTAGCGGGACGTTCACCCCCACTGCTGGTACGACCTACTACGTCGTGCTTACGATCGACACGACGAACGTCGACACGTCTACCGCGGACCTCTCGGGCACACTCACCATCACTGCCTGAACCGTCTACCTCTATTTTCAATGGGTCGGTGGATTTACCTCATAGCGGCGGTTTGCATCGCGGTCTTCGTACTGCCGAGTTCACCGGCACAGTTGTCGTACGTGTACAGCGACAGCATGGACCCGACGATCGAGGAGGGTGACGGGTATCTCCTGATGTCGGCAGGGACCGTTGAGTCCGGCGATATCCTCACATTCTATTCTGAGGAGCGAAGTGAATACGTGACCCACCGCGTTGTCACGGTCACCGAGAACGGGTTCGTGACGAAAGGAGATAATAATCCAACGACGGACCAGCGGGCAGGATACCCACTCGTCACGCGCAACGACGTGCTCGGAAAGGTGGTGACGGTGGGCTCCACTCCGGTAGTCTTCCCACGGTTGGGTATCGCTATCGAGTTCGTCCAAGAGCACTGGCGCCTCGGTCTCGGCGGACTGATCGCACTGTTCGGCCTGTTCGCGACCTCACGGGAGACGACACGAGGCCGAGACGTTGTTCGACTACGGACGCTGCTGTTGCCGCTCGTCCTGATGGCAATCGTTGGAACCTCAGCGGCGTTCGTCCTGGGAGCACCCGCGGCAGTGGCCACATTCACCGTAACCGAGACACCGTCGTCGAGCGGGCTTTCGCTCCCGGTCGGAGAACCCGCGACGCGCACCCTCGATGTCGATATCGGTGAACGGCCGGCGTACACCCATCAGTTCATCGAAACGAACGGGATGGTCATCGAATCCACCGATATCACCGCCGAATCAGACGGGGTTCAGGTTCGAGTTCCTGCACAGACGGAGCCCGGGCCACATCGGGGTGAGATTCGGTTGTATCGGTATCCGGCGAGCCTCCCGTACGGAGTCGTTGCATCGCTTCAAGCCGTTCACCCCGCGGTTGCCGCACTTACAACGATGTCCACCCTGTTCGGTGGGATCTACGTGCTCACGTGGGTGTTCGTCGACGGGAAAGCCGTTCTCCAAGTCCGGTCTCGGCGACGACCGCTCGGGAGGCGACTGAGATGAGGCGGAGAACACATCCGCGACACCGGAACTGGTGGCGAGTGGCGCTTGTCGTGAGCATCGCTGTTCTCCTGGGAGCAACCGTTCTCCCTGCAGGGTCATTCACGACTGCGGAGGTGAATCGTGGGGTGACGGCTTCAGTGGTCGACGATTCGAACGCCATTCACAATCTCGCCGTCGCATCATCAGTCACCATCGGGCAGACGAGTCGGCTAGTGACGGTCACGAACGACCTTGGGAGAGATGTCTCGGTCGAGGTCGCGCTTCGTGCCGACTCCACCGACAAGGGAGACCTCGTCGTCGATGGTACGAACGTTGGCGACTCATACACGTTCTCTCTTGCAACCGGTACGTCTCGGGAAATCGACATAGCTGTGGTGTCTGACTCGACACTCGACGGCCAGCAGATCTACTTCGGAGTGAACGCGACAGCGACCGGATTGACCGTGACAGCACCGGACAGAGACGTGTCAATGACTACATAGATGATTCCAGGACTTCACAAACTACGGTATCTGCTCGCCACGCAGAGTAGAGTTCTCACGAGCCTCTGTCTCGTAATCGTGTTCGTCGGTTTGGTCGGGGGTGGAGTCACCGCCGTGTCACCACCGACCACTGAGGCGCCACACAGCAGCACGACAGAGCCGATATCGATGAGCCTACACTCGCAAGCGACTGTCGAGAACTCGACTTCGTTCTATTCCCGGGGAGAAACGCTCACCGACATGCCGGTGTATCTGCGTCCGTACACACCCATAGTGACGGCCAGGCTGGTGACGACCCCACCCGCTGCCGACCGCGTACAGCTCGACCAACGCCTGACGCTCGTCTACGAAGCCCGCACCGCTGGAAACGAGGTGTTCGTCAAACAGCGACAGCACCTCAACCGAACGAGTACCGCAACGTCGGGCGAAACGGTGGTGACGACCGCGACGATAAACGTCACCGAGGTTGCCCGGAACGTCGCCCAACTCGAATCAGAAATCGGTGACGCTGGGCAGGTTCACGTGTATCTCGACGCCGAATCACGATTCAACACCTCGACTGAAGCCGGCTCATTGCGTCACCGGGGACCGATCCACATTAGCAAAGGCTCCTACCGAATCGGCCACGGTTCCGTAGAGGATGCGCTACGCCCGACGGAGAGCGTCGTCCGGGTGGACCCGGCAAAAACAAGCACTCTTCCGTTCCCCGTTCTGGGTGTAGCGACCGTCCCACACACGACACTCGTATTCGTCCTGTTTAGCCTCGGCGGGCTGGTCGGAGCGTGCCTGACCGTCGTCTTCGGCAATCGGTTCGATGCCGACCGTGAACGGGCGGCCCTCCACAAAGCCCGCTACGCCGAATGGATTTCGGAGGGCTTGATACCGGCACACAACCCGGCCAACACAGCAGAGCTCGATACATTAGAGGACCTCGTCGACTTCGCGATTGATACCGAAAAGCGGATCCTGTACGACCCCGCACAGCGAAAATACGCCGTGTTCGACTCGGATATCGCCTATGTCTATGTAGAGGACCCGGAGCTGGGAACTCTCGAGCAGCCATAGGCCACATGATTGTTGCAGCCCCCAGCTGGAATGCCGTTTCCCGGGATCGTCGGTCGAGTGAGAATTCCCACAGCCACCTTCGAACTCCACCGTTCCTGCGCGGCCAATTAGTTGAGGACGGTGCCCCCTGTGTTCCCGTCAGCCGTCGGATTCGGACTCGTCACTCGTGTCCGGTGGTCTCCCGAGAACGCCCTCAAGCATGTGCCGATGGGCGTTCCGAAGGTGATTGCCGAACGTCGGCGCTGAGATACCCATCATCTCCGCGATGTCGGCTCCGCTCTTGCGGCGTGGGGTTTCGTAATAGCCCTCGTCGTACGCGGTTGTGAGTGCTTCGTACTGCCGATTCGTGAGCGCCTTGCTGATCGCATCCCACGAGGATGGTCCCAGCCGATGCGCGGCCGTTTCCTTGGCGAGGAGGTTTACGCCGTCAAAACTCAACCTGAGTTGGTCAACGAACGTCCTGCTATCGGTCCCAGGCGGAGTAGAGGCCGTGATTTCACAGTACTCCGGGTACGCAGTCAGCCCGACCAGCGTACTGCCATGGTCCGCGAGCCATTCGACCAGACCGACATCCGTCACCTGCAACTCGACGGAGATGTCCTCATCGCCATCCTCGGACGTGGTCCACGTCTCGATCGAGATGAACTGATTGCAGACGCGAGAGAGTCTCTCCGGGTCTGCGACCGAGACCTGCAGCCGGTAGGTGCCATCGGGTTGCGGTATCGACTTAGCCAGCGTCACCTTCGAATCGAGATCGGTGGCGAATCGAACGAAGAATTCGGTCAGATCCGTTATTCGGATTCGGAGTTCTGTTCCCGGAGACGGGTGGAGCGCCTGTTTTCGGTGAGTCGCATTGATCGCGGCCCCGATCGACTCCCCCAGCTCTCGGAGGACATCCTCCTTTAGCGCTTCCTGACCGTTGTTCGTACCGGAGTAGAGGCTGAGCACCCCATACGTGGCTGATTGGTAGGATATCGGAATCGCAGTTACGGTGCAAAAGCCGCGTGCCTCTGCGGCCTCCCGCCAGCGGTCGAACGCGGGGTCGGACACAGAGAAGGACTGCACCTCGTCCATGCGAAGCGCTCGTCCCGCGGGTTCGGTAATAGCCTCGTCGCTTCCAACCGCGAGCGTGTCTAGGAGCCCTGTCTCCTCTCCGGCCACAGTCCGGGGGACGAAGCGCTCACCCACTCGGTCGAAATCACCGATCCAAGCGAGTTTGTACGGCCCGGCGTCCGCGAGCTGTTCACAGACGACTCGCTCGATCTCGCGCCGATTACTCGCCCGGATCAGTTCCGCATTGATATCCCGTACCAACCGATTCGTTTGGGCGAGTACCGACAGTTGCTCGCGTTGAGTCTTCAGCTGCTGGGTACGCTGTCTCCGGTCGGAGATGTCCCGACCGATTCCGGCCACCCCGATGAGATCTCCTTCGGTATCAGTAATCCGCTGGAAAGAGAGTTCAAGTGGGACTGCTTCACCCGATCTGGAAACAAGCGTCGCCTCGGTCATCGCCGTCCCGTCTTCGTGGGCCGTCACGATTGCCTCAGAGATGCAGGACTCGTCCTCGCCGCTCGTCAGTTCAATAAGCGGCTTCTCTTCGAGCTCGGAGCCGGAGTATCCACTGACATCGGAAAGGGCCGCATTCCAGCGCCTGAGGCTCCCGTCTAGGTCCGTGACGAAGAATACGTCCTCAAGCGCGTCCAGTGCGTCTTGAACGAACTGCCGCTCTGCTCGGAGGTCCTGCTCGGTTTCGCGGAGAGCCGTGACATCGATGGCTACTGCCTGACCGATAGGTTCGCCGCTGAATCCCCCGGGGGCTGTTGAAACCTGGATGTATCGCGTCTCCCCGTCCCCACTGATAATCCGCATCTGCGTCGGTCCGACCGCTTCCTCTGCGGTAATTACATGAGCCAACTCCTCCTCCGCGATATTCGTATACTCGGTGTCGATGAAGTCGAAGATCGACCTCCCGGTTAGCTCGGACGGGCTGTCTACCCCGAGGAGGTCGGCGGTCGCCTGATTCGAATAGAGGATTGTTCCGTCCTTGCCGAAGATGTTGATCGGTGCCGGAGAGGATTGCACGAGTTCCCGATACCGTCGCTCACCCTCCAGTTCCGTCTCGTGTCCATCATCCTCGCTAGCAAGCTCCTCTAAGGACGCCATTATCTCTCCCGACTCCCCCGGTGACGAGATCACTTCGTCGGCACCAGCCGCTCTGGCCGCTCTGGCACGTTCCTCGTCTGGCTCCACGACGACGACCGGCAGCCGCTCGTCCAGCAAGCGGACCGTACGTACGAGCCCCGGGCAATCTATTCCGGGAAGCGGACCTTCAGCGAGCAGGACATCCGGATCACTGACGCGAACCCGATCAAAGGCCTGCTCTGCGCTCTGAACACGCTCAATCTCCAAGCCAGGATGCTGTGTTTGGTCTGGAGGCGCCGCGTCACACTCCGTTGTGGTGCCGATCTCGACGACTGTTGTAACTACATCCGAATCATCCATTGTACAGGACTACTCCTGTAGACCAAAAAAGAGTTGTTCCGTAGTAACGTTCAGTTCAGTGTATTTTCTCTTCTCGGTTGTATAATTCGAATCGATAGTATAACACGTGAGCCATCAAGCGAACACTCTCCTGATCTCTGCTCGGTCGGAAGCAGATAGCGATGGGTGCTCGCTACAGTTGGAAAGCCAGCGTTCGACCTGCTGCATGCTGAGGTCCGTGGGAAGCCGTGACCGGAAGCTTTGCTCCCCGACGAGCTTCCGTTTCTCCTTGAGTGCTCACATCGTTTGTTCTTGGTGACCGAACGACTGTCTTCGGAGAAGTGTTTCCACAGCGCCGCGTAACTCCTCGCCCTGTGCGGGTTTCTGAAGATACATATCGAAATCTCTCGTCGATATGTCGTCCGCTGGATCGATGCCAGTGACGAACGCGACCATACAGTTCGGATACTGACTCCGAATGTGCTCGAGAACCTCGTCCCCCGACATCCCCGGCATACGGCGGTCGAGCAGTACGACATCAATCCGGTCATTCATTTTCTCGACGGCCGCCTGTCCATCGTAAGCCACGAGAACATCGTAATCAGGAGCCAAGAAGGCCGAATACAGGTCAGCCAGATCCTGCTCGTCATCGACCACTAGCACTGTATCGGATTCGGTCATTAGTGAATTTATTCTAATCAGTAGACAAGAATATTGCAGGCACATAGTTGGGTTGCAGTCAGTCCGAGCCTAATAGGCTAGAGTAGGGACACCGAGAGTAGACAGAAAGGCGAGTCGCCGCCGGGGAACACACCGTCGCGTGTCGACGGCCACCGGCGCCTCACTCCTGCAGTGTGGTTTGATACCCAGGACTACCTGCCGTGCCACCGACGGCGACCGCCGACACCGAGATTTCATTACCATCTCGGTCAACCCCCTCCCATGGGCTACCACCTCCTCGACCCCGACGACCTCGACCAGTGGGACGACCGCCCGACGGACGTCCGCTCGCTGAGCGTCGCTGCCGGCTACGAGTACCAGGACTCGAAGCTCGGCCTCCGCGTCTACGAACTCGCACCGGGCGAACAGTCCGGGCTGGCGTACCACTACCACGACGAACAGGTGGAGGCGTTCTTCGTCCTCGATGGGACGCTCCAAGTCGAAACACCCGACCAGGAGTACGTCGTCGAGCGCGAGCAGGCGTTTTTCGTCGACCCCGGCAGCCCGCAACGCGCGTACAACCCCGAGAACGCGACCGACAACGTTCGCGTCCTCGCGGTCGGTGCTCCCTCCGTCGACGACGCACATCCCTACGAGCCAGAGGACGACTGATCGGACGGAGAACCGACTCCGTGGGAACGGCATCGCTACAATCCCCACCGACTCCCACGGCGTCAGCCCGAGCGGGTGTCAACGGCGCTCGTCCGGACTGACCCCGTGACCGGGGCCAGCGATGTCGTGGGTCGGGCCGCGCTCGTCGACGAGGTCCTCCGCGAGCAGCCGGTTGCCGTCGAGGTCGACGTAGTCGAAGGCACCGAGCCCGGCGACGACGTGTGCGCTCGTGTGGATGCCGATGGCGCTCTCGAGCATACAGCCGACCATCAGCTCGAGGTCGGCGGCGGTGGCGATCGACGCGATGTCGGCCGCGGCCAGCGGCCCAGACTTGCCGAGCTTCACGTTGAGCACGTCGGCCGCCTCCGCACGAACGAGCCGGACGGCGTCCTCGGGCGTGAACACCGCCTCGTCGGCGGCGATCGGCACGGCCACCCGCTCGCGGGCCTGCGCAAGCCCGGCAACGTCGGTCTTCGGTACCGGCTGTTCGATTAGCGCGAGCGAGACGCCGCGGTCGGCGACCCGGTCGGCGTAGCGGGCGGTCTCCTTCGGCGTCCACCCCTGGTTGGCGTCGATCTTCAGCGTCGCGTCGGGCGCCGCCTCGGCGACGGCGACCGTCCGCTCTATGTCGTCGGCGACGGTCGTCCCGGTTTTCAGCTTCAGGTGGTCGAACCCGTCGGCGGCGGCCTCCCGAGCCCGCTCGGCCGCGCGGTCGGGCGGCAGGATGGGGATCGTGAGGTCGGTCTCCACGGGCCGTGGCGAGCCGCCGAACAGCGCCGCCAGCGGGAGCTCCCGTTCGCGGCAGTAGGCGTCGAGCACGGCCGTCTCGACGGCGAACAGCGCCGACACCATCCCCGGAAAGGTCGCTCTGAGCTCCGCGACGAGCGACCGGTAGTCGGCGAGCGAACGCCCCTCAAGCAGGTCGGCGGCCGCGCGGGCCGTTTCGACGGCGGCGGGCTGCGTTTCGCCGGTCACCGGTGGGAGCGGCGACCCCTCGCCGTAGCCCGTGACGCCGGCGGCCGTCTCCACGCTGACGAGCAGGTTCGTCGCCGCCTCCTGTGTGCCGAGCGCGATCTCGAACGGCTCTTCGAGCGGCAGGTCGAGCGGCCGCACCGAGACGGAGACGATCTCGCTCATTCGACGGCCACCGGCCCCGGAAGCCGCTCGAGGACGGTATCGAGGAGCTCCGCCGGCCCCTCGGGATCGTACACGTTCGCCGCGGGCAGGCCGTGGCGCTCCGCCTCGGCCACCGCGTCACCCCACGTCGAGAGCGCGACGACCTCGGCGTCGGAAAGCGACTCGATCAGCTCGCGTTCGCGGGCGACGCCGTCCACCTCGAACGCCTCGAAATGCGTGCGCCGCTGGCGGCTTGGCTCGTCCGCGAGGACGACCGCGTCCGGCCACGCCCCGTGCAGAATCGACAGCGTCACGCCGGAGTAGGCGCGGTGGGTCAGCGACGCCTGCCCCTCGACGAAGACGACGTCGTGGTCGGCGCCGACCGCGGTGACCATGTCCTCGACGACGCCAGCAGTGAAGTCGGCGGGGACGCGGTCGATGACGACACCCTCGTGGGCGCCGACCATGATGCCGGTCTGGCCGGTCGCGACCCAGCCGGCATCGAGGCCGGCCGCGCGGGCCGCACGGTACAGCTCGAACGTCGTCGTCCGTTTGCCGACGGCACAGTCGGTGCCGAGCGTGAGGACGACGGGCGCGTCCACCGCGTCGACCGAGCCGTCGCCGACGCGGAGCTGGTCGGCCGGCGGCGGCTGGCGGACGTCGATCAGTCGGACGCCGTGCTCGTCGGCGAGCGACGCCCAGCGGGGCTCCTCCGAGAGGAAGACGTGGAGCCCGCTCACGACGTCACAGCCGGCGCGGATCGCGTCCTCGATGTCCGTGACCCATGCGTCGGGGAGCGCGCCGCCGGCCGGTGCGACGCCGATCACGAGCGCCTCGACCGACGGGGCGACCTCGAGCGCCTCGGCGACGGACCCGACGATCGGGATATCCGGCGCGTCGGGGTTGTCGAGCACGTCGGCGGGCGTGCGCCCGGCCGTCTCCGTGTCGACGACGACCCGCGCGTCGATCACCTCGCTGTGCATCACGACACCGTTGGCCGTCTTCCCGCCGGTCGCACCGAACTCGCCCTCCGCGAGGACGACGGCGGGCACCGGCACGTCGAACGTGTCTCGCAGGTTCATCGTGGTCGTGAGAGTCGTGTGGGGTGTCGTCGGTATCAGTCGTTGGACTGGGCCGAAGTTCGCGTCGACCGCTCGACGCCGAGCACGCCGGTCCCCCAGTCGGGGTTGCGGATGCGGAGCACCCCGACGGTGAGCAGCGGCACGGCGAACAGCGCGATGAAGAAGTACGCCATGATGGTGTACCCCTGCGCGACCAGCGCGATGATGCCGACCCGCGAGAGCAACAGCGCACCGACGAGTACGCCGACCGCGAGCGCCCCGCTTTGGAGCTTCGAGAGCCCGGTCTGGCCGGCCAGCGGGCCGACACCAATATCCCCGATGTTCTCGTCGAGGCGGTCGATGAGCGCGTGGATGAGCCCGACGCTCGTCTCGATGAGCGTCCAGCCCATCACCACGCCGTAGAAGGCGATCAGCGCCGTCCCGCCGACGCTCTCGAGCACCGGTAGCCACGGCACGGACGCGCCCATGACGCTCTCCGAGGGGTAAAAGCCCATGAAGGCGACGTAGGTGAGCGCGAACGGCAGCGTCATCAGCGTCCCCGCGAGCACGCCCGAGACGAGCGACTCGCGGCGCGTCGTCTGCCGGTGGAGCGCGAAGAACACCGCCGGGAAGACGACGAGGTTGTAGCCGACGTAGAGGATGCCGGATTGGAGGACCGACAGCATGCCGGCGTTCTCGACGTAGCCGGTGTTGCCGGTCGCGAACACCGTCGTGATGTCACCCCACGTCGCGGACAGCACGACGGCGGCGAAGACGATGTACGCGATGTACAGGAACGTCGTGCCGCCGGTCTTGAACCGCTCGATGAGCGATTCGCCGACGTAGCTCAGGGCGCCGACGATCGCGATGACGATGCCGACGCCGCCGAGATACGGGATGCCGATCGTCTGCTCCATGATGTTCCCCGCCGCCGAGGCCATGATGGCGATGACGAGCACCGCCATCACGAGGAACAGCAGGTCGAACACCGGCCACGCCCGGCCGATCAGCTGCTTGATGAAGTTCTTGTAGTCGTACACCTCGAACGTCCGCGCGAGCTCGAAGGTGTGTACGGCCATGACGGTGAACCCGAGCCAGATGGCGACGACGGCGAGCCAGCCGGCCGAGCCGTACTTCGCCCCGTAAGCGACGATCTCTCGGCCGGTCGCGTAGCCGCCACCGATGAGCACCGACTGCAGGATGATCGCCGGCAGGACGATCTTCCCGAACGGGCCGTGAACGAGCCGTTCGAACAGTCCCTCGTCCGCTGTGGTAGCTGCTGTCATACTCCACTGGCGGCTCGCTCAGTATGTGGTATGTAACTACCACCACTCATGAAAGGGACCACCGAGGAGGAGGACACCGGCGCTGTCAGGCGTCCGGGTCGAGCAGCTTCGCTTCGGCCTTCCGGAGATGTTCGAGGACGGTCGATTTCGTCACGCCGAGTTCGGCGGCCAGCTCCGTCGCCGAGGTGCCCCGCGGCCACGCGTAGTAGCCCCGCCGTCGGGCGAGCTCGAACACCTCTCGCTGGCGCTCGGAGAGCCCGGTCGCCGGCAGCGGGCCGCCCGACCCGCTCGCGGCCGACTTCATCCCGAGCACCTCGATCTCGGCGTCCATCTCGGCGCGGATCTCGTCGAGCCGCGCCTGGATCGACCCTCGGGAGGCGGTGACGATGACGGTCCAGTACTCGTGGCCGTCGTGGATCCGGATCTCCTCGTCCGGGATGAACCCCCGGGAGAGGAACTGCTCGTGGATGCTGTTCGCAGGCGGATACCGAACCAGCAGCTCCTCCGTCGCGTTGCCGGCCGCCTCCGTCCGCAGGTTCGGGTTGAAGTAGTCGTGGATGCGCTCGACCCGGTCGGTCAGCGGCGAGGCGTCGATCGCCTCGACGAGCGCGTCGATGTCGCGCTGTCGGTCCGCGTACGCCGTCACGCGGGCGTTGACCAGCCCGTCGACCTCGTGGACGCTGTGGGCAAGCATCCCGGCCTCGCCCGACGCCGTCGTGCGAAGCGTCCAGCAGTCCGGATGCCAGATCTTCAGCGTGAGCTGGGTGGCCCGCTCGTGGTCGCTGCCGGCGTCCTCGCCCCGGCTGCTGTCGACCCCGCCCATGCGAGGGACGACCGTGACCGACGTGGTAAGTGTTTGCATGCGGCAGACCGGCACCGCAAACCGGAGTGGGTCACGCTCACCCCGAACGCTTCGATACCGACGACGCGTACGACATCGGCGCCGCCGTCGTGTCCTCGTACTACTCAGGCGTGTGCGGCGTACCCGGCGTCCTCGACGGCGTCCACGAGCGCCGCGGTCTCCGCGTCACCGTCGACGCTCGCCCGCTCGGCCTCCCGGTCGACGGTGACGCCGGTCACGCCGGACACGGCTTGCAGCGCCTCCTCGACCGTCTGTTCACAGTGACCACAGCTCATTCCCTCGACGGTGATGGTCGTCGTCATACGGGGATATCTACGGGCTCCTGTCTTTAGCTGGTTTCCCTTCGCTAGATAGAGTAAACCGGCAAGATAGCTTTGGATTCGAAGGCGATTACGGCGCGATAGTTAAGTGAGCCGCAGCCGTCGCGTTTCTATGCGCGACCTCGACGAAACAGACCTCGAGATCCTCCAGTTGCTGATGGCGGACGCGCGTCGGCCGTACAGCGACATCGCGGACGTCGTCGGGCTCTCCGCACCCGCGGTGTCCGACCGGGTTGCGAGATTACAGGAGACGGGCGTCATCAACCGGTTCACGCTCGACATCGATCGCTCGCAGCTCCGAGGCGGCATTCCGGTGTTAGTCACGCTCGAAGTCGCCGCGACGGGCCCCGGTGTCGCGACGATCAAGGAGGAGCTCCTAGACGATGGCGCCGTCGAACACGTCTTCGTCACGGCCGAAGCCGACCTCGTGATCTACGCCAGGGTCCCGGATAACGACATCGCGAGCTGGCTCACGGACACGGTCGATGAAAGCGCGGTCGATGACTTCGGGGTGACGCTCCTGGCGGGCGCCGAGTGGTCGCCCGACTTGGGCGCCACGGAGTTCGCACTGACCTGTGCGCAGTGTGGAAACACGGTCGACAACGAAGGGACGGCGACCCGTATCGACGGCGAGCTGTACCAGTTCTGTTGCCCGTCGTGTGAAGCCCGGTTCTCCGAGAAGTACGACCGGCTCCAGCAGGACGCTGATTGAGTGCCTCGTGACGAACATGACTTCGTATTCGAAGCTTTTGCAAGCCGAACGCTTAACGTCCGAAAGGGAAAGCCCACTAAACGAAGGGCCCGTACGTACAACCAATGAGTGAGCGAGATAGTCGGATCAGTATCCGGGGGATGAGTTGTGCGAACTGTTCGCAGACCGTCTCCGAAGCCCTCACCGCGCTCGACGGCGTCTCGGAGGCGAACGTCAACTTCGCCACCGACGAGGGGACGGTGACGTACGACCCCGAGGCGGTCTCGCTCGGCGAGATATTCGACGCGATCGAGGACGCGGGCTACACGCCGGTGACCGAGTCGGTCACGGTCGCGGTCACCGACATGTCGTGTGCGAACTGCTCGGCGACGATCCGGGACGCGCTCGAATCCACGCCGGGTGTCGTCGACGCTGACGCCAACTACGCGACCGACGAGGCACAGGTCACGTACAACCCGGCCGAGACGGACCGCGGTGACCTCTACGACGCTATCGAAGCCGCGGGCTACTCGCCCGTTCGGGAGGACGCCGAGACCGGCGACGACGGCTCGGGCGGTGACGCCCGCGAGGCTGCCCGGCAGGAGGAGGTTCAGCGGCAGCTCCGGCTGACGCTGTTCGGCGCCGTCCTCTCCGCGCCCCTGCTCGTGTTCATGGCCGACCACCTGCTGGGGCTCGGGCTCGTCGGCGACGGCCTCCTCGGCGTCCCGACCGGCTGGGTCGCGTTCGCGCTGGCGACCCCGGTCCAGTTGGTGCTCGGCAGACCGTTCTACGAGAACTCCTACAAGGCGCTCGTGAAGAACGGTCGCGCCAACATGGACGTACTCATCGCGCTGGGGTCGACGACCGCGTACGTCTACTCCGTGGCGGTCCTGCTCGACGTGATCGCCGGCGGGCTGTACTTCGACACGGCGGCGTTCATCCTCGTGTTCATCACGCTCGGCAACTACCTCGAGGCCCGCTCGAAGGGGCAGGCCGGCGAGGCGCTCCGGACGCTCCTCGAGATGGAGGCAGACACCGCCACCGTCGTCGACGAGGACGGCAACGAGACGGAGATCCCCCTCGAGGACGTCGAGGTCGGCGACCGGATGAAGGTCCGACCCGGCGAACAGGTTCCGACCGACGGCGTGGTCGTCGACGGACAGTCGGCGGTCGACGAGTCGATGGTCACCGGCGAGTCCGTCCCCGTCGAGAAGAGCGAGGGCGACGAGGTGGTCGGCTCGACCATCAACGAGAACGGCGTGCTCGTCGTCGAGGCGACGAAGGTCGGCGAGGATACGGCGCTCCAGCAGATCGTCCGGACGGTGAAGGAGGCACAGTCTCGCCAGCCCGACATCCAGAACCTCGCCGACCGTATCTCCGCGTACTTCGTCCCCGCGGTCATCGCCAACGCCGTCCTCTGGGGCGTCGTCTGGTTCCTGTTCCCGGGGGCGCTCGCGGGCGTCGTCGACGCCCTCCCGCTGTGGGGGCTCGTCGCGGGGGGGCCCGCGGTCGCCGGCGGGGGCGTCTCGGTCTTCGAGTTCGCCGTCATCGTGTTCGCGTCGTCCGTGCTGATCGCGTGTCCCTGTGCGCTGGGGCTGGCGACGCCCGCCGCGACGATGGGTGGGACGACGCTCGGCGCACAGAACGGCGTCCTGTTCAAGGGCGGCGACGTCCTCGAGCGGGCGAAGGACGTCGACACCGTCGTCTTCGACAAGACCGGAACGCTCACCGAAGGCGAGATGGAGCTGACCGACGTCGTCGTCTTCGATGACGACGGGCAACCGGTCGCCGACGGCGGGGAGCCCGCGACCGATGGCGGACAGCTGACCGCCCGGACGCGGCGCGACGAGAACGACGTGCTGCGGCTCGCAGCCGCCGCCGAGAGCGGGAGCGAACACCCGCTCGCGCGAGCGATCGTCGACGGGGCCGAGGAACGTGGTATCGACGTGGCCGATCCCGAGGGCTTCGAGAATGTCCCCGGGCACGGCGTCAAAGCGACCGTCGACGGGGGGGAGGTGCTGGTCGGCAACCGGAAACTGCTCCGCGACAACGGCGTGGACCCCTCGGCCGCGCAGGAGACGATGGAGCGCCTGGAGAGCGAAGGGAAGACGGCCATGCTCGTCGCCTCCGAGGGCGAACTGATCGGCGTCGTCGCCGACGCCGACACGGTCAAGCGGAGCGCGAAGGACGCCGTGAGCCAACTACAGGAGCGCGGTATCGACGTGATGATGATCACCGGCGACAACGAGCGCACCGCCCACGCGGTCGCCGAGCAGGTCGGTATCGACCCCGACAACGTCCGCGCCGAGGTCCTTCCGGAGGACAAATCCGACGCAGTGGAAGCCATTCAGGACGATGGGCGAAAGGCGATGATGGTGGGCGACGGCGTCAACGACGCCCCGGCGCTCGCGGTCGCGTACGTGGGTACCGCCATCGGTTCGGGGACGGACGTTGCGATCGAAGCGGCCGACGTGACGCTGATGCGCGACGACCCGCTCGACGTGGTGAAGGCGATCCGGATCTCCGATGCGACGCTCGCGAAGATCAAGCAGAACCTCGTGTGGGCGCTGGGGTACAACACGGCGATGATCCCGCTGGCGTCGCTGGGGCTGCTCCAGCCCGTGCTCGCCGCCGGCGCGATGGCGTTCTCCAGCGTGTCGGTGTTGTCGAACAGCCTGCTGTTCCGACGGTACACGCCCGACCACGACTACGAGCTGCTCGGTCGCCTCCGCTGACCCCCGGCGACCAGCAGCATCGGTCGGCTCGCCGAACGGGGAGAGGGGCTTATCGAGACCGTGGTGGGGTGGTGGGTTCCGTGTCCGACGCCGCGTCGATCGGATGGGTTCGAACTCCGGTTCCAGAGGACTGGAAGGGTCCGCCCATCAATCGATGACCGCCCTATGCTGAAGGGCGGGGCTCGGCTCCAACGCCAACAAGCGGACTCGGCGGAGAGATCACCCGCTATTACCCGGCAGCGGCAGCCCCGCCGGTCGGAGACGAGCGCGGGTTAATGCTCGTGGTCATGGTGATTTCTTACCATCGGGTGGCCAGTCGCGTACTCGTCCGGTGCTTCCTCGAAGGTCCGCTTGCAGGTGGTCGAACAGAAGTAATACGTGTAAGCATCGTACGTTGCGGAGGGTTCACTGTCGTCGGTCCGCATGCCACAGACGGGGTCGCGGTACTGTCCGGGCGCACCGAGACCACGACGATACACGTACAAAAGAAACCCCGACAGCGCGAAGGCGATGACGTTGAGGTAGAACGTGTAGTCGAGCTCGAAGTACGTCTGCTCGGTCGCCGTCTCCCCACCCGCCAGATCCGGAACGATGCCGAAGGCGTCGAACAGCAGCTCCATGAGAAAGCCGGTGAACGCCATCGTGACGAAGAAGACGCCGAGGATGTACAGCATGACCGTCCAGCCGTAGTACTTCCGGTAGACATTCAACACGGGGATCGTGATGAGGTCGGCGTAGACGAACGCGATGACGCCGGCGAAGCTGATGCCGCCGCCCCAGAGTGCGACGGCGAACGGGACGTTCCCCATACTGCCGACGAAACTGATGACGGCGATCGCGACGCCCATGATCGCGTTCTCGGCGGTCACGAGCAGGCCGTCACCCTGGATGAACAGCGTGTTCCACACCCACTGTGGGACGAAGACGATGACGAACCCGGAGATGAGAAAGCCGGCGATGACGTCCTTGTAGATCATCGACCACTCCTTGCGGTACTGATTCCCGACCTTGTACCAGCCACCCCACGACAGCAACTCCTCGCGCCAGCCACCACGGCTGGACGCCTCCTGACGGTAGGTCTCCAGACAGCCCTCGGAGCAGAACTCCAGCGTCTCGCCGCCGTCAGTCGTGATCGTGTACTCGTCTTTCCCCTCCATGCCGCAGGTCGGGTCCTCGGTGACGCCGGACGCCTGATCGCGCTCGTTGAGCGTCTCCCGCACCTCCTCGAAGCGGTTCTCGGGGAGCGTGAGGTGGACGAGTACGGCCATTACTGCGATGAGGATGAGGCCACCCAGCAGTTCCGCGAGAAGGAACTCCCAGCCCAGCAGGAGCAGGATCATCAGCCCCAGTTCGACGATGAGGTTCGTCGACGCGAACATGAACGCTAGGAAGTTCACCGCGTGTGCCCCCTTCTTGAACAGCCCCTTGCCGATGGCGACGGCCCCGAAACTGCAACCGCTGCTCGCCGCGCCGAACGCGGTCGCCTTCGTGAGCCCGCTCAGATCACCGTCGCCCAGCAGCTGTGCCATCCGTTCCTTGGAGACGTAGACCTGGACGAGACTCGTGACGGTGAGCCCCATGATGATGGCCCACGCCGCCGTCCACAGGAAGCCGACCCCGATGCGAAGCGCTTCGAGGAGACCACCGTTTACCGTCGACACCATAAATGTCACTTCTACGCCATTATCTTTCACAGTTCTGCTTCAGATAGTTCGGCTCAACGCCACGAGAAGTAGGGATTCGAAAGAAGCCGAGTCGCTTGAGAGGATGGATCAAAAGCGCAATCGCATTGAACAGTCAGTGCGTAGTGTTAGTTGAGGACCTAACTCACGGAGGGAACGAAACATGCCTACGAAATCAGACGATACGCGGCTCACCACGCTTCTCCTCGTTGTCATCGGCGCCGTCCTCGTCTTCCCGCTGTTCTTCATGGGCTTCGGGATGATGGGGTTCGGTCCGATGATGGGCGGGATGTGGGGCGGCCACATGTGGGGCGACGGGGCGATGCCAGGCTGGCTGGCCGTCGTCGGCATCGTGATGCAGCTCCTGTTCCTCGCCGCCCTCGTCGGTGGTGGGTACCTCGTCTACCGCGCGGTTACGGGGGGTGCAAGCGACGTGGACCACGCGCTGGAGGAGCTCCGACTCGCCTATGCCCGCGGTGATCTGACCGACGAGGAATACGAACAGCGACGGGAGGCACTCGAACGGGAGCCCTAATCGCGTTCCGACGGAGCGAAGAGATGACCGGACGCTCCGACCATCGCCGACGGACGACGCGGCCGCGGCTTCCAGCGTGGCTCGACCGATATACGACGCTGGGACCGTACGGACTTCTTGTCGGGACGGGGCTCTGTCTGGTCGCATTCTTCACGAATCCGGTTCCCGACCCCTCGTTCCCGTGGGCGACGCTTCCCGAGTCGCTCCGACTGCCAGTCGAACAGCCCCGGATCGAGCACTGGCCGGTGACCTACACGATCGGCATCTGGCTGTGGGTCTTCTGTTTCCCCGCCCTCTTCCTCGCGGGCTACCGGCGGTACGGCGACGTGGATCGTGGGGCGACGGTGTGGCTCGTCGGGCTGCCGACGGTCGCGATGCTAGGCTGGACGACGTACTGTCGGTTCTTCTGGTCGAAGCTCCACCCGCCGACCTGGAACGCCCCGGCCTACACGTTCGTCTGCTGGCTGTACTGCTCCTCGTACGACGCACTCTGGAGTGATCTCGCCTATCTGATCGCGTTCCTCGGCCTCGTCGCAACGGTTCTCGCAGTCCGACGCTGGAACGGGACCGGATACGCCCTGCTCGGGTTCGGCCTGCTCGCACTCCCCCTCGGATTGCCGGCCGTCTACGCGGGTACCCGTTGGACGGATTGATCTCTCCACACACCCGCAGGGCGGGGGTCCGCTCGCTGCGCCTCAGCGCATGCTCGACAAGCGGTACCCGTCCAGGGCGACGGGAACGTTCTCGGGCATCCGATACGGTTCGAGCGGCGCCGAGAAGGGTCTATCAGCGGACCCTCCGCAGTAGGAGTACGATTAATTGCGGCGTGTGCCGCAGTCGACGATATGTCTAATGTCCGCACATGGATCGATCACCATCGTCTCCCGAGAAACGACACCAGTATACGTGACTGCCACGGGCCGTCCCAGGCCGGTTGCACACGTGGTCACGCCGGCGAGGCCGATGGCTACGTCGGTTGCCCCGTCACGGTCAGTTCCCCCGAAAGCAACTGCGCGGACGGGGGTGCGAGCGTGATGCCCTCTTCATCGAACCGCCGTTTCACCACCCGACGGAAGTCGGAGTGAATCGTCGGAACGTCCCTGTCTTTCGGGTCGTCGGTCCAGAACTCCGCCTGAATCGTGATCGCGTTCTCCCCGAGATCGGCGACCCGCGTGTTCGGAGCCGGCTCGTCGAGCACCGCCTCGATGGACAGCGCGATCCGTTGTAGCTCCAGCAGGGCTCGCTCGGTGTCCTCGGAGTAGGCGACGTACACCTGCTCCGTCATCCGGTACCTGTCGCGACCGTAGGGCCGGGTGATCGTGTTGTTCGTGAGCTCGGTGTTGGGGACCGAGACGGTTTCGTGGTTCGGCGTCCGGACGCGGGTGACGCGGAAATCCACCTCCTCGATCGTCCCCTCCCCGCCCGGCCACTCGATCCAGTCGCCGACGTTGAAGTCCGGGTCGGCGACGAGGAACATCCCGCTGATGAGCGACCCGAACACCTGCTGACCGGCGACACCGAGTGCGAACGTGATGGCCGCGATGATGATCGCCGACTCGGTGAGGATCCCGCCGTAGCCGGCGGCGATGATGCCGGTGAGGGTCGCGAAGCCGAGGGCGACGACCCGGAGGTACGTTTTCGTCGCCGTCTCGATCGTGGGGTTGTTTCGGTTTCGCGACCTGACGACCCGGGTCGCGAACGGGATGAGAACGAACTTGCTCACGGCGTAGACCGCGCCGAACCCGACGACGAACCAGAACAGTTCCGACAACACCTGACTGTACGCCGAGATGCTGTCCGCCAACCACCGCGGTAGGGAACGCTGGGCAATCATGCGCTCGACTGGCATCCGTACAGTAAATAATCCCGACCACTGACTGCCACGCCCGCGCGGGTCGTCGCCCTCGGGCGAGCGAGGTTACACGATATCGAGGAGGCTGAGAACCCAACGGACGACCTCCGAACCGACCAGGAGCCCACCCTCCAGCCGCGAGAGCTGTCGCCCGGTCCACAGCGCCGCGACCACGGCCACCGTAATCGCGAGCAGCCACCACAGGCTCGGGGTCGCGGCGCCGCTCAGCGACACCGGCCGCACCGCCGCCGCGAGCCCGAGGACACCCACGAGGTTGAAGACGTTGCTCCCGACGACGTTGCCGACGGAGACGCCGAGCCGGCCCTGCCGGACCGCCACGAGCGAGACCGCGACCTCCGGGGTGGACGTGCCGGCGGCGACGATGGTGCCGCCAATGATCCACTCCGAGATGCCGACACCGCGGGCCAGCCCGGAGGCAGCCGCGACCATGAGATCGCCGCTGACGAGGACGACCACCAGGCCGGCGACGAGGACTGCGGCGTCGCGGCCGCGAAACTCGACGCGGTCGGTCACCGCGGGCAGGACGCCGACCGGTGCGTCCGACGTCGACCGCGTGGGGTCCTCGGTCCCACTCCGGAGTAGATAGGCCGTGTACGCGACGAACAGCCCGACCAGGGCTAGCCCTTCGACCCGAGTGACTTCCCCGTCGAGCGCCGTGCCGACGCTGACCAGCGTGGCCGCGAGCAACGCGATGCCGTCCCGGTGGACGAGCGAGCGCTCGATGGGGATGAACCGGAGCGCCGAGATAACCCCTAGGACGACCGCGAGGTTGTAGATGCTCGACCCGACGACGTTGCCGACCGCGATATCGCCGAGTCCGTTGAGAGCCGCGTCGGTCGTCACCACCAGTTCGGGCATCGAGGTGCCGGCAGCGACGATCGTCAACCCGATTGTCAGCTCCGAGAGCCCGACACGACGCGCCAGTCGGACCGCTGCATCGACGAGCAGTCGGGCGCCGATCCACAGCCCAACGACCGTCGCGAGGATGATGCCGACCTGCACCACGGGGCCGCCCTGAACCATCCGTTACCTATCGGTTGGTGTCGGCCCTCGGAAAGGTGTGCGGTTTCACAGGAGCAGGGCCGGATGCACCGTGACGATATCTTCCCGGGAGCTCTGCTGCCCGATACATCGGCGAGGGTGTCACCGCCCCAGATGGTCCGTCCGCCCGGGTCGGTCCCGACGACAGGGCGGACGAAGTTTAATACCGGCGACCGGCGAAGCAACCGCCATGGCTCGTACCCCCGTCGGCGGAGGCGCCTAACCGTGGCGGGCGTCATCTTCTGGGCACTCGTCGTGGTGGCGACGCTCACCAGCCTCGCCACAGCGTGGGCGCTCGGCGCCAACAGCAACTCGCCGCCCTTCGCCCCGGCGATCGGCGCGAACGCCATCTCGACGATGCGGGCGGCCTTCCTCATCGGTATCCTCGCCGCGCTCGGCGCGCTCACCCAAGGCGGGGCGATCTCCGAGACGGTCGGGGCAGGGCTCATCAACGGCGTCCAGATCACGTCGCTGGCGGCGACGGCCGGACTGCTGACCGCGACCGGGTTCATGGCGTTCGGCGTCTACACTGGCTATCCGGTGCCGGCGGCGTTCGCGACGACCGGCGCGATGGTCGGCGTCGGGCTCTCGCTCGGCGGCGACCCCGCCATCGACACCTACCGCCGCATCGCGCTCTTCTGGGCGCTCGTTCCCCCGGTGTCCGGCGGGCTCGCGTATCTCACCGCCACGCTGCTCCGGCGCGACGACATCCCCGAAACGGTCGGCGTCCCGTTGCTCGCGGCGGTCGTCGGTGGGATCATTGCCAACGTCCAGCTCGGGGTCATCCCCTCGCCGCCCGACGCGACCCAGAGCTCCGTCGCAGGGCTCGTCGCACGGCAGGTCGCGACGCCGACGCTCGCCGGGATCGACCCCTTGGCGGTGCTCGTGACGCTCGTCGCCGCCGCAGCGGGGTTTCAGTTCATCCGCCGGCGGACCCAGGTGTCGGCCGAGGGCGGCATTCGAACATTCCTCATCGGCCTCGGGAGCGTCGTCGCCTTCTCCAGCGGCGGCAGTCAGGTCGGCCTGGCGACCGGGCCGCTCGAGAACCTCTACGGGACTGAACTCGGCCTACCCGGCATCGTGCTGCTGTCGCTCGGCGCGACCGGTATCCTCGCTGGCGCGTGGATGGGCGCGCCGAAGCTACTCCAAGCGACCTCCCGCGAGTACGCACAGCTGGGCGCCAGACGCTCGATCGCCGCGCTGGTTCCCGGCTTCATCATCGCACAGCTGGCAATCGCGCTGGGCATTCCAATCTCGTTCAACAACATCATCATCTCCGGCGTCATCGGCGGCGGGCTCGCCGGCGGCTCCGCAGGCGTCTCCCGCCGGAAGATCGGCGTGACCCTCGCCTTTTGGCTCATCACGCTCGTCGCCTCGATCGCTATCGGGTTCGGCCTCTACCGCGCCTTCGCCGCGGTGCTCGGTGGCTGACGAGCGGTCAGCGGACGACGGTGACGGTCACGGGCGCCTCGGCGACGACGCTCGTCGCCACGGTGCCGAGCAGCCGGCGAGCGAGCTCACCCCGCTCGCCGCCGTGGCCACCCATCACGACGTGGTCGACGTCGTGGGTGTCGACGTATTCGAGGATGGTCTCGGCCGGGTCGCCCGTCTCCACCGCCGTCTCGACCCGGCGGTCGGCCGCAGTTGCCC
>Ga0207771_100222_pt1 | contig 39022 bp, 30 predicted proteins | sample A23M2SouthBayCA_2_FD_187731 | JGI IMG/M metagenome (GOLD analysis project Ga0207771, IMG submission 187731) | Aerobic enrichment media microbial communities from Eden Landing Ponds, California, USA - A23 M2 (2) (SPAdes) | ecosystem: Environmental > Aquatic > Marine > Unclassified | place... | reverse complement strand
CATGGGTGAAAAAGGCCGGACGCAGCGGTCGCTACGCTCCCTCGCGTCCGGTGAAACGCCTCGTTTCACTCGGCGTACGCTAGGCAAACCAAATGATAAACGCACAGTCCGAACTGAACACACTCCGGATGGTCCTCTCGAAAGTCACTGGTTTCGGCGACCGGTTCCGCCCGGTCCGATAGTCGGTGTTCAGACGTCCGCTTCGGTGTAGGTTGCGGTGACGACCGCCAGCGACCCGCTGACCGCGACGGACGCGTCGCCGGCTTGCGGTGCGATCTGTGACTGGATCGTGTCGGCGCTGTCGACCTCACCGGCGCTCGCGTACCGGATGGCCATCTCCGCGGTAGCGGATTCCTGGTTCTGGCCGTAGGTCAGCCCCGAGGCCAGTCCGCGTACCGTCCCGCCGAGGTCGAAGTCCCGCATCTCGAAGAAACTGCTACTCCCGCCGCCCGTCGACGGCGTCGGGGTCGGGGTCGGGGTCGGCGTCGGGGTGCCCTGGTTCAGCCCGCCGTCGGCCGAGAACGTGAGGCCCATGACAGGTCCGGTCGGTAGCGCGGTCACGAGGTCCTCGTAGGCGGGGTGCTCGCTCCCGTAGGCGGTGGCGTTGCCGAGGCCCGCGTCGATCGTGCTCTCGACGACCGCCCGCGGGTCGGAGACCTGCTCGTCGGCCGAGGCGTGGACCAGCGCCTCTCCCGAGAGCCCGAGGACGGTCCGGCTCTCGCCCGACCCGATCCCGTACACGGTGAACCCCTCGTAGCTCCCCGCTTCGGTGGCCCGCGACTCGCCGACCGCGCTCGTGAGGGTCTCGGTGTCGAACGACCCCTCGAAGACCAGCCCGTTCCCGGCCGAGTGGATCCGTTCGGTGCCGCCGTCCTCGGCGGCGACCTGTCCCAGGCCGAACTGGCTCAGAGCGAACCCCGAGAACAGCGCCGTCAGGAGGAACCCCGTCGGATAGCCGAGTATCGGATCGACCGGTGCCTGCGTCCCCTGTGGCGTGGGCGTCGGCGTCGCCGTCTGGGAACTGGTCTGGCCCGTGCCCGCCTGTACCGAGAACGCCCCGACTTCGCCGCTGGCGTAGGTCTCCGTACTCGCCCAGTCGTCGTAGGGTGCCCGGGTTCCGCCGGCGATGGTCTGCGATGCCGCCGTGGGCGTCGGGGTCGACGTTGCCGCCCCGTTCGTGTCGCCGTCGCCACTCCCGTCACCGCTTCCACCGTCGCTGCTTCCATCGCTTTCGCCGTCACCGCTCCCGTCGCCACCGTCGCTGCCGCCAGTAGCAGTGCCACCACCGCCGAAACTGGTACACCCTGCGAGGCCGGCACTGGTCACCGCGGTCGCCGCACAGACTCGTTCGATGAACTTGCGTCGGTCCATTTCGACCCAGTGTTGTGGATCTCGGGTGGTGAAACCCCGCGCTAGGTGACTAGACGGCGGCACCGGTCGACAGCGATGGCGACGGCTGGGGTCGTCGTGGGGCGGTCGTGGGGCGGTCGCGGGTCGTCGTGGGGCGGTCGCGAGTCGTCGTGGGGCGGTCGTGGGGCGGTCACTCCTGGGTCGCCCGGCGGATCTCGGTGACGTCGGCGTCGGTCTCGAACGTCGTCCCGCCGTAGTGGGTGCGCGAGGCCACGAACCCTGCATCGCGGAGCGCGTCGAGAAAGTCGTCCATCGCCGTCGCACCGACGCCCCAGCGCTTGCACAGGCGGTGCTGGTCGTAGTGGGTCGGCTCGTCGAGTTCCGCCGCGAGCGTCTCACACAGGTCCCGGGCCTCCTCGGCAGTCCCCATGTCTTCGGACACCCGCTCGCCGACCGTCCGCGCGAAGTCGGGGTCGCAGGTCTGGCCCAGCCAGATGGGACCCGCGGTCTGGATGCCCTCGCCACAGTGTGGACAGGAATCGAGCGGGTCGGCGATCAGGCCGGGTGTCGCCTCCCGAAAGAGGCAGTGCTCACAGTGGTCGACGTAGCCTAACTGGGCGATCCGGTCGTCGGCGGCCTGTGCGCCCGAATCGAGCGCGAGGTAGGTGCGGGCGTAGTGGGCCGTCGCGTGGCTGAACACGGGCGTCGCCGCCAGGTCGTAGCGCCCCGCAGTACGGATCAGCGCCGAGAGCAGGACGCGCATCCCCATCTCGGCGTGGTACTCGGTGTTGCGCGGGACCGTCCAGTACTGGCGGACGCCGCTCTCGAAGTGGGCGCCACACAGCGGCGCGGTGTCGGTCGCCGTGACACAGAGCAGTCGGCGGGCCCCGCCCATTGCGGCGTCGGCGAAGGGCATCGGCGTCCCGAACGGGTCCAGGTCGACGACGTCGAAGCGCTCCTCGTGCATGAGTGCGTTGGCGTTCCGACGGACTGTCTCGCCTGACAGGTCGTTGCGCGCCAGGTTCTCCCGGCAGAGCGCGACGGCGTCGTCGTCGATGTCGGCACAGGTCACGTTCCAGCCGTCGGCCGCGGCGCGCACGCCCCTGATCCCCGAGGCAGCAGTCGCGTCGAGATAGGTCGGGCCGTCGCCGCCGCTGACCCAGTCGGGAGTGCTATCGTTCTCGGCTCCGTCGTCGCCGGGGAGTTCGCCGTCGCGGGCCGCCCGCAAGACCGCCACGGTCAGGTCGCGGTTGAGTTCCTGGACCGGGTTGAAGAAGACGTCCTCGCCGACGCCCGCCTCTGCCTGCTCGGGTACCTCGACCGTAACCGCGCCCTCCGTGACCTCCATACCTTCGCTGGTAGGGCGAACGCGTTAAGAGATGTGTTCTGGGGTCAGTGACCCACGACTGAAGCGTGGGCTTCCTCCTTGCATCTCTGTGAAAACGACGCTCGGAGAGGTCGGGTCGGGACCCACTACGGTCGGTAAGACCATGCCGTACAGTGGAAGTGAACACGATGACGCGCGCTGTATTCCCTGCTCGCGCCTTCGGCGCTCGCCGGGGAAGGGGGCTTAGCGCCCTGCACCACACAAGCTCAAAGTCCTCGTCCGTGCTACGGCGTCTCGAGGACGGCCTTGTACAGCTCCCGGATCGTGTAGTAATCGGCGACGTCCTCGGAGACGCTCTGGTAGTACTCGTCTTCCTCGCGTCTGACCGCCTCACTTACGTCGAAGTCGTGGTCCTCGTAGAACTCGCTCGTGGCGCCCATGCTGCGCATGATGAGATAGAAGTTGCGCGGACGGAAGACGAGCAGGTCCTCGACGTCGCTCTCGTTGCGCGTCGCGTCGACGCTCGTGTCGAAACCGGCGGTGTCGAAGCGCTCTTCGAGGTGCTCGACGCGGTCGCTGACGTCGATGCTGGTCACGTCCTCCCAGAAGGCCGTCTCGCCCGACCCGTACCGGTAGTGGACGGCGATGAAGTCGTAGATCGAGTTCCACTCCCGGCGCACCCACTTGTTGTAGTCCGCTCTGACGGTGTCGTCGGCGACCCGCCCGCGCCCGGAGAGGAGATTCGAGAGGGTCATCGCCGCCTGGAGGTTGGCCGTCAACCCCGTCGACTGCAACGGCTCGACGAACCCGACGGCGTTGCCGATGGTCACCAGGTTCTCCTGCCAGGGGTGCTCGTAGTAGCCCGACGTAAACTCGTACTTGGCGACGTCCTCGGGGTCGACGTCCCCGTCAACTTCGTCGACGAACTCGGCCAGTGCCGTCTCGTCGTCGACGTAGTCGGAGGCGAAGACGTACCCCCGGTCGCGGTTGTCGTAGGTGTCGATCTGCCAGAACCAGCCGTGGTCGCCCGTCTCGACGACCGTCGCGGGGACGATATCCTCCAGCGTGTGGTCGACGCGGACGTTGTAGGCGGTATCGAGAGGCAGGTCGAAGTCGACGAACTCGTCGTCGAGCTGGCCCTTGAGCGCGCGGGTAAAGCCCGAGGCGTCGACGTACAGGTCGGATTCGTAGGACTGACTCTTCGAGCGGACGCGCTCGATGCGACCCTCGTCGGTGTCGACGGCAGTGATCTCGTCGTTGACGAGCGAGACGTCCCGCTCGCGACAGAGATCGCGCAGGAAGGTGTTGAACCGGTCGGTGTTGAGGTGGTAAGCGACGTTGTTGTACTTGAACGTGCCACCGTTCTGGACCGAGTAGAACCACGGCGACTTGCTCTGTTCGACGATCGCCTCGCATTTGGTCCGGTGGTCGGGGCTGTCGTAGAGGTTCTCGTAGAAGTGATAGGAGGTCTCGACGGCGTCTGGCGTGTCGTTGTCCGGGAACTTGTCGGCCACGTCGAAAGGGTAGTGAAACGGCTCGTAGCCACACCAGTCCTTGAAGTAGACCGTGGCCTTCCAGACGGGTTTGACCTCGGAGACGAATCGCTGTTCGTCGATGTCGAGACTGTCGTGGAGGAGCCCGAAGACCGCCACGTACGTACTCTTGCCCACCTTGGGGATCTCCCGACCGAAGTCGTCCACCACCGAGACGTCGAGTCCGGGATTCAACTGCCTGAGCGCGAGCCCCGTCAGCAACCCCGCGTCGCCCCCACCGACGATGGTCACGTCGTCGATAACGTCACTCATGCCTTGCTCACCGTGAGTCCCTCTCACAAGTATACCTTTCGAGAGAACTACCTCGCCCGTCGGTCACCGGGGTCGTGTGCCGGCCACTGCGATCACCCGCGTATCGTCAGGATCGTGGACCGGTCACCAGACCCGGCCAAACTGGTTAGGCGAGACTGGTTTACTGGTGACGAACGTACGTGGGGTATGGATTCAGCCGACCATCCCCGGTCGTCGGTCGAGGCGCGCGTCGACGGGGGGTCGGTCGAGCGGTTTCTCGAGGGTGTCGAACGTGCGTCGGCACCCAACCGGGAGACTGCCGAGACGGCACTGGCCGACTGTGGTGTCGCGTCGGTCCAGTCCGAAGAGTGGTACCCGCTGTCGGCCGTACTCGATGCGACCGCAGTAGTCGCCGAAGCCGTCGGGACCGACGCGCTCGTCGCGGGCGGACGGCGGTGTGGCGAGATGGTCGCCTCGGACGCGACCGGCGTTCCCGAAGCGCTCGCCGCACTCGACGGGGCCTACCGTCGCCACCACCGCGGCGACGCCGGTGGATACGGGTTCCGCCAGATCGGCCCGACCGACGGTCGCGTCGAGTGTTCGACCCCCTATCCCTGCGTCCTCGACCGAGCGCTCGTCGAGGGCGTGGCGAGGACGGCCGCCGACGGCTACGTCGGCCTCGCGGAGGTCAGCACCTGTCGCGACGACGGGGCCGACCGCTGTACCTACGAACTGTCGTGGTAGCGCCGAGCGACTGGTCCGGCCCCGTTCTGCCACTCCACGCACCGCTCACCTGACCGCCCGCCACGCCCACCGATCGACTGACTGCCCCCACCCCTCTGTTTCGCGATAACGTCGCCGTGCAGTCTCTCGGTCGGAGTCGACGCACGTTCACTTCCGCCCCGGTTTGCGAACCTTCTTGTCCGAGGCCGACTAACTCCGGCCCCAGTCAATGGCACGAGCGGAGAACACCGAACTGATAGACGCCTTCGAGGAGTTCTACCGCAACTACTACCGCAACGAGATCGGTGAACTCGCCCAGCAGTACCCTACCGAACGCAAGTCCCTGCACGTCGACTGGGACGACCTCTGGAGTTTCGACTCGGATCTCGCCGACGACTACAAGGCCCACCCCGAGGAGTTCCAGGACTACGCCGAGGAAGCGCTCCGACTCTACGACCTCCCCGTCGACGTGAAACTCGGACAGGCCCACGTCCGCGTCCGGAACCTCCCCGAGCACACCGACATCCGCGACATTCGCGCCGACCACCGCGGCGAACTCATCTCCGTCCAGGGTATCGTCCGCAAAGCGACGGACGTCCGCCCCAAGATCACCCAGGCCGCCTTCGAGTGCCAGCGCTGTGGGACGCTCACGCGCATCCCGCAGGAGAGCGGCGATTTTCAGGAACCACACGAGTGCCAGGGCTGTGAACGCCAGGGCCCCTTCCGCATCAACTTCGACCAGTCCGAGTTCGTCGACGCCCAGAAGATCCGGGTCCAGGAATCCCCCGAGGGACTCCGCGGCGGCGAGACCCCCCAGGCCATCGACGTCAACATCGAAGACGACATCACGGGCAACGTCACGGCGGGTGACCACGTCACCGTCGCGGGCGTGCTGAAACTCGACCAGCAGGGCAACGACCGCGAGAAATCCGCCATGTTCGACGTCTACATGGACGGCGTCGACGTCACCATCGAGGACGAGCAGTTCGAGGAGATGGACATCAGCGAACAGGACAAACGGAAGATCATCTCCCTGTCGGACGAAGACGACCTCTACGACAAGATGGTCGGCGCCATCGCCCCCTCTATCTACGGCTACCCCCAGGAGAAACTCGCTATCATCCTCCAGCTCTTTTCCGGAGTGACCAAACATCTCCCCGACGAGTCCCGCATCCGCGGGGATCTGCACATGCTCCTGATCGGGGACCCTGGTACCGGGAAATGCGTCGAAGGGGATACGCTGGTGACGCTGGCCGACGGATCTCGAAAGCCGATTCGGGACCTCGTCGAAGAGAACCTCGACGACCCGAAACCAGTCGACGACGGGGTGTGGGACTCGGTCGATTTCGAGGTGCCGTCACTGCAGGAGGACGGGACGATCGCTTCCCAGCAGGCGACGAAAGTCTGGAAACGCGAAGCGCCCGAGGAGTTGTATCGGATCCGGACCGAAGCGGGTCGCGAGGTCGAAGTAACGCCGTCCCACCCGCTGTTCGTTCAGTCGAAGGGTGGCGATGGCTTCGAGGCAGTTCGTGCGGAACGACTCCGAGTCGGGCAACGGATCGCCGCACACAACCTCGTCTCGTCTGCCGACGCTGAAGCACTCGCGTTTGCAGACGGTGGCCGAACAGCCGCGTCGACCGATCGTATCGAGCGTATCGACCCCGTCGAACCCGACGACGACTGGGTGTACGACCTGGAAGTCGCTGACACGCACAACTACGTTTCGAACGGAATCGTGTCTCACAACTCGCAGATGCTATCGTACATCCGGAACATCGCACCGCGCTCCGTTTATACGTCGGGGAAAGGTAGCAGTTCGGCCGGTTTGACGGCAGCTGCTGTGAGGGACGACTTCGGCGAAGGTCAGCAGTGGACGCTAGAGGCTGGTGCGCTCGTTCTGGCCGACCAGGGTATCGCAGCGGTCGACGAACTGGACAAGATGCGCTGCGTGACGGGAGACACGCTCGTCCACTTCGACGACCGTGTCACACGAATCGGTCAGTTTGCTCACAGAGCAGCGGACGACGGAGAAATCGAGGAACTACCGAACGGTCGTACAATCCGGGGGATAGACGCGACGGTCTGGACGATGGACGACGACGGATCGCTCGTCCAGCGACCCGTTACGGCCGTTCACGAGTACGAAGCGCCGAAAGAACTGCATCAGGTGACGCTACAGACGGGTGAGCGGGTAACCGGGACAGCAGATCATCCGTTCTTCGTCTTCGAGAACGGCAACCGGATCGAGAAACCGGCCAGCGAACTCGACGCTGGAGACTGGGTGTACGTCCCGAAGGCGTTGCGAGACCCAGCAACCGACGGGGGCACTGCCTCGCTTGAGGGACAACAGCCACTGGAGGGTACCGAGGACGGGATCGTGCCGTCTCTCGGTGCCGTCCTCGGGTATCTGGCTGGTGATGGAAATCTCTACTACGACCAGTCCGAGGGTGTGTACGGGATCCGGTTCATCAACAAGGAAGAAGAGTTGCTCGCAGACTTCGAACGCGCATGTCGCGAAGCGTTCGACGCGGAACCGGTTCGTCCACCGAGCGAACAGCGTGCCGATGGCGTCGAGACTGTTCGTCTATCCGGACGCGAGTACGCTGACGCCGTCCTCGACGCCGGGATGAACCTCGAAACGTACGAGGGCAAACGCCTCCCGGAAGGCGTCAGTCAGTCATCGAGAGCGACGAAAGCGGCGTTCCTCCGAGCGCTCGCCGACAGTGAGGGGAGTGTCGACGAGCGAAACGTGAAGATATTCTCGTCGAGTTACGACCTGCTTCTCGGCGCGAAACATCTCCTACTCGAATTCGGGATATCGAGTCAGATTCAGACGCGCGAACGTGACGAGAAACGGGACGTCTACATCCTCGCGATCACAGACGCGGAGTCGCTCGCGGCATTCGATCGCTGTGTCGGATTCACGCTCGACCGGAAACAGCAGGCGTTGACTGAGGCAGTAGACCGTGTCTCCGGTGACCGGACCATCCTCGACGTGGTCCCCGACTGTGGTGACTTGCTCGCCGAAGCGCGCGACTCGCTCAGACTCTATCAGTCTGAATGTGGGATCGGCGATGCGACGTACTGTAACTTCGAAACCGGTGAGGCAAACCTCTCTTTCCACAGAGGGAAAGCGATTGTCGAGGCTTTCGAAGAACGGAAACGACTCGCAGAGACGCACAGAGAAGATCTTTCTACCTCCATCTCCTGGGAGCGTCTCGAACAGATCCGGACTACGTACCACGTCTCACAAGGTGACCTCGCATCGAGAACCGACTACAGCCAGCAACAGATCTCCTACTGGTGGGGGGACGACGACGATCTGAAAGAGGTCGTCAGAGACGAACTCCACGCGATCGTCGTTTCGGTTGCCGAGACTGATCTCACACCGCTCCGCGAACTCGTCTACGGCGACGTGAAGTGGCGCAAAGTCGAGACTGTGGACACCGTCTCGCCCGGATGTCAGACTGATCTCGGTCGTGTTCGGAAGGAGGAACTCGCGACTGTCCTCGACTGTCCGGTCGACGATGCTGTGTCGGAGGCAAAAGCCCTTCTCGCGTCAGAACCGGACTTCGAAGGATGGCAGCCACTCCGCTCTACGCTCGCCGACCACGGTGTCTCGCTCACGACCGTGGCGAACGAAGTGGGCGTCGACCAGTTGACCCTCTCCCGATGGTCACGCGGAGTCGTTCCCACCGACCGATTTTCCGAAATTCGCGCGATAGCCAGTGATCGGGTCGACGAGGTACGGACGACCGTTCGGTCTCTACTTCAGGATATCGAAGCGACGTCTCAGCCGAAGGTCTACGACCTGACCGTCGAGGGAACGCACAATTTCGTCGCGAACGGAATGGTCGTTCACAACTCTGAGGACCGGAGCGCGATGCACCAGGCCCTCGAACAGCAATCCTACCACCCGGACTCCGAGATACTGCTCGCGGACGGTCGGCGCGTCGAAATCGGCGAGTTCGTCGACGAGCGGATGGCCGCCAACCCCGACGAGGTCACGGACGGCGTCGACTGCGAGATACTGCCGGTCGACGACGTGGGTGTTCATTCAGTCGACCTGGAGACGAACGAGACGACCAAAACCGGTGTCGACAGGGTCAGCCGCCACGAGGCGCCCGACGAGTTCGTCCGCGTCACCTTCTCGAACGGTCGGGACGTCCTCGTTACGCCCGAACACCCGATGTTCGTCGAAGACGACGGCGAAGTGGGGACCGTCGACGCACGGGAGATCGAGGAAGGCGCGTTCGTCCCCGCCCCACGGAAACTCCCCAACTCCGCCCAACCGGTCACACTCGACGAGGAAGCCCACGTCGGCAAAGAGAAGGACGTCGACCTGCCCGAGGAGTTGTCGCCCGAACTCGGGGAGATACTGGGCTTTCTGACCGCCGAGGGCCACTCCTACGTCGGGTCGACACACCACATCGGCTTCTCGAACCAGGACGAGCGCCTGTTAGAGCGGATGGGCGCGCTGATGACCGACGTGTTCGGGCTGTCGAGCAGCGACCACACCAACGACGCGGGAACGGTGACGAAGTGCTGGGTCTCGACCAAACTCTACCGCTGGTTCGAGTCGAACTTCCCGGGAGTGATGCACACGGCGCGGGACAAACGGATGCCGTCGGCGGTGCTTGGGGCGTCCGAAGAGGTGATCCGCCGGTTCCTCGTCGGCGCGTTCGCCGGTGATGGTGGGGTCGAGAGCGAGGCGATGTGCATCTCGACGGCGTCGCCGGGACTCGCCGAGGACTACGCCGACGCGATGGCGAAGATCGGCGTCGCGTCGCGGATCCACTACAACTCGACCGAGGACTCCTGGAAGACGTACGTGATGGGCGACTCGACCGAGCGGTTCGTCGAAGAGGTGGTCGAACCAGCCGACGACCGCCACCAGAAGGCACAGGCGTTCGCCGAGCGAAGCGCCGAGACGCCGCGACACCACGACGTCCTCCCGCCGAGCGCGGCGCGGGAACTCCGCGAGCTTCGACGCCTGCTGGGCCTGCGGCTGACCGGGCAGTTCCGGCCGAACCTCGACGAGGACTACGGCGTGCAGGTCGAAACTGTCGAGGCGGAAATCGACGAGTTGCGCGAACGCACAGCGGAGATCCGGAGGGATCTCGACGCCGCAGAGAGTCTCCACGAGGTCCGCACAGCAGCGGGCTGGTCGGGTCGACAACTCGCCGACCGACTCACCGACGAGACGACCAGTGCGGTCCACTACGCCGAGAGTGGGGGCTACGACGAGACGCGGCGGGCCGACATCGCCGACCGGGCGCGAGACGCTATCCGGGACACTCTGGCAGCGGTCGAACGCCGGGCGAGCACCCTCGAAGACCGCTGTGACCTGCGGTACTACCGCGTGACGGACGTCGAGACGGTCCCCAACGAGGGCGAGTACGCCTGTGACTGGGTGTACGACGTGACGGTCGAACCGACGAACACGTTCGTGAGCCAGGGCGTCGTCCTCCACAACTCGATCAGCATCAACAAAGCCGGAATCAACGCCACGCTCAAATCCCGCTGTTCGCTCCTGGGCGCGGCAAACCCCAAGTACGGCCGCTTCGACCAGTACGAGCCGATCAGCGAGCAGATCGACCTGGAACCGGCGCTCATCTCGCGGTTCGACCTGATCTTCACGGTCACGGACCAGCCCGACGAGGACGAGGACCGGAACCTGGCCGAGCACATCCTGAACACCAACTACGCGGGCGAGTTGCACACCCACAGGACGGAGGTCAACACGTCGAACTACAGCCCCGAGGAAGTCGAGAACGTCACCGAGGACGTGGCGCCGACCATCGAGGCCGACCTTCTGCGCAAGTACATCGCCTACGCCAAGCGCAACTGTTTCCCGACGATGACCGAGGAGGCTCGCGACGCGATCGAGGACTTCTACGTCGACCTGCGCATGGAGGGCGCAGACGAGGACGCGCCGGTCCCGGTGACCGCGCGAAAACTCGAAGCGCTCGTGCGACTGGCCGAAGCCAGCGCGAGAGTGCGACTGTCAGATTCCGTCACCGAAGAAGACGCAGAGCGGGTCATCAAGATCGTTCGCGACCAGATGGAAGACATCGGCGTCGACCCCGAGACCGGAGAGTTCGACGCGGACGTCGTCGAGGCGGGCACCTCGAAGAGCCAGCGCGACCGGATCAAGAACCTGAAACACCTGATCGAAGAACTGGAAAGCGAGTACGACGAGGGCGCGCCGGTCGAGGTGGTCGTCGAGCGCGCCGAGGAGATCGGCATGGAGACAGGCAAAGCCGAACACGAGATCGAGAAACTCAAACAGAAGGGGGAAGTCTACGAACCCAGCACCGACCACCTCCGGACCACCTGAGCGGCGACGGTCGGGGACAGGACTGACGGCCGCGAACGACGAACGACAGCCATACGGGACGACAACCATACGGGACGACAACCATACGGGACGACAACCATACGGGACGACAGCATGGACCGCATCTCGGCACTCAGGAACATCGAGGACGCCCTCGGGGAGTTCGAGGACGGTGAGACGGATCTGGCGACGCTGGAACGGGAGGTACAGGGAATCTTACGGACCTACGCCACGGAGTTCGAGGGTGAACTATCGGCCTACCGGGCCGTGGGGAGCGACGGCGCGGACGCTGGAGCCGACGGACTCGTCGTGCTCGCATCCTCGCCGCGAGGGGCCCGCGAGCGGGTGCGTGACCTGGTCGCCGACCCGGGCCGGTTCGAGGTCGAGCCTGTCGAGTGAACAGTCGGACCCGAGTACGACGAGTCGGCCAGTAGCCGGACGTTCGGTCGATCACCGGCGCGAGAAGCGAAGTATTTTACTTCGGCGGTTACACGTTCGTGGTATAGCACGGGGAGACGATGGACGTACACACGGAACTCGGCGACGCGCGGAACGTGCTCCTGTCGGCACCCTCGCTGACGGGTGGTGAGCGGGAGGTCTGTACCGACCTGCTGCTGGGGGCCGACCCCGCCGAGACGAGCGTCCTCTGGGTGACGTTCCGGCGTGACCCCGGAGCCTGTATCGAACAGTGGACGGGGGCGACCGGCGACGAACCGCTGAACGCCGCGGTCGTGGCCGTCGGCGACGCCGCCACGTCGGTCGACGTCGAGTGGGCCGACGTCGAGTCCGTCTCGTCGGCCAGCGACCTGACGGGGCTGGGCATCGAGATCGGCGAGTTCCTCTCGGAGTGGGAGGGGAACGTCGTCGTCTGTTTCGACTCGCTGACGACGATGCTCCAGTACGTCGAGGTCGAGACTGCCTACGAATTCCTCCACGCCATCACCGGCCAGCTCTACGCCGCCGACGCCCGCGCCCACTTCCACGTCGACCCGAACGCCCACGACGCCCAGACCGTCGACGCCATCACCTCCCTGTTCGACGCCGTCGTCGAACTCGGTGGCGACGAACCCACGGTTCGACGGCGGGCGCTCATCGGATAGCCGGTTCGACGGCCAGGGCGACTTCGGAACGAGCAATGCTGCCGCTCCGATACCCCTGCCGTCCCGCTCACTCTTGGGGGCGAGCGAGAAACCGGACCTGAGAGCCGTCGCGCCCGACGTAGGGAAGGGGCGTACAGACGACGTCCACTCGGCCGGGCGAGACACGACCCACGCCGGTGAGTCCTTCGACGATGAGTACGTCCGCCGAGAGGAGTGTATGATGGACGACGTGCTCGGCGATGGAGCGGCCGGACTGGTCGACGTTGAGCGCGTCGGTGGCGAGACACGCGATCTCGACGTCCCGGAGGTATTCGGCGGCGCTCGCGTCGAGCGAGACGTACTCCAACAGATACTCGTCCGTGTCGGCGACCTCGGCCCCACAGTCGAGCACGACGTACTCGCCCGCACCGAGGTCGTGTCGCTGTGTGCGTTCGCGCAGTTCCTCGCCCGAGATAGTCGAGTTCGGTTCCTTGTCGGTGAAGTCACAGACGACGCCCTCGGCGACCATCTCCGCGGGCGTCACCTGGTCGATCGTCCGATGGTCCTCGCCGGCGTAGAAGTGAGCCGGGGCGTCCATGTGCGTGCCGACGTGGGTCTCGATCGAGACCACCGTCGACCACGTATCGTCCGCCTCGTGTGTCAGGTGGTCCTCGAAGGTCGGTCCGACGTGGAGCGGTCTGACTGGCGTGTCCTCCGTGATCGGTTGTGTCAGGTCGACCCACTCGGTCATCGGTCGAACGTCGCGTGCCCGGACAATAGCTGCACTGGTGTTAGCATTCGTTCTGGTGACAGATTATGATTCTGGCAACAGTCCAATACGTTTATGTCAATCGGGCATGAAACGCTCCGTCGTGTTGCTGGTGGTGGCGTATTCGCGGGCGGCACGGGGGAGTCTCCGGAACGTCTGCCGGACCCACGAGGAGAGCGTCGTCCGGCGGTTCGGGCGGGTCGCGTTACTGAGCGAGACGGCCTTCGCCGCCTTCCAGGCGCTGCGGCTGCGGGCGAAACACGGCAGCGATATCCAGATCGAGCGGACCGAACCGTTCAACGAATTCGAGGTCCTCGACGAGGAGGTCCGGGTCGCCGCCGAGGCCTACGAGAACCGCGAGACGCCCTCGCTGCCGTACGCGACCTTCGCCGCCCGGAACGACCACCCCGACCCGGACGAGCTCAGAGAAAGGGAACTATGAGCGGCCAGCAGAGTTCAGCGACCGACGACGAGAGGGACGGTTCGACCGGTCACCCGCAGACGGAATCGTCCCGGGGACCGGTCGTCGTCCGGACTCCCGATGGAGCGCTGTCGGGGCGGGCGCTCGACGTTCGCGGGCGGACCGGGGCCGACATCGACGCCGAGAGACTCGTCGCGGCCGTCCGGTGCGGTCGGGACGACAGCGAGGACGACACCGAACGGGCGGGCGCGGTCGACCGCTCCGTTGGGGTAGCCTGTCCCGACCCGGGACCGGCCCACGAACACGTCGGACTGGTCGAGTCGGGGATGGCGCTGCGTGTCCGGACGGCGCTGGCCGCCGGCGCCCGGTCGCGCGGACTGTCGGCGCCCCAGGACGAGGCCCTGGCGAGCGTTCGCGCGGAACTCGCAGACCTGACAGTGCCGGAGGTCGACGCGGCGGCGGCACGCGAGCGACTCGCGGGCACCGAATCGGCCGTCGCGGCCGGACGGGAGCGCGTCGCGACGATCCGGGGTCGCATCCAGGCCGCCCGCGACGCGGGCCGGGAGACCGAAGACCTGCGCGAGGAGTTGCGGGCGGCGGCGCGGGAACTCTCGGAGATCGAAACCGAGCGCGCGGCGGCCCGCGAGGCGCTCGAACGGGCCGAACGACGCGCCCGGGAGGCCCGGGACGCCCGGGAACGACGCCGTCGCCTCGAAGACCGGGCTGCCAATCTGGCGCGGGCGGCACGCTCGCACCTCGTCGACGCAGTGCGCGAGGAGTACGCGACTGCGGTCGCCGCGGTTCCGGGACCCGACCGGGGCAGCGACCCCCACACGATCGAGAGTCCCTTCGACGCCGACCCCGTCTCGGCGGCCCTGGCGGTCGGACGAGTCGCACAACTCCGCGCGCCGGTCGTCCTCGCCGTCGACCGCTTCGCGAGCGCGGACGCGGCCGCCGACTGGCTCGACGCGCCCGTCGTCCGAGTGTGACCGACGACCGGATCCGTCCCGGAGACCGGGACCGCCGTCCGGAGATTTATATTCGGGAACGGGACCAGGCCCGCCATGGTCACGCTCGACTGGGAGACCGACCGGACCGAGGGTGTGACGCTCGTCCGGCTGTACGTCACGGCCGAGAACCGGCGACAGGTGCGAATCGAGAACCGCCTCGACGGGCCGGTCTGGCCACCGCGCGAGGAGGGGCAACCCGCCGCCGGCTGGGACGGCGACACGTTCGAAGGGGTCGTCGCACCCGACCATCGACTGGTCGCGGGGTATGCGACGCCCGCACCGCCGGCGGACCCGCCTGCCGAGATCGTCGCCGACGACCCGGCCGACACCGGGACATCGCCCGGACCGCTCGGTTCCGAGGCAGTCGAGGCGTGCCCGACAGATGACCACCCCACCGCGACAGACGGCGGGGGCAGTGGGACGGAAGCGAGGGCAGGCACTGGCACGTTCGGACGACGCGACAACGGCGACACGCCCGCCGACGGGCCAACAGGCGGATCCGACGAGGAGGAACCGACTCCCGAAGGAGTCGTGCGCTCGCTGGGCGACCCGGTCGTCCCGCGCGAGGCAGTGCCGGTTCCCGACGCGCCGGAAGACGAGGCCAGCGTCGGTCGAGAAGGCGAACCGTCCGGTCGCTCCGAAGACGGGTCGGCGACGCCGTCTCCCGACGGACCAGAACCGGAGCGCAGCGAGGCCGCCGTCGGTCGTGGGGAGGACGCGGTCGGTACAGGGGGCGAGGACGAAGATCGGGACCCGGTCGGTGCCGGGAACTCAGTCAGTACCGCGGACGAGGACGGGGATAGGGACGGAGACGGGATTCCCGCCGAGGAGTCGGCGGCCGACGAGAACGGGGCGACGCCGGAGCGCGCAGAGTTCCCGCTCGAAGGGGCGACACAGCCACAGACAGACGCGGAACTGGTCGTGCCCGGTGCCGTTCGTGCGTGGTTGCGCGACGTCGACCGTCGACTGGCTGCGGTCGAACGCCGCCAGGCAGCCGAGGCGACCGACCCCGATCCCACGGTTCAGATCGCCGTCGCCGGGGACCGGCGGGCGCTCGCCAGGGTCGCCGACCGCGTCGAGACGCTCGTCGGCCGGGCCAGGGCGGTCGAACGCGGGGCGAGCAGCCCGGGCGACGGGGGGCGATGATACTCGCGGTCGTCGGCGGCAAGGGCGGCGTCGGGAAGTCGACTGTCGCGTACAACCTCGGGGCTCACCTCGACGCCGTCGTCGTCGACGCGGACCTGGCGATGGCGGACCTCCCGGGGGCGCGCGGTCCCGACCTGCACGACGTTCTCGCGGGACGCGCAGCGCCCGTCGAGGCCGTCCGCGAGGGAGGGCCGGTCGCGATGCTCCCCTGCGGGCGGTCACTGGTCGGCGCGCGTGCCTGTGAGCCGACGACGCTCGTCGACGCCGTCGAGACGGTCAGAGACGCCTACGGTCGTGTCGTCGTCGACTGTCCCGCTGGCATGAGCGGTGACGTGGGCCTCGGACTGCTCGTCGCCGACGCCTGCGTGCTCGTGACCGCACCGACACCGGCGGCGCTGGGCGACGCCGTCCGGGCGCGAGCGCTCGCGCGAGAACTCGACACGGGACTCGTCGCGGTCGCACTGAACCGGGGCACGGAGGCAGCGCCGACCGAGACGATCGCGAACAGACTCGGCGCGCCGGTCACGGTCGTGCCCGAGGACCCCGCGGTCGCGAACGCACAGGCCGCGGGCGTTCCCGTCGCGACGACGGCCCCGGAGTCGCCCGCTGTCGGGGCCTTCGACGACCTCGCCGACGCCGTCGAGCGGGCGGCGCCATCCGTTCGTCGGTAACGCTCGTTTTCCGGGTCAGTCCCGTGTCACCGCACAGTGGCGGCTGATAGTGCTTATTGTAGATTATTTCCGGATCGCGCCGGCGATCTCCTCGACCGCGGCGCTCAGGTTCGATACCTCGTCGGCGACCGACGACATACTCTCGAACTGGTCTGCGGCCTGTTCGCGGATGTCGTCGACCTCGCGTGCGATCTCGACCGACGACTCGTCGAGTTCGGCGATGGACGTCTGGATCTCGCTGGCCGCCGCGGCGTCGTAGCCGGCGTCGCGGTCGACCCCCTCTGCGATGTCGCCCTGAATGTCCTTCTCGATGTCGTCGTCGATACCACCGTCGACGTCCGACCCGACGTCCCTGCCGACACGATCGGTCTCTGCCATCGTACACACAGGTTCGGCACTTCCCATAAAAAAGACAGTACCAAATTATGTGGATTGAAAACCAGGATGGGATGTAGACGGCACAGTAGTACTAGAATAAACCCTCACGAGCCAGATCTATATTCGTCCCGTTTCCAGGCTCAGAACTGATTCCGCAACCCCAGTCTAGAGGTCGTAGAGGTCGCCGAACTTCCCGTGGGCGTAGTCGAGGAAGTAATCGGCGGTGAAGGCCTCACCGGTCGCTTCCCGAACCAGGTCGTCGGTTTCGTAGCGACAGCCGTGGCGGTGAACGTTCTCGGTCAGCCAGTCGTGGAGGTCGTCGAACTCGCCCTCGCGGGTCTGCCCGTCGACGTCGCCGATCTCGTCTTGTGCGCTGGCGTAGAGCTGGGCGGCCAGCACGCTCCCCAGCGAGTAGGTGGGGAAGTAGCCGAAGTTGCCGTGGGTCCAGTGGATATCCTGGAGACAGCCCTCGCCGTGGCCGTCGGGTCGGACGCCCAGATACTCCTCCATCTTCTCGTTCCAGACCGCCGGCACCTCCGCGACGTCCAGGTCCCCGGCGACCAGGTCGCGTTCGATCTCGAACCGGAGGATGATGTGCATGTGGTAGGTGAGTTCGTCGGCCTCGACGCGGATCAGGTTGTCCGGGTAGATCTGGTTGGCGGCCTCGTAGAGTTCGCGCGCCGAGACGTCGACCCCGAGGTGGTCGGCGACCGTGGGCGCGAAGTAGTCGGCGAAGGCCCGCGAGCGGCCGACGTGGTTCTCCCAGAGTCGAGACTGGGACTCGTGGACCGTCAGGTCACGGGCCTGGCCCAGCGGCGTGCCGTAGGCGTCGTCGGGCAGGCCGAGCGTGTAGGTGGCGTGGCCGAACTCGTGAACCGTCGAGCCCAGGGCGTCGAGGGGGTCGGACGGGTCGAACCGCGTCGTCACGCGGGCGTCGAACTGCGTCCCCGTCGAGAACGGGTGGGGTGCGGTGTCGAGACGGCCGCGGTCCCAGTCGTAGCCCAGTTCGTCCAGTGCGGCGCGGACGAGTTCCTCCTGGGTGTCGGTGTCGTACTCGCCGTCGAAGGGGTCGGCGAGTTCGACGTCGCTGGCTTCGATGTCGTCGATCAGCGGAACGAGTTCCTCGCGGAGGCGTTCGAGGACGCGCTCCGCGGCGTCGAGTCCGAGGTAGGGTTCGTACTCCTCGAAGAGCACCTCGTAGGGGTCCCGGTCGGGGTCGATGGCCGCGGCGTACTCGCGGCGCAACTCGACCATCTCTTCGAGCGTGGGCGCGAAGGCGTCGAAGTCGTCTTCGGCCTTGGCCTCCTCCCAGACCGGGAGAGCGTTCGAGGCGGTCTCCGATATTTTCGAGACGAGGTCCTCGGGGACCCGCGCGGCGCGTTCGTGTTCCCGGCGTACCTCACGAACGACCGCTCGCCGGTCGGCCGAGAGGTCGGCGTCGTCGAGGTCCTCGAGCCAGTCGCTCACGCGCTCGTCGGTGAGCAGGTCGTGGGTGACAGAGGAAAGCGCCGCGGTCTGCTTCGAGCGGGCCGGCGTCCCGCCGGCGGGCATCGTCACCTGCTGGTCCCAGCTCAACACGCCGCCCGCGTCGTTCAGGTACGACACGCGACGGACGTGGTCTTCGAACTCGCCGTAGGCGTCGGGCACCTCGTCTGAACTCTCGGTTGCCATCGCCCGCCTCTTGCGGCCGGACCCGTATCAGTCCACTGTCCGCAGGAACGTACCAGCCCGCTCCCCGTCCGCCCGTCCGTCCGGACCGACCCCACGTTCGCCCGGCCCGCCCCACGTCCGGTTTGTCCACCGCGCGAACGCGACGACAACCTGACGACGGCGCATCCGACGCCGACGAAGATCGGACGCCGACCACCATCCGACGCCGACGGGTACTCAGCGGCGGGTGACGTCGTCTCGAACCCGATCCCAAAGATACGGTATCTGTTTATTCGGCCGAATAGCCAGTATATTTTCACGTCTGTTCCGACGTCGTTCGTTCCGTTCCGGGAACCAGCGAACGAAGCCCGTGTGGTGCCCAGTCGTCCGTTCGACAGGAAGGGGAGGTTTCGCGGCGGTCGATTCGACAGCTTCGAGCGCCGAGTGGCAGAATCGACCGAGCGGTCTCCGGAACACCGGATTCGAAACACCACTCGAAGAGTAGCTCGGTTGCGTACGGCAGCCGGCGGTGTGGCCGGTCTCGACGAGCCGTTACGAAACATACCTGTATTCGAGTATATATAGATACCGTACCATTCTGGACGATATGTTTCCGATCGAGGTGGAACCGCTGGGGTCGCCGGTCCGGTAAGACGGGCAATGGCGGCCGCCCGGGCGCAGTAGCCGAGTCCTGCAGACGAACGCGGCCGACCTCGAGTGGACACGGCGAGGGGAGCGAAACGCACGTCGACCCGTATGTCGAGTCGGCGTATCGACGTGCGTAACGGGAGCGTACTGTCGCCTTCGGCCACGGTAAGGTGCTCGTTCCGTCGAAAGCCGTTCGTTCAGTGGGCGCTCGATGGCCGGTTTCGCAGTGGAGAGTTGTGTGTGACTATCCGGGGAAACGCGAGCGTGTGATCGCCCGAAAGGGCAGCCAAATCCGAAGCGGGCAGCTTACTCTCGGGGACGAGGAGTGAACGGTCTCGTGGGGTTAAGAGGGGACCTGACCTTGACCCTGGCGCATGACAGAGGACGCGAGCACGACTGCGTCGGACGACGAGTCGAGAGAGAGCGACGAGCCGAGCGAGTTCGTGCGGTGGCGCGCCGACACGGGGCGAGAACTCGCGAACGCCGACACCGCACGCATCGACGTCTACGTCAGGTCGCTGTTGCCCCCACCCGGCGCCAAAGACGCCCAGACGAGCGTACTCGCGACGCTCCAGCGGACCATCGAGGGGACGCCAGTCGAGGACGTCGCCGTCAACGTCTGGGGCGAGCGCCTCTGTGTCTGTGACACGTGTCTGGGCACCGATGCCGGCCGGGCGATGCTCGACACCGTCAGGAAGTTCGAACGGTGGGGGACGAACTACGACGCCTCCGTGCGGCCGTTCTTCGAACGGACCGACCAGACGTCGTCGGTGACGGGCAGTACCTACGAGGGGATCGTCCCACCGCGAGTCACCGCGGCGCTGTATCTCGACGGCTCGCTGGCGGGGGTCTTCCCCGCACGCTTCGGCGGGACGCCCTACAGCGTCGGCGACCTCGTGGAGGAGCTCCCGCAACTGACCGGCCCGGAGACCGTCGCCGACCCCGTCGAATCCTCCCATTAACCGGAGACGGCGAACCGGTTCTGGTGATGCCGAGCCCACGATACCCTCGGCTATCGGTGTCTGGCGAGTCGGTCGAGAGGCTGGCCGCCGGCGGCTCACAGCAAGTCCACCGACGTGCCGGGCTATGGACAGCTTATTCGCAACCGTAACGCAACAAACAGGGGGATAACAATAGACCGTTCCCGGGAGATAGGGGACATGGCTCGAACCGCGGTCGGCCGAGCACTCGGTCGGGCGGACCACGCCGGAGAGACCGGAACCGAACGCGCCGGACGACACCGGAGACGCCCCGGACTGGGAGACACCGAACGTCCCAGAGCGGGAGGTATCGGACGTATCGGGCACCGACACGTCGAACGTCCCGGGCGAGAGCCCGTCGAGCGCGACGGGAGGCCGGACTGATGTGTGGGATCACTGCCTGCGTCGGCGCCGACGAGACGCTGTCGACGCTGCTCGACGGCCTCCGGAACCTGGAGTATCGGGGGTACGACTCGGCCGGCATCGCCGTCGCCGACGGCACCCGCATCGACGTCTGCAAGTGCGAGGGCCGCGTCGAGGACCTGGCGACCGCACTCGACGGGGACGACCTCTCGGGAACGGTCGGGATCGGTCACACGCGCTGGAGCACGCACGGCCCGCCGACCGACGCGAACGCCCACCCACACCCGGACTGTGACGGCTCGCTCGCGGTCGTCCACAACGGGATCATCGAGAACCACGACGAGTTACGGGAGCGACTGACTGCCGCAGGGCACGTCTTCGCGAGCGACACCGACACCGAGGTCGTCTCCCACCTCGTCGAGGAGTACCTGGTCGAGGCCCGCGTCGAAGCCCCCGACGGGTCGGTCCACGGGAGCTCGGTCGACCGTGCCTTCCGACGAGCGGTCGCCGACCTCTCCGGGAGTTTCGCCATCGCGATGGTCCACGAGGACGGGGAGACCGTCTACGCCGCCCGCCGCGGCTCACCGCTCGTCTTCGGCGTCAGCGAGGGCACGTACTACCTCGCCAGCGACGTCCCCGCCTTCCTCGAGCACACGGACCGCGTCGTCTACCTCGAAGACGGCGACGTCCTCCGGATGGCTCCCGACGGGTACGACGTCCGCACCGTCGAAGGCAAACCCGTCGAGCGGCCGGTCGAGCAGGTCGAGTGGACCGCCGACGAGGTCGAGAAAGGGCGCTACGACCACTACATGCTCAAGGAGATCCACGAACAGCCGACGGCGCTCGCCCAGACGGTGCGGGGCCGGGTCGACCCCGCCTCGGGCGCTGCGGCGTTCGACGCACTCGACGCCGAGACGCTTGCGGACGTCGAACGCGTCCAGTTCGTCGCCTGTGGCACCTCCTATCACGCGGCGTGTTACGGCGCGCAACTCCTCCGGGACAGGGACGTCCAGGCGCGAGCCTTCCTCGCCAGCGAGTACGCCATCGGGAGCCCGCCACCCAGAGAGGGGACGCTCCTGGTCGGCGTGACACAGAGCGGCGAGACGGCCGACACGCTGGAGGCGCTACGCCACGGGCGCTCGGAAGGATTGCGAACCCTCGCTGTCACGAACGTCGTCGGGTCGACGGCCGCCCGGGAGTGTGCGGACACGGTGTTCATCCGCGCCGGCCCGGAGATCGGCGTCGCCGCGACCAAGACCTTCTCCTCGCAGGTGACCACGCTCGCCATGTTCGCCGAGCGACTCGTCGACGAGATAGACGGCGCGACGAGCGAGGCGGCCGAGTCGGTCCTCTCGGCGCTGACCGAGTTGCCGTCGAACGTCGGGTCGGTCCTCGAAGAGAATCACGCCGGTGACCTCGCCGCGCGGTATCGCGACAGCGACGCCTACTTCTTCGTCGGCCGGGGGACGGGCTACCCGGTCGCACTGGAGGGCGCGCTCAAACTCAAGGAGATCTCCTACGAGCACGCCGAGGGGTTCCCCGCGGGCGAACTGAAACACGGCCCGCTGGCGCTGGTGACGCCCGACACGCCGGTGTTCGCGGTCTGTACGGGCGACCATCCCGAGAAGTTACGAGGGACCATCGAAGAAGTCCGTGCGCGCGGGGCGCCGGTCGTCGCCGTGACGACCCGGTCCGAGCAGGGCGTCGTCGACGCCGCCGACGAGGCGCTGTTCGTCCCCGAGACCCACCCAGACCTGGTGGGGTTGCTCGCGAACGTCCAGCTCCAGTTGCTCTCCTATCACACGGCGACCCAGCTCGACCGCCCGGTCGACAAACCGCGCAACCTCGCCAAGAGCGTCACCGTCGAATAAGTCGGATGCGCACGGTTCGAACGCCGACGCTGCCAGGTCGGCCCCGGCCTCAGAGCGTGCGTGGCGCCCCAGTGTAGGGATCGTCGGAATCTACCGTCGGGTCACGAGGTCACAGAGGTCCGCCTCTTCGAGGACGACGAAAGCGTCGTCTTCGATGTCCTCCTCCTCACAGGGGAGAAATATCACCTGCTGGTCGTCGGTCGTCGGGATCCGTTCCCACTGTGCGGCCTCGTACCCCAGCGCCTGAGCGTCGGGGTCGGTCGGCACGTCCCGCCACTCGGCGGGCAATCGCGTGGCTGTCTCACGGCGGCGGGGCGAACGCAGTTCGTCGGCGTTTGAGTCGTCGTCTGTCATGTGTAAGCACCGGTCGGGGCCGCCGGTTCGCTCGCCACGGCGGCCCGGAACACAGACGCGGTAATGTCACCCTTCTCCAAAAGGGCTACTGGCCCGTATATTATCTTTGTTGACATTCGGGTCGCTGACTCTGTACCGAATACGTACCGAGTGATTACCGAGTACGTGTCAGTTGAGCACGCCGCCAGTCGGGACGATAGCGCGCCGGGCCCGGCCAGATACCGATTCGGTAATGGGTCACTAGTCGCCGCCACGGGGTAGCGTGCGTGTGGTAGTCTAGCGCTACGGAGTCGGAGTCGGCGCTACTGAGCGAGGAGACTCGGCGAGTGACGGTCCCGATGGGGGACAGTCCGGAATACTCGGCCGTTGTGGACGAAACGGGCGTTCGGCGGTACGCCGGGCATAACAATGGCCGTCCGGCCGGGACTCCCGGCAGTTCTATGTCAGAACAGTCGATCGGCGGGTACGAGACGGGCGAGGACTGTACGGTCGCCGAGACGGCGGTCGTCGGCGAGAGCGGCGGCGGCGTCCGACTGGGCGACGGCGCGACGATACGGGCCGGCACCGTCGTCTACGGCGACGTCACGGTCGGCGACGGCTTCTCGACCGGCCACCACGCGCTGGTCCGGTCGGGGACGACCGCGGGCGACGACGTCCTCGTGGGAACGCACGCGGTCCTCGACGGCGACCTCGAACTCGGGTCGCGAGTCCGCCTCCAGACCGGTGTGTACCTCCCCCAGCGGACGACCGTCGGCGACGACGTCTTCTTCGGCCCTCACGCCGTCGTCACGAACGACCCCTATCCCGTCCGGGAGCGCAGCGAACTCGTCGGCGCGACCGTCGAAGACGGCGTCTCCGTGGGCGCGAACGCGACCGTCCTCCCGGGTGTGACGCTGGGCGAGGGGTCGTTCGTCGCCGCGGGTGCGGTGGTCACGGACGACGTCCCACCGGAGACGCTGGCGGTCGGCGCGCCGGCCACCCACGAACCGCTGCCCGACCACTTCCGGGGAGGCAACGACCTGTGAGTCACCTCGACGACAGCGCCGACGACAGCGAGCGCACCGACCGGACTGGCCGTGCCGATAGCACTGACAGCGCCGACCCGGTCGAGCGCGTGCCGGTCGCCGACCCGACGATCAGCGAACGCGCTCGCGAGCGCGTCGACGCCGTGTTACGGAGCGGCCAGCTCGCCGACGGTGACCCCGTCCGGGCGTTCGAACGGGAGTTCGCCGACTACTGTGGCGCCGCTCACGGCGTCGCCTGTGCCAACGGGACGGCCGCGCTCCACGCCGCGTTGCGGGCCTGCGGCGTCGGTCCCGGCGACACCGTCGTCACGACGCCGTTCTCGTTCGTCGCGACGGCCAACGCCGTCCGCTTCTGTGGCGCCGAGCCGGTCTTCGCCGACGTCGACCCGGACACGCTGAACCTCGACCCGGCGGCTGTCCGGGACGTGATCGACGCCCGCGACGGCGACGTCGACGCCTTGCTGCCGGTCCACCTCTACGGGTTGCCCGCGGAGATGGACGCGTTCCTGGAGATCGCCGGCGAGTACGACGCGCTCCTGATCGAGGACGCCGCCCAGGCCCACGGCGCGACCTACCGGGGCCGACCCGTGGGGTCGCTGGGCGACGCGGCGGCCTTCTCGTTTTACCCGACGAAGAACCTGACCACGGGCGAGGGCGGGATGGTCGTGACCGACCGCGACGACGTGGCCGAGCGGGCCGCCCGCTTCGTCAACCACGGCCGCGACGCGAACGGTGCGTACGCCTCGCTGGGCCACAACTTCCGGCTGACGAGCGTGGCCGCGGCGATCGGTCGCGTCCAGCTCGAACGACTCCCGGACTTCGTGAAAACTCGTCGTGACACTGCTGCTCGATACGACCGCACGCTCGAGGATTCGCCCGTCGACGCGCCACCCACGCCGCCGGAGAGCGAGCACGCCTACCACCAGTACACTGTCCAGTGTGAGGACCGGGACGCCCTCGCGGCACACCTCGACGACCACGGGGTCGACTCGGCCGTGTACTACCCGACGCCGATCCCGGAACTGCCCGCCTACGAGGGCGTCGAGGCGTCGATACCCGTGGCGAGTCGAGCGAGCGAGCGCGTGCTCTCGGTGCCGGTCCACCCCGAACTGTCGGCCCGGCAGGTCGACGCCGTCGCCGCGGCACTCGAACGCTACGACCCGTGACCGAACCTCTGGGGAGACCGACCGCGACCGACCCCTTCGGGCGTTCGACCGTGACCGCGTTCGGCGTTCGAGCCGCCGTCCCGGGTGAGTGCTGACCGATGTGGCCCTGGGAACACCTCGCGGTCGGCTATCTGGCCTACAGCGTTCTCTCGCGAGTACTGACCGGCGAGGGGCCGGGTAACCGCGACGCACTCGTGGTGGTGGTGGCGACACAGTTGCCGGATCTGGTCGACAAGCCGCTGGCGTGGTGGCTGGGGGCACTCCCGAGCGGGCTCTCGCTGGCACACTCGCTCGTGTTCGGAGTACCCGTCTGTCTCCTCGTCGTCGCGCTCACCCGTCGACTCGGCGACCCGGCGGTCGGACTCGCCTACTGCGTCGGCTACGGCTCGCACCTGTTCGGCGACGCCATCTACCCGCTGTTGACCGACGGTCACCTCCGGCTGGCGTTCCTGGCGTGGCCGCTGGTCGAGCAGCCACCGACGAGCGCGCCGGGGTTTCTCACGCAGGTGTTCTACTTTCTGGGCGAGTTTCGGGCGTTCCTCGCGACGCCGCGGGGACAACTCTACGCGCTGTTCGAGGTCGGGCTGTTGACGGTCGCGCTGGCGGTCTGGGTAACCGACGGCTACCCCGGTCTGTCCGACCCGAGACACCTCGCCCGCGAGAAGACAGGCTGGACGGGCGGAGACCGTCAGTAACCCGTGTATTCGGGTATTCCAAGCCGGGAATAACAAAGCCCGAATCGCCGGAAGACGCTGACAGGACGTACTTCGGGCCGTCCGCCGCCCGGGATGTGTCGGTGTGGGCGGTCAGACCCGTCACCGCGTCACACACATGTACAAGGGCCAGTCCGTCGCCGTCGTGATCACGGCGTACAACGAAGCGGGGTTCGTCGGAACGGTGATCGAGACACTCCCGTCGTTCGTCGACCGGGCGTACGTCGTCGACGACGCGTCGACCGACGACACCTGGGCCGAGATCGAACGACACACCGTCGCCACCGACGGCGGCCGGGTCACCGGCTCGACCGACGGCGGCGTCCTCGACCAGTCGAACGGTGTCGGCGACGTCGTCGACGAGAACGGCGATGGCGGCGGAACCGAGCCCCGGGATCCCACGCAAGCCGCCGACGCCGACGGTGCCACCGGAGACACGCTCGTCGTCCCGATCAGACACGAGACCAACCAGGGCGTCGGTGCCGCGGTCGTGACCGGCTACCGGCGGGCCTACGCCGACGGGATGGACGTCGTCGCGGTGATGAACGGCGACGGCCAGATGGACCCCGACATCCTGGACCGCATCCTCGACCCGGTCGTCGAGGGGCGGGCCGACTACGCCAAGGGGAACCGACTGCTGAGCCGCGAGCACACCCACGGGATGGGCGCCTGGCGCCGCTTCGGTAACGGCTGTCTCACGCTCCTGACGAAAGCCGCGAGTGGCTACTGGAAGACGATGGACCCCCAGAACGGCTACACCGCCATCTCGCGGGAGGCGGTGGGCGCGCTCGACCTCGACGAGCTCTACGAGGGGTACGGCTTTCTCAACGACCTGCTCGTGGCGCTGAACACCCGCGGGATGCGCGTCGCCGACGTGGAGATGGAGGCGCTCTACGCCGACGAGGAGAGTTCGATCGCCTACTCCTCGTTCATCCCGCGAGTCTCGCGGTTGCTCCTGTCGGGCTTTCTCCGGCGCCTGCGGATACGCTATCTCGTCTACGACTTCCATCCGCTCGTGGGACTGTACGCCCTCGGTGCGCTCGGTCCCGTGGCCGGACTCTGTCAGGTCGCGTTGCTCGCCGGCAGCGGCATCTCGCCGGCACGCGCGCTCGCGAGTCTGGTGCCCGTCGTGCTCGTCAGCGGCGTCGCGCTCGTCCTCGCGATGACGCTCGACGCGATGGCCAGCGAACACCTGGAGATACAGGAGTTGTGCGACGGGACGACCAGCCCCCGTCGCCGGTCGGCGGGTGCCGGACTGACCGACGGCGGCGAGTGACCGGTCGGCGGCCCGTCCGGGCAACCGACGAGAGCGACCGGCAACCGACGGCCGCCGAGGGTGTGACGAGATCCCCCGACGGAGGCGCTGTAGCCAGCCCATAACCAACTGCGGTGGCCGCATCTGTTCGGTGGATGCGGTACCTGATCTTCACGAACACGCCGGCACACGTCCACCTGTATCGGAACCTCGTCGAGCGGCTGGAGGCCGATGGCCACGACGTCCTCGTCCTCGGTCGCGACTACGGCTGTACCCGCGCGTTACTGGCGTACTACGACCTCCCCTTCGAGCTGTACGGTCGCCAGGGGACGAGTTTCGGGTCGCTGGTCGCCAACGCACCCCGTCAGTTCGCGAGCATCGCCCGGCGAGCGCGGTCGTTCGACCCGGACGTCGTCTTCGGCCGGGGCGCCTACGCCGCCTTCGCGGGCGTCGTCACGAACACGCCGCCGGTGCTCGTCCTCGACTCCGAACCGTCGGACCTGGCCCACGCGGTGTCGAGTCGCTTCGCCCGGGCCGTCCTCACGCCCGCGGCCTTCGACGGCGTCCTCGGCTCGCACCACTACCGCTTCGAGGGGCTCACCGAGTGTGCCTACCTCCACCCGAACGTCCGCTCGGCCGACCCCGCCGACGGCACGACCGGGCGTGAGGACGACGTCCACGCTGACCTCGGGCTCGACCCCGACGAACCGTTCGCGATCGTCCGGTTGAACGCCTTCGACGCCCTCCACGACGTCGGCGCGAGCGGGGAGACGCGGGCGGCCCGGCGACGACTGCTGGAAGAACTCGCCGAGCACGCGACCGTCTTCGTCTCCGACGAGGGTGGAACACTCGACTTCGACGCGGTACCCGCCAGACCCTACGACCTTCACCCGGGACGAATCCACGACGCGCTCGCCGCGGCCGACCTCCTGGTTGCCGACACGGGGACGATGGTCACCGAGGCCGCCCTGCTGGGCACCCCGGCAGTGCGGTTTGTCGACGCGAGCGAACCCGAGATGGGCGAGTTCCGCGAACTCGAAGCGGCGGGACTGGTCGTCCAGCACACCGACTTCGAAGCGGTCCTCGACAGTTGCGTCGAGCTACTGGCCGACGAAGACGCGGACGAACGCTGGGCCCGTCGTCGGGCGGAGTACCTGGCCGACAAACCCGACCTCACCGCCCTCCTCCGGGAGGTCGCCGAGCGCCCCGACTCGGTCGCGAGTCTCGACCCTGCCTCGAAACTGCGACCGGCCGCGACCCGCTGAGACGTCGCTGGGTGCTGCTGCTGATTTCCTCGAGTTTCCCGCGGACGCTAGTATCCGCTATCGCGAACGACCGCCCTCAGCTGAGCCAGCGACCGTACAGACGGTACTCCTCCTGACTGAGGGCCGCAGACGCCGACCCGCCCGACGTGGGGGTAGCGGTCCCGTGCTCGCTCCGCGTGAGCGACAGTCGGTTACTGTCCTCGTGTCGGTCCTCCGAGAGCGCGCCGCTGCCGACGCAGTAGTCGCCGCTGCCGGGGAGCGGCGAGCCCTCGTCGGTGATCGAGGTGCCTTCGACGGTCGTGCCGGAGACGTGGACCGCACAGTCGGTGTGCTCACCGTCGTCGAACCGCATGACCACGGGGAACCGCTCTGTCGTCATCGAGCCGCCCTCGAGGCGGCAGTCGGCGACGTCGTCGAGCAAGAGTCCGTCGGCGGCCTGGCCGGTCTTCTCCAGCGTGACGTTCCGGAACGTCACCCCGTCGCGCCCTTCGACGTGGATCGCCTCCGTGTTGGGGCTCTCGCCGTCTATCGTGACGTTCTCGACGGTGACGTCCCACTCTTCGGGGAGGTGGTCCAGCGAGGGCATCCAGTCGGACTCGTACTCGTCGACGGGTTCCTGGATCAGGAAGGCGGGCTTGGAGACGTTCTCGGTGGTGACCGTACAGTCCCGTATCGTCGCCCGGCCGAACTGGTCGTTGACGTAGATGGCGCCGGGCGTCTGGCCGACGCCGACGTTCGCGAGCGTGACGTCGCAGTTCTCGACGAGAGCGCCGTCGCCCTCCTTCAGCCAGATCCCCCGCAGGAGACGGTTGTACTCGGGCATGTAGTCGGGGACTTCGTCGACTCTGACTGTCACGTCGCGGACGATAGCCCGTTCGGGCGCGTTCCCGCCGCCGACCCGGACCTGTGCGATGGCGTTGTTGGCGTACTCGCCGCCGATGACGCGGAGTGGCCCCTCGTGTGGCGAGGCGTACAGCCCCTCCTTGCCCCAGCCGTTCATCACGCAGTTGCGGAACGTGAGCGAACCGGCCTCCCGGGTAGGGTCGAAAAACTCCCGGCGCGGGAAGACGAACGCCGCCGCGCCGTTGACGCCGCCCTTGCTGATGTCGACGTCGGCGATCTCCAGGGACGTGTCGTTCCCCTCGACCATCACGGTGAAGCCGTTGGTCCGTTCGTTGACGTCGACGAAGTCCTCGACGACGTAGTCCCGGAAGGCGTTCGTCCCGCCGGTGACCTTCAGGTCACACCACGCGGCGACGTTCGTCCGCGAGTTGTCGACACGGAAGCCCTCGACGAGCAGGTCCGAGACCCGCCGAAACGAGAGGAACATCTCCCGCCCGAGTGTCAGGGGTTCGAAGACCGCGCCGTCACCGATCATACCGAAGTTCGACACGCCCTCGACTTCGAGTGCGTGGATCGAGTAGGTACCTTCGGGGAACCGCAAGAGTGTGTCGTCGTCGACCAGGTCCGCGAGTCGCGATTCGACCGCTTCGGACCCGGTCGGGTCGACGCCCTCCTCGGTGACGTCGAGTATCGTGTCGAACCGGTCGGCGTGTGGGTCCGGCGTCGCCGTCTCGGTCGGTTCGTCAGTCGGTTCCGGCGTCGTCTCCGTCTCGTCGGGGCCGGGACCGGGGCCCGGTGCGGTCGTCGGTGACGGCGTCGGCGAGGGCGGCCGTGGTTCGGTCTCGGCGGGTGTCGAAACCGTCGGCGCCGTCGCTGTCGGATCGGTGTCGTCGCTACGATTCCCACACCCGGCGAGACCGACCAGGGCGGCGACCGCGGCGAGATATCGGCGTCTGGAGACCATTCTCGACGGGACCCAAGGCCCACGACCGTTTTGTAATGCAGAGCTTTCGTGTCCCGTGCTGGCACTGCTCGATACCCACGGTGACCCGGCGTCGTTCCGGCCGTCTTCACCGGCCATCGGGTGAGCCAGACCGACCCGCTCGGAAAGACGCGCCTACCGACCGACGGGGTGCTCTGACGTGTCTCGCCGGTCGGGATCGGGGCCTGCCGGTGTGGCGTCGTGGACGCGAGCGGCGACCGACCGCATCGGCTCGACGCGGAGGTCGTACTCGCGCCGGTACCGGTCGACGAGTTCGAGGACGCGTTCCATGCGCTCGAAATCGGCTCCGGTCGTGAGACTGTTGGGGTGGAGCCAGAGGTGCAAGACGCCGTCCTCGCGCCCGGCCAGTTCCCGCAACCCCAGTCGCACCTTGCGGACGATAGGGTCGTCCGTGACCGCACAGACGAGTCGGCGGGCCGGCCCCTGGAACGCGAACAGGTTCAGCGAGGCCGGGACGTCGACCAGTCCCTGCTCGTCGACGGTCGGCGTGACGACCGGCGGCGGCGACCGCCCGACCGCGTAGGAGAGTCCCTTCCCGACGGGGCGGAGTGCCGTCCCGTGGTACCACTGGCGAGGGGCGACGCCACGATAGGCCGAGAAGTCGGCGTCGGCGACGACGTCGCGGTGGCCGACTCTGTTGCGCGGGAAGACGAGCGAGTCCAGCTCGATACCCCACTCCTCGGCCAGTTCCCGGGACCGCCGCAGTTCGGCGCGTGCGACCCGCCGGTCGGTGGTCGGGTCGCCGAACTCGACGTGGGAGAACGTGTGGCAGGCGATCTCGTGGTCGACGTCGCTGTCGGCGATGGCCGCCACGAGCGTCGGCGCGTACCAGGCGGGGGCCGTACGCTCGTCCGCGCCGGGGTCGCGGTCGAACCAGCCATCCGTCGACGGGTGGTCGGCGTGGATCCCGTCACAACCCTCGAGCAAGAGGTGGCCGACGACCGCCCACGTACAGGGTATCGAGTGGGCCGCAAAGCGGTCGAGAAGCCAGCGCCAGGCGTCCCGCCCCGCGTCGATCCGGTTCCAGGGCGGGTTGTCACGGTCGTGGAACCCCCAGGCGAGTTCCGTGTCGAGCGAGAGGACTACCGACCGCATCCGTGCGTGTCCTCCCGACCCGTTCGCCACCCGTGGCGTGCTGGTCGCCTGCGCCACCAGGGTGCCAGTCGTGTACGACTGCAGGGCGCTGGTCGCGTGCTGTTTCGCTCGTCGACGGTTTCGGTCGTCCACACCGGCCTCGCGAGCGGCCACAGCCCACCGTTCCGAGAGTCACCGGAAAGAAAGTGGAGACTGGACGAGTGACGGTCCGTCCGTCTCGGTCTGACTGGTGGAACGTACATCCGTGGCGAGAACACCCCCGAATCATCCTTTGTTAACAGTCACATATGGGCGCGTGACGCCCGAAAGGCCCGAATACCGGGGCCGTTGGGCGAGCGGTGTCCACATCACACCGCTCACGTCGACGTGTTGGACAACGAGAGGTCGACGTACTCGTATGCGTTCTCGACGGCCGGGTCGGCGGGGGCCGCCCCACGATAGACGAAAAAGCGAAGCCTGAGCTGGGCACCAGGCACGTCGATACCGGGACCAGGCGTGACCGATTGCTCGGCGTACCAGGTGTCGCCGGCCGCCACCGTCCGGTTTTGGCGTCCGAGTTCGCGGTCGGCGCGGACGGTCGTCGAGCCGTCGACGTCGTCGACCGCCTGGAGTTCCGTGACGACCGTGTAGGCCGTCCGTTCGCCCTCGTGGTTCGTGACGCCGACGACGAGCGACGACTCGTTCGCGAGTGTCTCCGGGTAGCCGTCCATCACGAAGTCACCCGACTCGTTTTCGGTGAGGAGCGTGACCGTGGTGTAGGACTCACCGTCGGCGGGTCCGAGCAGTGCGAACCCGAGACTGCCCGTGGCCACGAGGACGGTGGCGAGGACAGCGACGGAGAGGACGACTTCGGCCCGCGAGCGTCGCCGGAACACGGTCCCGAGCGCGGTCGACCACGACCGTGGCGAAAAGGAGACGCGTTCGCCCCGCGGTGCCCGGACCCGGCGCACGACGCCGACGGCGAGTCCGACGACGACCACGATGTTGACCGTCCCGAGGAGCGCGGAGGTGCCGAATCCGAGACCGGCGACGGAGTGAGCGAGGCCGACGAGCGGTACCACTGCGAGACTGGTCCCGAACGAGACCGCGACCCGTTCGGTCGGGGAGAACGCGCCGTCGACCGCACCGGCGAACGGGTCGCGGGGTTCGTCGTCCAGAAACGAGGCGGTCGTCCGCGGGAACAGCGCCGCGACCAGCGCGTAGCCCGGCAGGAAGACGACGAGGGGCAGCGCCACGGCGGCTCGTGCGGCGGGCGGGAACACGCCGCCGACCGTCGCTAGGTCGACGACGACGAGGTAGGGGACGACGACGATCGCGTCGACGCCGCTGGTGACGTACGCTGTCGCCCGGTCCGACCAGCCGCTGGATTCCAGATGCACGTACTTCATACCAGGGCCGAGACCGGTCGGGCCCGGGTCGTGACGCGCCGGGCCGGCGACTCGACACGTCGAGTGCCCGCCGACACGTCGTCGACGCCGGACACCCGGTGGTGAACGCCGGCCGTCGAGCGTGCCCGACGGTCGTCGCGGGCTGGGCTATCTATCACGTGACCACCCCGAACGGAACAACTCCGGAGACATACCTCGCCGTCCACGGGAGAGTCCTATTGTTATCCCGTCTTTACTCCCGTTCGTCGAGGCCGGCGGGAGTCATCGAGACGGGTCGCTCGGCGCCAGTCGCAGTAACGATCACGTACCGTGGGGTGGACGGGACGCGGCCACGACGCGACGCAAGTACCGGAGTCACGACGTGACGAGAGCACAGAAATCACGACGTGGCGCGATTCACCCCTTTCCGAGCACCTTGTTGGCGATCCCTCGGAGAAAGGGACCAGGGTCGTCCAGCGAGAGGTAGTCGAAGTGCGGTTCCCGGAGACAGGAGGCGAGGATAGTCAGGGCCGTCCCTGGGACCGACGGCGTGGGGACGAGCGGGGACTCCTCCCGAAGCACGCTCGTGAGATACCCCAGTTCGCCGTTGAGCAGGTGCGTCCCGACGCCGAGTTCGTAGTCGGCGTCGATCGCCTCGGGCCGGCCGGTCGCGGCCAGCCAGTAGTAGTAGGGAAAGTCCGCACCGGCTCTGACCGTCGACGGGAGCGACTGCCACATACGCGGGTTGATCTCCGTCAGGACGAACTCGCCGGTCTCGGCGTGGCGCATGTACTCGATACAGGCGAGCCCGTGCCAGTCCAGCGCTTCGAGCAGGTCGTGGGCGACCCGTCCGAGTTCGGAGATGGCGACCGAGCGGCGGTAGACGCCGCCGCCGCCAGTGTAGGAGTTGCCCCGCACCTGGCGGTGCTGAAACGTCGCCAGTGGCTCGCCGTGGTCGTACAGCGCGGCGACCATGTACTCGTCGCTCGACGGGACGTACTCCTGGACGATCGGTGTGTGACAGAACCGCTCACACAGGGAGTCGTCCGGTCGCTCGTCGACGTCCAGGTGGTCGACGGATTTGACGAGCGTCGCGTCGGTGTCGTCACAGTCGTCGAGGTACCGACTCGTGAGGAGGTTGTACCGCGACTTGACGACCTGCTGGGGCGACCAGTCGGTGACGGCATCGAGTGACTCGGTTCGTGGCACCGGCACGCCCGCCTCCCGTGCGGCTTCGAACAGACGAAGGCGGTCGAAGACGGTGTCGATCTGTGCGATCGACGGGACGTAGACCGACGCCACCGCCTGGAACGATTCCCGATACCGCGAGAGGACGTACGCGTCGGCCGGGCGGATCGGTATCACGGTCTCGACCGACGGGCGCTCGGCGAGCGCCAGCAGGTCGTCGCGGTAGGCGAGCAGGTCCGTCTCGGGGTCGGAGACGCGCACCGACTCGCGACAGTACCGCGAGGCCGCCGCCGGGACGCCCTCGTCTTCGGCGGCGACGACGACGTCGATCCCGCGCCGGCCGAGCGACCGGACGCACGTACAGCTGTAGGCGCCGTGGCCCGTCGGAACAACGACTGCACTCACTCAGGTCACACCTGTCACGTCCGACGCCGCGAGCGACTGTTAGTACAGGCAGGGTAGTTCACACGCCGATCCGATAGGGCAAATATGACGCAATTACGCCACACACCGTGCGACCGACACCGCTGGTCCGCCGCCCGACTGGCGGCGCCCGCGTCTGCACCGGAGTCGATCGACAGACCGTGATCGCAGGACCGTGCTGCCCCTGCGTCGCTTCCCGGCGTTCGATCCCTCTCGCAGTTCGCCACACTCTCGGCAGTTCACAGCGACCCAACTCGGTATAAGCTGTTCGTACGCGACCCAACTCGGGATGAGCGTTCGTACACGATCCCGGCCGGCCACGAGAGAGCGAGAGGGGCCGGCGGGATCGAGCGACTGTGAACGGATCCGGAGTCAGGGCCCGCGGGAGACGAACCGACTCCACCGCTGCAGCTGGCACTGCCGTCGACGGGACGGCGAAACGGCCACTGCGCTGGGTGAGGACGAATCGTGAACGGTAGGAGAACTGCGCTGGGCAGGGATCGAACCTGCATTACGGCCGTGGGATGGCCGTGTGATAGCCTGGTTACACCACCAGCGCCCACTGCACTCGACAGACGGGGTTGGCATTGTTATGCTCGCCGTTCGCAGACGTAGGTGGCACCTACCACGCCAGCGTTCGCCGATCGGATTCGCAACGTAAACTACCCGGCGTGGCGCGTCGCGCTGTCGGCGGTGTCTGGCGGCGCTCGCCGGACAGCGCTCGCCGGACAGCGCTCACCGGGCGGCCGTAGGGGTAAGATCACCGTATCGAAACGCCGAGTCCGCCGGGCGACGCTTACTCGGGGAGCAGTGGCCACAGACATGGGCGTCGAACCCGTCACACACGGCGCCGAAACGTCCGGTTAGTGCGATTCAGCGGTCCATTACAATCGTTCTCTCGGGTGAGGGCCGGTGTATGGCTGCACTCGACGGTCTGACCGTGTTGGATCTCACGCGAGTCCTCGGTGGCCCGTACTGTACGATGTTGCTCGCCGACATGGGTGCGGACGTGGTGAAGGTGGAACCGCCGGGTGGTGACCCCGTCAGGGAGACGCCACCGTTCGCCGGCGACCCCGAGACCGACCCCTACGGTGGGTACTTCCAGAGCGTCAACCGTGGCAAGCAGAGCCTGGCACTCGACCTCACAGACGAGGACGACCGCGCGGCGTTTCTCGATCTCGTCGACCGCGCGGACGTCCTCGTGGAGAACTATCGGCCCGGGACGATGGAGCGGTTCGGCCTCGGGTACGAACGGCTCGCCGAGCGCAACCCTGGGCTCGTCTACGCGGCGATCCGAGGTTTCGGTGACCCCCGGACCGGCGCGACCGACCACCAGGACCAGCCGACGTTCGACCTCGTCGTCCAGGCGATGGCCGGCGTCATGCAGGTCAACGGCCAGCCCGACGACCCGCCGACGAAGGTCGGACTCGGCGTCGGCGACATCTTCACCGGCGTCTGCTCGGCGGTCGGGATCCTCGCGGCCGTCCACCACCGCGACCGGACCGGCGAGGGGCAGTTCGTCGACACCTCGATGTACGACTCGATGCTCTCGCTGGCCGAACGGGCGGTCTACCAGTACTCCTACACCAGCGAGGTACCCGGTCGCGACGGCAACTCCCACCCGACACTGTTTCCCTACGACGCCTTCGAGGCGAGCGACGGGCTGGTGGTGATCGCCGCGATCGGCGAGAACCACTGGACAGCGCTGTGTGAGGCGATGGACCGGCCGGACCTGGCGACGTACCGCACACAGGCGGCCCGACTCGAACGCCGAGACGAACTCACGGCGGCCATCGCGTCCTGGACGAGTGAGCACACGACTGCGGACGTCCTCGCGGCGCTCGAGGGAGACGTTCCCTGTGCACCCGTCAGGGACGTCGCCGACGTCTTCGCCGACGGCGTGGCCGAGGACCGCGGAATGCTCGTCGACCTCGACCAGCCCGGCACGGACGAACGAGTGACCGTCGCCGGCACCCCTGTCTCGATGACGGCGACACCGCCTGAACCGGGTGGGCGGGCCCCGCTGCTGGACGAACACCGCGACGCCATCCTCGGACGTGCGGCCGAAACGAGCAGTGACGGGACCGAAGCGGCCGGTGGCGAGGTCAAATCGACCGGTGACGGGACCGAAGCGACCGGTGGCGGGGCCGAGAGTTCGCTGGAGACGACCGAATCGGACGCATCGCCCGGGACGACCGAATCCGACAGTTCGGCGTCGAGTGATTGACCGTGCAGCGACAGACTCCCGAGTCAGACGGCGACTACGAGATCAGACTGTTCGAGTCCGGTGACCGACAGCAGTATCTCGCGCTCTACGACGAAGTGTTGAGCGGCGGCGACGAGTCCTGGTTCGAGTGGAAGTACGTCGACACCCCCTACGTCGACCACGTGCCGATAGTGGTCGCGGTCGCCGACGGTCGGATCGTCGGCGCGAAATCGGGGATGGCCTTCGAGGTCGGCCGCGAGGGGGCCAGGTTCTCCGCCCTCCAGCCCGCGGACACGATGGTCCACCCCGACCACCGCCGCCAGGGCATCTACTCGCGGATGACCGAGCTCATGAAGGAGGTATACGCCGACCGTGGGCTGGGGCTCTTTTTCAACTACCCCAACGACGCGACGCTGTCGGGCAGTCTCAAACACGGCTGGGACCACGTCGACTCGGTGACGACGCGCTATCGTATCCGCGACCCCGCCGCGTTCGCGGGCGTCGAGTTCGGTCCACTCGACGGGGCGGTCGACGCCGCGGGCAGAGTAGCGGCAGACGCCGTGCTGGGTCGGCGGTCCTCGGTCCGCGACGTCCTCGGCCGGCGGTCCTCGGTCGACGATGCGGACGACCTCAGCGTTCGTCGCCACCGGAGCGTCCCCGTCGAGACGCTCGCCGGCCTGTACCGTCGGCGAGTCCCCGACCGGTTCCACGTCGTCCGCGACGAGCGGTACCTCCGCTGGCGCTACGACAACCCCGACTGGGAGTACACGGCCTATACTGTCCAGCGAGACGGCTATCCCGTGTCGGGCGCCGTCGTCGGGCACGGGGCGAAAGCCGGCGTGGAGGAGGCGTCGTTGACGGACCTGCTCCCGCTCGGCGGGCCGGTCGAGGGGGACGACCCCGATTCCAATCCGGTAGATCGCGAGGCCACGACCGCGCTACTAGACCGGATACTCGCGGACTACCGGGACGTCGAGGTGGTCACTGCCGCCGACGATGCGTTACCGGCCGGGATGCTCGCCGCCTTCGGCTTCCTGCCCGACACGGAACCGCCGCTCTCGTGGGTGTCGAGCCCACGGAACCTCGTCGCCTATCCGGTCGACGAGGCGATAGACCCGGAACGTCTCGCCGACCCCGCCGAGTGGCTGCTCGGCCTGAGTGACCGGGACACGAGGTGAGGATGGCGGATCGACCGGAGCCAGTCGTGGCGCTCGCAGGGGATCCCGACACGGCAGAGGCCGCCGCGTCGGCGCTCCTGACGGAGTTCCCGGACGTCCCGGTCGAAGCAGTCTCCGATGCGGGCGACGACCGACTCCGGTCGGCTCCGGTCGTCGTGGCGTTCGAGCCGCCGGCCGGTTGGGTCGAGACCGCCGAGTCCGTCGAGTGGGTCCACGCGGCGACGGCGGGCGTCGACGACTATCCGGTCGAGCACTTCGCCGAACGGGGCGTCGTCCTGACGAACGGTCGCGGCGTCACCGCCGAGCCGGTCGCCGAGCAGGCGCTGGCGTTCCTCCTCGCGTTCGACCGGCGGATCCACCGCGCCGTCCGCCAGCAGGAACGCGGCGAGTGGGCGTGGTTCGGCGGCCACGAACTCCGCGCGAAGACGGTCGGCGTCGTCGGCGTCGGTGCGATCGGGAGTCGCCTCGCGACGCTCTGCTCGCGGCTCGACACGACCGTTCTCGGGGTAAAGCGGGACACCGACGTCGCGGTCGACGGCGTCGACGAACTGTTCGCGACCGACGACCTCGACGCGGTGCTCGAACGGACCGAACATCTGGTCCTCTCCTGTCCGCTGACCGACGAGACGCGGGGGCTGATCGACACTGCGGCGTTCGAGCGCCTCCCCGACCACGCGGTCGTCGTCAACGTCGCCCGCGGTGAGGTCGTCGACGAGGCCGCGCTCGTCTCGGCCCTGGACGCCGGCGAGATCCGTGGGGCAGCTCTCGACGTCTTCGAAACCGAGCCGCTTCCCCCGGAATCGCCGCTCTGGGGACGTGACGACGTGATACTCACTCCGCACATGGCCGGGAGCACACCCGCCTTCTGGGAGCGCAACGCCGCCCTCGTCGCCGAGAACTACCCGAAATTTCGCCGTGGGGAGCGTGCTGAGCTGACGAATCGGGTCGTCTGAGTTTCGGGCTGGCTGGTACCTGTTCGTGTACGAGACGTACAGGGTGTAGAAGTAACGTTTCGAGCTGGTGCAGTTACCGCGACAGCACTCGCGATCGTGGGATGGAAGCCCTCGGCGGGCTCGCGAGTCGCTTCGCTCCTCGCTCGCGTTAGAGGCGCGTAGCGCCTCGCAGCTCGCGGTCGCTGAGCGAGATATCTGCGCTCTCCGCACTGCCCGCGCAGATAGTTGCTCGCTCAGCGACTCCCCTCTGGCGCGACCCCGCCTCACGGGTCGTTCCTCCCCGTTCGGCCAGTGGCGCGTAGCGCCACGCGCGCCTCGCCCTTCCAGTCCGCCAGGGAGGTGTTTGTGGGGTCGGCTATCGAACGTTCCACGTCGAGACGGCCCTGTACTTCTGCGGTTGCCGTTCATCGAGCCGATAGTACTCGGGGAAACGTGGCGCGGTGTCTCGATCAGGGGTGGTGATCCGACTCGACAGCGA
>Ga0207771_100221_pt1 | contig 39573 bp, 33 predicted proteins | sample A23M2SouthBayCA_2_FD_187731 | JGI IMG/M metagenome (GOLD analysis project Ga0207771, IMG submission 187731) | Aerobic enrichment media microbial communities from Eden Landing Ponds, California, USA - A23 M2 (2) (SPAdes) | ecosystem: Environmental > Aquatic > Marine > Unclassified | place... | reverse complement strand
TGAGCAGGCGGTGCCGAGAGCGCGGATATCTCGCTCAGCGACCGCGAGCACGCCGAGGGCTTCCATCGCACGATGATGACTGCGGTCACAACGGGCACGACCGTGGTTGCGGCAACTGCACCGACTCGAATTGCTCAACGCACAACAGAGAGTGAACGGTTCTATGACACTCACTCTGGTCGAAAACCGTGCCGAAGGTGCGCCCCTCAGAGGTCGGCGTTGACGAAGCGATACGAGCCGACAGCGAGCCCGACGACCAGCCAGAACCCGAGGACGACAAAGCCCAGTTCCGGCCGCGCGTAGAAGGCGTCGAAGCCGGCGACACCACCACCTGGCGCAGCGTCCGCCAGGTCGGGCAAAAGCGCGTTGAGCACGAGAACGTACGCCGAGGAGGGCGGCAGTTGCATGAGTGGGAAGATCCAGTCGGGCATCTGTGCGGGGAGCGAGAACCCGTTGGCGACGTAGACGACCCCCATCGGGACGACGTCCCAGAGGAGTTCGAACAGCAGGAAGAAGCCGAGCGCACCCGTCGTCGCTCGACTCGTCGACCCGGTCGTCGCGGAGATCGAGACGACGATCGTCACGTAGACCACGGCGAACAGGAGCGTCGCGACCAGGAAGAGCACGAGCGGGACGGGCTCGAAGGACCCGAGTAACACCGACCCGAGGCCGAGACCGACGACCAGACCGACCGCCAGCGCGAGCGAGAGCACGCCCGTCCGGCCGACCAGTTTCCCGACGAAGACGTCCCGCCGCGAGTGGGGCAACGCGAGCATCAGCTTGATACTCCCGAGTTCGCGCTCACCCGCGATCGCCTTGTAACAGACGACGATGGCCGTCAGCGAGACGAACAGACTCACGATCCCCGACGTGAAGAAGACGAGCCCGCCCACCGTCGCCTGCTCGGTGCCGCCGACGAGCGCGGGAAACTCCGCGTAGGAATAGGAGAGGACGACCGAGAGCACGACGAAGACGGCGAGTAGCGCCCACAGCGCCCGCGACTGGACCGCGTCGCGGAAGTCCTTCTTCGCGACCGCTGTCCAGCTCATCGGTCGGCCCCCGGTGAGTCGGCCGGTGTCGGCCCCGTCTCCTGTGCCTGGGGCTCCCCGGGTTCGACTTCCTGCCCGGGCGTCGTGTACTCGACGAACAGATCCTCCAGGGAAGACTCCTCGAGCGAGAAGTCCTCGACGGTCGCGCCCGCGGCGTCGATCGCCTGCAACACGCCGAACTTCGAGCCGTCGGTCCCCAGCGTGACGACGAACTGGTCGCCGGACAGCGACGCGCTGGTGACGTCCTCCCGGGAACGAACGGCCGCGACGACGTCGTCGTCGGCGCCGGAGACCGTGACGGTCAGCGTGGTCGTGGTCTCGGTCGAATCGCGCAACCCTTCGATGGAGTCGACGGCGACGAGTCGACCACGGTTGATGATCGCCACGCGGTCACAGATAGCCTCGACCTGCTCCATGATGTGACTGGAGAAAAACACCGTCGTGCCGCGGTCGTTCTCTTCCTGGATGATCTCGCGCATCTGCCGGGCCCCGTTCGGGTCCAGTCCGGTGGAGGGTTCGTCGAGGATCAGCAGATCCGGGTCGCCGACGAGCGCCATCGCGAGAACGAGGCGCTGGCGCATCCCCTTCGAGTAGCCGCCGGCCTTCCGGTCGGCGGCCTCCAGCACGCGCACTCGCTCCAGGATCGCCTCGATGTCGGCGTCGACCTCCTTCGAGTCGACGACGAACTCCATGTGCTGGCGCCCGGTCAGTCTGTCGTAGACGTGGTAGGCGTCCGGGAGCACCCCGATTCGCCGGCGGACGGCCATGCTCTCGCGCTGGGCGTCGTGACCCAGGACCGTCGCCGACCCGCCCGTGGGCCGCACGAAATCCAGCAGGACGTCGATCGTCGTCGACTTCCCCGCGCCGTTTGGCCCCAGGAACCCGAAGATCTCACCCTCCTCGACGACGAGGTCGAGCCCGTCGACCGCGACCACGTCGCCGTAGTGTTTCGTCAGCCCGTCGAGTTCTATCGCGGCCATGTGCCCTCCTCGCGTTCCCTGTGCCCTGCTCTCGGTCGTCCGGCTCGCTCTCGCGTCATCGATAGAAGGTCGCCGGTCTGCCTCTTAAGTATTGTTGAGTTTCTTATAAATTTACGCTAAGATTACTCAAAGATCTTTGAGCGGGCCCTGGGAAGTCTCACGACTGTGGGCCGCAGGGGTGATCGAGGGACGTCACCGTGACGGAGTCGTCCATCGCGAACGCGGCCGCCTCGCCGTCCATCTCGATCCGAAAGTGGGCGTCGAGCGGGTCGATCGAGCGGACGTCGGTCGTCCAGTCGTCCGAGTCGATCAGTGCGAACAACTCCCAGAGTGGCAGGTCGAGCAGCGATACGCCCTGGCGCCACAGGAATTCGAGCGCGACGGGGTGGAAGGCGACCGGCACTTCGACCGGCAGGTGGATCGTGAAGTCACACCGCTTACAGATGCTGGCGAACGTGTACAGCGGTTCCGTCTCCGCGTCTGCGCCCGATTCAGTGGGCGACTCCGAGTCCGACCCCGGATCCGGTTCGGAGTTCGAGTCCGGGTCTGGGGCCGACGCGGCGTTCGCGTTCGCCCCCCGTTCGTGGCAGTCGACCCGTCGTTCGGTACGTCCGTAACACTCCGGACAGACGTCCCCGCGGAGCAGCAGGTACGTACTCCAGATACGATAGCCGAAGCTCTCGACGATCTCTGCGGGGGTGCGGTCGGCTGCCTGGCTTCGCGGGAACGAATCCGAGAGGAGTCGCCGGTCGCAGTCCCGACACCGCACGACGAATCGCTCGTCTTCGAGGTGGGCTTCGAGCCCGGTCGCGCCACAGGCCACGCAGGCGCCGTCGACGGCCACCGGGTCGAAGCGCGCCGTGCTCTCGTAGATCCCCGAACGGACCGCGCGGACGATCTTGTCGCCGCTGTAGGTCAGATGATAGCCGTCGTCCGTCTCCGCGACGAACGGCCCGACGAGTTGCGAGAGGTGATAGGAAAACTGCGAGGTGCTCTCGACGGCGACCGCGTCGTACAACTCGGTGAACGAGAGCTCGTACCGGTCGACGCGCGTCTCGCGCTCTCGGTCGCCCAGCGCCAGCAGTATCTCCAGGCGTCGCTCGTTCCCGAGTGCGGCGAGCGCCGCGATCTGTGCGTCCTCGACTGTCGAGGGGTCGGTACTCGGGTCGTGCTCGGGCCCGCCGTCCTCGGTTTCGTGGGTGTCGCGATCGCCTGCCGTCATACAGGGGTACCGTGACCGAGAGCCGCCGGTCGCTTAACCGCGACGGACGGGACGGGGAGGGTGAGAGTTTCTCTCTCACGGGCCGGGTAGAGAGTCGTAACGTATTTGAATTCCAATCGGGTACACTCTACTGCCTCATCCAAGGCGTGTCCGGGCTGGGGTAGTGGTTATCCTTCAGCCTTGTGGAGGCTGAGAGCCGGATTCGATTTCCGGGCCCGGACTGTAAAATTTTTTACACTCCTTAGATTCGCTGTAGTCCACTAGCAACCCTCCATGGACCGACATTCGTAAATATAGTAACGTAATAAATAATATAGTGTTCTGTCTTTTCCGAGTTCCGGATCAGTGTGCCATTTTACAGGCGGTCAAGGTGAGTGCCCCGAGGTTCGACCCCGAGGCGGTTCACTCTCGCCGTGGTTGGCTCAGTTTTGTGCGGTCTGTGGCGAATCGTTCGAGCGACACCCGAGCAACGCGGTCGGCGAGGTGGCGGTTTGCAGTGAACCGTGCCGACGCGAGTGGCTCTCGGACGCGTTCACCGGCGAGGGACACCCGAACTGGCGAGGCGGGGGTAACCAAGCGTACGGAACCGGCTGGGCAGCGACCCGCGAGGCGGCTCTCGAACGTGACGAGTACACCTGTGTCCTCTGTGGCACCGACGCCGACGACCTCGGTCGGAACCCGGACGTCCACCACACCGTTCCGGTGCGGTCTCTGGATCGATTTTCTCCCACACCAGTGCTGGCTGAAAGGGATGATACCACTACTCCCTGCCCTCAACGCTAAACACGAAGCGGGCGACCGGTGCGAGAACTGTCCTGTGACTCGACCACTCACGTCGCCTCTTCTTCGCGGTAGTAACTCGTCACCCGTCGGACGACGAGATAGGCGACGACGAGCAATATCAGGAACAGGAAGAGGACGACCGCAAGCGACAGCGGGTCGGTAGCAGTCTCGATCCCGGCGAAGAACAACCAGTCGACAGCACCGACGCCGACGAACCGGATACGGTCGTTGTCGTAGGCGGTCTGGAACCTGCTCCCCGGGTCACTGGCGTCCGTGATGTTCCGGAAGGTTTCGCAGTCGGTGATGACGCGCACGCTCGGCGAGGACGGTTCCCCCTCACTGGCGTCGGTCACCTGGGTCTCGCTGTCGGTCTCCATCGTGTAGTCGCCGCCACCATCCCCGTCGATCGCCAGGTGGACGTCCGAGTCGCTCAATCGCGACTTGACGAATCCGGGGACGCTGTCGAGCCCGCTGTTGAACGCGCTGACGAACGCCGAGGACTCGCGGTCGCAGATCGTGAGCGAATCCCCGCCCGACCCGCTCCCGTTCCCCTGTTGTGCGACCGGGACGGTCCCGATATCCGCCGTGGTGCTGGCATCTGCCGTGGCGTCGGCACCCGCCGTGGCACCGACGGCACCCGTCGTCGAGACGAGCACGGCCACCGCGACGACGAGCGTCGCGACCCGACGACCGACCATTCGACCCCGATGACTCGAATCGGACGGCGACCGGTCGGTGGTCACGGACTCACACCTCCACCGTCCCGACGGCGCGCCGGTGTCGTCGACCCCCTGGGTTCGACCCCGTATCGTGCTCTACGTGTGGCGCCCCGCTCGAACGTGTGCCCGGGTCCCATATCTCTTCCCGTCTCTGTCGACCGACTAATACCTTTCCTCGCTCACATGACCGGGTGACGTGGGACGTCCCGAGAAGGCGAGTCAGGGCGCGACCGGTTCCGCGGTGACGACCTCGCAGGTCGGTTCGAGTTCGCCGTTTCGGTCGACGAGGAGTCGCACGACCCCGGTGAGGTGGACGCGGTCGGCGGCCGCGAGGCGGTCGAACTCGTCGGTCGCGTACCGTCCGACGGCGACGCAGGGGAGTGCCCCCTCGGGGCCGTCGACGGTGAACCTGGCGACCGTCCGCGGTCGGGTCCGGGCGTCGTCGGGGACCACGTCCCGGTCACAGTCAGCCTCGCCACAGGTCTCGACCGACCAGGCCCGCAACAGGGGCTGACAGACGGTCGTCTCGTGGCCGCGCGGACACCGATAGGTGAGGACCGCGGCCTCACGGCGGCGGGACGGGTCGCCGACCAGCGCCGCGCCGTCGAGCGTGACCAGCGTGTTCGCGTCCGCGACGGGGTCCCGGAGAGCGAACGTCCCCGAGTCGACGCGACCGACGGCCGTCAGGTGGACCGGCAGCGACTCGTAGCCGTAGCGGTCGTCGCCGTGGTCGGGCAGATCGCGGTCCGTGACGAGCGCCGCGAACCCGTCGCGGGCCGCCGCGAACGCGGCGTCGGGGTCGGCGTGCAACTCGCGGGGGTCGACATCGTGGTCCTCGACGAGGACCGGCGCCTCGGCGACGAGCCAGCGGCCGAGCGGGTCGGCGGCCGCGAGGTCGACCTGCCGGCGGCGCCCGCTGTCGGCCACCGACGACCAGTACGCGCGCCACACGTCGGGGTCGGTCGCGTTCGACGGGGCGTCCCGGTCGTCGGAATGGCGCTGCCCGTCCCCGTCGTCGTCGGAACCGTTCGTACCAGTTGGAGTCATTAAATCACCGATAAATGCTTGATGGTCGAGTTCGACGGGCCACTATGGTAAACCCATCGCCCGGCACGGCCCACAGTGGGGCGGGTCGACGCCGGACCGGGGAGGGCAGCCCATGAGCGTTGGGCAGGGGTTGCCGAAGACGCTCAAGCAACTGAAACGACTGATCCTCGTGCTGGTCGGGGCGGCGGTCGGGGCGGCAGTCCTGACGGCGCTACTCGTCGCGACCGGCCTCATCGAATTCGTTTCCGAGATTCCATTGCGCTCGGTCGATCTGGTCGTCGAGCCGTGGCTGGTCGTCGGGATCGGACTGTTCGTCCACCTCGCGTTCGTCGGTACCGTCTACGTCTTCTTCGCGAAGAAGATCCGCAAGAACCTCGGCAAGGCCGCGAGCCAGTGGTCGGAACTGCCGGGGGTCGCCCAGGCGGTCGTCGCCGGCCTTCCCTTCGCCGTCCTCGCCGCGCTGGCCGTCGTCACGACGGACTTCCTCGCCGCGTCGATCCCGTTGCCCGTCAGACTCGTCGTTCCGCTGCTGGTCTGGTTCGTCGTCACCGCCGTCCTGCTCAACCATCTCCGGTCGAACGAGCGCTTCGGCGACCTGCTGGAACTGCTCGGTGTCGGGACTGTCGCCGGCGGCGGGTTCGCCGCCGCTGTCATCCTGGTTGGTCGATTCGTCGACGGGATCCCGGGATACGTCCCGCTGGTCGTCTTCCTCGTCGCCTCGCCGCTCGCGGCGGCCGTCCTCGTCCGCAGCGCACAGCGCGAGCAGGGCTACCTGTCGACGCTGCTCGTCAAGACCGGGTTCGCACAGGTTCGGCGGATCCAGGCGGTGACGGTCGCACTCGCGCTCGGGTTGCTGGTCGGCGTCATCGGCGCGGCACTGGCGAGTCTCGCCGTCGGCCGCCTGCTGGTGACGCTGCTCGTCTTCCTGCTGGCGTGGGCGCTTGGCACGTACGGGGCACTCCGGTGGTTCCAGCGGACCGACGTCGCCTACAGCGACCTCGTCATCGTCGACGTGCGCGACCGCTCGTCCGGTCGGCGGCGCGAACTCGCGGTCGCCAACGAGCGTGACGAGCGCGTCGACCTCCGCGACGCGAAGATCCGTGACACCGGCTACGACCTCTACCGGACGAACATCGACGTCGTCCTCGGGCCGGGCCAGACCGAGACCTTCGACATCCCGCCGAACTTCTCGCTCTTTCCCTCGACCGACGACCTGGCGACGAACCTCCCGATGGGCTTCTCGGTCAGCAAGACCGCCGACGCACCCGTCATCGTCACCCGCGACGGCGAGAAGTTCAAACTCCGGTGGGCCGACGGCGTCGTCGATCGCCGGCGCGACCCGAGCGGTAACCGGGCGCCCGCCCCCGAGGGCGACCGCCGGGAGGACAACGTGTGACCGGCACCAGCACCGTCGACGGGCGCTACTCGCGACGACCCGTCGCCCGTTTCTCCCCCCGACCGTAACGCATGCCGGGGGACAACGGCAGGGATCGTGACAGTGATGCCGAGGCGGACCAGGACGCCGACGCGAACGGGATCGGTGTCCTCCGGTCGGTCGGCGTGCTCGCCGAACCCGACGAGCGAGGCGACCCACCGACGGTGACAGGCGGACTCCGACGGACCCGTGATATCCGCGCGCTGGGGCCGATGCCCACCGTCGGTGACGTCTCTTTCACCGGCCGACTCGGCCGCCGCGTCGCCGAACGACGCCACGGCGTCGCGCTCACGTTCGCCCGCCGGACACTCGCCGCCACGGACGCCGCCGCCGACGCCGACCGCGCCGGTTCGGAGGCCTCAGTTCCCGAACTGGCGACGTCCGACGGGGCCGTCACCGATGTCGACCGCCCGACCGGGTCGGTGGGTCCACTCGCGGCCGACCGACCCGCCAGGGTCTTCGCGACACCCCGGAGTCCGACCGACGACGCGGCGGGCGAACCGACCGGACGCGCGTCACCAGAGCGGCCGGCGAGCGACTGGCCGCCGACGCCTCCCGGCCCGAGCGAGACCGAGCCCCCGACGCCGGAGTCGGCCGGACGGCGGCCCGCCGCCACGCCACCGGACGAAACGGCGTCAGATCCGGAGGTCGACCCACCACGCCGGGGTGACGACCGGCCGACAGCGGCCCGCCAGTCTGACCGGCCGGTGGAGGTCGACTCGTCGCAGTCTCCGGGGCCTGATACGTCTCGACGGCCCGCCTCGGCGGAATCTGGTCCCTCGAGAGCGCCAGCGGACGCCACAGATACGGGTGATGGGACCGAGACGGAGCGACGCCGGCGCCCGCCGGACGAGGTGAGACCCGAAGGGGCGACGCGAGCAGGCCGTCCAGACAGTCCGCCGACGGCGCGGCCGAGTCGCGACCACACGGCGGTCGAGAGATCCGACGCCGGTGCGTTCGCCCGGCGACTCGACCGACTCACTGGCGGCGCGGACGCGGCGACGTCGCTCGCGTCGTCCCCAGCGACCGAGCGAGACGACCCTCCGAGCCGGGCAGGGGCCGATCCCGCCGCCGGTTCGACAGAGCGCCCGTCACCTCGTCGCGGCGAGCACGGTGAGAGTGTCGACGGGGCAGTGGAGGCGTCCGTCGAAGCCTCGACCGGACGCGACCCAACAGGTCGCGGGTCGGCCGGGCGACCGGGATCGAGCGAGCGGGTCGCGTCGCTACACGACGTATCTGTCCTTCGCGCTACGCAGTCAGACGTCGTCCAGCGGACGCCCGCCGGCGCGGCGACGACGGCTCCACCCTCGCGGTCGACGGGGGCCGTACAGGACCCTGGTGAACCGAGGGCGGCGAAGACGGCGTCCGGACGACCGCACGAGCCCGGCGTCGACCGGCGGGGTCGGTGGAACCCGACGTTCCGTCGCCAGCCGTCGCCGGTATCTCCGGAAGTCACCGAACGCCCGGAGGCTGCCGGCCATCCGGAACCCGCCGAGCGCCCAGCGCCGGCCGACTCACCGATGCCACGGTCGAACCCCGACTCGCCGACGGCATCGGGAGCGCCTGACGAGACGCTGGCCAGTGTGCCGACCGACGAGACGCCGTCCGTCCGGCCAACGGAGGACGACGAGGGAGCGCAGGTGACCGCGTCGACGCCCACGGAAGCACGGACGACCGCGACGCCAGTCGACCGAGGGACGAGCGGCGGCGTCGATCCGCCGGGAGCGTCGCCGCGCCCTGGCGACCCCGGCGTCGCCCGCCGCGTCGGCTGGCAGCCCGCTCGTGGACGAACGACCCCGGTAGCATCTCGCCGCGCGTCGCCGAGCGGGTCGGGGGCGCCAGCGGAATCGGCCCGCTCCGGCGCCGTCCGGACCGTGGTCGAACGTTCGCGCACACCCGGGGCGGTCGACCGGCACCGTGGCGTCGATGCGGGCGACCTGCGATCCGGCGTCGACGCGGCGGACCGTTCGGCACCCGCACAGAACCGGCCGTCCGCGGCTGACGACGACCGAGCGAGCGAAGTTCCGGACGAGGGCGGGCCGGACGTGACCACCGACCGACCGGAATCACCAGCGCCGATCGACCCGACGACACCGGCAGAATCGACAGACGTGACGACGGCTGTGTCGCCCGGCGCGAGGAGGGGAGAACGCGGCGGTCGCACCGAGACGGCCGGGTCCGACTCCGTCACCGACGCGGGGTCGACCGCTCTAGAGCGCGTCGTCGCGGACCGGTCGTTCGTCCGCCCCGGTTCGGAGACGCCGGCTCACGCCGAGACGAGCATCCCGGAGACGCGAGCGCCGACCACCGCAGCGTCGGTGACCCGCGCCGACTGGCCGCTGGGGCGCGCGCCGGTCGGATCGGGAGACACGAGCGTCGGTGGCTTCCCCGCCCAGGGGGGAGATCGTCGCGCGCCGGCCGAACGCGTCGCCAGCGCGGCGTCGCACACGGGCACGACATCGCACACAGACGCCGCGTCCGCCGCGGGGGACTCGACCGGGTGGCGACCGCGCCAGTTCCCGGACCGGACGCTCGCCCGCCGCGAGTCTCCCGGTCGTCCCGGTGACACCGCATCCTCGCGACCATCGGGGCATGTCGACCCAGTGGGCGCCGAGCCGGGTACAGCCTGGCCCCCTCGACAGACGACAGGCCAGACAGCCCCCAGCGGCGAGTCACGTTCGCCGGACGTGGCCCGCACAGACACGGTCCCGACGGATGCGCGACCGACCGACGACGCGACGGCGACCGACAGACCGACGTCGGCGGGCAACGATGCGACGGCGGGCGAACCGGACGTCCCGCAGCGAGCGTCGGATCGGGGTCTCACTCCGGGGTCGGGCGAACGCGACGGTGTCACCGACGTCGCCGGGCCTACCGGGACCCGCGGAGACAGTCCGGTGGGTCACGAGATGCCGGGCCCCGACAGCGCTCCCGCAACGTCGGTCACCCATCCCGGGTCGGGGCCGGTGGTCCGCGACCCCAGAGTCGCGGTGCGAGGGACCGAGACGGCCGCCAGAACTCCAGCGTCGGGTTCGCAGGGACGGGGTCCGGACGGGGACGCGAGCGGCACGGGTCGCCCCAGTCGGCGGTCCCGCCGGCCGCTCCGACAGCCGCTCACCCACCGCCGCCAGGGACGTCGGAGTCACGACCGACCGAGCGCCGAAACCGGGACTGTGTCACCCGGCCGTGGCCCGTCGGCGCCCGGCGGTGAGCGCACCGGCGGTGAGCGTGTCGCTGGTAGGCCGACGACCGACTGGCCCGGCGACACTACCACGACTGGTCGGCCCGGCGACACGCCAGCGACTGACGCCTCTACCGGGACGCGGGTCGGCGACCGGTCGATGTCGCCGGAGTCGGCGGCGGGATCGAACGCTCTCCCGGACGAGACTCCGGGACCGGTGACGTTCCCCGCGGACGGTCGTCCGGGTGCCGGCGGCGTTCCGAACGCTGACAGCGGCCGTGGACTGGGCGACGCACCCGGGACGGTCGCGGGCGAACCGGCGTCGCCACCACCGGTAAAGCGAAGTGGCCGGGACGCCCAGGTGGGAACGACTCGGATCGGGAGTCTGACAGAAATGCCGACGCTGACACACCAGACCGGGCGGATATCGCGACCGGGAGCGAACGCAGAGCGGACAGATACGGTCCGTGCCACGGAGCCAGGGCCGACGAGCGACGCGGTGGCTGGCGACTGGCCGGCGGCCGACGCCGGGAGCGACGACTGGCCGACGAGTGGAGGGCCGTCCGGGTCACCCGGCCCGACCAGTCCAGGCCCCGGATGGGACGGAACGGTCGGCAGTGATTCGACCGGGCACCGGACGGGGAGTCGACGGTCGAGCGCTGGCCGCCGCCTGGCCGCGCGGGCGGAGTCGACGACGCCGACGGCGACCGGGAATGCGACGTGGACCGGCCCGGCGACGGGTTCGGATCTCGGCCCGGCATCGGGGCCGGAGCAGGCCGCCGGATCCCCGAGCGTGGGCGACGCAGGGATCGACCCCTACCCGGATCTCGACATCAGACAGCCGGCGCCGCGGGTCGACGCGACACGTGGTGAGAGCCAGGCCGGGCCGCGCTACGAGCGGCGACCCGAGGAAAGCGGGCAGCGTACTCGGCACGAGAGCGGCGGCGTGCGGCCGACGAGTGGTGGCGTCGAGCGCGCCGTCGAGGAGGCGCTGTTCCGGGAAGGGTCGGACCTGTCGGCGCACAATGCCGAGCTCGACCGCGTCGTCGACCGGCTCTACCGGCAGGTCGAACGGCGGATGGAGATCGAACGCGAACGGAGAGGACTATAGATGGCAGCGAACAACTCACAGTTCCAGAAAGCGGAGATACGCGTGCTGCGGGGCAAGAACAAGTCACAGGGCAACGACCCGTACCTGACGTGTGGGTTCAACCCGCCCGAATACGGCATCGACCGGTCGGTCAACTACGGTGAGTTACAGGCCAGCGGGTCGGGCGCGTCGAGCCAGCAGTTCATCAACCGGTCGGCCGACACCCTCTCGATGGAGCTGTTTTTCGACACCTCGGAGACACAGGCCGACGTCCGTAGCGAGTACGTCGACAAACTCGACTACCTGGCGTCGGTCGACCCCGAACTGCACGCGCCGCCGCTGTGTCAGTTCGTCTGGGGCGACGGGCTCTCCTTTACGGCGCTGGTCCAGTCGCTCAACAAGACGTTCACCCGGTTTTTGCCCAGTGGAGTACCCGTGAGGGCGCGCGTGAACGTCACGTTCACCGAATGCAAACCCTCGGACTATCGGCGGGAACTCAAACCCGAATCGACGGACAAGACGAAAGCCTGGACAGTGACGGAAGGCGACACACTGTGGCTCATCGCCGACGAGGAGTACGGCGACCCGAGTCACTGGCGGACCATCGCCGACGCGAACGACATCGACAACCCGCGTGCCGTCGAACCGGGGGAGTCGCTCGAACTCCCGCCGCTGTGACGATGACCGGGCACACACTGACGACGGGCAGACACCGCGCGCCGGCGAGCACACGCGAGGGGGGCGGCGATGTCCGGTAACGTCGCTCACTCGCCGCGGTTCGACGTGACGATCGACGGGACGTCCTACGGCGAGGCGGGCGGGAGTATCACGGATCTCGTCGTCGAGACGACGCTGGACGGCGCCGACCGCTTCTCGCTGACGCTGAACGTCCCCTACGACAGCGAACAGCGGTCGTTCGCGGGGTTCGACTGGAAGAACTTCGAAATCGGCAAGAAAGTGAAGGTCTCGCTGGGATGGGGCGACGGGTCGCTCGAACCGGTCTTCGTCGGGAAAGTCCACCGCCTCACGACGGACTTCTCGGCCGGACAGGGTCCTTCGGTGGGCGTCAGCGGCTACGGGTTGCTCCACGACATGATGAGCGGCACGAAAGACCGGTCGTGGACGGAACAGCAGGTCGGGGCGGTCGTCAAAGAGGTGCTCTCGTCGTATTTCGGGAAGACTACCGTCGAGAAAGCCAAGATGCAACGCGACGTGATCTACCAGCACGACCAGAGCGACTACCGGTTCGTCGCGAACCTCGCGGCTAAGTACGGCTACCAGTTCTACTCGCAGCGAAACGCGGTGTGTTTCGCGCCGCGGTCGTCGCTGGGCAGCGGGAACCCGGTGGCGACGCTCCGGTACGGCGCCGCCCTCGACTCTTTCTCGGGGGACATCGACAGGGCCAACGAGGTCGCGAAAGTGGAGGTGCGCCACTGGGACATGCAGGCCGAGACCGAGATCGTCGGGACGGCCTCGACGAAGGCGAACAACGACAAGAAAGAGGTGTTTCGCGTGCCCTGCACCTCGAAGGAGGAGGCCGACGCGATCGCCCAGTCCAAACTCGACCGCCTGTCGAGTGCGGTAGCCCACGCCCACGGCGAGACCGACCGCGGGGTCCCGTCGCTGACCGCGGGGGCGGTGGTCGGCGTCGAGGACGTGGGGTCGCGATTCTCCAAAAACTATTATGTCACCAAGGCGACCCACAGGGTAGGCGGTTCGGGCTATCGGACGTCGTTCGAAGCGCGGGAGGTACCTACATGAGCCAACGAGACCAGTTCGGCGGGGCGGACGAGGAACCGAGGATCGCCGGTGTGGCGGTCGCGAAAGTGACGAACAACGAGGACCCCGAGGGGCTCGGGCGGGTGAAAGTCACCTACCCCTTCCGGGACGCCGAAGACGAGAGTTACTGGGCGCGGATCGCCACCGAGATGGCGAGCAAAGAGTACGGCACCTTCTTCCTGCCGGAGGTCGGCGACGAAGTGCTCGTCGCCTTCGAGGACGGCAACATCCGCTATCCGTACGTCGTCGGGTCGCTGTACACGGGCAAGAAGAAACCGCCCCAGACCAACAAGGACGGCAAGAACAACGTCAGGGAGATCAAATCCCGGAGCGGCCACGTCCTCGATTTCGACGATACCAGCGGCGAAGAGAAGGTGAAAATCGAGACCAAGGCCGGCCACACCATCACGCTGGACGACAAGAGCGGGTCCGAGAAGATCACCATCGAGGACAAGTCCGGGTCGAACGCGATCACGATGGACTCGGCCAAGGGCGAAGTCAGCATCGAGGGCCAGCAGAAGATCAGCCTCTCGGCGCCGACGGTCGAACTCTCCGCGGATTCTGAGGTCAAAATTGCCGCCAAGGGCAAAGTCAATATGGAAGGTAAAGGTCAGGTGAACGTTTCGAGTAAAGGACAGCTGAACGTGGAGAGCAACGGAATCATGGGAATCAAAGCGACGGGACCGCTCACGGTCAAGGGCGCGATCATCCAACTCAACTGATGCCACCAGCAGCACGCGTCACGGATACGACAGCACACGGGACTCCGCTCGGGCCGGGGCCCGGCAGTTCGAACGTCCTCATCGGCGGGATGCCCGCCTGGCGAGCGGGGATGGACTTTCACGCCTGTCCGCTCGTCTCGGGGGTCGTCCCCCACGTCGGCGGAACGGTCGCGATGGGGTCGACGACAGTCCTGATAAACAAGATGCCGGCCGCGCGGATGGGCGACACCATCGTCGAGGCCACGGCACCCAACACGATCGCCATGGGGTGCCCGACGGTCATGATCAAGTAGATGACCAAAGACTTCCTCGGGACCGGCTGGGCCTACCCCGTCGGCACGGACTACCAGGGCGACGTCGAACTCTCCAGTGCGGGGGCGAACATCCGCGAGTCGGTCCAGATCATCATCGGGACCGCCAAGGGTGAGCGGGTGATGCGCCCCGAATTCGGCTGTGAGGTCCACGACTACGTCTTCGCCGCCGCGGACCCGGCGACGCTTTCGATGATCGAAGACGCCGTCGAGGAGGCGCTGATCCAGTGGGAACCCCGCATCGACGTCGAGCGCGTCGACGCCGCTCCCGACGAGGAAAACCCCAATCGCGTCCTCATCGACATCGACTACTGGGTCCGCGAGACCAACAGCAGCGCGAACCTGGTCTACCCGTTCTACCTGAACGAGGGGGACGAGTGAGTGAGCGCCACGGATCCCCACTCCGTTCGGGAGGGAACCCGTGCCTGACGGGCCCGTCGTCGACGGCCGCTCCCGGGCGGAGTTGCTCGCCGAGCTAGAGGCACTCGCCGACGACTACGTCGACGGGTGGGACGTCTCCTCGCCCGACAGCGGCACGACGCTGTTGCAGGTGGCCTCCCGCTTCGAGGCCGACGTCGTCAGGCGCCTCGATAGCGTCCCGGAGAAACACCGGACGGCCTTCCTCGACGCGCTGGATTTCAGCCGTCGCCCGCCCCAGTCGGCGCGGGTGCCCCTCACCGTGCGGACGACCGAAGACATCGACAGGAACGTGGTCGTCCCCGGCGGGACCCAGGCTGCTGCCGAGACCGACTCCGGCGAGACCGAGGTCTTCGAGATCCCCGACGACGACGGGTTCGAGGCGACGCCCGCTACCCTCTCGAAGGCCTACGCACTGGACCCGGTGACAGACACCGTCGTGAACCACGGACCGGCGCTGGTCGAGGGCCAGGAGACGACGCTGTTAGACGGCGACAACGAGCAGACTCACGTCTGCTATCTCGGTCACGGCGACCTGTTGAACCTCGAAGGCGGGTCGACGGCCACGGTCCGCCTGTTGACCAACGCCAGCGAGGACCTCGTCGAGGAGGGGCTCGACTGGGAGTACTACGGCGAGGACGCCGAGGGCGAGGAGGGCTGGCACGCCTTGCCCCAGGAGACGACGGACGTCGTCGACTCCGAGGCGGGCCTGCAGGACCTCCGGGCGGCGGTCGAAGAGCGCATCGAAGCGTTCGCCAACACCGACGTCTCTGAGTGGGGCAACACGCCCTACGAACTCACCTTCCGGTTTCCGGGGCCGACCGCCGACGTCGCGGTCGGCGACACGGAGAGCCGGTGGATCCGCGTCCGGGCCCAGGAGTCGGCCGACGCGTACTTCGACATGGAGATCGAGTCGCTGTCACTGACCGTCGAGCGCGGCGGCGAGGACGACGACGCCGGCGCCACGCCCGAGGAACTGCTCAGCAACGACGTCCCGCTGTCGGTCGACGGCGACGAGGACGTCTACCCGTTCGGCCGGCTCCCCCAGCCGCCGACGACCATGTACCTCGCCTCCGAGGAAGCACTCACCAAACGGGGGGCCACGATACAGCTCCGGTTCGCAGCGCCACAGGATGGAGACGGCGAGGCCGACGGTGGCGACGACGCGTCGGACGGTGACGGGAAAGACAGCAACAGGCGTGACGGTGGCGACGGCGACGAGAGCGACGAGGGTGGACGGATGACGGCGGGCGGGGTGAACGCCGGGCTCCTGGCGGGCGACCCGGAGATCTCCTGGGAGTACTGGGACGGCGACGGCTGGTCGCGGCTCCGCCTCGTCGCCGACGGTACCGACCGCCTCCGGGAATCCGGTACTGTTCGGTTCCAGGTCCCGGGCGACCTGACGACGACGTCGGTCTCGGGCCACGAGGCCCACTGGATCCGGGCGCGCCTCGTCGCCGGGAACTACGGCCAGCACCGCTACGAGATCACCGAGTCGGGCGGCCAGGGCGACCTCGTCGAGCGACCGGACCCCCCGCAGTTCGGGCGGGTGACGCTACACTACGGCCAGGAGGGCGAACCGTTCGAGCAGGTTCTCACGCACAACAACGCCAGCTTCGAGTCGGTCGATACCGACGCGGAACCGCTCGCGCTCTCGCCGTTCGAACCGGTGCCCGACGCCACCCAGACGCTGTATCTGGGCTTCGATAGCGTCCTCCGGAACGGTCCGGTGAACCTGTTCGTCCCGACGAGCGACGAGCGCTACCCCCGGACGTTCGACCCGGGGATGCGCTGGGAGTACTGTCCCGACCCCGAGAGCGGCCGCTGGGAGAAACTCGAAGTCCAGGACGGCACCGAGGGGCTGACCGAACGGGGCATCGTCAGCATCAACTTCCCCGAGGCGACGACGGCCTTCGAGTTGTTCGGGACGAGCGCCCACTGGCTGCGCGTCCGGGTGACCGGCGACGCCTTCTACCGCGGGCCGACGGGCCCGGCCTTCCGGCGCGAGGGCAAACGCACCATCGAACACAAGCGCGAGGACCGCTCCGCGGTGGCGGACCTGCCCCGGCCGCCGACGCTCGAAGGGATCCACCCGAACACCCAGTGGGCCTACAACGAGCGGACCGTCAGCGAGGAGATCCTGGGGTCGAGTGACGGCTCTCACGAACAGCGCTTCGACTGTAACACCGCGCCGGTGACCGACATCGAACTGTGGGTCGAGGAGGCCGACGCCCTCTCGGGGTCGGAGATGCGTGCGATCGAGCGCGAGCGACCGGGCGCGGTCGAGCGACTCCCCGAGAGCGGCGACCCAGTCGAGTTCTGGGTGCGCTGGGAGGAGGTCGAGGACTTCCTCGATTCCGACGCCGACGACCGCCACTACCGGGTCGACCGCACGAGCGGGACGGTGACCTTCGGCGACGGCCAGCGCGGGCAGATCCCGCCGACCGGCGAGAACAACCTCAGAGTCACCTACAAGACCGGCGGCGGGAGCCAGGGGAACGTCCCTGCGGGCGCCATCGAGGAGTTGCGCGACCCGATCACGCTCGTCGACTCGGTGACGAACCTCCAGCCCAGCGACGGCGGCGCCGACGTCGAGTCGATGGACGCCGTCGTCTCCAGAGCGCCCGAACGCATCAAGAACAAGAACCGTGCGGTCTCGCCGAGCGACTTCGAGCAGGTGGCCCGCGCCGCCTCGCGGGAGCTCGCGACGGTGAAGTGCGAACCGGAGATGGACCAGAAAGGCGACCGGCGTCCGGGGTGGGTCACGCTGTTGATCGTCCCGCGGGGCCAGCGCGACCGGCCAGTACCGTCGATGGAGCTCCGCAAACGCGTCGAGGACGCCGTCAGCGAGCGGGCGCCGGCCACGATGGTCGGCCGCGACCAGGAGCGGATCACGGTCCGTGGCCCGAACTACGCGGCCGTCTCCGTCGAGGCGACGGTCCACACCCGGGGCGTCGAGAGCGTCTCGGGGCTGAAATCGACGGTCGAGTCCGACCTCGACGCCTTCTTCCACCCGCTCTCGGGCGGGCGAGGCGGGACGGGCTGGGCTTTCGGCGAGTCGCCGGACCTCTCGGCGGTCTCGTCGCTCCTGGAGGGCGTCGAGGGCGTCGACGAGGTCGCGTCCGTGGCGATGACCGTCGAGGCCCGCGGCGAGGAGAAACGCATCCTGACCGAGGCCGACGACCCGACGCTCGACCGGGACACGCTCGTCTGTAGCGGCACCCACGAAGTGACCGTCCACATGCGCGAGGACGGGGGGCGAGCGTGATGGCTGCTCGCGTTCGTGACGATGCGACGAGCGTGATGGCGGGTAGTCGTGCCGGCGACCGATCCGGCGGGAGGACACCATGGGATTAGACGTACCGGAACTGGACGACACGGACTACGAGGAGTTGCTCGACGAGGCCCAGAAGCTGTTGCCGGCCTACTCGGAGGAGTGGACCAACTACAACCCCCAGGACCCGGGGATAACGATCCTGGAGACGCTGGCGTGGCTGGCCGACTCGTATATCTACCAGCTGGACTCGGTGACCGACGAACACAGGCGCAAGTACCTGGGGCTCATGGGCGAGCGCCCGCGACCGCCGACGGCGGCGTCGACGCACGTCTCGCTGTCGGCACCGTCGGAGGCGACACCGCTCCGGATCGCGGCGGGCACGCAACTTGCGGTCGTCGACGGCTCCGACGCCGAGAAGACCTTCGAGACGGCCGAGGAGATCGTCCTCACGGGCGTCGACGTCCGGTCGGTCGTCTCCACACACGGGGACGGGACCACCGACCAGTCACACGCCAACGAGACTGCGGGGATGTTCTACCGACCGCTCGGGCCCGCACCCGCGGGCGGCGACGCCGTGGGGGTCGGGCTGACGGGCGACCCCTTCGACGGCGCCGACGCGTTCTCGCTCACCGTGGACTTCCACGACGAGGACCTCCCCGACCCCGCGACCCACGGGGAGGAGTCGCCCACCTTCGACCCGTCGGTCGACCTCGTCTGGGAGTACCCCACCGATTACGCCGACCCCGACGGGTCGTGGGAACCGTTCACCCTCGCTCGCGACGGCACCGACGCCCTCTACAGCGGCGGGACGGTCACGCTCGAAGCCCCCGAGGAGTGGACCCCCGAAGACTGGGGAGCCGACGAGCACGGCCTGTTCGGCAAGTCGGCCGGCACAGTCTGGGTGCGCTGTCGGGTCGAGCGCGGCGGCTACGAGGTCCCGCCGCGAGTCGACGCCGTCCGGTCGGGCGTCGTGCGCGTCGACAACCGGCGGACCGTCGAGGGCGAACCCCTCCAGCGGGTCCGCGGGACCGACGACCCCGAGCACCTGACCGCCCAGCAGTACCGACTGGGACACGCGCCGGTCGTCGAGGCCGAGATCACCGTCGACGGCGACCCCTGGACGGAGGTCCCGGACTTCGACGCGTCGGGCCCGACCGACCGCCACTACGTCCTCGACGCGGGGTCGGGGGTCGTGCGCTTCGGTGACGGCGTCGGCGGCGCGATGCCCGACCCGGACGCGCGCGTCGTCGCCGAGCGGTACGTCGCCGCCGACGGCGCCGAGGGGAACGTCCCCGCGTCGTCGAACTGGCGGTTCGCCGAGGAGACGACCGCGGCCGACGGGACCGACCTCGAACCCGTCGCGGTGACGCCGCGGCGGGGCGCGACCGGCGGCACCGACGCCGAGTCGGTCGCGGCGGCGTTCCGGCGGGTGCGCCGCGACCTCAAGACGCCCCATCGAGCGGTGACCAGCGACGACATGGCCTACCTGGCACGCAACACGCCGGGGCTTCGCGTGGGTCGGGCCGAGGTGTTCCTGCGCGACCGCGAGGGTGCCGCGGCGAACGCGCCCCCGGAAGCGCAGGTCGTCGTCGTCCCCTACGCACCCGAGCGGACGCGGCGGCCGACGCCGAGCGAGGGCTTTCTCGACGCGGTCCAGGCCCACCTCGACGAACACCGCCTGCTGACCGACCGGGTGCGCGCAGTCGCACCCGTCTACGTGGGTGTCGGCCTCGAACTCACAGTTCGAACGGGTGAGTGGCGCCCGGCGGCGGGCGTCGAGGAGGCGATCGAGGCGGCCGTCCGGTCGTATCTCGACCCGGTCCACGGCTTCGAGGGCGAGGGGTGGCCCTTCGGCCGGACGCTCTCGGCCGAGGAACTGGCGGCGGTCGTCGAGCGCGTCGACCCGGTCGACGCCGTCGAGGAACTGTCGGTGTCCGCGCCGGGCAACGCGCGGGTCGACCCGGACGGCAACGTCCGCATCGAGGAATCGGCGCTGTTCGACCTCGCGTCCGTCGAGGTGGACGTCAGAGCGGGGTCACGGCCCGACGAGACCGACAGGGGACGGAGATAACACAGATGGACTTTTCGTACTACGCGACGTCGACGCCGGAGCAGTGGCGCGAGTGGGCCGGCCGCAACCTCGTCGTCGAGGAGGCGGGGATCAGCGTCGAGACGGAACCGACGATCGACTACCGCGACATGGGCTTCGACGCCGTCGACGTCGCGGTCGACCGCGACGGGGCGGTCTACGCGTTGCGCCCCTCCGGCGACGTCTACCGGTACGACCGTAGCGGCCAGGCGGCTAACGTCTGGACCAACGGCGACGGCGAGACGGTCGCGGACCCGCAGTCGGTCTGTCTTGCGGGCGACCGGGTGTTCGTCGCCGACGCCGCCGACACGGCGCTGGTCGTCGTCTCCGAACGCGAGGGGCGGGCCATCGGCCGCATCGAGACCGACGTCGAAGACCTGCGGGCGCTCGTCACCGGCGACCGGACGCTGTACATCCTGGACGGCGGCCCGCCCGGCGGCGACGGCCGGGTCGCGACGCTCCGGAGTCGCGGTGCCATCGGGACGGCGATCCGGGGGCTGGACTCCCCCCGGGACCTGACCGTCGACCCCGACGGCAACGTGTCGGTTCTGGAGATGACAGACGACGGGCCAGTGATCGGCGTCTACGAGGCGCGCTACGTCGCGTCACCGGACGCGTTCCCCGACCGCCGCACCGTCGAGACGTTCCCCGACGACCCCGAAGGAGGGACACTCGTCCCGAACTGCCTGGAGGCGTTGACGGCCGAGGAACTGATCGTCCACGGACCGCTCTCGACCAGCGGCGACCCCGCGGTCTATCACTACCGCTTCGAGGACGAGGCCTGGGAGCGCCGCCACGGACTTGACGTGCGGTGTTCGCGTCTCAGAGCGGGTCCCCAGCGCGGGAGCAGTCGCTACCCCACCTACTACGGCGTCACTGACGAGGACCATCGCGTCTACGTCATCGAGGAGACGAAAAAGTACCGCCGCGACGCCGCGACCGACCGCTTTACCGCGACGGCGTTCAGGCGGTTCGACGCCGGGAGCGTGGACACACAGTGGCACCGCCTGACGCTGGCGTTCGACAGTCTCGACTCGAACACGCAGGTGCTCGTCAGCTACGACGCGACCGACGGCTACGGGAGCGGGAGCGACGTCGAGGCCGTCGCGGACGTGAACGAACACGACGCCGCCGACCTCCGGGGGGCGGGCATCGACTCGGTGTGGGACCTGGTCGAGTCAGACCCGGAGACGGTCGCGAGCGTGGCCGACGGCGCGACGGTCGAGCGGGCACGCGAGTGGATCGCCGACGGTGTCGCCATCCTCGACGACCGGAGCGAGAGCTGGGACCGTGTCGACGAGGCCAGTCCCGACGACGCGTTGCTGGCCGAAGCGACGGGGCGATACCTCCGGGTGCGACTCGAACTGGTCGGCGACGCCGACACCGCGCCGACGGTCAGTGCGTTCCGCGCCTACTGCCCGCGGCGGACGTATCTGCGCTATCTCCCGTCACTGTACCGTGACGACAGGCGCGGGGAGCTGTTCCTCGAACAGTTCCTCTCGGTGTTCGAGAGTGCCAACACCGACGTCGAGGAGGATATCGAAGCGCTCTCGCAGTCTTTCGACCCAGAGGGTGTCCCGAGCGAGTACCTCTCCTGGCTGGAGGGGTGGCTCGCCCTGGAGGCCGGCGCCGACTGGCCCGAGTCCGCCCGCCGGGAGTTCCTCGACCGCGCTCCGGATCTGTTCAGAAAGCGGGGCACGCGTGCCGGCATCCGCGCCTACGTCGAACTGTACCTGCGTCACGTCGCCGCGCCCGACACCGGATGGATCCTGGAGTGGCAGCGCCGCCGGGTCGCGGACCGCCGCGCGGCCGGCTACCTCACCGAAGACGAAGCCGACGAGCGCCTCGCCGAGATCGACGGCCTCGCGCGAGAGGCAGCCATCGACCACCACCTGTTCGTCATGGAGCGACTGGATCTGGACGGGATCGACTCGCCGGCCGCCCGGGAACCCTACACGATGCACATGCCCGGACCGCGTTCGTTCGCGGTGTTCGCTGGCCCCTTCACCGACGCCGACCACCGAGAAGCCGTCGAGGAGGTCGTCGCTCGCGAGAAACCCGCCCACACCGACGGGCGCGTGGTCCCGATGCGCCAGCACGTCAAACTCGAGGGCAACTCCTTTCTGGGTATCAACACCACCCTCACCCCCCGGGAGTTCGTCCTCGGCCGCGCGACCCTCGGCGAGGACAGCGTGCTGAAAGAACGCGACCTGCTCTGATACGGTCGGTTGTAAGTCATTCCCGGTTTCGCCGGACCACCCGGCGAAATACCGGCAAATCGTTACAACCGACCGTATGACCGGTGAGCGCTTTCGACCGGCCGACAGGCGACCACGAACGTCCCGCGTGACTGTCGTATTCGGGCGGCGACCGACGACGCTCGCCCCAAGGTTAAATGCACGAACAGTTGTAGGGGGCAGTGAGTAACCAGACATGTCATTCAACAATGGGCAGGGTGACCGGGGCGACGGGCAGCTCTCACAGTTCGAGAAGAACAACTTCTTCCAGGGGAAGTTGATGACCGCCCGGGACATGGAGACCGAACAGGACTACCACGCCGACCGGTTACAGACCCTGACACGGTTCGTGACCGGCAAGGGGATCGTCCAGGGGATCGAGGTCAGCTCGATCGAGGAAAGCGAGACGGAACTGGAAGTGACGCTGGAACCGGGGCTGGTCGTCGACGGACACGGCCGACCGATCGTCATCGAACACCGGACGACGAAGACGCTCCCACTCCCCTCGAGTGACGACATCTATCTGTTCATCAGGTACACCGAGGCGGAGTTGGAGTCGGTGCCGGTGCCGGACGTCAGCGGCGCCAGCAGTGAAGAGTACATGTCCAACAGACGGGTGGAGTCGTTCGAGTTGACCTATCAGGAGTCCCCGCCCGAGTTCGAGCAGATCCCGGACGTGGACACGGACATCTCGGACAACCCCGACGAGGACACCGCCTATCGGGCGCTTGCGAACCGCTTTCACCAGCAGTTCCGGACGCCGGTCGAGAGCGTCGAGGACCCCTCGGTGTTCATCGGGTCGTTCGAACGCACCCGCGACGGGGCGTGGATCCCCGGCGGTGACACCGTCCGACGCCAGCTCGTCTACGACAACGACATGCTCTACGCGGCGCTGGTCAACCACATCACCGACACCGACAACCCCCACAACATGGGCGGGCGGGCGGCCGGCGGCGGTGGCGGCGACCTGGGCGAGGCCGCCGAGCAACTCCAGGAGATGCAGACCCAGCTCGACACGGTGACGCGCTACGTGATGCGCAAGTCGCTGAAAGACAAGATCCGCTTTTTCGAAGACGTCTCGACGCGCTTCGAGGAGGCCGACACGGGCGCCAGCAAGACCGCCCAGGAGATAGTCGAGGCGGCCAAAGACGGCATGGCGGACGACGCCTTCGACGACCGGGCGGCCTACCGCGAACACGTCGGCGACATGCTCGAACTCGACATCGCCCTCGGCGAAGAACTCGAAGACTCGGCGACCGAGGAGAGCCTCGAACGCTACGTCAAGGCCGTCAACGAACTCCAGGAGACGCTCGCCGACGACATGGGCGTCCTGCAGGTCGCCGAAGCACAGGACGGTGTCTGTGAGGCCGCCGACTCCCTGGAGATGCTCTACGACATCGTCCCCGAGAACTGACGCCCCCGATCGCCTCTCCTACTCGATCGAGACACCGCGCCCGAGACGCGCACGCTCCGACCTCTCGTCACTGACGCTTTCGTCTCTCACGATTGTCACCAGTACAGAGACCCTACCGTGGGACCTCTTCTCCCACGAGAAGGGGCGATCACCCCCGATGAAGAACCCTGATGTTCTCGGAACATACCACTATAGGTATCATTTATGGACCTGGAGCGCCAGGCCCGTCGGCTGTTCGATTCGAACGTACTATCAGATATAGACAAAGAAGTAGGAATGTCTTTACCGACGCAGAGGGGGTTTTCGAGGTGGTTTTCTGGGATACTCCCGACACACCGATACCGAATCACACATGTCTTTCAACCTACTGATGGTTAGCTTTATGTATTGACGATTAATGTAAGCTAGCGTTCGGTAATTACAAACGAGTGAAAATTATGGCAGAGTACCTTTCCCCGGGCGTCTACGTCGAAGAGGTAGAGGGCGGGACGAAGGCGATAGAGGGTGTGAGCACGAGTACAGCGGCGTTTCTCGGTGAGACAGAACGCGGGCCGGTGAGTCCACGGCTCGTTACGAGTTTCTCGGACTTCAGGCGACACTACGGGTCGAGTCCGGAATCGTCGAATCTGGACATCGCGGTGGACGGGTTCTTCCGCAACGGCGGCAACCGGTGTTACGTCACACGCGTCAGTCCCGACGACCCGCGTGACGTGGTCTCGGCGGCCGTCCACGACGAGAGCGGCGACCCGGTGATGGACGTGGGTGCGATCGGGCCGGGCGACTGGGCCAACTCGGTCGCGGTCATCGTCACCGACAGTCCGATGTACAAGGAGGGACAGAACAAGGTCTTCGGCGTCACGGTGCGGTACTGGTCCCAGGACCCCTCGGAGGTCGACGACCCCGCGTCGGCGGAGCCGGACCCGCTCCCCGACCACGAGGAGACCTACGAGGAGTTGACGCCCAACCCCACGTCGAGCAACCACTTCGCCAAGAAGATGGCGAGTTCGGTCCTCGTCGACGTCGAGGGTGTCGGCGAGGAACGCCCGGAGGAGGGTATCACCTGGCTGGGCGGCGAGACCGACGGCGGCACCAACGGCGACAAGGGTAACGGCTCGACCGACGACGGCAACGGCGGCGACGACGCCAGCGGTGACGACGGCGACGAGCCGACGATCCCCGGCGACGACGAGCTCGACGAGATGACCTACAACGAGCTCCAGGACGTCGCCGAACCGTTCGACATCGACCGCACGCAGAAGAAAGACGAGCTCCTGGCCGAGATCAAAGAGATCCGCGACGAACAGGAGCTCGCGGCCGACGGCGGCAGCGGGCTCTCCCTGTCGGACTACCAGGGACAGGACCGCACCGGCGAGCGCACGGGACTGGCGGCGCTCAAAGAACAGGACGACATCTCCATCGTCTGCGTCCCCGACGAGAACGACATTCGCGGGCTGACGGAAGCGGTCGTCACCCACTGTGAGAACATGGGCGAGCGCTTCGCCGTCCTGTCGAGCCCGCAGAACGCGGGCCGGGTCGGCAACATGGAGGTGCCGGTCGACTCCCAGTACGCGGCCTACTACTACCCGTGGATCGAGGTGAAAGACCCGATCACGAACCAGGACAAACTGGTGCCCCCGAGCGGGCACCTGGCGGGCATCTACGCGCGCAACGACGCCGAGACCGGCGTCCACGGTTCGCCGGCGAACATGGTCGTCCGCGGCGCCCTGGACCTGCAACTGGACATCACGAAGGGCGAACAGGACGTGCTCAACCCGAAGGGGATCAACTGCATCCGGAGTTTCCAGGGGCGGGGCATCCGCGTCTGGGGCGCTCGCACTACGTCGAGCGACCCCGAGTGGAAGTACATCAACGTCCGCAGACTGTTCCTGTTCATCGAGCAGTCTATCGACGAAGGGACCCAGTGGGCCGTCTTCGAGCCCAACGACAGGGACCTCTGGGCACGGGTCAGACAGTCCGTCTCGAACTTCCTCACCACGGCCTGGCGCGACGGCGCGCTCATGGGGACCAGCCCCGACGAGGCGTTCTACGTCCAGTGTGGCGAGTCGACGATGACACAGGACGACATCGACAACGGGCGGCTGATCTGTGAGATCGGTATCGCGCCGGTCAAACCAGCCGAGTTCGTCATCTTCCGGATCCAGCAGTGGACCGAGGAGGCGGGTCCCTGAGGACCCTGACGACCTGATCGCCCGAGCACACACCGACTACCAACACACAGCACACACGACACACGAACTATGGCAGACAGACACGGACCACTACGCACCGGCCGTTTCGTCGTCGAGATCGACGGCATCGAGACCAGCGGATTCAAGCGCGTCGACATCCCCGGTCAGTCGACGAAACACGTCGAGTACCGCGAGGGCAAAGACCCCGACCACCACCTCAAGCTCTGGGGCCAGAGCGAGTACGAGGACCTCACGATGGAACGGGGTGCCAAGAAAGGCGACACGACACTGTTCGACTGGCGCAAGAGCGTCACACAGGGCAAGATGGAGGAAGCCCGCAAGGCGGTCGCGGTCGTCCTCCAGGACGAGGTCGGCGAACAGCAGATCCGCTGGGAGTTCACCAACGCCTGGCCCAAGCGCTACGACCCGCCGACCCTCGAGACGGGCTCGCAGGGCGGTCAGGGCAACGTCGCGACCGAGACGGTCGTCGTCGTCTACGACGAGATGGAACGCACCCAGTAGATAGATGGCCGGGTCACCGCTCCAGACGGAGTTCGAGTTCACCCTGCCACAGGGGTACACCGACGAGGAGGGCACGCTCCACCGCGAGGGGCGCATGCGCCTGGCGACGGCCGCCGACGAGATCGAACCGCTGCAGGACCCCCGGGTCCAGTCGAACTCGTCGTATCTCACGATCATCCTGCTGTCCCGCGTCGTGACCGAACTCGGCGACCTGCAGAGCGTCAACCGGAACGTCATCGAGAACCTGTTCGTCGCCGACCTGGAGTACTTGCAGGCCATGTACGAGCGGATCAACAACCAGGGGTCGAACGCCGTCGCGACCGCCTGTCCCGACTGCGGCGAACGCTTCGACGTCTCCGTCTACGACGGGCGCGTCGTCCAGGGCGAGGCGGGCGAGGGCGCGAACGGGGCCGCCGGGCCCGGCCCTGACTCCGGATCGGGCGGTCTCGACGGCCCGCCGGGTTCGGGCGCGGACCTGGAGACGCCGCCGGGCGCGCCCAGCGCCGAGGGTGACGGTGATTCGGGAAACTAGCGCGCGGGACGGAACTGGGCGTCTACCCCGTCGACCGGCTCTACGAGGAGGTCGCCTTCGTGGCGTATCACTTCAACTGGGGCCACGACGCGGTGCTCGCCATGCCCCACTGGGAGCGCCAGCGCTGGTGCGAGGAGATATCGGCTATCAACGAACGCATCAACCAGGAGTCCCAGGCGCCCGGTGGTCCCGGTGCCGGACCGGGCGCGGGCGGACTGGGTGGACCTGGCGGCGGTCCAGGTGGACCCGGCGGGGGCCCCGACGGCGGCGCACCGACGCTCGAACAGGAGATCCCCGACGAGTTCTTCGAGGAGGACTCGTGACCGCCGCCGAGCGAGCGCGGACAGCAAAGAGGGTCAGTGATGTCGAGTAACGGGCGCGGACAGAAGACGGGCGGCAAAGACGAGAACCCGTATCGCCAGCTCAACTACAAGGTCGAGGTCGACGAGGTGGACGTCGGCGGTTTCCAGCGGGTGTCGGGGCTGGCCGCACGGATGGAGACCGTCGAGTACCGCGAGGGCGGCACGAACGGCCACGTCCACAAGTTACCGGGGCAGTTCACCCACAGCAACCTCGTCCTCGAACGGGGCCTGACCAACCGCACGGTGCTGTGGGACTGGATTCAGGACGTCAGAGCACCCTCGAAGGCCAACACGGACATCCGGCGCAACGTCCGAGTGAAACTCCAGTCGGGCTACAAGGAAAAGCAGATGTGGGGCTGGGAGTTCCAGAACGCCTACCCCGTCCAGTGGGACGGCCCGGATCTGACGAGCGACGGGGGCGGCAACGTCGTCGCCGTCCAGTCCATCGAGTTCGCCCACGACGGCTTCACGAAGATCTCCGGGACGCCCTGACGGCTTCCCGACGATCACCGACCCCACAGTTCCCGTTTCTCAGGGGCCGCTCAGCACCACACTGTCGAGTCCGCCGGTGTCGGAGCCGGTGCGGTACTCGCCGCGGATCCACAGGTACTCGACGTTCTCGAGCACCAGCTGGAGTTCCTCGTCGGTGGCGGGGTCGCCGGTTTCGCTGTTGGTCCAGCCCGCCGACGAGAGCGAGACGTCGTAGTCGGTCCAGTCGGTCCCGGGCGGCGAGTCGAAGCGGTAGGCGAGTTCCGTCGACCCGGAGGCGAGGACGACGTCGCGGGCCTCGAACCCGCTGTCGGTCGCCGACTGGGTCAGCGCAAAGGAGAGCGTCCCCTCCTCGTAGTCGGACCTGTCGCCGAGATAGCGGTCGGGCGCGGCCCAGAACCAGACGCCGCCGGTGACGTCGTCGTTCGCGGAGACGTACCCGCCGGAGTCGCCGCCCTCGGTGTTGTGTGTGGGGGCCGCGCTCCCGTCCTGTGCGTCACCGGTGATCGTCCAGCCCTGGACGCCGTCGTCGAACGAACTCTCGATATCCTCGGGTCCCGAACCCAGAACACCCTGACAGCCCGCGAGCGCGACCAGCACGCCGAACACCGCGATGACCGCCTGTCGCCGTTGCATGCGACCTATTTCCCCGGAATCGGCATATAGCTGGCGTGAGTCCGGCACGCACGCCACGCGCAACACGGATTTATTGTCGGTCCTACCGACACACCGGCTATGAGCCCTGCGGACGACGGTACCGAAGCGGCGGCGACGCCCGACGCACACGGCTACTCCAGAGAACGCGCCGAGTTCTACCACCAGCGCCAGGTCGCGGGACAGCGCCCGGACGTCGACTTCTACGTGGGGCGGGCTCTCGACGCGGAGGGACCGGTTCTGGAGATGGCCTGTGGCACGGGCCGGATCTACCTCCCCCTGCTCGACGTCGGGGTCGACGCCGACGGCTTCGACCGGTCGCCGGACGCGCTCGCGGTCCTCCGGGAGACCGCCGCCGAGGTCGGGTTCGACCCTTCGGTCTGGCAGGCGGACATGACCGCGTTCGCGACCCGGCGGAGCTACGACCTCGTCGTCTGCCCGTTCAACGCCGTCCAGCACCTGCTGACCGTCGACGACCAGCTGGCCGCCCTCGAAGCGGCCTACGACGCCCTCGCGCCCGGCGGGCAGCTCTGTTTCGACGTGTTCGTCCCGAAGTTCGACCATATCTGTGCCTCCTACGGCGAGTGGGACGCCGAGACCGTCGACTATCGCGGCACACCCCACGAGTTACGGACGCGTACCGACCTCGTCCACGAGGTCGAACAGGTGTTCACCGTCCGGAACGAGCTCTCGGACCCCGCTGGCGAGACGGTGTTCGCCGAGCAACACCGGTTGAAGATGCTCCCCAGGCGCGAGGTCGAACTGCTCGCGCGACTGTCCCCGTTCGAGTCCTGGACGGTGACGAGCAACTTCTCGGAGGCTCCCCTCGAAGACGGCGACGCCGTCCAGGTCTGGACGCTCGAAAAAGAGACGGCGTGAGCGTCGCGGCGCCCTCCGAGGCCCGGGCGTCCCGGTCGGATTCGGGTTCAACCGGCGCATAACCAAACGGCTGGCAGAGAACTCGATACCAGACGCGCCCACACGTCGGCCGCTACCCGGAGAGACAGATGTCTGACCTGACACCGGCGCCGCCAGCGAACCCGCTCGCGAAGGGGACGACCGCCTACGAGGACGTTCAGGTCGGGATCGTCCCCGAGGGACCCTACCACTACGAGGTGCTGGTACACCGGCCGGACGACGACTGTCTCACCCACGCCGTCGAGTACGTCGCGATCAACGCGACGACCGTGCACCTCGACGGCCCGCTCTGGTTCGACGGCGTGAACCTCGACGTCGGCGTCCCCGGCACGCAAGCGGGAGAGACCGCGTGGGTGTGGCCGTGACTCGTAGTGAGTGGCTGTGACTCGCGGTCAGTGGCCGTACTATTCCTCGCCACCGGGCTGGTTGTACTCCATCCCGCGCTGTGAGACGCGGTCGGTCGCGTCTTCGGCGGTCGCGTCGATCAGCACGGGACTGAACTGGTAGGTGACCGAGGGCTGGAGCGAGACGTCGCCGAGGGAACTCCAGACGTCGGTAAAGCCCTGCAGGCTCTCGTCTTCGAGCGTTATCTGGACCTCGGTCTCGGCCAGCGACGCCGGTAACTCGTCGGGGCCGAGGATGGCGTGTTCGTGGAGGATCTGCATCGCGAGGCCGAGGACGCGCTGCTGGTCCAGGGTGTTTGCCGTCTCGTCGCTGCCACTCTGTGAGGGAAACGCCGTCAGCAGGTAGCGCAGGTCGAGTGCGAGCGGCGGGTCGCGCGTCCGCTTCTCGTCGACGACGGTCGGCGGTTCGTTCTTCAGGACGTCGTTCTCGGTGACGTCGTAGAGAAACACCGAGAGACGGACGTCCGAGTCGGCGCCGACGTCGTCGGGCGAGACCAGGGCGATCTCGGACCGGTCGATGGCGACGACGTCGCTGCGCTCGTCGATGCGGTCGCGCAGGAGTTCGACCAGCGTCTCGCTCGCCTCGGCTATCGCCGCGTACCCCGCCACGGGTCACCTCCCGACCGCGTGCCCGTGTCGACGCCAGCGCCTGCCCCCGGGTTCGTGCCCGCGCCCGTCCCGGCGCTCGCGTCGGAGTCCGTCCGCCCCGCGGTTGCTGTGGCCATACCCCACCCACGACGCCCGCTCCCTTCACTCTACTGACCGGTCGTCCTCACTCAGCGCCGAGAGTCGCAACTCGATACCGTACTCGGGGTGGACGGGCGCGAGGACGGCGTGCTCGGGGACGAGTACCTTCGGCGGTGGCGGCGTCTCGTCGGCGTCCTCGCCGCGCTGGGCGCGGCCCTGTTCGCTCAGGAGGTGAGTCCACCCCTCCGAGGTGCCGACGTAGGTGCCGTTGAGGCTGGTGTCCTCGACGGCCCACCCCTGTGTGGTGTACTCGAAGCGGGCGTGGGCGGGCGAGACGTGTCGCCCCTCGTCGGGGAGGACGAGCCAGGGTTCCGGTTCGCCCGCGGCCAGGCGCCCCATCGTCTCGCCGTCGGTGACGGGACAGCCGACGCCCGTGGCGGGCTGGGTGAGCAGCGCCCGCTGGCGACCGACGGCGCGCGCGACGGCAGCCGCGGCGGCCCGGCCGTCCGCGTAGCGCGAGTCGGGGTCGGGCCGCGTCGCCCGCTCTATCACCTCGGCGAGCGCCCGCGAGCAGGTGCCGCCGAACGAAAGGGGGTCGAGCCCGCTCGCCGGAACGTCCGCTGGGAGCACCTTCGCGCCGGTAAAGAGATAGAAGGCGAGTTTGCCCCAGGCGTAGACGTCCGAGTGCGGACCCGGTTCGGCGCTGTCCAGCCCGTCCACCCGAGAAGAATCGACGCCCGGCAGGAGTTCGAGCGGTTTGAACTGGTCGGCCTCGAAGCGTATCTCGACCGGGCGGTCGGTCGTCTCGGCGGTGTTGAAATCGAGGAGGACGGGGCGACCCGAGTCGCGGACGACGACGTTCTCGGGGCGCAAGTCGAGGTAGACGACGCCGTTGCGATGCAGGAAGTCCATCGTCGCGGCGAGGTCTATGACGACCCGGCGGCGAACCGACGAACCGAGGTCACCACCCTGGATCCGCTCGTCGAGCGGGGCGTCGGGGAGATACTCCAGGGCGACGTACGGCGTCGCTGCGTCGGCGTCGCCGTCGAGGTATCGCACGACGCTGGACGGGGCGATAGTCCCCTCGAAGCGGCCGAGCGTCCGGACCTCGCGCTGGAAGCGTGTGCCGACTTCGGCGGCGTCGTGCGTGCTCGTGTCGGCGAGTTTGAGCGCGACGTCCGCGTCCCGCTGGGCGTCGTGTGCGCGCCAGACGGTCGCGAAGCCACCGCTGCCGACGCGTTCGTGCAACTCGAAGCGGTCGGCGACTGTCTCCCCCGCGGCAGGCATACGCGTCGTCCACTCGCGGGGTGGGCAAAGGTCTGTCGCCGGGCGGCACGCGGCCGCGCTCGTCCCCGTCGGTCCGGCCGCCGCCGTGAGCGTGCGGTAGTCAGCCACTACCGTGCTCCGAAGCGAGCAGTACGTCGGTCGAATCGTGGATTTCAGCGGTAGGCCGGGCCGACGCCACCCTAGAGATTGATTAATCAGGGGAGGGTTTGTTGAGCCAATAGATGTCGGGAGAGATACCGGAGCGAGTGACCTGCGAGGTGTGCGGGACGTCGTTCGACCCCAGAGAGAGCCGGGGCTGGTGTCCGAACGAGGCGTGTGGCAAGTGGCAACACCCGGCTTTTCCGCTGTCGGACGGCGCCGCGGGTCGGGGGGCCGCGGACGGGGGCGTCAACGCGCCGACGAAGGTCTGTCCGAGCTGTGGGAAAGACGTCCGGGCCGACGCCAACTTCTGCAAGTTCTGCTCTCACGAGTTCCCGGACGAGCCGACACAGGAACCGGCCGGCGGGGACGACCCCGGGCTGGACGCCTGTCCCGATTGCGGGGCGGACCTGTCGTCGATCCCACCGGACCGGCTGGCGGACTGTCCCATCTGTGGGACCGACCTGAGCGGCGTGCTGGCCGACCAGACCGAACCGGACGTCACGCCGGCGGACCTGACGGACTGTCCGGCCTGCCACGCGGACCTGACGAACATCCCCGCCGACATGCGGATGGTCTGTCCGGACTGCCGTGTCGACCTGCGCGAAGCGATCCAGACACACGGCGTCGGCGACGGCGGCGGTGGTGGCGGTGCTGGAGGTGCCGGTGGCGGTGGCGCGCAGGCTGGCGCCGAGGGCGGTGCTGAGGGACAGACAAGTGGACAACAGGCCGGCGGCGGTGCTGGTGGGGAAGCCAGTGACGACAGCGCGGGTGGCGGGCTCCTCGACGGGACGACAGACCCGGACAGCGGCGCGGCCGCCGAGAGCGTAGACACGATCAAGGGGATCGGCGCGAGTTACGCCGACCGACTGGCCGAGGCGGGCGTCCAGACGGTGGGCGATCTGGTCCGGGCAGACCTCGCGGAACTCTCGGCGGCGACGGACATCTCCGAGAAGCGCCTCGGCGAGTGGGTCGAGCGTGCGCCCGTCGACCCCGCCGACATCGGCGGTGTGGCAGGCGAGACGGACGCGGCCGGCGGCGACCAGACCGGCACTGCTGGCGGACGGGCAGGCGGGCAACAGGCCGGTGGCGGTGCTGGTACCGGTGCCCAGGGTGGTACCGGCGGGCATGCCGGACAGGGCACCCAGAGCGGCGCTGGCGGACAGGGTACCCAGGGCGGTGCTGGCGGACAGGCCGGAGCGGGCGGGCGAGCGAGTAGCGGCGAGAGTACCCGGGCGAGCAGCGGTCAGGGAGCGGGGGGAAGCCAGGGCGGGAGCGGTGGTCGACAGGGCGGCCGGAATCAGCCGAGCGTCCCGGGTAGTTCGTCGGGCGGGCAGACGGGCGGCCAGCAGGGAACCGGCGGTCAGACAGGCGGCCAGCAGGGCGCGGGCGGCACGGCCGGTGGCCGGCAGGGCGGCCGGAATCAACCGAGCGTCCCGGGCGCGTCGGGCGGCGGTCAGGACAGTCGTGCGGGGCAGGCACAGCCACACTACAACACGGTCGTCTTCCAGGTGATGGGCCAGGAGATCCGTGCGAGTCCGGGTGACACGATCGGTCGCGAGATCCGGACGGCGATGGTCGAGGGCGGCGCGCCCGACGACGACGCCGTCTACGTCCACCGCGAACACCTCCGCGTCGACCAGGAGGGCGAGGCGTTCTACCTCGTCAGACTCGGCCAGAACAGTCTGAAAATAAACGGGACACCCGTGGGCCAACACGAACGGGCCCAGGTCACGAACGGCGACGAGGTCTCCTTCTCCGAAGTCGTCACCGCCGACGTGAGACTCGAATGAGTATCGAGGGAGAGGGTGAAGACGGCGGCGAACGCGGGGGGACGGGGGGACGACCGGACAGCGGGGTAAGACGATGACGAAACTCACTGCCGAACTCGACCGGGCGCAGGTCGCCGACAGCGGGTCGTCGGTGACGGGGTCTGTCCGGATCGAACCGGGGATGGTCGAAGCCGACGCGAAGCGCCACATCGCGCTCTGTCTCGACACGAGCGGGTCGATGTCCGGCGAGAAGATAGAGCAGGTCCGCGAGGGCGTCCGCTGGGTGTTCGGCTACCTCGCCGAGGACGACTACCTCAGCATCGTCGCCTTCGACGACGAGGTGGAGGTGGTGTTGCCCGCGACCCGCTGGGGGACTATCGCGCTGGACGACGCCGACGAGGTCGTCCAGGAGCTCCGTGCGGGCGGTGGGACGGACATCCTCGCCGGCCTCGAAGCGGCCTACGACACGCTCGCCGACCTGCCGAGCGGGCCGGACGTCGGCCGGCGAATCCTGCTCCTCTCGGACGGACGCGACGAGACGCCCACCGAGGCCTTCGCCGAGTTCGCCCGGCGGGTGCGCCGCGAGGACGGCATCGCCATCCCCGCCGCGGGGATCGGCGACTTCTACGACGAGGACACGGTTCGGACGGTCGCCACCGCCTCGGACGCCGAGTGGGTCCACCTCGCGCGGGCCGCGGACGTCGAGAACTTCTTCGGGCGGAAAGTCGAGACGCTACGGACCGTGGTCGCGCCGAGTCCGAACCTGGAACTGGCCCTGCCCGGCGGCGCGGGGATCCACGACGTCTACCTCCGCCGGCCGCAGGTGCGTGACGCCAACTACGAGTGGGTCGGCGACACGGTCAGGATATTCCTCCCGGACCTGCTGGAGTTCGAGACCCAGGAGGTCGTCTTCACCGTCGAGACGCCCCCCTGCGAGGCGGGCGGGCAGTTCACGCTCGTCGACGTGACGCTGAACACGCCGGCACAGGCCGCGGGCACGGCCGTCGACGTCGAATGTGTCGCCGACCCCGCGGGGGACACGCGCGTCGAATCGACGGACGTCGCCGTCAGGCACGTCGAGACGATGGTGCGCAAAGCCGCCGGCGAGGGTGACCTCGACCGCGCCGAGACGATCCTCGAGCAGGCCGCCGAAGGCGGCGGCGACCTCGGCACACAGAAGACACAGATAGCGGGTGACCCTACCGACGCCGAACCGGACGCGAGCGGACACGGGGAGGAGGTCGAACCGGGCGACCAGGAGACCAGGATCGCCGGCGGGCCGGACAGCGACGGATCGATGGACGATCAGGAGACCAGAATCGCCGGTGGACCCGCCGACGAGGACGGGCCGGGTGACCGGGAGACGCGGATCGCCGGCGACCCGGAGAGCGCAGGACCGGGAGACGACCTGTTCGACAGGGAAGAGACCCAGATACGGGGCGGGATCGCGGACCTGCGCGAGGCCGACGACGAGACGCTCTCGGAACTGGAGACCGTCGTCGAGCGTGCCTCGGCCGAGGATCTCGAAACACAGTACGAGAGCACCAAGATAGAGCGGGAGGAGTAGATGCCCTGGGAACCGGAGGAAGGCTCGGTGGTCGCGGACCGCTACCGACTGGAAGAGTTCCTGGGCAAGGGCGGTATCTCCCGGGTGTGGCGCGGCGTCGACGTGGAGACCGGCGACGAGGTGGCGATCAAACACCCCAACTACGACTCCTCGAACCACCCGGACGTCGTCGACGAGAGCATCCGGAGCGAACTCGACGTGTTACAGACCATCACGGACGCGGGCGGCCACCCGAACGTGATGCAACTGGTCGACAGCGTCGTCCACGGCGACATGCTGTTCATCGTCGTCGACTTCGTCCGCGGCGAGGACATGCAGGACGCCGTCTCGCGACGCGGCGGCATCACCAACCCCGAGGACATCCGCAAGATCGGTATCGCCCTCTGTGAGGCGATGAGTTTCCTCCACCGCAACGAGGTGATCTACCGGGACCTGAAACCGGACAACGTCATGTTGCGCGACGATCTGTTCCCGGTGCTCATCGACTTCAACACCGCGAAGGGGTTCCAGCCCGAAGTCGCCGGCGACGGCTCGGGGGTGTCGGGGACCGTGATCCCGAACCCGGTGTACAAACCGCCCGAACTGAACAACGACCCCGAACTCGTCGGCTACCGGCAGGGGCCGTGGTCGGACGTCTACTCCATCGGGAAACTGCTGATGTTCATGCTCTCGGGCAGCGGCGTGCGCAAACACGCCGTCGACCCGCGGGATTTCCCAGGGACCCGCTCGACGCCGGCCTACCTCGCCGAGATAATCGAGACGGCGACGGCCAAACACAAGGACGACCGCTATCGCAACGCGACCGTACTGGCGCGGGTACTCGAAGCTCGCGACCCTGAACCGCCCGACGTGGCCCGGCTGGTCCACCTCCAGGGCGAGCGGACCTACGAGATCTACCCCGGCGACACGATCGGGCGCCAGGCCGCAGACGGCCCACAGCCCTCCATCGCGCTCGAAGACCCCGACAAGTACATCTCGGCGGTCCAGGTGCGCTTCGACCAGACCGACGACGGTCAGTGGGTGTTGCGCGACCACAGTCTCAACGGGACGTACGTACGCAGTGTCGGCGGCGAGGGCAGCGGGGGCGGCGACGGCGGCTGGGAACGGGTCCTCTCGGCGTCAGGTCGCGAGCGTCTCGAAGAGAAAGGCGACGACCCCGGCGCAGGCGGGGACCCACCGCCCGAGGAGCGCGTGCTCGCGCCCGGTGACGAGATCGCCCTCGTCCACCCGGAGTACCCCGTCTGGCTCAGATTCGAGGGCGAGGAGGCCGGCTGATGGAGTACGCCACCGCGCTCGACATCGGAGAGCGCAAACGGCGACAGGGCGGGATCAACGAGGACAGCGTCGCGGTGACGCTGACGGACGAGGGCCACCGCGACACCCGGCGCCACAGCGGCGTGTTCGTCGTCGCGGACGGCGCCGGAGGTACGCAGGCGGGGGACATCGCGTCCTACGTCGCGACCGTCGAGGTGAGCCGTCGCCTCTCGGACCGGCTCTGGCGCGAGCGTCGCCTCGCCGAGATGGCCGACGCCGTCGGCGAGGGCGAGCACGACCTCGAACTCACGGACGGGGTCCTCGGCGACCCGCTGGCCGACGCGAGCGACGCGACCGTCCAGGCCGCCATCGCGTCGGCGGTCGAGGCCGCCCACACCCGGATCGTCGAGGTGATCGGCGAACTCGACCTCGACAGCGCGTACACCACGGTCGTCGTCGCGGTCGTCGCGGGCGACCGCCTCCACTACGGCTGGGTCGGCGACAGCCGCGCCTACGTCGTCAACCTCGGTGACCGCGAGGAGCGCCAGCGCGTGACTCGCCTGACGAACGACCACTCGGAGGTCGAGCGCCTCCTCGAACAGGACGCGATAGACGAGGTCGAAGCCCACGTCCACCGCCGGGGGAACCGCATCACGCGCGCCCTCGGGGGCACTCGCACCGAGGACCCCGCGCTCTCTACTATCACGGTCGACACCGCGTCGGTCCCGCTCTTTGGCGACGACGTCGTCGTGTTGACCAGCGACGGCCTGATCGACGCCTACACCGGCGCCCCGAAACTCCACCGGGAGTACGAGGGCGCCGACGACACCGACGCCGTCGCCGAACGGATCCTGGAGAAGGCCGTCACCGACGACGAGATCGGCGACGTGGTCCGGGAGGCCGAGTCGCTGTCGGCCGCCGCCGACCGGTTCGTCGACCTCTCGAACGAGCGGGGCGGCAAGGACAACCTCTCGCTGGTGCTCGTCCGCGACCGGACGCTCCCGCCGGGCCCGGCCGGCAGCCTCCCGATCCGCAGCTACGACCCCGACCCCGGGGAGGTCGCCGACTGGGATACGGTCAAACAGTTCCCCGACGCCGAACCGGGTGATGCCGGCAGGAAGCGCACGTCCGACGGGCCGGAGACTGCTGTCGGATCGGAGCGTGCACCGAACGACGCGGGTTCGCAGGCGTCGAGAAGCGGTGGTCAGTCGCGGTCCGAGCGGTCGCCGGGGGACGACCGGACCCAGGAGGGCGACCGTGCACGGTCGGAGGACTCGACGACAGACATCCGCCGTCGCGGTCGCGAGCCGTCGTCTGACGACGCCGACGAGTCGAACTGATCACTCGATCCCGGTGCCACAGACTGGACAGAACTCCCCGCCGGCGTCGATCGTCTCGCCGCAGTTCGGACAGAACTGTGCACCAGCGTCGGCGTCGCCGGCATCTGCGTCAGCGGTGCCGGTCGCCGATCCGCCGTCGGCGTCCGCAGCGCTGGCCGTCGAGCCGTCACTGGCCGTCGCTGGCGCGTTGGATTCCGTCGCCGCGGCGGCCGCGACGTCGCCGGATTCGACCAGCGAGAGGGCGTGGTCGGCCGCCGCTCGCTGGTCGGACGGTGCGGCCGCGTCACCGGCCAGTCCGCGGAGTTCCGCCTCGGTGAACGCGAGCGTCCCGGTGTCCTCGTCGGCGCCGTCGAGTCGCTCGCGGACGCCGTCGACGGCTTCCGAGACGACCGCCGTGTAGTCGTCTTCGAGCGCGGCCAGTGCGCTCCGGGCGTTCCGGCGGACCGGCGCCGACTCGTCGGCGAGACGGCGGGCCAGCGCGTCGACGCCCGGCCGGACCGCGTCGGGTTCGTCGGCCGCGAGGGCGGCCAGCGCGAACGTCGCGTGACGCCTGACGGCCTCGCTCTCGTCGTCGACAGCGCCCAGCAACGCGTCGACGGTCCGCTGGCTCACGTCGTGCTCTCGGAGGGCGTGGCCGAGTGCGAACGCACCGGCGGCACGGGCGCCGGCGTCGGCGTCGTCGAGCAGAGCGGCGAGCGCGGGCGCTGCCTCGACGACCGCGTCGGGACAGGTCGACCCGGCGGTTCCGAGCGCGACGGCGGCGGCCCGGCGGACGGCTGGTGCGTCGTCGTCGAGACACGCCCGGAGGTCGCCTGCGCCCGCACAGACCGCCGCCGGGTCGGCCTCGGCGATGGCGGCGAGTGCGACCGCCGCGTTCCGGCGTACCGCCGACCGGTCGTCGTCCAGCAGGCCGAAGAGTCGGTCGAGGACGCCGGGTTGGGCCAGCGTCCCCGCGTCGGCCTCGGCCAGCGTCGCGAGTGCACCCGAGGACGGGACGACGACCGCCCCGTCGTCGTCGAGGACAGTCACGAGCGCCGCGAGGTCGCCCACGACGGCGTCGGGGTCCTCGGCCGCGATCCGCTGGAGTGCGACCGCCGCGTTCTCGTCGCTCGCGTCGGCGAGTCGAGCAGTCAGTCCGTCGACGAGGTCGGTTGCCGCGTCCGGTCGCGTCCCTGCAAGTGCCGCAGCCGCCCGTGTCGTCCGCCGTCGAACGTACGCCGAGTCGGCCGCCAGATACGTCCCCATCTCCCCGACGTGTTCGGCCAGCGCCGCCGGGTCCGTCTCGGCGAGTCTGCCGAGTTGCGCCACCCGCTCCCGTTCGTCCACGCCCTGCTCGCTCATACTCGCGGGCTTGGTCGGGACCCGGCAAAACTGTTCGGGCTCCGAGGGATCACGACTCGTCGAGGAGGTCGGCCCCCGACAGGCCAGGAGTAGTATCTGTGTCTCCTGTCCTTGCTCTGTTGTCGAGCGATCAGTACAGGCGACGAACTTAACGCTCGCTTCGCTCGCGTTTCGTTCGTCGGACAGCAGTGGTTGGTGCCGGCCACGCCGCTCGTGCTCTGCTGAGACCTGACGGTCTCAGCGCCGCACTCGCTTGGAATCGTAGAAGTCTCGACAGCCGACGACGAGGGCTGCGAGCGTGCTCGCAGTCCGAACGTGGCCGGCACATCCCGCTTAGCGCGAGCGAAGCGAGCGCTAAGTTCGCA
>Ga0207771_100212_pt1 | contig 40060 bp, 50 predicted proteins | sample A23M2SouthBayCA_2_FD_187731 | JGI IMG/M metagenome (GOLD analysis project Ga0207771, IMG submission 187731) | Aerobic enrichment media microbial communities from Eden Landing Ponds, California, USA - A23 M2 (2) (SPAdes) | ecosystem: Environmental > Aquatic > Marine > Unclassified | place... | reverse complement strand
CGGCCGAAACGGTCCGCGACCGCGTCGGCGACCGACTCGCGGACTTCGCCGTACCGAAGACCGTCGCGCTCGCCGACTCGCTCCCGCGGACCGCCTCGGGCACCGTCGACCGCGCGGCCGTCCGCGAGCGGCTGCGGTCCGAGCGCGACGAGTGAGGGCGTTTCCGCCCCACCGTCGCGGCCTTTAATCCCGCTCGTCGCTTACTCGGGGTCGTGTGTACGCTCGTCTTCGCCTGGCAGGTCTTCACCGATGCGCCGGTCGTCGCCGCGGCCAACCGCGACGAAGCGCTCGACCGACCGTCGGTCCCGCCCGCACTGATCGAGACCGACCCGGCGGTCGTCGCCCCCCGCGACGAGGAGGCCGGCGGCACCTGGATCGGCTACAACGAGGCGGGCGTGTTCGTCGCGATCACGAACCGCTGGACCGACGCCGACCTCGCGGGCGAACACTCGCGGGGCCTGCTCGTGCGCGACGCGCTGGGCGAGCAATCGGCCGAGGACGCGGCCCGACTCGTCGAAGGTGCCGTCGAGACCGACGAGTACCAGGGGTTCAATCTCGTGCTGGCCGACGCCGAGGCCGCCGTCTACTTCGAGTGGGACGGCCAACTCGCAGTCACGAACCTGAATCCGGGGGTCCACGTCGTTGTCAACGTCGGTGCAGACGGCGTGTATCGGATTCCCTCGTTCAGACAGGACCCGGCCGAGCGACAGGCAGCGAACGCCGACCGTCTCGCTCGCGATCTCCAACCCGAACCGGGCGAGGACGCCGCTTCCTGGCTGGACCGGACGGCGACGGCCATCTCGGATCACGACTACGGCGTCTGCATCCACGAGGACCGGTTCGGGACACGGTCGTCGTCACTGCTCGTACTCGGCGATGACCGCCGCTATCGCTTCGCCGACGGGCCGCCCTGTGAGACCGCGTATCGTCCTGTCGAAGGTCAGGTTTAAGCAACCCACCGCCCCATAACGGAGTATATGAGCATGGCAGCCATCGAGGCGGACCTCTCCGACGACGAGCGCGCCGGCCTTGAACTCATCCGCGAGTCCGGTGGCATCCACCAGAGCGACTTCTGGAAGGAACTGGACGTGTCATCGCGCAAGGGGAGTCGGATCGTCGACTCGCTGGCAGAGAAAGAACTCATCAAGCGCGAGGAGACGGTCTACAACGGCCACAACACGTACCACCTCTCGCCGGCCCCTCGCGATCTGGACTTCTCGCTGCTGATGGCCGGCGATCAGCTCTCGCCCTTTATCGGCGACGAAGAAGTCGATGCCCGCAGTGACGCGTTCTCACAGTGGGTCATGAGTCTCGCATACAACGAGTAGCCGATCGACTCGGCGGTCATTTTCTCGCTTCGAAGCGACGGCGAACAGATCGAAAAACCGAGTGTCAGCTTAGTCTTCGAGCGCGTCGGCGATCCGGTCGAGCGTCCGTCGCACGTCGTGGACCTCGTCGCGGAGCTTTCGAACCTCGCGCGTGAGTTCTTCGTTGTCGCTGCTGCCCTCTTCCTCACGAGCGCCGGGACCCATGCCGCCGGGCGCGCCGCCGGGACCGCCTGGGCCGCCGCCCATCATCCCGCCCATCATCTGTGCGAAGGGATTGCCGCCGCCGCCCATACCGCCGGGACCGCCCCCGCCACCGCCCATCATCTCTTCCATACGTTCTTCGCGGCTCATCTCGCCGTCTTCGCCTTCTTCACGGGCTTCGGCCCGCTCCTGTCGAATCTCCTCGACGCGCTCGCGGAAGGACTTTCCCTCGTCACCGTCGTCTGCCGGTGTGTCTTCGGTCTCCGATGCAGTCTCCTCGGGTTCGTCATCTGCCATGAACGGCGCTTAGCGTGCCCGGCGGAAAAGGATTGTCGTCCCGAGAATGGACTCTCTCCGAGTGTGTCAGACTCCGTATCAGACGATCTTTCGAACGAGCACCGAAATCCCCAGCACGCTGGCCAGCAGGATCACGAGGTTGAACACCATCTGGAACGGCGGGCGATACCGCCGCGTGACGAACTCGTTGATCGTGTTCGAGGCCGCGAAGTAGAACCGGAACGTCGCGACGAGTGCGACGAGGACGAGGATGGTGAAGGCCGCCCACTGGAGTGTGCGGACGACCCGCTGTCTGGCCGAGGTATCGATGTCGGGGTGCTGCGTCGCTGGCGCCGTGTCGGCACTCGATTCCGGTGGGTCGTCCGCGCTCGTCGGGGTCTCCTGTTCGTCGTCGATGGGTGTGTCGTCGTTGTCAGTCATCGGTCTGTCTCCGTGCTGAAAGCAGTGCGATCGCGAGCAGTGCCACGACTGGCAGTCCCACGCCGAAGCCGGGACCGCTGCCCGAGACGGTCGTCTCCGCTTCCGTCCGTTCGTACTCCTGTTCGATGTCGGTCTCGGGCCCGGTGAAGTCGCCGGTGTCGAACTCGACTGCCTCTCTGGTCTCGTTGGCTTCGACGACGCGGGTCGGGTCGAGGTTCGCGACCCCAAGCGCGGTGTCGACGACGACGCCGTCTTTCAGCAGGAAGGCGTCGACGTAGTAGTTGTACTCGCTGGGGACAGTCATCGTGGCGTTCTGCCAGACTGTGCGCCCGGGTCGGATCGAGCCGACGCGCTGGCGGGCGTCGGCGGCGATCACGTTGGACTCGACCTGTCTGGCACGCAGGCGCAGCGTCACGTCACCGGCGGCCGTGTCTCCGGTGTTGGTCAGGGCCGCCGAGACCGACAGTCGTGTGCGATTGTTCACGGTCTCGGTCGGGTCGACGGCGATGGCCGGGATGTCGACCGCCGAGTTTTCGAAGTGCTCGAACTCGACGGCAGATTGGGCGTAATCCGGTGTGAGCGCCTGCACGCCGCTGATCGATTTCGTCCCACGAGCCACGCGCTCGCCGTTCTCGTAGACGATCGTCTCGATGCGGTAGCCACCCTCGCGCTCGACCGAGAGGTTCGTCAGTACCGACACCGATCGGTCGCCGCTGATCGTCCCGATGGACGTGTCCACCCGGTCTGCCAGCAGACCGGACTCGGAGTCGATCGCCCGCACTTCGAGCGTGACGTTCTCCGCGGGACCGCCCCGATGGGAGAGTCGCGTGTCGATCTGGAGGTTCGCCGTCCCGCCGGGGACCGAGAGGACCCGAATCGCCGCGTCCTCCTCCTGCAGTCCGATGACGCTCGGTCGGATATCCTCGCCGTCCTCGACCGGCTCGAGGACGCCGGGCATCACGAACGGCGTCGCGAGCATGGCGACCAGCAGCACCGCCATTGCTCCGGCAAGTGTCGTTTCACGTTGCACACGACCCACCGCACCAGCGACAGATAAATGTCTTCTGCTTGAACACTGCGTGGTTCACTTGAACGCACCGAGACTCGACTGGAGGTCCCGATCGACCGGGTCGTCGGAGAGTTCGTAGCCCACGAGATCCCGGAGATCGACGGCGTACGTACTTGCGCCGTTTTCGACGACGAGAACCCGTCCCTGCGTGCCGACGACGGTGCCAGACAGTAGCGTCTCCTGAATAGGGCGCTCCGACAGCGAGAGTCGATCCTCGAAGTCGAACGTCGCGACCGGATCGAAACGGTCGAGGAGCGTCGCCCATGCCGAATCGTCGACCGTGCGATGCAGTCCCTCGATCTTGGTCGGGACACGTACCGTGTCACCCACGTCGGCGGCGATTTCGGCCTCGATCTGGCGGGCCACGCGGCCGTCCGCGACCGTTCGGAGGTGTGCGGCGCGGTCGGCCCCCTGTTCTCGGAGACGGCGCTCCAGTCGCCACGACCGAGTGACGCCGACCTTGAACGTCGCCGGTGCGAACGCGGCCAGATAGATCGCGTGCTCCTCCTCACAGGCGGCCAGGGGCATCGAACAATCGCCGCGACAGCGGGCACAGGGCCAGCGGGTGGTGTGGACCTCGCAGTAGGGACTCGTCGCGCCATCGCACGCGATGTGTCGCTCGTCGTCGACTACCCCCGCACAGTGTCGGTCACCGAGAGCGTACGACAGTGTCTCTCCGGGGTACAGCGCCTCTGTGCGTACGTTCCCATCGGTCGCGAGGACGAGCGCGGCGGGATCGTCGACACGGGACCGATACCCAACGACTTGCACGATGCGGGCTACGCGATCCCCGAACAAATACCTCGCGGGACCGGCTTTTTGTGTGGTCGCTCGGTAGTCAGTACCATGGAAATCACGAGTACTGCCTTCGACGACGGTGGTGAAATCCCGCGCGAACACGGCTATGCCGAGGCGAACACGAATCCCCCGCTGCGGATCAGCGAGGTTCCCGACGCAGCCGTCTCGCTGGTCCTGATCGTCGACGACCCGGACGCCCGTGAACCGGCCGGCAAAGTGTGGGACCACTGGCTGGTCTGGAACGTCGCACCCGACATCGGCGAGATTCCCGAGGGCTGGACGCCGGCCGACGCGGTCGAAGGGCAAAACGACTTCGGTGAGATCGGCTGGGGCGGTCCCAAACCACCGGATAGCGTCCATACGTACCGATTCCTCTGCTACGCGCTGGATACGACGCTCTCGCTCGATCCCGGCGCACACAAAGAGGACGTGTACGACGCCGCCGAAGGCCACCTCGTCGCAAAAGCCGAGCTTGAAGGGACCTACGCACCCTGATCTCGAACGAATCCGGCAGCCATCTGTTGACCGACGATCAAAAACTTCCGTCTGTGAGCCGTGGAAATATATGTGTGCGGTCCCGAGGCGATAACATGACCGACGACACACGATACACCAGACGGGCGCTGCTGGCAGTGACCGGGACCGGTCTCGCTTCGCTCGCAGGCTGTACAAGTAACGAGAGTACCGGTGCCGAGACCACCAGTGAGCCAGAGAACGGGACGCCGACGACGATGACCGGCGACCAGCAGACCGGCACCGCCGAAACCGGGACCGCCATCCCGGCAGAGCAGCTCACGACGCCCGTGGCCGGTGACCCGGACGCGAGCGTCACGGTCGCAGTGTACGAAGACTTCGCCTGCCCGCACTGCAAGACGTTCAACGAAGACGTGATGCCACAGCTACGTTCGAACTACATCGAACCGGGGACCATCCGCTACGAGCACCACGACTTCCCGATCCCCGTCGCACAGACCGTCTCGTGGCAGGCACCGAGCGCCGCCCGAGCAGTGCAAGCGACCGTCGGCGACGAGGCGTTTTTCGAGTATGCCGATCTGCTGTTCGCGAACCAACAATCGCTCGGTCCCGACACCTACGCATCGCTGGCGGGACAAGTCGACGCCGACGGCGAGACCGTTCGAACGGCCGCCGTCGAGCGAAGCTACGACACCGTGGTCAAGAGCGACCGCAAACAGGGCATCAATGCCGGCGTCAGTGGAACGCCCACGGTGTTCGTCGACGGCGAGCAGGCAGCGGCGAGTTACGACGCGATCAGCAGCGCGATCGAGGAAGCGTAGTCCGACAGCACTTAACGGCCACACCGCCTCGGCTCGGATATGCAAGGCGAACCCGAGGTCGCCGTTCTCCGACTCGGCCACCGGCCCGGCCGGGACGAGCGGATGACGACCCACGTCGGACTCACCGCGCGAGCGCTGGGTGCGGATCGGCTCGTCCTCGCCAACGCGGGAGCGAGTCGACAGGAGACCGTCGAGGACATCACCGATCGCTTTGGCGGTCCGTTCGCGGTCGAGGTCACCGAGCGACCGAATCGCTTTCTGAAGGACTGGACGGGATCGGTCGCCCACCTCACCATGTACGGCCTGCCCGTCCAGGAGGTCCAAGGCGAGATTCGCGAGACCCACCGCAGCGAACCGCTCTTGATCGTCGTCGGTGCCGAGAAGGTCAGCTTCGAAGTGTACGAGCGATCCGACTGGAACGTCGGCGTGACGAACCAGCCCCACTCCGAGGTGGCCGGTCTCGCCGTGTTCCTCGACCGCCTGTTCGAGGGGCGAGAACTGGATCGCGAGTGGGAAGACGCCGACCGCATCGTCCAGCCACAGGCCGAAGGAAAACGGGTCGTGCCGGCCGAGAAAGCCGACGAGCCGGCCGAGGAAACGTAGCCGCCCGAGAAAGCCGACGGAACGAGCGACGCGATTTCGACCCTACTCCCGTGGTTCGACGTTGTGGTTGTCCCACTCGGTCACGCCTCGGTCGGTGGGATTCGCCCACTGGACGGCGTTGTCGAGGACGTGCTGAATCGTCTCGTCGTGGTAGATCGGATACGTCTCGTGGCCGGGTCGAAAGTAGAAGATGCGACCGCTCCCGCGGCGGTAGCAAACACCGGAGCGAAACACTTCGCCGCCCTCGAACCACGACGTGAGGACGTGCTCGTCTGGCTGTGGAATCCCGAACGGCTCGCCGTACGTTTCTGCCTCGGGAACGACGAGTGGCGTCTCGATGCCGTCGAGAATTTCGTGGTCGGGATCGATCGCCCACAGGCGCTCTCGCTCGTCTGCTTCGCGCCAGTTCACCGTACAGGGCGTGCCGAGCAGTCGTCGAAACGGCTTCGAGAAGTGCGCCGAGTGGAGGACGATCAATCCCATCCCATCGGTGACGTGATCACAGACCCGGTCGACGATGTCGTCGTCGACCTCGTCGTGGGCGCGGTGGCCCCACCAACACAGCACGTCGGTGTCGTCGAGTACCGCCTCGGTGAGACCGTGTTCTGGCTCCTGTAACGTCGCCGTCCGGGTCTCGTGCCCTCGGTCGGCGAGCGCGTCTGCGATTGCTGTGTGAATGCCGTCGGGATAGACCTCGGCGACGGCGTCGTTCTCGCGTTCGTGGACGTACTCGTTCCAGACAGTGACTGTCGCCATACGATGGGATCGAGCGGTTAGCGTCCTAATCCTTTGGACACCGGAGACCTTCCTCGCCTGCCTGTGAAAGCTAAAACTTAACCGGACGACGCACCGAAGGGCAATTAATGGCTTTTGAGGACCTTCTGGAGGATCCCGTCATACAGAAATACCTCCACGAACTTGTCGGACCGAAAGGGATGCCGGTCGCCGCCGCGCCGCCGGACGGCGAAGTGACCGACGAAGAACTGGCCGAAGACCTCGGTCTCGAACTCAACGACGTTCGTCGCGCGCTCTTTATCCTCTACGAGAACGATCTGGCGTCGTATCGTCGTCTTCGAGACGAGGATTCGGGCTGGCTCACGTACCTCTGGACGTTCAAATACGAGAACATCCCGGAGAAACTCGAAGAGGAGATGTATCGGCTCCTCGACGCACTCGAAGAGCGCGAAGACTACGAGCGCAACAACGAGTTCTATCTCTGTGAACGGGATGGCATTCGCTTCGAGTTCGACGAGGCCATGGAGTTTGGCTTCCAGTGTCCACAGTGTGGCGACCAGGTCGAGTCCATGGAGAACACCAGACTCGTCGACGCGATGGAGACCCGAATCGCGGAACTTCGTGACGAACTCAACGTCGAACAGGACGCCGAAGCCTAATGGTCGTACTCGCAACCAAGCTCTACATCGACGGTGACGCCCGTGACCGGGCGCTGGACTCGCTGACCTCGCTCGTGGGCAACGAACTCGCCGATCTCGATGTCGAGTACGACGTGGGAGTTCGCGACGACGACTTCCCGAGTGTGACGGTCACCGGCGACGACGAGACTATCGCCCGGAACCTCCTGCGCGAGGCGTTCGGTGAGATCGTGCCGACCCTCGAAGACGGCGAGACGTACGTCGGAACCTTGGATGGTTGGGACGACGACGGCTTCGTCCTCGACGTGGGACACGGCCAGACGGTTCGGATTCCGGCCGATCAGATCGGACTGGGACAGGGCAGTCCCGAACAGATCCGGACGCGCTTTGGTCTGGTCCAGCACCTGCCCCTGGAGTTCGTCAACGACGACCCGCCGCGACTCAGTGACGACGCCCGCGACGAACTGTTCGAGTGGACTCGCGGCGGCGGGCGCGTCAACGTCAACAGCGCGACGCGTGCGGAGGTCCGTGCGACGGTCAACCGCGCCGGCCACGCACAGGACATCATCACCGTCGAGCGCCTCGGCCTGCTCGAACAGAGTATCGTCTGCGCGGAAAACACCGACCCGCCGGGCCTGCTGTCGAGTATCGGTGGGTACCTGCCGTCGGAACTCCTCTGCGTCGTTCCATGACACGTCGGACATTCATCCTCGGGGCGTTGCTCGTCTTGCTCGCACTCAGCGGCTGTACGTCGTTGTTCGGGCCGGGCGAACCGGACCCTGCTCGACTCAACGAATCGGCAAACTACACCTGGGACGAGAGCGTCGACACCTCGATCGTTATCGAGAAGAATTCGTTTACAGGCGTCTACAACGTCAGCAATCGCTCGGAACTGGAGGTGTATCAGCGTGATGCACTCGGACAGGAGAACTTCCTGCAGGTCTCGTCGGTCCAGTACCGATACGCCAACGGGACGGTCGTCGATGCCGACAGCGATGCGCTGTCGGTCGCCCAGACCCGCGAGCGGACGGTCTTGACCGTCCCGAACAACACCAGCGGGCGAGTCGCTTTCACCGCGCCCAGACAGGGCAAACGGTTTACGATTCCCGTGTTCGTCGAGGGGCCGACGAACGTGACACTGCCGCCGGGTGCTCGAGTCGGCGTGCCGCTTCTCTCGCAGGTGAGTCCGGGGGCGTCCAGTCGCTCGGTGACGGACGACCGGATGACCCTGACCTACGAGAACGTGACCGCCCGGACGATGAACGTGCGGTACTACCTCCAGCGTGATCTGCTGATCTTCGGTTCGATCTTCGCCGGTGCCCTGGTCTTCGGGATCGGTGGCGCCCTGTACTACTGGCGACAGATCCAGCAGTTGCGCAAGACCCGTGAGGAAACTGCGATCGACATCGACACCGAGGACGACGATCCGCGTGACCGCGGGCCGCCACCGGGCATGAAGTGAGACGGAGCGGCGATGGATAGTGTGAGAATCGCGAACTGCTTTTACTCGCCCGCGACCAACGTCTGGGCATGCACGTCGCGCTGGTCACAGTCGGTGACGAACTGCTCGCCGGTGACACCGTCAACACGAACGCCGCGTGGCTGGGTCGACAGCTCGCAGCCAGTGGCGTCACCGTCGAGCGGACGACGGCGGTCCCGGACCGTCTGAGTGACATCGCCCGCGTCGTCAACGAGTACCACGCCGAGTACGACGCCGTGATCGTCACCGGCGGACTGGGACCGACACACGACGACAAGACCATCGAGGGAGTCGCCGCCGCGTTCGGGCGCGAGGTCGTCGAGAGCGACGAAGCGCTCACCTGGCTCGAAGAACACGGTGGCTACCAGCGCGAGGATCTGACCGACGGCACCGGTCACGTTCCGGCGGGTGCGACCGTCCTGCCGAACCACGAGGGCGTCGCTCCCGGCTGTGTCGTCGAACAGTGCTACGTCCTGCCGGGCGTCCCCGCCGAGATGAAGCGGATGTTCGAGGAGATCGACGGCGATTTTAGCGGTCAGGAGCGTCACGTGACCGTCGTCGAAGCGGCAGAACCAGAGAGCGCGCTGTTGGATCGTCTCGCGACAGTACAAGAACGGTACGCCGTGAAAGTCGGGAGCTATCCCGGCGACAACGTCCGGGTAAAGTTCGAAGGAACGGACCCCGACATCGTCGCCGCGGCCGCTGCCTGGCTCGAAGCGCGCGTCGAGTCGCCCTAGCGATACAGCGCTTTCAGCCAGAGAGCCGTCGCGATGATCCCGCCAACCGTGATGAACACGCCAGCAGCGTCGACGATCCCAGCCTGTACGGTCTCCTGCAGTGGTACGAACATACAAACTCCTCTCGTGCCCGGTGGCTTCAAAGGTCCGTTCCCGGTTGGCTTTTGCCGGGGCCAGTCCAATCGTGGGTATGCGCACAGTCGGTGTCGTCGTCAATCCGATCGCGGGCATGGGTGGCCGCGTCGGCCTGAAAGGAACGGACGGGAAAGTCGATGAAGCCCGCGAACGCGGTGCAGAGCCACGCGCACCGGAGCGGGCGGTGGCCGCGCTCTCGGCACTCAGAGAGTACGGCGACGAGATCGAACTGCTGGCGTGGGACGATCCGATGGGCGCAGCCCAGGCCTGCGAGGCCGGGTTCGATCCCGAGGTTCTCGGCGCGCCCGATGGCAGCGAGACGTGTGGCGAGGACACCCGCCGGGCGGTCCGGGCGCTCCTCGACCACGGCGTCGATCTCGTGTTGTTCGTCGGCGGTGACGGAACGGCGGTCGACGTGGCGTCGGTGCTGACGAAATGTGGCGAGGACACACCGATGCTCGGCGTCCCCGCCGGGGTCAAGATCTACTCGTCCGTGTTCGGCGTCACGCCACGAGCAGCCGGACAGATCGCTGCGTCGTTCAGCGAGACCGAGCAGGCGGAGGTCAACGACATCGACGAGGACGAGTACCGCGAGGGCGAGGTCGTCACGGAACTGCGCGCCGTCGTCACCGTGCCGCGTGCACAGGAACGCCAGTCGGCAAAGCAACTGGGCGGCGGATCGGTCGAGTCACTCGCCGCCGCGTTCGCCGATGGCGTCCGCGAGAGCGTCACCTACGTCCTCGGTCCCGGCAGTACCGTCGGTGCGATCAAGACGGCACTCGGATTCGATGGAAGTCCGCTCGGGGTCGACGTGTGGCGTGACGGCGACGTGCTCGCACGCGATGCGGGCGAGCAAGCGATCCTCGACACGCTCGGCGAAGAGAACGTGATCGTCGTCTCCCCGATCGGCGGCCAGGGCTTCGTCTTCGGCCGGGGCAATCAACAGCTCTCACCGGCCGTGATCCGCCAGTGTGAGATCGAGATCGTCGCGTCCCATCGAAAGCTCGATGGGATCGGCACGCTGCGCGCCGATACCGGCGATCCGGCGCTCGACGAGCTGTTACGCGGGTGGCACAAAGTCCGCGTCGGCGCGATCGAACGGCGCTTGATGGAACTGGACTGATCGAACCGATCGACCGGAAAAACATGCAGATACGTCCACCGACGGATGCCATCGCCATACATTATTATTATCCATCGGGCATATGCACACCTATAGACAACATTAAGGTCGACTGCGACAAGTAAAGGACATATGGAAACGCGAAAAGTCCAGCGACTGGGACCGTCGACCCTCGCGATGACGCTCCCGGCCGAGTGGGCGAGCGCTCACGACGTGGAGAAAGGCGACGAGGTGTCGCTGCGAATCGGTGGCAACGGGACGCTGACCGTCCTCCCGGAGTCGGTGCAGGCTGAGGAGTCGGAAGCGATCATCTACGCGGAAAATCTCGACGCCGACGCCGTCGAACGAGCGATCGTTGCACAGTACGTCCTCGGTCGTCGGATCATCCACATCGACGCCGGCGAAGGCGAGACCCTGCCCTCCGAACACATCAACGCCGTCTACAACGCCGAGACGCAGCTGATGGGACTGGGCGTCATCGAGGAACGACCCGAACGAATCGCGATCCGGTGTTCTGTCGACCCCGAGGACTTCACGCTCGACAACCTCCTCGAACGGCTGGAATCGACCGGCAGCACGATGCGAAACGAGGCCGTCAAGTCACTGGCTCACGGCAATCCCGATCTCGCCCAGCGCGCCCTGAACCGCGAGCGACAGGCCAACAAGATCTTCGTGCTCCTGTTGCGCTTGATCTTTACGGCCTACCAGAACCCGAACCTGGCGCGAGCGATCGGTCTGGACGACGGCTTCCCGCTGATCGGCTACCGTTCGATCGCGAAGAACCTCGAACTGACGGCCGACAACGCCGAAGACATCGCCGAGACCGCACTAGAGTCAGACGACCACACCCTGACCGTCGAATCCTCGACGATGCGCCGGATCCGTGATTTCACCGACCAGGTCAACGACATCACCGAGATGGCCGTCAACGCCGCCGTCGAACGCGATTACGACACCGCTATCGAGGTGCGAAAGCAGTACGCCCAGATCGGCGACAAAGAGACCGAGATTCTCGAAGACCTCCCGGAGATGGACAACAGGTCGCTCCTGCAGGTCCGGGAAGTGCTCGTCAGCCTCCAGCAAACCGCGGAGTACGCCGTTCGGAACGCCGAGATCGCGACGAACCTCGCGCTCAACGAAGAGTCCGAGCACACTGAAATCCGGTAACGCGACCGTTCAGAGAAGGCCGTCGTCGGTGTCTGTGTCGGTGCTCGTTCCGTCGTCGGTTGCGGTGGCCGTCTCACCGCCGAGGATGCCCTCGTCGGTGTCCGTGTCGGTGCTGGCTCCGCTGGCGGTGTCGGTCTGTGTCTCGACAGTGCTCTCCGTCGTGTCCAACAGACCGCCGTCGGTCGTTTCCTCGACGATCGTGCCATCGATAGTCTCTTCGACGAGATCGCTCTCTGTCGTCGTCTCGTTCACCGTCTGAGTCCCGGATGTGGCTGTCGTATTCGACTGATTGCCGGTCGGTTTCGTCCCAAAAATGTCCGTCTCGATCCGTTTCTCGTAGTCGATCGAGTCGAGATCGACCCTGACCTGCTCGCCGCCGATCTCGACGATCAGGTAGAAGTCGATGGACAGATCCGTCACCTGATTGCGTTCGAGGTGGGTCACCCACCACTCGTCGAGGTTCTCGTTCTGGATCGCGGTGTTTGCCCGGATCGTATCGGCCGTTCTCGGCCGGATCACGTAGCCACGATCGGTCTCGCCCTCGCCCACGGGAACGCCGTTCATCGAGATGTTGTACCCGATCTTCGAGACGGTGTAGGGGAACGATTTGGGATTGTAGACGGTAAAGTCGAGATCGAGCGGCGTCCGCTCGCGGGTGAGGTTCGCCCGATCCCACGATCCGCGGGTGCTGTTGATGTACAGCACTGGATCGCCCACGAGTGGCTGCTCGGCGTCGACGGCTCTCGTCTCGTTGGAGTCGAACTGGCCGGCGATGTCGGTCTCGATCTGTCGCTGCTGGCCGAACTTCGCCGACTGCCCCAGCGTCGAAGACGTGGCCGTCGCGTCGATCTGGACGGTCGTCGATTCGCCGTTGCGGACGTGTGTGTACCACCACGCCGGGATCTGCTCGTTGTCCATCCGCGTCGTGAGGTTCAGCGTCGAGTTGCCGGTACCGATCGCGAGACCGGACTTCGAGCCGTTGGCGATGGCGACGCCGTTCATCGAGACGTTGTAGTCGGCGGTGACACCGCCGAGAGTGATGCCGACCGGGTTCGGATTGGTCACGTGAAGGTCAGTGTAGATAACCGTGTGCGTGTCCTCGACCGGGCCAAACGAGTTCTCGACGCCGGTGATACTCGGGACGCCCAGAATTCCGAGTGCGAGCCCGGCGGCGACGAGTAGACCGAGCGCGAGCGCGACACCACCCCCAATTTTCAGGCTTCGGCGCATATGCACGTGGCTCGCGTGCGGTGGTGAATAGGTCTTTGGGCCGGCCATCGCACGGCGCTGGGATGCTCCGTATGAATTAAGTGCTCACTGGCGATAGCTCCTGGTATGGCAACCACGTCGTCGAAGACGGACATGGGCGTTGGGCTGGGGCTGCTCTTTTCGATTATCGCCATCGTGGCGGCGGTCGCAATGGGCGTCTTTGGGTACGCATATGCGCTCGATCACGCGCGAGCACTACAGATCAACAGCGGGATCGCATTCGGCGTCGCGATGCTTGCCGCCGGGCTGGCGATCGTCGCGATCCACGCCTACGACGACTGAGAGAGTGACGATCTGCTGACGGAGACACACTGCTGGCACTGCTGGGGAGCGCGAAATAAGACGGTTTCATACTCCGCGCTCACCGGACGGAACATCTGATCTGCTCGCTGTCTCAGCGTCTGGTAGTACCCGTCTACTCCCCACTGGATCCACTGGAAAGGAACCGTTAAGACGAACAAGGCCGTATATGGCGCTATGGGAGAGATCAGCGATGAAGACCGGAAGATCCTCGATTACCTCCGAGACAGCGTGTCTCGCGGGCAGAGTTACTTCCGCGCGAAGAACATCGCCGACCAGCTCGGTCTCTCGTCGAAACAGGTGGGTGCACGCCTGCCCCGCCTCGCCGAGGAAGCCGACGAAGTCGACATCGAGAAGTGGGGCCGCGCCCGGTCGACGACGTGGCGCGTCACCCGCAGCTAGCCGGTCGGTGGTTCGCTGACTTTTTGACCGCGTGTGCCTGAACCACAGGTATGACTGTCCGGGTCGAACGCACAGTGACGGTGCCAGCGCCACCCGAACGCGTCTGGGAGTTCATCGCCGACCCGGACCGGCGTGCCGCACCGATCAGCGTCATCGAGGAGTGGGAGACCCACGACGACGGCTCTGCGACGTGGTACCTGTCCTTACCGATCCCGCTGATCGACAAACGAATCGCAGTCGAGACCAGTGACGACGACCGACGGCCGCCCGAGTACGTCCGTTTCACCGGCCGCTCGCGCGTGATGTCCGTCCGCGGTGAGCACGAACTCGAAGCCGTCGACGGTGGGACACGGCTGACGAACCGCTTCGTCGTCGACGGACGAATCCCGGGCGTCGAACGCTTTTTCAAGCGCAACTTCGACGCGGAACTGGACCGGCTCGAAGCGGCGTTGCGGGCCGATATCGAACAGCACCCATGAAACTCGCACTCGCCCAGCACCGGATCGAAGCGGGGGCAGTGGATGCGAACCTCGAACGCGCAGCGGAGATGCTCGTCGACGCGGCCGAGCGCGGCGTCGATCTGCTCGCACTCCCCGAACTGTTCACGACGGGCTACTTCGCGTTCGAATCGTACGCACGAACCGCGGAACCGCTCGACGGAGACATACTGAGCCGACTCCGCGAGTTGGCGAACGACCACGACACCGCACTGCTCGCTGGATCGATCGTCGAGGATCTCGCCGAGAGTACCGCCCGTGGCTTCGACACACCGGCAGCCGAGGGCTACGCGAACACGGCCGTCCTGTTCAACAGCGACGGCCGGCGACGCAGTATCTATCGGAAGCATCACCTCTTTGGCTACGACTCGGCCGAACAGGAGTTACTCGAACCCGGCCAGCGGCTGCAAGTCGCCGAAATCGGCGATTTCACCGTCGGTGTGACGACGTGTTACGACCTTCGGTTCCCGGAACTCTACAGGACCCTCCTCGATCGGGGTGTGTCGCTCGTGCTGGTGCCGAGTGCGTGGCCGTACCCCCGCGTCGAGCACTGGAAGCTGCTACCCCAAGCTCGCGCCGTCGAGAACCTCACGTACGTCGGGGCGGTCAACGGTGTTGGGAGTTTCGACGATTCGACGCTGTTGGGCCGTTCGACGATATACGATCCCTGGGGGACGACACTCGCGTCGACGGGTGACGATCCAGCGCTGGTCACTGCCGAACTCGACGCCCAGCGAGTCGAGACGGTTCGGTCCTCGTTCCCGGCCCTCACGGATCGCCGCGAACCCTGACCTTTAAGAGTGATGACCAGAGAGTAGTAGGTGCCGGTACGGCGCTTTTCACGTCGATCCGGCGAAACATCTCGGCTCGCTGCTCGGCCACGGTGGCGATCGCTACGAGGCTGTCCGGACAGCCTCCCTCGGCGTCCTTCCACCAAAAGGGTCTCCAGACCTTTTCCATCTCGACGGACAGGACAGTGACGACGGAGTCCTTTGTGGGCGCTGGGAAAGCTTCCCCAACATGTTGGGGAGAGACCCCTACAGCGAGCCACTGGTCGGCTATCTCGCGTTCGAGGCGTCACTCGTACTCATCGGGTCGGTGCTCGCTGGTGCGCTGTACGCTGGCTGGCAGTACGACCGGCGTGGCGACCGTACGAGCGTCGCCTGACACCGCTGCGCAGTCCGGTCGGCCGGACACACGGCGGACAGCAAGGCGATTTACTCGTCGGTCTTGATGTCCGCCGACAGCCCCTGTGCCATCTCGATCGCTCTGGAGTTGTTGATCGTCCACGCGGTGCGGTCGGTGACGGCCTCGATGACCTCGCGGGCGTGGGGCGGGCCGCTGCCGGACATCTTGACGCCGCCGAACGGCAGTTGCACCTCAGCACCGATACAGGGAAGGTTGGCGTAGGCAAGCCCCAGGTCGGCGTGATCCCGGAAGAAGTTGATCTGGCGGTAGTCCTCGGCGATCACCGCGCCGGCCAGTCCATAGGGCGTCGCGTTGTGGATCTCGACGGCACGCTCGATGTCGCCGCTGTACTCGATCAGGGCGACGTGCGGGCCGAAGACCTCCTCGGTGAGACAGCGCAGGTCGGGATCGTAGTCGATCTCGTAGACGAAGGGACCGATCCAGTGGCCGTTCTCGTAGCTGGCGCTACGCTCACCATCGGCGGCTTTCGCCGCCCCGCCGTCGTGGCCTTCGGGTATCTCCTCGGAGGCGAGTTCCTCGCGGTCGACGAGGACGGTCGCGCCCTCGTCGCGGGCCAGTTGGTTGTACTGGCCGAACTTCTCGATCTGACTCTCGTCGACGACCGGTCCCATGAACGTCGATTCGTCGAGCGGGTCGCCGACCGTCACGTCTTCGGCCAGATCGACGAAGCGCGCTTTGAACTCGTCGTAGACGTCCTCGTGGACGATCAGCCGTTCCGACGAGACACAGCGCTGGCCGGTGGTCTTGAAACTCGACATCACCGCCGCGTGAACGGCGATGTCCAGATCGGCGGTGTCGGTGACGACGATCCCGTTCTTGCCGCCCATCTCGCAGCAGGCGCTGCGGCCGGGCTGGCCGCCGATCTTGCCGGCGACCTTGTGGCCGACCTCCGCGGAGCCGGTAAAGAGGACCGTCTCGACTCGTTCGTCCTCGACGATGGCGTTGCCGGCATCGCCGTAGCCCTGTACCATGTTGAAGACGCCGTCGGGAATTCCGGCATCGTCGAACATTTCGGCGACGGTCTGGCCACACCACGGCGTCTGTTCGGCGGGCTTCCAGACGACCGTGTTGCCCTCGACGAGCGCGACTGCCATGTGCCAGAAGGGGATGGCGACAGGGAAGTTCCACGGTGTGATACAACCGACGACACCGCGGGGTTTGCGCCGCATGTACGAGTCCTTGCTCGGAATCTCGCTGGGCACGATCTCGCCGTGGGGGTGACGAGCGTTGCCCGCGGCCCACTCGACCATGTGGTAGGCTTCGACCACGTCGGCCCGGCCCTCCGAGATCTCTTTCCCACACTCGCGTGTGACGATCTCGGCGAGTTCGTCGGTCCGCTCGCGCAGTTCGTGGAAGATCTCCCAGAGGTGTTCTGCGCGATCGATATACGAGAGGTCTCGCCACTCGGGTGCTGCGCGTTCGGCGGCGGCGACTGCCGATGCAACGTCGTCTTCGGTCGCACGTGAGAACGTCTCCAGCGTTTCGCCCGTCGCCGGATTCACGCTCTCGAAGGTGTCCGATCCACTGCCGTCGGTCCACTCGCCGTCGACGTAGTGACGGCCGGGACTCTCGGTTACTGGTGGCATCTGTACGACACATCGGTCGCGGACGGACAAAAACCTATGTCAGGTGTTCGATCGCAGCGTCGAAGTCCGCGGCGTCGATCACGACCGACTCGGCGCTCGCGGCGGCGTCGTCGGGGTCGATGTCGTCGGCGATGGCTCTGATCGCGCGCATCGACGCCTCGCGGACGAGTGCTTCGAGTTCGGCTCCGGAATAGCCCTCCGTCCGGCCCGCCAGCTCGTCGAGATTCACGTCCTCCGCGAGTGGTTTTTCGGCCGTGTGGACCCGCAACACCTCGCGGCGAGCGGTGCGGTCGGGATCGGGTACCTCGATGTGCTGTTCGAGCCGTCCGGGTCGGAGGAGCGCGTCGTCGAGGGTGTCGCGGCGGTTCGTCGCCGCCAATACGACGAGATTCGGGTTCTCGGTAATCCCGTCGAGTTCCGTCAGTAGCTGTGAGACCACGCGCTCGGTCACTTCGTGGGTCTCGCCGCGCTGGCCTGCGATGGCGTCGATCTCGTCGAGGAAGACGATACTCGGAGCGGTCTGGCGGGCACGCTCGAACACTTCACGCACGGACTCCTCGGACTCGCCGACGTAGCGATCCAGTAGCTCCGGGCCGTTGACGTGGATGAAGTTGACGCCGCTCTCGCCAGCGATGGCCCGCGCCAGCAGCGTCTTTCCGGTCCCCGGCGGGCCATGCAGTAGCACGCCCGTCGGCGGATCGGTGTCGGTCGCGGAGAACAGGGGACCATAGACGAGCGGCCACTCGACGGCCTCGGTGAGTCGCTCTTTGACATCGTCGAGACCACCGACATCGTCGAAGGTGACCGAAGGCGACTCGGCGACGTATTCGCGCATCGCCGACGGTTCGACCGCGGCAAGCGCCGTGTCGAAGTCGGCCAGGGTCACGTCCGGTGCGTCCTTCTCGCGACGGAGCGCCGTCATCGCCGCTTCGGTGGTCAGCGTCGCCAGATCGGCCCCGACGAACCCGTGGGTCTGGCTGGCGATGTCGTCGAGATCCACGTCGTCGGCCAGTGGCATCTCCCGGGTGTGCACGTCGAGGACTTCGCGGCGACCCGCTTCGTCGGGGACGCCGATCTCGATCTCGCGGTCGAAACGGCCACCACGACGAAGGGCGTCGTCGAGCGTGTCGACGCGGTTGGTCGCACCGATGACGACCACCCGACCACGGTCTTCGAGACCGTCCATCAGCGTCAGGAGCTGTGCGACGACCCGATTCTCCATGTCGGCGTCGTCGTCGCGCGCCCCGGCGATAGAGTCGATCTCGTCGATGAAGATGATCGACGGTGCCTCACTTTCGGCCCGCTCGAACGTCTCGCGGAGACGCTCTTCCGATTCGCCTTTGTACTTCGAGACGACTTCCGGGCCGGAGATGGTGGTGAAGTACGCGTCGACCTCGTTAGCGACGGCGCGGGCAATCAGCGTCTTTCCGGTCCCCGGCGGGCCATGCAGGAGGACGCCGGACGGCGGATCGATGCCTAGCTGACGGAATCGTTCTGGTTCCGAGAGAGGCATCTCGATCATCTCTCTGATCTGGTCGAGTTCCTGATCGAGACCGCCGATGTCCTCGTAACTCACATCGATGTCAGAATCGTCCTCTGTCTCGGTCGTTTCACTCGGGCGATTGACCGAGGTCGCCGTCGCGGACTTGCCCTCGTCGCCGTTGTAGGGGAGCACAGTGACGCGAGTCCCCTCCGCGATCCGGACCGATCCCGCTGGCGAGGTCGAACGCACGAGGAAGGTCCCGAGTCCCTCGACGTGGACGCGTTCCTCGGGCTGGACGAGTCGGTCGACGAGTCGATCTCTGACGGTGTGTTCGTAGGATTCGCTGCCGGGGAGTGGCTTGGCTGGCTGGACGGTGATCGTCGTCGCGTCCTCGACGGTCGCATTGCGGACCGACACCGTGTCACCGATGTTGACCCCTGCGTTGGCTCTCGTATCGGCGTCGATGCGGACGAATCCGGCGTCCTCGTCGGCCGGCCAGACCTTGACGACGGTCTTTCGGTCGCCGTCGACGATGACGGGGTCGCCGCTCAACACGCCCAGCGTACTACGGGCCGACTCCGGGAGGCGGGCGATCCCACGCCCCGCATCGCGCTTGTTCGCCCCTTCGACGTCGAGTTCGATCCCGTTGGACGGGTGGCCGCTCATGTCGCTTCGTAGTCGACCGAACGCCTTCAGCGTTCTCACCGTCGTCCGGTCCCGGAGAAACACATATACTGCAGGGGTGTGCATGGCACTAGCATGGTCGTCCAGACAGAGCGCGACGAGATGACCTGGTTCAAATGTGAGCATTGCGGGCTCATGTTCGACGACAAGAGAGACGCGGATCAGCACGAACAGAACTGCGACTCAGAAGAGCCGTCGTACATCCAGTAGCGTCGATCGGTGTAGCTATTGTTCGTCGACGATCTCGTAGCTCTGTTCGCCCATCTCGTCCTCGACGAAGACGAACACGCGACCACGAGCAGTCGCTGGATCTGCCGCGACTTCGACGCGCATCGACGTGTCGCTGATCGTCACACCGGGAAACACCTCTTCTTGCTCGCCGCTGTCGAGGATGATCCGGCCGACGCCAGTGTCGTCGAGGATGTCGTCGTGGGTGTTGAGATCGTTGACGTACAGCAAGACGCCCTGTGTCTCGGTCGGGTCCGTGACGAGGACGTGAACGTCCTTGGCCGGGGCCGCAATCACACGGTCTTGGGCCTTCTCCGGGACGCCGCGGTAGAACACTTCGCGACCGTCGTTGTACTCGACGACGACGCCGTCCTCGGTCAGGTCGACCGACAGCGTGTCGGGCGCGATGTCGTTGCGGGCACTCATTGACGGCAGTTGGCCGTCGACCGGCAAAAGAACCGCGTTCGAGCGGCGACGCTTGGTCCCCCTCGTCTACGAGACCGCCACAGGTAAATACCGGCGCGCGGGACAGTGAGACGATGCAGGGGAAGGCTGCGGCCCCAGCGGCCGGGACAGTGTTGAACGCGCTCGCGACCCACCGCGGGTCAGCGTTCGCCATCGACGAGTACACCACGGCGACGGTCGATCTGTTCACCGACGAGGAGATCGACGACGAGGAAGACGCGATCGTCGGCGAAATCGAGGGCGCACCCGACGCCGACACGCGTCTCATCGAGACCTGCGTCGAGTACGTGCTGGACGCCCACGGCGACCCAGAAGTGACGGGTGCCGTCGTCCAGACCGAGAGCGACGTGCCGATGGCGTCGGGACTAAAGAGCAGTTCGGCGGCCGCCAACGCGACCGTCATGGCGACGCTCGACGCCCTCGACAAGATCGATCGGATGACTCGCGAGGACATGGCTCGACTGGGCGTCATGGCTGCCCGCGACGTTGGTGTCACCGCGACAGGGGCGTTCGACGACGCTTCCGCGTCGATGCTTGGCGGCGTCACCGTCACCGACAACGACGGCGACGAGGTCCTCGCCCGTGAGGAAGTCGACTGGGACGTGCTCGTCTACACGCCACCGGAACAGGCGTTCAGCGCCGACGCCGACGTGCGCCGCTGTGAGTACATCGCGCCGATGGCCCATCTCGTCGAAGACCTCGCCCTCGATGGACGCTACGAGCGGGCGATGACAGTCAACGGACTGGCGTTCTGTGCCGCACTCCAGTTCGACACCGAACCACTCGTCGAGGCGATGCGACAGGTCGAGGGCGTCTCGCTGTCGGGCACCGGCCCGTCCTACACGGCCGTCGGTCCCCGCCCCGCCCTCGAACAGGTCCAGGAGTACTGGCGCGAACGCGACGGCCGCACCTGGCTCACGACCACGCAGACGGAGGGAACCCACACACTATGAGTTCGAATCCAGAAGACATGACGCTCGACGAACTGCGCACAGAGATCCAGACCATCGACCGCGAACTGGTCGAACTGATCGCCCAACGGACCTACGTCGCCGACACCATCGCACAGGTCAAAGACGAGAAGGGCCTGCCCACGACCGACGAGGAACAGGAACAGGCCGTGATGGATCGGGCCGGCGAGAACGCCAAACGCTTCGACGTGGACGACAATCTCGTGAAAGCGATCTTCCGCCTGCTGATCGAACTGAACAAGGTCGAACAGCGCGAGAGCCGGTAGGCGAATTCAGACGTTTTAGAGCCGCTATTATTGCCTGAAAAGCTCATTCCTCTTTCGGTAACTGCTCTTTCGATTCGGATTCGTCGAAAAACGCCATAGCCTCTCCCGGTGGCTCCGAACTGCTATCCGCAGACCCATCTCTTGCTCACGAGTGGATGCAATGGCCGGTTTATTTTGTCCAGGGGGCTCGACCACCGAAAGACACAGTATTCTGTGTAAACATAGTTTCCTGTATGCCTACGATCACGGTCAACGTCGACGATGACCTCAAGAAGCGAATGGAAAAGCACCCAGAGATCAACTGGAGTGAGGTCACGCGACAAGCCATCCAGGAGAAAATCGAGTCGCTCGAAGTGATGGACGAACTCACGTCCAGCAGCGAACTCACCGAGAGCGACGTTGCTGACATCGCTGACAAAATCAACGAAAGCGCACGCAAACGCGTTGAAGAAGAGTCGGAGTAATCTCGACGGATGAAGCTGGTCGTCGATGCCAACGTCGTCATCTCCGCACTCATCGCGGACTCGAAAACCCGCGAACTCATCGTTACGCTCGAACCCGATCTCTTGACGCCCGAGTTCGTCCACGACGAGATCGGGAACTACGAGGATCTGGTCGTCGAGAAGTCAGGGATGACTCCGGATCGAGTCGTACAGTTTATCGACCTCCTGTTTCAGTACATCGAAGTCGTTCCCGCAGGCGAGTTCTATCCGTATATCGAGGAGGCCGACGTGGCAATCGGCGACACTGATCCCGACGACGTGTTGTACGTCGCGTGCGCTCTTGCTACCGATGCCGACATTTGGAGCGACGACTCCGATTTCGAGGAACAAGATGTCGTCGAGACCCACTCAACGAGCAACGTGATCGACTCGTTTGACACGCTCTAGCCAATCCAAACAGTGGCCTGTAGAATGAGGGAGCACCTTGTTTTATATGAGCCAACAATAGGAAGTCTGTCACGTCCGTATTCGATGTCCTGAGGATGAACCCGAAGGCAAATTTCACGATATTCCACCCTGGATTTCAGCTACTTGAACAAGGTCGAGCAGCGCGACAAACGAGAGTCGCAGGACCGTAGCAAAGTCGTCCCAACGGCCGACGTGCTCGACCGCTCAGTCGTCGGCACTCGCTCCAGTGGCGTCGACGTTGGTCACGTCGATCGCACCGGAGAGTTCGGTGTTGGGGTAGGGCATGTCCAGCCCCTCGGCGTCGAAGCGTTCCTTGACGGCTTCGACGAACTGTGCGCGGACGGCACCGTAACTGCTCTCCGTGGGATCGATCCAGATACGCCCGGAGAGGACGACCGCCGAGTCACCTAGCTCCGTCACCGGGGCCGACGGCGCTGGATCGGCGAGGACGCCGTCGATCTGTGATCCCTCCTCGATGATCGCCGCCCGTGCCTGCTCGATGTCGTCGTCGTAGCCGATGCCGAAACCGCAGTTGATGCGGCGCTCGTCGTTCGCGACGTTGTTGACGACAGCGGCGTTGGCGAGATCGCTGTTTGGAACGGTTACCTGTTCGTTGTCGAACGTGTCGAGCTGTGTCGTCCTGAGTCGGATCTCGCGGACGACGCCCTCGTTGCCGTTCCACTCGATCCAGTCACCGACGCTGAACGGTTCGTCCTGGATGATGAAGATGCCAGCGACGAAGTTGCCGATCAGGTCCTGTGCGGCGAACCCGACCGCCAGCGCCAGTGCACCGGCAAGTGTCGCGAACGCCGCGAGGACGACCCCGAAGCCAGCGATGGTGGCGGCCAGACCGACGGCGATCACGGCTGCGATCACCGAGACCGTGCTCACAGCCATCCCGATGAGGGTCTCGTCGACGCGTCTCGCTTCGAGACCGCGCCGGACGGCCCGGGTCAGAAAGCTCCGTCCGACGAGATAGAGGATCGCAAACGACACCACGAATAACACGAAGGCAGTCACAGCACTGATCAGGACTGGGACGTACTGTTGCGGGTCGAGCGTGAGACCCTGTTGCAACAAGAGCATGGTCGTCTCTCGGTTCGCGGATCGGTCATTTAAAAATAGTGGCGCGAACAGGACGAAATCCCCTCAGTTCTCGGTCTCGTCGGTCGCCGTGACTGCGGAGGCAAACATGAGGACCCCCGCGACATCGTACCGGTGTGCGGCGAACACGATCGGCGGAACGAACTCCAGCCCTGCTTTGACGCCATGAACGAAGTTCCCCAGAGTGCCGAGAGCAACAGGAGCAGGACGGCGTCCCGTCGTCTCGCCATACGACTGCATTCGTCACGACCGCGATAATTCACACGAGGTCGAGACGCCGCTACTCGTAGGTCGTCGCCAGCCCATCGAGTGCCTCGTGGTGCTCGGTCGTGTGTGGTGCAGTCAGCGGCGAGACGCTGACCTTGCCGTCGACGACCGCACGGCGGTCCGTCCCCTCGGGATCGGGGATGTCGCCCTCGGCCATCCGCTCCCAGATCCGATCGTGGAGCGTCACCGTGCCGCCCTCACGCTGTGCGCCCATCTGATAGACGCGGGACGGTTCGGTGATCGCCATCTCAGCCGGCCCCCAGTCGGCGACGGGCGCGTTGACGTTGAGATAGTCACACTGCTCGAAGACGCCCGCGTCGATGGCGTGGTCGGCGAGGAACGCCGCCGCCCGCGTGGCCTCGCCATAGCTGTCGTAGTTCTCTTCGACCTCGGTGAACGCGGTATCCTCGCGCACTGGAATGTACATCGAAACGGCCATCGCCGGCACGTCGAAGAAGGTGGCCTCGACGGCGGCGCTCACCGTTCCCGACCGGCCCAGCACGTAGGCCCCCAGATTCGCGCCGCGATTACAGCCCGCGACGACCAGATCCGTCTCGGGCACCAGCGATTCGAGACCGGCCACGACGCAGTCGGTCGGCGTCCCCTCGACGGCGTAGCCCAGTTCGTGCTCGTGGACCGTCACCTCGTGTGAGATGGCGCGCCCGACCGCGCTCTGGTCGACCTGCGGCGCGACCGCCGTCACGTCGCCCACGTCGGTCAATTCGTCGTACAGCGCTCGAAAGCCGACGCTGTCGATCCCGTCGTCGTTCGTCAGCAGAATCGACGGCTCCTCGTCCATACACCCCGTCGGGACGAGAGGGGCAAAAGGACTCCGGCGCAGGTCACGGCTCACGGGTCGCTGTGCTCCCCGTTCGCTCTCCCGTGATTCTCGCTCACGCTGTTCGCTCAGCCACGCGGCTCACGGGTCGCTGTGCTCCCCGTTCGCTCTCCCGTGATTCTCGCTCACGCTGTTCGCTCAGCCACGCGGCTCACGGGTCGCTGCGCTCCCCGTTCGCTCTCCCGTGATTCTCGCTCACGCTGTTCGCTCAAATCACGCGATCCACCACGGTCTCAGCATCGACCACGACGTTGTATGCGCCTTCGTCGTCGTTCCAGAGGACCAGCGCGTTCTCGAAGACGAGCAGGTCGCCGTAGTCGGCAGCCCGGAGGTCCTCGTTGAGGATCGACGCCTCGGTGAGGACGGCGAAGTGATCGATCTGCTGGCTCCCGTCGCCGATCAGGAACAGTGGATTCCCACCGTCGTTGAGGTCGTTGCTGAGTTTCACGCCGAGCAGATTGATCCGGTCGGTGACGTAGGATTCGGCCTCGGCCATCTTGGCGACCTGCGAGCGGTTGCCGCGGGCGTCGATGGCAGTCTGGCCGTCTGTTCTGAGGATCGAATAGGCGTACTGTACATCGACGTTGACGAACTCCCCCGGTTCGTGGTCGGGATCGGTGGCGTCGGCGTCGAGGCGGCGCTGGAACGGCGGCACGTCGATGTCCGGTTGGACGTCGAACGACCACGACTCACTGTCGGGCGACTCGTGGGGCCACAGCCGAACCGTCGGGCTGTAGATGGTCGCCGGGCCGTCGTCAGCCACGGCGCGCTCGACCTCGCGCAGGCCGATCGCAGTGTTTCGATCGGCGGGTTCGATCGCGACGACGGTCCCGTCGTCGGCCAGCACGTCGAGATATCGCTCGACGACGGCGACGGGATCGTCGAGTTCGTTCAGGACGTTGGCGAAGAGGATCAGATCGTACTCGCCAGTCGGGTCGAACGCTTCGGCCGTCGACCGATGGATCGTCGTCTCGACGTTCGATCCGATACCGTCGAGCATCGCTGCGAGCACGTCGGCGGCGGCGCTCGGTTCGACGGCGTGGTAGTCGACGAGTGCGTCCTCGCCCAGCAGGTCGAGCAGACCGAGCGCCGGGCCGCCGACGCCGGCCCCCACGTCGAGGACGCGCAGGCGATTGTCGACAAGCCCGTCGTCGATCAGGTCCGCGAGGACGTACTGGGTGACGGCGTAGTAATCTGGGAGGTGATAGACGGCGTAGGCAAGCGCCGTCAGGTCGTCGTACTCGACGCTTGCCTGCTGCAGGTAGCGCTCTTTGACCTCTCGAATACGCGCACGGAGTTTCCCGCCGGTTTCGCCCTCCGGCCAGCCAAGTCCTTCGCGCTCGACGAGCAGGTCCTCCAGTCGACGGACGTGGTCGGCGGGCAGGGCCTCGACACCGTGGAAGTCGGTCGTCGCCGGTCCGTCGGCGACCGGTTCGAACGTGCCGTCGTCGCGTTCGGTCAGGCCCAGATCGAACGCTTCTTCGCTGAGGATCTGTTTGACGACGGCCGGATGTGGCTGGCCTTCGATGTAGTCACAGATTTCGTCGGGATCGATCGGCCGGACCTGCCGCAGATACTTGGCGTTCGATCGGACTGCCTCGCGTGTCTCGTCGTTCATTGGAGTTCCTCGTACAGTTCGGTGAAGGTCGCGTCGTCGGCCTCGGCGATCTGTCTCGCGGCGTCGGCCACGTCCTCGGCCCCGTCGAAGGCCGCCTGAATGTCGGCGTAGACGCGCGCCTCGCCGCCGGTCACCTGCTCGACGAGGTCGAACAGGCCCTCGGAGATCGGCGTCTGGAACGCCTCCGGCACCTCCTCGGCGGCCATGGCGAAGGCCAGCACTGCGGTGTGTGCGCCGGCCTGAACGGTCTCCATGGCCTCGTCGTGTTCGGCCGGCGTCGTCTCGACGAGAGCGTTCCCGCGGTCAGCGAGCCGATCGCGGACCGTCTCGGAGATCGGTCCGTCGGCGTCGGTGACGACAGCGACGTTGCCGGGGGCGTTCTCCGGTGCGAAGAGCGGGTGGAGACTCATGCGCTCGATCGCTGGCGCGTGGGTCCCCATCGCGTCGATCGGCCCGCGCATGCTCCCGGTCACGTCACAGATCGCGCCAGTCGCCACGCTGGCGTACTCTTCGATGACCGCCCCGGCGGCGGGCAGCGGGACGGCGAGACAGACCAGATCGAACGCTTCATCGACCGGCGGCGTCAGGGCGCGACCGCCGACGCGGTCCGCCCCAGCCCCAGCGGCGTCTTCATCGGTGTCCACGAACGTGATCTCGTCGTCGTCCGTCGCGACGCTCTCCGCGAACCACTGGCCCATCGCGCCCGCTCCGACGACGAGTACTTCCATTGCGCTCGGGTAGCCCGTGGCCGCTCAAAAGCAGTTCGATCGATCGGACACCGAGCGAGAGACGACGGCTGACGAGACCGGGATAGACAGCCGTCGTACCGCCCGAGGGTCCCCGAATCCCCCGTGTAAACGCTTATCAGTACCGGCCGTGTTGCCGGCCGTATGAAGCGAGTTCGCTTTCGCGATTCTGCCGGCAACGTCCGTGGTGGACGGTGGACCGTCGAGGACGGTGAGCCGGTCGTCACGGCGGCCGCTGGTCCCTACGGTCGCATCGCCTTCGGCGACGAGTCGTTCGCGCCGGAGGAAGTCGACGTGCTTCCGCCCTGTGAACCAACCAAGATCGTCTGTGTCGGCCGCAACTACGCCGAGCACGCCGACGAGATGGGCAACGACGTTCCCGACCGCCCGCTGCTCTTCCTCAAACCGCCCAATACCGTCACCAGCCACAACAAGACGGTGACGCTACTGGCCGACAAGAAACGCATCGACTTCGAGGCCGAACTCGGCGTCGTCATCGGCGAGCAGTGCAAGAACGTCAAAGCCCGCAACGCCGAGGACGTGATCGCGGGCTACACCTGCGTCAACGACCTCTCGAACCGCGACGATCAGGAGATCGAGCAAAACTGGGTCCGCGGGAAGGCCTTCGACAACGCCTGCCCGATCGGCCCGCTCGTCGCCACGCCCGAACACCTCCCCGACGATGCGACCATCGAGAGCCGCGTCAACGGCGAGACCAAGCAGTCTTCCTCGATCGAGCACCTCATCTTCTCCGTCCCAGAACTGATCGAGGAGATCACGACCTACATGACACTCGAACCGGGCGACGTGATCGCGACCGGAACGCCCGCCGGCGTCGGGCCACTGGAGAATGGTGACCAGGTCGAGATCGAGATCGAAGGCGTCGGGACGCTCAAGCACAGCGTTCGGATTCCCTGAGGCGGACCGCTGTCACCGGACGGCGAGATCGACCAGATTTATTATCGCCTGTTTAGTTGCTGGATGTAATGGGCGAACAGGTCGTCGTCGGTGTCGACGGTGGGGGAACCTCGACCACCGCCCTCGTCGCGGAACTGAACGGAACCGTCCTGAGCATCGCGACCGGCGGCGGTGCGAACCCGACCCACAACCGACTTCGCGACGCCCACGACGCCGTCCAGTCGACGATCCGAGAGGCACTCCGTGACGCCCAGCGAGACGTGTCGTCGGTCGCGGCGCTGACCGCCGGCTTCGCCGGTCTCGACAGCCCGTCGGATCGCCAGTGGGCCGATGCGTTCGCGACGCTGTCGTCACTGTCCTGTGAACCAGTCGTCGTCAACGACGCCGTCGTCGCCCACGCCGGCGCACTCGGCGGCGATCCTGGGGTCGTCGCCGTCTGTGGCACCGGGTCGATCGCGTTCGGAATCGACGCCGACGGTCGACAGATCCGCAACTACGACCTCGACCACTACGCCGAGGCCGCCGCCCGCCACCTCGGACGACGACTCCTCCACCGACTGGTCGCGGGCGAAGGCGGTCCGGCCGACGAGTCGTTCGTCGCCACAGTGCTGGATCGCTGGGACGTTGAGAGCCGCGACGAACTTCGGGAGGCAGCGATCGACGGCGACCTGCTGGCGACCGACGAATCGGACAACGCGCTCGATCGTGTTGCGTCCCTCGTCACGGACGCCGCAACCGCTGACGTGCCCCTCGCAGAGGCGGTCTGTGACGCGGCGATCCGGGAGGTCGTGACGGGGATCACGGCGGTCGCGGGCTTCCTCGACGAGACGCCGACACGCGTCGCACTCGAAGGCGGCGTGCTTCGGAGCGAGTCGATGACGAAGCGCGTGGCCGGTGGACTCGCGGCCGCAGACGGTCGCTTCGAGGTGGTCGAGCCAGCGCTGCCGCCGGCTGCCGGGGCGGCGCTGCTCGGGCTGGAGCGACTCGACGAGGACGATCCGACGACCGTGGGTCGACTCGCCGACGAACGACCCGTCACGGAGGCGTGAGCTGCCGGTAGCCGCCTCACGGCTTCCCGGCGTCGATGACAATCCATAAGTTTAGGATTGCCTAATCCACGGCCGTGCAGTCACGGACACCGGCACCGAGAGCGGACGTGTGTGTCGTCGGTGCAGGCCCGGCCGGCGCACTCGTGGCCCATCGACTCGCCAGCGCCGGCCACGACGTGGTCGTGCTGGAGGCCGGCCCGCGGTTCAACTTCGAGGACCGGCCAGAACAGATGGAGCGGGCGATCAGGCCAGCACACGACGACCTGTCCGTCTGGGGGATGGGCGGCGAGCGCGACGAGTTCAGTACCGGCGGCGAGCAGTTCTATCCGCTGAACCGGACCCGGGTCAAGGGCGTCGGTGGGTCGACGCTCCACTGGCAGGGGATGGTGATGCGCCTCCACGAGCGCGATTTTTCGGGCGGTCTGCCCAACGGCGACCCAGCGTGGCCCATCGACTACGAGGACCTGCGACCGTACTACGCCGATGTCGAATCGGCGTTCGGCGTCGCCGGTGCGTCGGACAACCCCTTCGCACCGCCGCGAGAGCGGCCCCATCCAATGGCGGCGTTCGCGCCGTCATACAGCGATTCGCTGTTCGCCCCGGCCTGTGAACGGCTGGGAATCACGACCCACAGCGTTCCCAACGCGCGCAATTCCGAGGGCTACGACGACCGAAGCCCCTGTGTGGGCTATGGCACCTGTCAGCCCGTCTGTCCCTCCGGCGCGAAGTACAGCGCCGACCATCACATCGCGAAAGCGGAGGCCGCCGGTGCGCGCGTGATCGACCGGGCACCGGTCCAGCGACTCGACACGGCGGGCGAGAACGGGGATCGGATCGAGGCGGCGACCTATGGGACGCCAGACGGAACGGAACACCGCCAAGAGGCGCGCCAATTCGTGCTCGCTGCGGGTGGGATCGAGATCCCGCGCTTGCTCCTCCTGTCGCGCTCGACGGACCATCCCGACGGACTCGCCAACAGTTCGGGTGCCGTCGGTCGGTACTTCATGGAACACCTCTTTGCCGGCGCTGGCGGGACGCTCGACGAGCAAACCCGTCAGAACCACGTCGGCTTCATCACCAGTGAGAGTCATCAGTTCTACGACGACCCCGGACAGGCCGTCGAGCGCGACGGCGAGACCATCGTCCCGGCCGTCGATGGACCACTCTCACCGATCAAACTGGAGTTCCTGAACTACGCCGGCCCGTCGCCGGTCGAGCAGGCACTGAACGCGGCGTCGTGGGGCGACGACCTGCTCGCGGACCTGCGGGCGAGCTACGGCCACCACATCGCGATGGGCGGACTGGTCGGCCAGCCACCGCGGGCCGAGAACCGCATCACGCTGGACACGGACACGACCGACGACCACGGCACCCCCGTGCCGGAGATTCACTGGTCGTGGGGTGATCGGGTGCGCCGGACCATCGAGCGGGCGAACCGGATCCAACACGCGGTTCTCGACGAACTGGGGGTCGACATCGGGTGGACGGCCGGTCCCGAGTCGACGGGTCCGGCCTACCACCACATGGGAACGACCCGAATGGGGACCGATCCGTCGGCGAGCGTCGTCGACCCGACGTTACGGACTCACGATGTCGAGAACTGCTGGATCGCCTCCTCCAGCGTGTTCCCGACCGCGGGATCGATGAATCCGACGCTGACGATCGGTGCGCTCGCACTCCGGTGTGCGGATCGACTCGCAGAACGATTGTAGCCCGTTCAGAGACCGAGCAGCAGCCCCGCATCGACGAGCAAGAGGATCGCCACTGCCGTCGCACCGAGCATGAACGGCCGCGCGTTCCGGGCCGGCTCTCTGAGTTTCTGCTCGTCGAACCCGTCGAGCAGCTTGCTCGATCCGACCTCGACCAGTCCCGCGAGCAGGAACCAGAGGACGAGCATCGCGAGCACGAGATTGCCACGAAGCGACGCCGTCAGCGTGTCCACGCCGTACAGCGTCCCAGCGAGGTGGCCGCCAGTCAGGAAGAGTAAGAGCGCACTCGCCCGCGAGACCGTCTGGAGGCGGCCGATCATCGACGAGAGCGGTCCCGGATCGCTGGCTCCGTTCATCGCCGTCGGCAACACACCGATTGTCACGAACACGACACTCCCGGTCCACAGCGCCGCAAAGATCATGTGAACCGCGTAGACGCTAATCAGGACAGGATCCATAGCTGGGACTGAGAACGCAACCGTAATCAAACAGTGGGGATCAGTCGCCGAACTCGATCGAATCGTCAGCTGACATGTCTAGCTCCTTGACTTCGCCGGTCGTCGCGCGGGTCGGTTCGGCCGTCGACCGATCGAGTTCGAGTTGGTCGATCACGTGGACGAACGATCCCGGGTCGGGAACGAGGAAGATGCGGAGTTTGAACGCCACGTCCGATTCGGCGATATCGACCACGGAGTCCAGAACGATCGACATCGAGTCACGCCGGACGTGTGTGAGCGCGCCATCTGCGATCGACGGGGCGCTGTCGCGTTCCAGTTCCGGGGTGTCGAAATCGATCGTCGTCTCTAGCGTATTGGCGATCCCGTCGATAAAGCCAGACGTGAGTACGTTACACATCTCCGAGAGCGCGCTCTCGTGAAGCTGATTGAATCCGTCGTCGGTCGGCGTGTTCGTCAGGAGTGTGGCGACTTCGGACGCGGTCTCTGGTGAGAACGTCATCATGAAGACGCCGTACGGTGGCTCGGTCAGTCGGACGTGCGCGCCATAGATCTCCCCTCCACCCATCTCGGCGGTGATGTCTGAGGGTTCGACGAAGGAGAGGCTCTTGATCTCGACGGAGGCCTCGACGCCAGCCAGCGTCTCCAGCGAGGTCGTCACGTTCTCTGCCCCGCTCTTGATGAGCTGGTTGATGATCGACAGTTTTCGGACGTCGATGAGTAACGGCATCACCCCACACGACAGCGCATGGAATGATATTGTTTTCCCCCTGAATATCAGTGACTATAATCGGGCTGGAGCGGCCGCAGTGAGCACGCTTATGCCCACCGGCCTGCTTGCGTCGGATATGCAACCACGGGACCTCTCGGCCCACAGCGTCTATCGCGCCGGGCGAGGGATCGAGGAGGTCGCTCGGGATATCGGTCTCGACCCGGACGATCTCGTCAAGCTCGCGTCGAACGAGAACATGTACGGCCCCAGTCCGAAGGCCGTCGAAGCGATCGAAGGTGCGGCCGAGCGGATGCATTCTTACCCCAAGGCCTCCCACGCCGACCTCGCCGAACGACTCGGCCAGCAGTGGGATCTGCCGGCCGAACAGATCTGGCTTGGCAACGGCGGCGACGGCGTCCTCGACTACTTCGCTCGTGCCATGCTGGAGCCGGGCGACGAGGTGCTGGTGCCATCGCCGGGCTTTGCCTACTACCCGATGAGTGCGCGCTTCCACCACGGCGAGGTCAGGGAGTACACGCTCTCGAAGAGCGACGACTTCGCCCAGACTGCCGAGACGGTCCTGACCGACTACGACGGCGAGCGCATCGTCTACCTCACCAGCCCGCACAATCCGACGGGCAGCGAGTTCACGAACGACGCGATCACCGAGATCGCAGACCGAACCGACGAAGAGACGCTCGTCCTCGTCGACGAGGCCTATGGCGAGTTCACCGAGTCGACGAGCGCCCGCGAACTGCTGGACGAGCGCGACGACGTGGCCGTTCTGCGGACGTTCTCGAAGGCCTACGGGCTTGCGGGCGTCCGCCTTGGCTACGGACTGGTCCCCGAGGCGTGGGCCGACGCCTACGCCCGGATCAACACGCCCTTCGCGGCCAGCGAACTGGCCTGTCGGGCCGGCCTCGCGGCGCTGGACGACGACGACCACGTCGAACAGACCGTCGAGACTGCCCGCTGGTCGCGCGAGTACTACCACGAGCACCTCGATGCGACGACGTGGGAGAGCGGCGGAAACTTCGTGCTGGCCGAGGTCGGCGACGGCAGCGCCGTGGCCGACGCCGCCCAGCACGAGGGCGTCATCGTCCGCGACTGTTCGAGTTTCGGCCTACCCGAGTGTATCCGGATCACCTGTGGCACCCGTGAGGACACGAAGCGGGCCGTCGAGACCGTCAACGGAGTACTCGACTAATGTGGGGGAGGGTCCGCTGATGCGTGTCGCAATCACGGGCACGCCGGGGACGGGCAAGACGACCACGACGGAACGGCTCGACACCGATCTGGACGTAATTCACCTCAACGACGCTATCAAAGAGGCAGACGATCTGGCCGCCGGCGTCGACGAGGACCGTGACAGCGTCGTCGCCGACTTCGACGCCGTCGCCGAGTGGCTCGACGGCCGCGAGGACGTGCTCGTCGAGTCCCACCTCGCCCACCACTTCGACGCCGACCGCGTGATCGTGTTGCGCGCCCACCCCGAGACGATCGAGGACCGTCTCGGCGAGCGCGACGAGAGCGAGGCGTCGATCCGTGAGAACGCAGAGAGTGAGGCACTGGACGTGATCCTCACCGAAGCCGTCGAGCGCCACGGCACGGAGCAGGTCTACGAGATCGACACGACGGACCGCTCGGTCGCGGCAGTCGTCGACGCCATCGAAGACGTGCTCTCGGGCGACCGTGAACCGAGTGCCGGAACCGTCTCCTTCGTTGAATACCTATGACGCTCGACCAGTTCCGTCCGCTCGCAGACCGCGCGCTCGGGCCGTTCGTCAGCGCCGCGAAGGGACTCGGGATGACGCCAAACGGCGTGAGCGTGCTCGCCTTCGCCGTCTCGGTCGCGGCCGGTGGCGTCTTCTTCGCGGCCGGTCAGCGACCGCTGCTGTACGGCGTCGGTGCCGTGCTGGTGTTCGCGAACGGCTGGCTCGACCTCATCGACGGGGCGCTCGCTCGCGAACTCGACGTGGCCTCCGCGGGCGGCGACCTGCTCGATCACGTCCTCGACCGGTACGCCGACATCGTCATGCTCGTCGGACTCGCCGCCGGAATCGGTCGCTACGATCTCGGACTCGTCGCCGTGACCGGCGTCCTCATGACCTCGTATCTGGGCACGCAGGCACAGGCCGTCGATCTCGATCGGGTGTACGGCGGCCTGCTCGGTCGGGCCGACCGACTCGCCCTGATCGGCATCGTCGGGGCCGTCGCGACGGTCCTCACGCAGTCGTTTCAGGGACTGACCGTCGTCGGCTGGCTCCTCGTCGTCTTCGCCGTCGTCGGTCACCTGACCGCACTCCAGCGGTTCTACTACGCGATGCGGGCACTTGAGTGAGGAATCGTCCGACAGCGCCCACGTGAGCGCACCATTTATGCCGCGCCGTGTCGAATCCGACAGTATGGTTCAGTGTGAGATGTGCGGGAAGGACGTCGCTTCACCGAATCGCGTGAAGATCGAGGGTGCCGAGCTCGACGTCTGCGACGAATGTACCGACTTCGGGACCGAGGTCAAGACCGAACAGAGTTCCTCGACATCGACGAAGTACTCGACCAGTAGCTCCTCGTCGAGCAGTTCGAGCACGTCGAGTGGGTCCAGTAGCTCCTCGTCGAGCAGTCGCCCCCGCAACGACATGTTCGACCAGATGGACGAACTGGCCCAGGACTACGACGAACTGATCCGCGAGGCGCGCGAAAATCGTGGCCTGAGTCAGGAGGACCTCGCCCGAGAACTCAATCTGAAGGCGAGTCTCATCCGAAAGCTCGAACGCGGCGACACGCTGCCAAGCGACGACGTCCAGACCAAGCTCGAACGGGAACTGGACATCTCGCTGAGCGCTGGCGGCACGGATGCCGACGAGGACTGGAGCGGTGGCTCGGCCAGTGGCGAGTACACGCTCGGCGACGTGGTCAAGCGAAAAGACTGAGACGACCACGAACCGCCGACAGAGCTACAGACGCAGGTCGCGCTCTTCGACATCGAGATCGTCCGCGATCGTCTCGACGGTCGCTTCGAGTTCGGCGATGTCGTCTTCGAGTTGCTGAAACTGCTCGCTCGCTTCGAGCGCACGCGGTGGTTTCTCCACCTGCAAGACGTTGCGCTTGAGTTTCTTCGAGGTCAGTTCCATGAACTGGTCGTTGTACTCCGTGATCTTGAACAGGCGGTCGACGACATCCCGAATCTCACGCTGGGTCACCGGCTTGATGAGATAGTCGTCGACGCCCAGTTCGATGATGTCGAAGTCGGGATCGACTGCGGTGACCATCGCGACGCGACACTCGACGGAGTGCTCTTCGATCGCCGCCAGCACCTCGTTGCCAGAGAGCACTGGCATCCGTCGATCCAACAGGACCACGTCGATCGCATCGTGTAGTCGGTCGATCGCCTCCTCGCCGCTGTAGGCCGTAACGACGGTGTATTCGTCAGAGACGTAATCGGCATAGAGATCCGCCAGATGGCGCTCGTCTTCGACGATCAACACCGTCGGTTCGTCGGGTACCAGATCACTCACGGGCGTCTGCCGACAGTGTTTCCCGCTCACCATTATAAGCATATTGACCGCCACAGCTGTCGATTCGGCGGGGTCACACAACGTATATGTCCCCGGGGTCCGGTGATCCTGCTATGTTCGTTCTGGTGAACCTCAAGGCGTATCCGTGTGATCCGATCGCCGTCGCGTCGGCAGCGGCCGACGTGGCAGACGAAACCGGCGTTCGCATCGCCGTCGCACCGCAGGCAGCCCACCTCGACGCCGTCGCCGACACCGGCGTCGAGACATGGGCACAGCACGTCAGCCCCGTCGAGCACGGCAGCCACACCGGCAGCACGCTCGCCGAGGCGGCCGCTGACGCCGGGGCGACGGGAACCCTGCTGAACCACTCCGAGAACCGCCTGAAGCTCGCAGACATCGACGGCTCGCTCGCCGCGGCCGACCGCGCCGACTTAGAGACCATCGTCTGTGCGAACAACCCCGATCAGATTGCTGCCGCGAGCGCGCTCGGACCTGACGCCGTGGCCGTCGAACCGCCGGAACTCATCGGTACCGGCACGCCGGTCAGCAAGGCCGACCCGGACATCGTGCGTGACGCGGTCGATGCGGCGGCCGCGGTCGACGACGACGTGGACGTCCTCTGTGGTGCCGGCATCTCGACCGGCGAAGACGTCGTCTCTGCGGGCGATCTGGGTGCGACGGGTGTCTTGCTCGCCAGTGGTGTCGCGAAGGCCGACGATCCCCGCGCCGCACTGGAAGACCTCGTCTCGGGGCTGTAGACGGCGTCGACACCGAAAGCGAAAGAAGCAGTTACCGCGAATCGATCGACCGTCGCAGTTTCGTCGTGCTCGAATCGAGTTCGATCTCCGAGGCGTCTTCTGGCGATCGCTCCTCGATCAGTGCACGCAATCGGGGCGCGTAGCGGCCCCGACCGACGTGTTCGACGAACCCATCGAGCCTGAGGTGGCGGTTGTGCGCGTACGCGCTGGTCCGGTCGCCGCTCCCGCCGGCCGAGAAGTGCGCGTTGAGCGGCGTATCAGGTCCCTGATCGACGTAGTATTCCAGCATCCGCCGGGTCTTCTCGTCCATCTGGTCGACGGCTGTCTTGAGGTCGACGAGATATCTGGGCTGGACGAGTGCCGAACTGTCGGCAGAGTCCCCAGCGGTACCGGCGTCGGGGTCGGTCGTCGACGCCTCCGCTGTGTCGGCGTCGGTTCGCTCGGCCGTTTCTGCGTCGGCGTCTTCGCCGTTCTCTTGGGTCTCGTCGACCGCTGCGATGGCTGCTGCAAACGCAGCTTCGTTGTCTGGATCGGTGTCGCTGAAGTCGGCCGGTTCGAAGTCCATCTCCGGCACTGCGGGTGCAGGGGCCGCCGACGCGGCGCTCCCGTCACCGTTCGCGCCGTTGCTGGCTGGCGCAGTCCCGTTGCCGTTTTCCCCCGCGTCCGGCGTCCCGCCAGACAGTTCGGGACCGGTCTCGGCGAACGACCCGAAGGCGTCACCGAAGCCACCGCCAGAGGTCTTGTCAGGGGACGGATCGTCGTCCTCGGTCGCGGCGTCTGCGTCGGCGTCACTGGTCGCATCTTCGTGGCCGTCCGCCCCCTCGTCGGTCCCCCGAAGCTGTGCCTGGCGCGTTCGCTCCTTGCCTTTCTGGGTGCGGCCGGGGTTGTACCCCTCGACGTGGTCGAGCAGCGCTTCGGTGAACTGCTCGGCCATCCGAGTCATGTCACGGGCGTCCTGCAGTTCCGTCTCCAGTTCGGCGATCCGAGAGTTCTTCTTGTCGAGTTCCTCCCGGAGATCACGGAGCCGGCTCTCGGTCTGTTCTTTCTCGTCGCTGATCGTCTCCAGTTCGCTGACCAGGTCCTCGCTGACGGACTTCAGTTCCGGGCGCTCGAAGTCGTCGAGTCCCGGCGTCGCACCGGCGTCGAAGGTCTTCTTGCGATGGAACTGTACGCGCCGGATCGTCTCGGCCCAGTCGGTCATCAGGAACGCCTCGCCGTCGTCCAGATCCTCGACGGCGTCGGCGTACTCGTTATCGATGATCCGCCCGACGACTTTCGTGTCGTTGTTCCAGGTCAGCCGATGCCAGACGAGCCAGTCACACTGCGTGATGTAGTCTTTCTTCACGTCGGCCGGGCGCTGGGAGATGCCGACGATGCCGAGGCCGTGCTTGCGCCCGCGCTTGCCGATCTTGATCAGCATCTTCCCGACTTCGTTGACCGATCCTTTCTCGGGAATCCACTCGTGACACTCCTCGACGAGCATGAGGAAGGGCTGTTTCTGTTTCTTTGCTTTGGCAAACAGCTGTTTCGCGACCTCGGTCAACAGGTCCTCGGCTTCCTCCTCGTCGAGGAACGAGGAGATGTCGAGGATGATCGGCACGTTCTGTTCGAGTGCGAGCGACGCGATCTTCTCTGCGTGCTCGACGGTGACCTGGATGTCACACTCCTCGTCGCCGCCGACGTGGAGGATCTCGTACTCCTCCTTGAGACCGTAGTACTCACCGTCGATGTCGACGATAAGCAGGCCGAAGCCGTTGTCCAGCAAGTTCTCGGCGATGACCGAGGCCGTGTTGGACTTGCCCGACCCGGACTTGCCCGTGACGAACCCCCGCCCGGTGAGGAGTTCGACGACGGGGAGGTCGACGGACCGGCCTGGGTCGCCGTGGCCGCCGACGCCCGAACTCGTCGTCGCGACAGTGATTGCTTCTGTCTCTGCCATTCTTGTCCACTACCAGTCCCTACCCGCCCATAACTCTCCGTCAGACGCCTGTCACGCGCCCAGACGGCGATGGACGCTTTCGTTGATCACCCACAGACCGTGACAACGGCTTTGCTCGTCGGTCACGTCTCTCTGGACGGCCGGAACCATGCCACGCCATACCACCTTCGTCGAGGACGGCACGGTGTACATCGGCACCGAGAGCGACCCGCTCGAAGTCGCGCCACTCGACACCGTGGTGGCAGCCGTCGGCGGACCGGCGTGGACGATCACGTACAGCGACGCCGAGAAGGAACGCCACTCAGAGGAGGACACGTCCGACGAGGGACTCACCGTCGATGTCGTCGACATGCTCCAGACGATGACCCACAGCGAGCGCTTCGTGGCGACGATGGCCGCCTACTCCGCCGACGTGAGTGGGGAGCGAGCGCTATCGCCCCGAGCGGGGATGTTCGTCGGAAAGCTGATCGAGAACCTCGAAAACGGCGTCGACTAGCGGCGGAAATCGTCGAGTGTCGTCTGGCCGTCGAGTCGTTCGCTGGAATCCGGACGATCTTCAGCACTTGCTTCGCTCCACGATCCGGCGAGTGTCGCCTGCCCCTCCGCTGACTCGTCGTCGCGGACTGGATCGGTGTCAGTCGAGGCGTCCATGGCCGCGCTCTCGTTGCTCTCGCCGCCGAAGCCACCAAGACTCGACTGCTCGCCCGCGTTAAATGAGAGCTTCGAGACCCGAACGCCAACCTTGCGCACGCGCTCGCCATCGAACTCCGAGAGCAAATCGAGCGCCACCTCCTCGACCAGTGGTGGCTCGTCGACCGGTCCCGGGAGAGATCGCGCACGCGTGTTCACGTCGAACGGCGGCGTGACGACCTTGATTCCGATGGTCTGATACAGCGCGTCCGTACTGGTCGCACGGTCGGCCACCGACGTGGCCAGCGAGCGGACGCGGTCTGCGATCTCGTCGTACTCCGCCGTGGCCTCGGTGAAAGCTGACTCCCGTGAGAGGCTCTTGGGCCGACCGCGTGGCGTGACCGCGCGGTCGTCCTCGCCGCGAGCGTAACCGTAGATTTCGAGACCACGCTCACCGAAGCGGGCTTCGAGCACATCCGGGTCGGCCGCCGCGAGATCGCCCGCCGTTTCGATACCGAGTGCACCGAGTTCGGCAGCCGTGACCGGACCAACGCCGTGGACCTCCTCGACCGGCAGATCGGCGAAGAACGATCTGACCTCGCCGGGTTCGACGACGACCAGTCCGTCGGGCTTGTCGTGATCGCTGGCGACTTTGGCCGCGCTCATCGTCGGGGCGATACCGACGCTGGCAGCGACGCCGACTGTCGATTCGATCTCTGCTTTGAGCGCCTGTCCCCAGTCCCGTGCGTCCGTCCAGTCGATCTCCTCGGTCACGTCGAGATACGCCTCGTCGATACTGACCTCGCGGACGACCGCCGCGTGCTCGTGGAGGATCGTCCGAACGTCGTCGCTGACCGACTCGTAAAACGCCATGTCGACCGGGCGGTAGAAGCCCGCCTCCTCGACTGACTGGGCAGGATCGTCGACAGCGTCGACCTTCCGGGGGAGTCGCTCCAGCGCCGCCGTGATCGCCATCGCGCTATCGACGCCGTACTCACGAGCCTCGTAGCTCGCCGTGGCAACCGCACCGTGGCGCTCGCCGGGTTCGAATCCCATGCCGACGACCAGTGGCTCGCCGTCGAGTGCTGGCTCTCTGAGGCGCTCACAGGCCGCATAGAAACAGTCCATATCGACGTGGGCCACGATCTGCTGGTCGTCGTCGGTCGGCGTTCCCAACAGCCCCGGCCCGTCCATAGCGAATGCTACGGTAGCGCTCGTTCTTATACTCCCGCCCGATCAGCCGCTCGAAAAATCGGAATACTGCGTGGCAGGGAATACCCCTGCCGTCGGTGCAGTCGTCGGTCGATCCCGTAACCAGTTTGCATCGACGGTGGTTCCCGCCGTTGGCTCCCTGGCGTCAATTGTGTGTTAACAGTGCACATACTTTAATGTTTGTGTCATCACGAGATCGTGTTTAGTTTGGAGCATTATGCCGGCAGGCGAAGGCTTGCAGCCATGATTCGGCTGTTTCGGGTTCGACGTGACTGAAGCAGTTCGAGAACGAC
>Ga0207771_100208_pt1 | contig 41058 bp, 39 predicted proteins | sample A23M2SouthBayCA_2_FD_187731 | JGI IMG/M metagenome (GOLD analysis project Ga0207771, IMG submission 187731) | Aerobic enrichment media microbial communities from Eden Landing Ponds, California, USA - A23 M2 (2) (SPAdes) | ecosystem: Environmental > Aquatic > Marine > Unclassified | place... | reverse complement strand
TCTCGCGGCTTCCCTTCGTCAATTTCCTCTTTGAGATCGTAGAGTTCCTCAAGCGCAACCTCGTCGAGCCGACCCATTACCGGCTCTATTACGTCTATTGGTAAATAACTTCCTTAATCACTATGAAAGCCGAAACAGTAGCTGCTGCGATGGTGAGGGGGTTGACTGACTGGTGACCAACCGCAGAAGTACAGGGCCGTCTCGGCGTGGAATAGTCGGTAGCGGATGCCACAGACTGTGTCTCCTGGCGGACTGGAAGGGCGAGGTGGGGTCGCGGCGACCGCAGGGAGCGCAGTCGCCTGAGCGGGCGACTATCCGCGCGGGCGGTGCCGAGAGCGCGGATATCCCGCTCAGCGGCCGCGAGCCCACCGAGGGCTTCCATCGCACCACGATGAGTGCGGTCACGACGAGCACGATTGCGGTCGCGGAAACTGAGACAACTCAAATCGCTAAACGCACAACAGCTAGTGAACGTTTCTGTGAAATGCTCGTCCGGTGGTGAGCTGTCGGGGATCGGGACGAGCGCCTCGCTTGGCTCGTCAGTCCGCGCGCTGTGTCTGGAGGCCACCCCTCCCGGTGACGGTGCGGCTGGCGACGAACGCGAGCGCGACGACGAGCACGGCGAGGGCGAGCGTGGTCGCCTCACCGACGACGAGTGGGACACCCCACAGACGACGGCTCAACACCATGTCGCCGTAACAGACGAGCGCGCCGGCAGCAGCGACCCCACGGAAGCGCAGGAGTCGGGCGGGGTTGACGGCCGACTCGCTCCAGGTCAGCAGGGCGACGAGCGCGGCGAGGAGTGCGAACGACGCCGCGTAGTAGGCCGCCTGATTGGTCGGTTCGTAGGCGAACACGTCGACGAACTCGAAGAGGGCGTGGACGACGACGAGCGCGACGCCGGCACCGGCGACCTGTCGGACCCGGTCGGCGCTCGGTGCACCGAACGTCCGCGCCGTCGCGTAGACGAGCAGGGTGAAGATGACCGTCGCAGTCGTGAAGTGAGCGGTCATGACTGCGGGGTTGAATCCACCGGGGAACAGGCCACCGGCGGTCGTCGTCACGCCACCGAGGACGATCTGGACCGGCAAGATGACGATCGCGGCGCTCACACTGTAGCGGATCCGGCGATCGTCCTGCCAGCGCCAGACGCCCCAGAGCCAGCCCAGCAGGAGAAAGCCGACGACCATCGCGACCAGCCGGTGGAACCACTCGAAGAAACTCGCCCAGTTGGCTGGGAACAGGCCCAGCCAGCCGTTACACAGCGGCCACTGCGTGCCACAGGTGAGCCCGCCGCCGGTCGACCCCGTGTGCAGTCCCAGCAGGATCAACACGAACGTCAACCCCGTCGTGACGCCCGCGAGGTGGCGAAGTCGGAGGTCCATGTTCGGCCGTTGGGCCTCTGGCCTACTTATCTCCCCTCATTCCACTCTGTGGGGCACCGGATTCTTCCACTCTGTGGGGCAGGGGTGTGGAACGGCCCGGCCCGGCGCAGACCGGAGTGGTTCGTCGAACGGCGAAGTCGGTGTCGTCGTTTGACTGAACGCGAACCTTTTTTTCCGTTCCGGACGCCGTCCGCGTATGGGACTCGACGAGGACGCACTGGAGTATCACCGGACAGAACCACCAGGCAAGATAGAGATCTCGACGACGAAACCGACCAACACCCAGCGGGACCTGCAACTGGCCTACTCGCCGGGGGTCGCGGCGCCCTGCCGTCGCATCCACGAGAACCCCGACGACGCCTACGAGTATACGACGAAAGCCAACATGGTCGGCGTCGTCTCCAACGGGACGGCCGTCCTGGGACTCGGTGACATCGGCGCCCAGGCTTCCAAACCTGTGATGGAGGGCAAGGGCGTCCTGTTCAAGCGATTCGCCGACATCGACGTCTTCGATATCGAACTCGACGAACACGACACCGACGCGTTCATCGACGCCGTCGCGGCGATGGAGCCGACCTTCGGCGGCATCAACCTGGAGGACATCAGCGCACCGGAGTGTTTCACGATGGAGTCGGAACTCCGCGAGCGAATGGACGTCCCCGTCTTCCACGACGACCAGCACGGCACCGCGATCATCTCCGGTGCCGCGCTCATCAACGCTGCCGACATCTCGGGCAAGTCCCTGGAGGACATGCGGATCGTCTTCTCCGGTGCGGGTGCGAGCGCCATCGCGACCGCCCGATTCTACGTCTCGCTGGGCGCAAAAAAGGAGAACATCCTGATGTGTGACTCCTCGGGTATCATCACAGAGGAGCGCGCCGAGGCGGGCGACGTCAACGAGTACAAACAGGAGTTCGCCCGGGACGTCCCCGAGGGGAGCCTCGCCGACGCGATGGAAGACGCCGACGTGTTCGTCGGGCTCTCGATCGGTGGCATCGTCGACCAGGAGATGGTCCGGTCGATGAACGAGAACCCGGTCATCTTCGCGATGGCCAACCCCGACCCCGAGATCGACTACGAGGCCGCCAAGGCCGCCCGCGACGACACCGTCATCATGGGGACCGGCCGCTCTGATTACCCCAACCAGGTCAACAACGTCCTCGGGTTCCCCTTCATCTTCCGTGGGGCACTGGACGTGCGGGCGACCGACATCAACGAGGATATGAAACTCGCTGCCGCCGAGGCACTGGCCGAACTCGCCCGCCAGGACGTCCCCGACGAGGTCGTCAAGGCCTACGGCGACCAGCCCCTGCAGTACGGTCCGGAGTACATCATCCCCAAACCCGTCGACCCGCGGGTGCTCTTCCAGGTCGCGCCTGCCGTCGCCAAGGCGGCTATCGAATCGGGCGCGGCGCGCAAGGAACTCGACACCGACGCCTACGTCGAGCGCCTCGAGGCTCGCCTCGGGAAATCGCGTGAGATGATGCGCGTCGTCCTCAACAAGGCGAAAAACGACCCCAAACGCCTCGCGCTGGCGGAAGGGACCGACGAGAAGATGATCCGCGCGGCCTTCCAGATCCAGGAACAGGGGATCGCCAACCCGGTCCTCATCGGCGAGGCCGACGAGATCGAGCAGACGACGAAACGCCTCGGTCTGGAGTTCGACCCCGAGGTCGTCGACCCCGAAAACGGCGACTACGAGGAGTACGCCGAACGCCTCCACGAACTGCGCCGGCGCAAGGGGATCACCCGCAGTGAGGCCTCCGAACTCGTCGAGAACGACACCAACTACCTCGCGAGCGTGATGGTCGAACAGGACGACGCCGACGCGATGCTGACCGGGCTCACCCACCACTACCCCTCGGCACTGCGCCCGCCCCTGGAGGTCATCGGGACGGCACCCGACGCCGACTACGCCGCGGGCGTCTACATGCTGACGTTCCGCAATCGCGTCCTCTTCTGTGCCGACGCGACCGTCAACCTCGACCCCGAGGCGGACGTCCTCTCGGAGGTCACCAAACACACCGCGAACCTCGCGCGAGACTTCAACGTCGAACCGCGCGCCGCCCTCCTGTCGTACTCGAACTTCGGGAGCGTCGAGAACGAGGGCACCGCGAAACTGCGTGACGCCGTTTCCGACCTCCACAGCGACCCCGAAGTTGACTTCCCGGTCGACGGCGAGATGCAGGCAGACACCGCCCTCGTCGAGGACATCCTGAACGGCACCTACGACTTCGCCGACCTCGAAGACCCGGCGAACGTGCTCGTCTTCCCCAACCTCGAAGCGGGCAACATCGGCTACAAACTCCTCCAGCGCCTCGGCGGCGCCGAAGCCATCGGTCCGATGCTCGTCGGCATGGACAAACCGGTCCACGTCCTCCAGCGCGGTGACGAGGTGAAAGACATCGTCAACCTGGCGGGCGTCGCGGTGGTCGACGCACAGCAACAGGAGGAGTGAACGTCGTCCGGTTTACGATCCGCGACGCGTCGAAGACCGCGAGTGTCACGCTCTCGTTCGCCCGAATCCGGCTTTCGATGGCGTTCGTCTGTCCGTCGACGGTTTCGCCGACCCGGCCCGCGGACCGATAGGACGTCCCGTCGACCGCCCGCAAATGTGTCCGGACGAGTGCACTCCCGTTGACGACCCGGCTGTTCGATATTCCCTGTGGTAGACCGCCTCGACTGTCGGTGACGGGTGTGGTCCCCTCGTGGTCCGACCTGTCGGTGTTCGCCTCGTCCCCTCTCGCGACCACTGTCGACTGCTGTTCGTCGGTCGCTTCGCCGTCGGTCGTGACGACCGTTCCACCCTGGTCGCTCTCTCCCGGAACCAGCCCGCCACACCCGGCCAGTGTAACCCCGAGGACGACCACGACCACGGGCCCTATACGCGACATGTCAACGACGGGCCAGAGCAGAGATTAAATTCCATCGGTCGCGACCACGCCCCCTGACCGGTCCAGCGTGACCGTCAGCGTCTCGTCGCCCTCGATGGTTACGTCGAGTGTAACCCGAAACGGGTCTTCCGAGACCACCGATTCGTGGCCCACGTGACACCACGGGAGCGTCCAGAACGGCGTCGTCCGCACGTCGACCCCGTCCGCGGCGAGGGCCGCGATAACGTCGGGGTGTGAGAGCACTGCCGCGCCGACGGGAAAGCCATGCTGGAACCCACAGTTGTGGCAGTCGCCGTGGAAAAAGTAGTCCCCGCTAGGTCTGAGTTCGGGGATGACCTCGGGGGTCACCTCCCCCTGGCACTCGGGGCAGACGCCGTGTTTGACCGAGGTGGCCTGTCGGTAGAGCACGAACGCGACCCGTTCGAGGACCTCGTCGTCCGGGTGGTCGTCGACGACACTCGGCGGGACCGAGAACACCAGGCCGTGGTCGCCGGTTCCGCAGGTCAACAGGAGGTGTCCGTCCTCGTGACACAGCGTGAGCGCGTCGCCACAGAAGAAACACTCGCCGGGGACGTCGCGGGGCCCCCACTCCCAGTCGGGGTCCAGCGCCCCCGAGGCCACCGTCGAGACGACGGTCAACCCGACGCTCGTGATCACGTAGCCGTCCGGATCGTTCCTCACGAGCCCGTCGAGCCTGTCGAGGTGGTAGTTGAAGTTGCCTTTGTCACGGATCCCCGTCTCTTCCCGGAGCTCGCTGTAGCGCAGCTGGGGATCGATCGGCGACTCGCTGAATGCCCGCGCGAGCACCCGCAGGATCTCCATCCGGCGGGCGTTACTCGCCCGGTCGAACGTCTCCATCGGCCCCGAATCCTCGCCCATGCCGGCGCTCCGTCCGCTCGGAACTAAACGCTGGTCAAATATCACGTTTCTTGGAGCAATCGACTGCTCCGAACGCTTACCTCCCGACCGGTCGTGATGTCGATATACGAATCGATCGCGGGATCGTGGACAGACGGCCAGGAACGACCAGTCACCGACCATGGACGAATACGAACGCAAGCGACTACTCGACAGTGTAGAGCGCAACTCGGGGACGATCGGTACGGAACTACCGGAGACGGTCACCGTTCGCGGTACCGAAGTCGATCTCCGGGAGTTCGTCTTCGAATGCAGGCGTCTCGACGCGGTCACCGACGAGGACCGCGAGCGTCTCGAAGCGATGAAACGGCGACTCAAACGGGAACGGCTGGCGCGCAAACAGCGGATCGCCGAGGACGAGGTCACCGTCGAGGAGGGTGAGACGTTGGTCGAGAGCATCCGGGGACTCGACCGCGCTATCACCGCACTAGAAGGGATCGACACGCCGTCCTACAGCGAGACGCTGCGACAGAAGAACCAGCAGGACGCGCGGCGGCTGCTCTCGCTGGTCGAACAACTACCGGATTGACGCTCCCCGCGAGGCCGGGTCAGTCGCTGGCGCTGCCGCGGTCGGCGCGAGAGGGCGGCGGGTAGCGGTCCTCGCTCGACAGAGGATCCTCGGGCAGGACACACCGGTCGGGTTCCTGATTGACGTGGGCGTACTGGTCGGGAGCGTTGGCGAGGGGGTGGGCGGGGTTGTGCCCGCTCCGGATGCGCGCGGCGCGCAACTCGGCGAAATCACGGATGCGGGCTTCGATGCCACGCCAGTGGAGCCCGGTGTCGTGTGGCACCGACACCCGGTGTGTCGGCTCGAAACCGGCGTCACGCCGGGCGAGCACGGCTGCGTTGACGTTCCCGGCGAGGTCGTCGTGGTCGATGAGGACGCCGACACGGGCGTTCTCGGGGGCGCGCGCGGCGAGCACGTCGAGCCCCAGGTGCAGCGCCCGATACTCGGCGACGTTGTTGTCGGGTGTACTGTTGGGAACCGAGAGCCTGGCGACGCGCTCGCCGTCTCGTGTCTCGATCACGACGCCGAGCCCGCCGTTGGGTCCGCCGTCGGCGCCACGCGGGGCTCTGTAGGAGCCGTCTGTGGCGAGATAGAAGTCCCGGTGATGTGTCCGTGGCGGGTGGGCGATGTGGGGCGTCGGTGCCTCGTCGAACAGGTCACGCAACGTCGGCCGGCCGTAAGCGGCCATACCACTGATATGCGGTCATCGAATTTAAATATGTGGGCCGGTGCGAACCCTGCGACCGCTCGCCAGTCCGGCACGGGGAACCGACCGCGGTCCGGTCCTGGCCCTGCCTGCAGACGAAAGGTTCAGGCACGGCCACGCCGACGTTCGGACGTGTCCCGTTACCGGAATCTGGGGCTGTTCCTCGGGCTCGCTGCGGTCTGGGGCTCGGCGTTCATGGCGATCAAAGCCGGGCTCTCCGAGTTTCCCCCTGTTCTCTTCGCCGCGTTGCGCTACGACATCGCCGGCGTCGTCATGCTGGCCTACGCCGCCCTCCGTGCCGACCGATGGATCCCCGAGGGCCGCCGGCAGTGGACGACCGTCGGCGTCGGCGCGGTCTTTCTGATCGCCGGCTATCACGCCTTCCTGTTCGTCGGCGAGCAGGAGACGACCAGCGCCGCGGCGGCGGTCGTCGTCAGCCTCTCGCCGGTCCTGACGACGCTGTTCGCTCGCGTGCTCCTGCCCGCGGAGCGTCTGTCTGCTGCCGGCATCGTCGGCGCGCTCCTCGGCCTCGCAGGGGTAGTGGCGGTCGCCAGTCCGACCAGGACGGACCTGCTGGCGACCGACGTCGTGGCGAACCTGCTCGTCTTCCTGGCGGCGCTGTCTTTCGCTCTCGGGAGTGTCCTCACGACCCGACTCGATTCCGAGATCGAACACGAGACGATGGAGGCGTGGTCGATGGTCGGCGGCGCTTTGCTCATGCACGCGGTCAGTCTCGGCCTCGGCGAATCGTTCGCGGCGATCACGTGGTCGACGCGCGGACTGCTGGCGCTTGGCTACCTCGCACTCGGTGCCAGCGCGGCCGGCTTTCTGGTGTACTTCGTGCTCCTCGAACGCCTCGGCCCGATCGAGATCAACCTCGTCTCCTACGTCGCGCCGCTGTTTGCCGCCGTCACTGGCTATCTCTTCTTGGAGGAAGTCGTCGACGTCTGGACGGGCGTAGGGTTCGTCCTGATATTCACTGGCTTCGTCCTGATCAAGCGACGAGCCATCCGCCAGGAACTCCCTCGGTTGACGGGTGCGCTCACCGGCGGGGACGGGGACTCAGCTGACCGGTGATCGAGATTGTCGACCCTTAGACGGTCGATAACGGCGGTATCGACTGTGTAATCGCCGCGTGACTCGCGAGGACTGAATCCCGAGCAACTCGGAACTCGTCAGTGAACTCGGAGCCGACCGCGAGCGGAGTCAGTCCCGATAATACGGGTGGCCGACGAGGAGGGCAACGACGTTCAGCCCGAGGAGGGCGAGAAACGCCGTCGCCGTGCTTTCGTTCGAGAGCCCTGTCAGGAGGAGGAGCGGGAGGTGGAGGAAGGGGAGGGCAACCGCGCTCCAGAACGCCGCCGCCGTGACCGGGGTGACGACGGTCTCCCGGACGCTCCCGAGGGCCGTCTCCGACTGCGATACCGTGGTCGTGAAGTCAGTTAGTCGCGCTGCCATACGGGGACACCTTCTACCCTACCCATACACTGCCGGTACCTTATACCCGCCAGAGGGTTGGCGTCATTTCACCACGTTTCACGCGCCGTCGAACTCGAACCGCGACCTTTCACAAAGGGTGCAACGAGACGTAGATGTTTTATCGGACGCTCTCGGGCGGTTAGCGAAATCCGTATCGCTCCTCTCCCGGGCGTCTTCTGGGGCCCGACTCCGGCGGCGCGGATCCGGCGAGTGTCGGCTATCCGTCAGACCCCCGTCAGACGTGGTCTCGGTGGACTGTCGGGCGCTGGCGGTTGCGAGCCCCAGTCACCCTAGAACGGAGACCTCGACACTGACCGACCTTTCCGACGTCTCGATAGCCACCTCGTCGACGACGTGGTCGGTGAGTCGGTCACGCCAGTTCTCCAGGGCGCTGCGGTGGCGTTCGTGGTGGCGCTCGACGGTGTACTCGGTGTCGGGGTCGGCGCGGAGGTCGTCTTCCGTCTCGGCCGGTCGCGGATAGTCGGGCGCCGACGCGTCGAGCAGCGTCGTCGGGTCGACGTGGACCGCTTCTGTCTCAGCCCGACTCGTCGGGTCGTCGGCTCGTTCCGTGACGTGGAGCCGTGCTCGCATTCGCCCGCTGAACGGCGGCGTGACCCGCAATACGACCCGTTCGTCGCGCTGGTAGTGACTCTCGACTGCGGCGACGACGTCGTCGGCCGTGACCGCGACTGACCGTATCACGCTCGGATCCCGGCCCTCACCACTCATCGATACCCGCTTGGGCGTCGAGACGCTAATCACCACCGATAGCCGCGGTCTGCTGGTGGTCGATGTGGTTCGTTCACACGCCATTTTCACGGGTGATAATACACCAGGTGGATTTAAGACGTCTTTCCCCCGATATTCAGCAACCGGTGACCAACGCATCACGGGGCAAACGATGAGTTCGGCGACAAGCCACACCGACGAGGCGACAGTACTCGTCGTCGACGACGAGCGGGATATCGCGGACCTCTACTCGGCCTGGCTGGAGGAGAGCTACACGGTCCGGACCGCCTACGGGGCAGGAGAGGCGCTGGACCACGCCGACGAGGACGTCGACGTCGTGTTGCTCGACAGGCAGATGCCGGAGATGACCGGGGACGAGGTCCTCGAACGAGTGCGCGAGCGCGGCCTCGACTGCCGGGTAGTCATGGTGACAGCCGTCGATCCGGACTTCGACATTGTCGACATGCCGTTCGACGACTACTTGACTAAACCGGTCATGTTAGAGGAGCTGCGCGACGCGGTCGAGCGGATGCGCACCCGGGAGGACTACGACGAACAGATGCAGGATTTCTTCGCGCTCTCTGCGAAGAAAGCCACGCTGGAGGCCCAGAAAGACCCCGTCGAACTGCGCAACAACGAGGAGTACGAGCGTCTCGACGAACGGGTCGAACAACTCCGCCAGGAGGCCGACGAGACCGTCGCGGAACTCGGCGAGACCGAGGACTTCGAGGCGATGTTCCAGGAGTTCCCCGGCGGCGCCTGATACCTCGCCGACCACTCACCGCCCCCGTTGATTTTCGTCGCTGACCTCGGAGCCGCCGACACATTTCTCTCGCTGTAACGGGTACGACCAGTCGGATGTACCGCCCTGGCCACCACGGTGTGGCGATGCTCGCCTACGCGCCTATCGGTGGCGTCCTCGCCGCACTCGGCTTCGAGTTACTGGCGCTCTGTGGCGGCGCACTCGTCGTCGGCACCACGATGGCCCCCGACTACGACCGCCGACTCGACTGGCTCGAACGCCGCGGACCGACCCACACCGTCTGGTTCGCCCTCGGCTTCGGCGTCCTCACGGGGCTGTTCGCCGCCGCTGTCGGTCCCTTCGTGTTCGCGCTCGATGCGGTGCTGGTGTTCGCATTCGGGTTCGCTCTCGGCGCCTTCGCCGTCGTCGTCCATCTCGTCTCCGACGCCCTCACTCCCGCCGGCGTCCGTCCGTTCGCGCCACTCAGCGAGGCGACCTACGCCTTCGAGGTCCAGTTCGCCACGAGCGCCCCGGGGAACTACGCGCTACTGGGCGTCGGCGTCCTCGTCGCCGCTCTCGCGTTTCTGGTTGGCGGAACGCTCGCGGGGTGAGAACGTGGCTGTGGCTGTGGCTGTTGCTGGGGACAACAGGACCGGAGCGAACGCTGGGCACGACGAGGTTTGGTAGAATGCCCGGGGAGGGCTCCGAACCCTCGATCTCCGCATGACCCAGGTTCGAGGCCGACGAGCCTCGGGGGCGCATGCAAGCTGCCGCGCACGGTAACCCTATGAGTGCGGCGCTATGTCCAGCTAAGCCACCCGGGCGCACCCTGTCGTACTGCAGTCGGGGGCTTTAACCTTCTCATCTCCGCCGGCCGTGGGTGCCCGGGACACGCCGACACCTGTCCGTCAGCGGCCGCCGCTCACCGACCGAGGGCGGCCGATTTCGCCCGTCGCGTCAGACGCGCCCTGCAGTTTTATACGTACGGACGGGAACACCTCGGGCATGGACATCCCGGACCTGGTCCAGCGGGCGCTGGGCGGCGAGGAGATCCAGGCCGGCGTCTCGCTGGGCGACGAGGACGCCGTCTGTTTCACGCCCACGCGCACGCTGGTGTACAAGGGCGAGGGGCTTATCAGCGACGAGGGCGTCGAGGAATTCCCGCTCGACGTCGAGCGACTCGCGGTCAAACGGGGCCGCCGCAAGACCAAGTTCCAGCTACAGTACATCGAGGGCCCCCGTTCGTTTACCGTCCCATCCAACCGCGGCGAGGACGTCCTCGAACGCCTCCTCGAAGGGGTCTTTCGCGTCGAGTCGGTCGTCGAACCCGACGAGTCGGTCGTCGGCGTCTACCTGTTCAGCGAACTCACGCTCGTCGTCACGGACGGGCGACTCGTCAAGCACATCGGCGAAGCCGTCTGGGACGACGACTACGAGATATACGACTTCGAGGACGTCACCGGACTGGACTTCGAGCGCACCAGCGTCGCGACGAGCATCGTCGTCGAGATCGACGGCTACCCCCAGCGGGTGAAAGTCCCCAGCGACACCGGCCCGATCGTCCGCAAGACTCTCCAGGACGCGCTGTTCGAGTTCCACGACGTGGGCTCGCTGGAGGAACTCAACCGGGTTCTCGGCCCGGACGACGAGGTCGACGACGTGGACGCCGACGCGACGGCCGACGAGTCCGACGACCTGACGTTCGGCTCGGGGATCGACCCGCTGGTCACCGACAGCGACAGCGACCCCGCCAGGGGTGTCGAGGACCCCTTCGCCGCCGGGTCGGAAGCAGACGGGACAGTCGACGAAGGGTCGCCCCTCGCCGAACCGGCACTCGACCCCTCGAACGACGACGAAGGGACCGACGACAGGGCGTCGACCGGGAGTGGGGCGGCCGACGACGACCCGCTGGCAGGCGCGGCAGTGTCGCCCGCTCCGGACGACGGTGGGGCCGACGACGAGACTGGGGAGAGCGACACAGCGACGACGGCCACAGGAACGACTGACGCCAGGAGTGGGGCCGAGACGGGCACGGACAGCGGGCAGGTAGCCGAAGCGAGCGACGCTACCGGGCGATCGAGTGAGTCCTCCGGAGACGGCGACGAGCAGGCGACCCGTGAGTCGGCGACACAGGAGTCGACTGCCGACACCGGAACTGCCGCTGCCGCGACGGACGTTACCGCCGGAGAGAACCCCGTTGCGGCGGTGGACGTTGCCACTCGCGAGGAAGTCGAGGCCGTCGCTGACCGTCTGGAGGAGTTGACCGACGCGGTCGACCGCCAGAACGAACTCCTCAAACGTCAACACCGAGCGATGAAACAGCTCGTCGAGCGACTCGACGCCGAGTGAGGCTGAACCCGTTTTTTGTAACGGCGGCACAGTGAGTTTATCATTTGGTCTGTTTGACGTACGCCGAGTGAAACGAGGCGTTTCGCCGTCAGAGCACGCTCTGACGAGCCCTCACTCGCTGCGCTCGTGAGAACACCGGACGCGAGGGAGCGGTGCGAGGCTGACCTGAGGGAAGCCTCGATGCGAACGGGGAACGCAGTGACCCGTGAGCGTAGCGACCGCTGCGTCCGGCCTTTTTCACCCATGTATTTGCCGCGAGTGGTACCCGCAGGGAGTGCGAGGCCGACCGAAGGGAGGCCTCGAAGCGAACGGGGAGGAACGACCCGTGAGCAAGCGAAGCGACCGAGGATACCCGAGCGGGAAAAACATGGCCTGAACTGATCGTCCACGTACTCCTCACTCGCGACCAGTGACTTTCCGGATACACGAGGAGCCGAAGGGGCCGTGTTCGGCGTCGTCGAAGCGCATGAAATAGCCCGTCGAGATGCACGCGCCACAGCGCCGGCAGGTAAACTCACCCTCTTTCGATATCACGTCGCTCTCGAAACTGAGGTAGTTGTGGGTCGTCGGGACGACGGTGTCGCCCTCGCGGTCTATCACGCCGCGGCGCTCTGCGGTTTCGAGGATCTCACGGGTCACTGCGGGGTCGCTGGTCACCGTCTCGATACGGTCGACTGCCTCGGCGAGCGATAGTTCCTCGTGTTCGAGCGCGTCGAGCAGGGCGACGCCGACTGCGACGGGGTCGTCCACGTCACAGCGTCCGAACGCCCGGGGATTAAGCGTTTCTGGCTGCCCGTCACGGAGCCTGTCACACCGTACGCCGACGCTTGCACACACCACAAGACTTGTACTCTCCGGGGAGCGACCGATACTCGATGGTTAGCCAGGCGACCCGCCGGCAGGTCGCGAGCCTCGGCGGACTCGCACTCCTGCTCGGCGTGGCCGCGCTCGTGTTCTCGCCGGAGGCGGTGCTGTCCTCTCTCGCGGGGCTCTCCTCGCGTCCCTGGCTGTTCGTCGGCGTCATCTGGCTGCTGTTTCTCGCACGCCCGTTCCTGATGTGGCCGATCAGCGTGCTCTCGGTGACGACCGGCTATGTCCTCGGCGTCGAATACGGGATCCCGGTCGCCGTCGCCGGCACGCTCGCCTCGAACACGATCGTCTTCCTGTTCGCGCGCTACGCCCGCAGCGAGGACGGGCTGGTGGGGTTCGCCAGTCGATCCAGCGACCGGTTCGTCGAGCTGACGGGCGAACTTCGCGGGGTCATCGCGGCCCGTCTGGCACCGTTACCCGCGGACGTCGTCTCCTCGGCGTCGGGCCTCTCGGAGGTGTCGCTCAGGTCCTACCTGCTCGGGACGCTCCTCGGCGAGACGCCCTGGATCGCCGCGGAGGTGATCGCCGGAAGCTCGATGCACACGCTGTCGGTCCACGGACTGAGCCATAGCCTCTCGCTGTTCGTCGGAGCGACGGCCCTCTCGGCTATCCTGCTCGCTCGCCCGGTCTATCAGTACGTCCGCGAGTCCTCGCCCGAGTCCGCTCACTGAGAGACGCGGCAGTCGGTCCGTTTCGCGCCCGCTTCTCCGCCGGGTCCGGCTTCGGCCGTTCGTTCGGTCCAGTCCGGTCCGGTTCGGCGGCAACGGTTTGACCGCTGACTCACAACTGAGAGAGTATGTCCGAGACACTGGACGTGGCGATCGTCGGTGCCGGTGACATGGGTCACGGGTTCGGTGCGCACTTCGCCGACCACGGCCACGCCGTCACACTGCTCGACCACCGGGAGTCGAACCTCGACGCGGCGCGGGACCGGGTCCGGGACGTAGTGTCGTTCCTCCGGTCGGAGGGGCTCACCGACCGCGCTCCGGACGACGTCGCGTCCGACATCGAGTACACCCTCGACAGGGAACAGGGACTCGCGGGCGCCGACCTCGTCCTCGAATCAGTCCCGGAAGACCTGGCGCTGAAACGTGAGGTGTTCCGCGAGGTCGCAGCAGCCGCACCCGATGACGCCGTCCTCGCCTCGAACACGTCGGGGCTTCCCGTCACAGAGATCGCCGAGGCGGTCCCCGAAGAGGCCGACCGGGTCGTCGGCTGTCACTGGTGGTATCCGCCCTACCTCCTCCCGACGGTCGAGGTGATACGCGGCGAGCGGACGGCAGACGAAACCGTCGAGCGCGTCGAATCGTTTCTCGACTCCGTCGACCGCACGCCGATACTGGTCGAGAAGGACGCACCCGGTTTCGTCTGGAACCGCATCCAGATGGCCATCTTCCGGGAGTCACTGCACATCGTCGAGGAGGGGATCGCGTCCCCCGAGGACGTCAACCGGGCGATCCGCGACGGGTACGCGCTGCGAACCGCGGCGATCGGTCCGCTAGAGACCATCGACATCGCCGGGCTCGACCTGGTCAGGACGGTGCTCGGCGACCTCTCGCCACACCTCTGTGACGACGACGAACCGAGTCAGTTGCTCGACGAGCGCCTCTCCGAGGGTCGGGACGGCATCCACAGCGGCGCCGGCTTCTTCGAGTACGACGAGTCGCCCGAAGCGGTCACGCGTGCCCGAGACGAACAGGTCGCGGCGATCCGTCGGGCGCTCGACGAGACCCGAGAGAGCGAGTGAGCCCGCCCGGAATCGGTGTGACCCACCCGGGCCCGCGAGTGCGTGGTGATCACACGAGCGAGTGACGGTCGCCGTCGGATTCGGAGTCAGTAGAAGGTGTCCGCACAGTCGTAGACGACGCCGTGTTCGGGACAGACGTACTTGCAGTGACGGTGCGTCATCGGCCGCTCGCACATCGGACACGGCCGCCCGCCGGCGTCGCTCATGTCCGCCGGAACGGACCCCCCGCGCTTGAGCGTTGCGGCGAGCAGTCGTAGCGACTGGCTGTGAAGTCTGGCCGTGTCGACTGGTTGTGGCACTCGCACTCCAGAACACGGGGCAATTCCAGTCGAATTCTAGACGGAGTCCGACCGGTTTTCGAACAACGCCTTTGAGGGGAGAGTCCCTGGAGTCGGCTATGAGCGAGTCAACACTGCGAGAGCGACTCGGGCCCGTGGCACCGTCGGTCGCGGTCGCGCTGGCGGCCGGCGTCGCGGGCGTGCTGGGCGCGTTCGGGGCGGTCGGGTTCACGCCTGCCTTCCCGGTCGCGCCGATCGAGAGCCTGCTCTCGCGGCTCATGCCCGGCGCCGTCGTCACGTTCGCGATCACCGTCCTCGGCGACGTGGGACAGCAACTCAATCTCGCGTTCGCGGGGTTCCTGGTCGTCCTCCTCTACGCCATGCTGGTCTGGGTCGCGCTCGGGTTCAGACGCCAGATAAACAGTCCGCTGATGCCGGTCCTCGGAACGCTCGGCCTCGTCTGGGTCGGGACCGCAGTGCTCGCTCTCGATATCATGGCTGCGTCCGGTGCCGCCGCCGGCGCCGCGCTCGTCGTCGCCGTCTCGGAGTTCGCACCGGCTATCGGGCGGTTCACCGGGAAGCCGACGACCGATGGAAACGGGCGACGCCGGGCGCTCTCCGCGCTCGGGACGGCCGCCATCGCCGGTGCCGTCGGGACCGCAGTCGGTCGCACCCAGACCGCGGGAGGATCCGGTGGCTCCGGCGGTTCGGGTGGAAACTCGCCCGACCCCGAAGAGATGGACCTGACCTACGACGTCGAGCAACAGCTCTCCGTCGCGATGGAGCGTTCCTTCGACGTCGAGGGGATGGAGCCGTCGATCAGTGAGAAGTTCTTCAACGTCTCCATCAGTTCGGTCTCGCCGGCGATCGCACCGCCCGACTGGACGCTCTCGGTCACCGGGGCCGTCGAGGAGGAACTCGAACTCAGCTACGAGGACCTCCAGTCGATGGACCACGAACACCGGTTTTCCACCCTGCGGTGTGTCGGCGAGCGACTCAACGCCCACAAGATGGACAACGCCCTCTGGACGGGCGTCCCGGTCAAACCCATCATCGAGGAGGCGGCCCCCACCTCGGACTGTGAGTGCGTGATGCTCCGGGCGGAGGGCGACGGCTTCTACGAGGAGTTCCCGCTGGACGCGCTCGAACCCGGCATGTTGGCCTACGGGATGAACGGCAACCCGCTCCCGCGGGACCACGGCGCGCCGGTCCGTGCGCTCGTCCCCGGGCACTGGGGCGAGGTAAACGTCAAGTGGCTCACCGAGATAGAGTTCCTCGAACGCGAGGCCGACGGTTACTGGGAGAAACGCGGCTGGCACGGGACTGGTCCCGTGAAGACGGTCGCGAAACTCCACGGCAAGGAACGACGCGAGGACGGCCAGGTCGTCGTCGGCGGTCACACCTACGCGGGCACTCGCGGGGTGAGCGCCGTCGAGGTGTCGACCGACGGGGGCGACACCTGGACCGAGGCCGAACTGACCGAACGACTGCCCGGTGCGTCGGGACCGGCAGCCGACGTGGGTGGGGGTGGGGATTCGTTCGCCGCGGACGCCTGGCGGCTGTGGCGACACGCTTACGAGGCCGACGGCGAACACGAGGTGGTCGTCCGGGCGATCGAAGACGACGGTACCGTCCAGACGAGAGAGGAGACGGGTCCGGTCCCCGACGGGCCGGCGGGGTGGGTCAGCGAGACCATCGACCCGTCTGCGCTGTGAGTCACGCACGGTCCAGTCTCCGAACGAACCAGCACGCATAAGCGAATGACAGACACACCGGGACACGTCGAGGCTCGATGGAGAAGGCACTGTGGTACCTGCTCGCGGGGACGCGGGGCGGCGAGAACCGCGCTCGCATCATCAGGCTGCTCGACGAGCGGCCGCGCAACGCGAACAAACTCGCCGGCGAACTCGACGTCGACTACAACACGGTTCGCCACCACCTCGACGTCCTGCTCGAACACGACGTCCTCGAACGCGGCGGTGACGACTACGGCGCGATGTACTTCCTCACCGACCGCTTCGAGCACCACCGCGAGACCTTCGAGGAGATCACTGACCAGATGGAGTGACTAACGTATGGCAATGGGACCCTGGCTGACCGTCGCGACCGCCGTCGCCGCCCTGAACGTCCTCTTACTGGGGGCGCTGGGTGTCGTCTGGCTGCGCAACTACCGAACGTTCAAGACGAATCTCATCCTCGGGCTGCTGGCTTTCGTCGCCGTCATGCTCGTCGAGAACCTCGTCGCCGTCTACTTCTTTTTCAGCACGAGCATGCTCTACGCCGGCAGCCCCGGCGTCCAGCAGGCCGTCGTCGTCCTCCGGGGCCTGCAGTTTCTCGCACTCGTCTTTCTCACCTACGTCACGATGCAGTAGAGACCATCTTTTTCCCGCTCGGGTATCCTCGGTCGCTTCGCTCTCTGCGGGTACCACTCGCGGCAAAAACATGGGTGAAAAAGCCGGACGCGGCGGTCGCTACGCTCACGGGTCACTTCGTTCCCCGTTCGCATCGAGGCTTCCCTCCGGTCAGCCTCGCACCGCTCCCTTGCGTCCGGTGAAACGCCTCGCTACGCTCGGCGTACGTTTGACGATCCAGATGTCACATACACTGGCCGCAGTGAACGTAGATGAACCTCGCCGGTTCGCTCCACGGAGTCCCGTACGACTGAAAAACGAGGACCGCAGATCAGCCTATTCGACGCTCAGCATTCCGACCAGCCACAACTTTCGCACGTTTTGCAGCCTTCCGAGTAGTGCAGCGTCATCGAGCCACACTCGGGACACTCGGGGCTCTCGCCGGCGTCGATGAGGTCCTGCTGGGCGTCGGTCGTCTCGGTGCTGGCTGCACTACCGGCGCCGGCCGCCTCACTGCCCGTCGCAGTCTTCGCACCGCCGTCGGTCTCGGTATCGGCCGACGCAACCGTACCGACGTCGCGGTTGGGATCGTCACCGTCCTCGGACTCCTCGGCGGTCTCTTCCAGCGTCTGTTGCTGGGGGTAGCCCTTGTCGATCTCGTCGTCGAGATACCGGCGCAGGGCGGTGCCGATGGCGTCCGGGATGGACTGGATCTGCTCGCCCTTGTCCCAGGCGACCTTCGGCGAGCGGATGCCCTGGAGCTCGTCGGCGATCTCGTAGGGGTCGACACCCGAACGGAGCGCCGTCGAGATGGTCTTTGCCAGCGCCTCGGTGAACGAAGCAGTGAAGCCACCGGAGTTACCGATGTTGGCAAAGAGCTCGAAGGGACGCTCGTTCTCGGGGTCCTCGTTGATGTTGACGTAGAGCTTGCCGTAGCCGGTGTCGATGCGCTGGGTGACACCGTGCAGGACGTCCGGTCGGGCCTGCTTCTGGGCGTACTCGGCGGTCTCGCCGTCGGCGACGCTGAGGATCTCGCCGACCTCTTCGTCGAGGGCGGCCTGGACGGCCTCCTCGTCCAGGAACGCCTCGAAGCCGCCGAAGACCTCCTCGATCTGGGCGACGACCTCCTCGGCGTCCATGTCCGAGAACTCGGTGTTCTGGGCGCGCGTGGTGAGCACCTGCTTCGAGCGCGTGCCGTCGCGGTAGTAGGTGACGCCCTTGCCGCCGTGGTCGTAGATGTACTCGAAGACCTCCGCGGCGTCTTCGACGGTGGAGTCGTTCGGGGCGTTCACAGTTTTGGAGATGGCCGAGTCCACACCTTCCTGGCAGGCGACCTGCACGCCCGCGTGGTCCTTGGCCGAGAGGTCGCCCGTCGTGACGAACAGTTCGCCGACGGCGTCCGGAACGGTGGTCAACCCGTCCACGCCGTCGAACTCGTTGGTGGCCATCTGCTCCTGGGCTTCCTGCTTGACGGCGTCGACGTCGATGTCGTTTTCCTCCAGGACGCGGAGGAAGTAGTCGTCGAACTCGACGAGCATCTCGTCGCCCTGGACGTCGTCGGAGACGTTCTTGTAGTAGGCGACGTTGTAGATGGGCTCACACCCGCCCGTCGTGTTGCCGACCATCGAGGTCGTCCCCGTCGGTGCGATGGTCGTCGTGTTGTGGTTCCGGATGGGGAAACCGTCGTCCCAATCGTCGGCGTCGAGGCCGGTCTGTTTCTCGAACCACTCGCGGTATTCGGTGGGGTTGGCGAACTTCGACTTCTCCCACTCGCCGAAGGTGTCGCGGTCCTCGGCGAGTTCGTGACTCGCGTGCTTGGAACCGTGGTTGATGTGGCGCATCAGCTGGCGGGCGACCTCGTTCGAGGAGTCAGAGCCGTAGCGCAGCCCGAGCTGGATGTACAACTGCGCGAGGCCCATGACGCCCAGTCCGACCTTGCGCATCTCTCTGACCGTCTCCTCGATCTTCTCGACCGGGAAGTCCGACATGGTGACGACGTTTTCGAGGAAGCGCGTCCCCATCTCGATGCGGTAGTCGAAGGCGTCCCAGTCGATAGCGTCCTCGAGGAACGCCGAGACGGCGTCCTCGTGGGTGGCGTACTCGTCGCCGTGCTCGTCGTACCAGACGCGCCAGTCGGGGGCGTCCGGGGCCGCGAGCGTCGAGAGGTTGATGTGCCCGAGGTTGCAGGCCTCGTACTCCTCCAAGGGTTGCTCACCACAGTTATGGACTACAAGACCGTTCGCGACGAACGAACTGGTGTCGGGTTCGGTCAGGTCGTAAACCGCCTCGTGCCCATCGGATTCGACCGATTCCACAGTGGCTTCGAACTTCGGCCTGTAGGGTCCGCGACTGTACTCGTCGAGACGCTCCGCGAGTTCGTCGTTCTTCCGCTCGAGCAGGAACCCGATCTCCTCTTCGAACGCGACGGTGTGGGAACTGGAAACGACGAGTTCGTGGAAGCCCTGGGTCTCGTACTCCTTCGTTCCTCCCGTACCGTCGGGAAGTTCCTTCAGGTCAGACTCTTTCCGGTCCTCGTAGATCCTGCTCCCGACGCCGAAGTTGAGGAGGAGTCGCTGCACTTCTTTGAGGAAGTCGTTGTCCACGCTGGCAAGTCGGACCGAGATCCCTTTCTCGACGCTCCCCTGGACACTGCCATCCGCGGTGAACAGCGCCTGCAGGAACCCGCGTGCCATCTCTTCGCTACCCCGCATGACGGCGTCGGGTACCTGCAGTTTCTCTTCGGCGAGCCCCGCTTCTTCGGCGAATTCGTACAGCCGAGTCGACCGAATTCGCTGTTCGAGAGCCTGCGAACCGCGATAGTCGTCGCCGCGGCTGATGTCGTTCACGCCGATCTCGTAGTTGGCGTTTCCGGTCGGTGCGCGAACGACTGCGTTCACGTCGTCCGCAAACTGCTCGGAAATCTCGGTGTCATCGTCGTAGAAGTTCAGAACGGCGCGTTCCTCGCCGTGTTTCAGGTGCCCATCGCCAGCAAGCCAGCCGAGCACGCGTCCTTCCTCGGCGGAACCGTGTTGACCGAACTCGCCCTTGCGGTTCTGGATATGCACCGTGTCGCCAGCGTCCAGATTTCCGGCTTCGACCCATCCGTCCTGGGTCATCACTCGGTGGTCGGCAGTCAGCCGTAGCTCGTAGCCCTCTTCGGTTTCGAGTTTGTAGACGTCTTTTTCGCCGGTCTTGTAGACGCTACTGGCCTCTTTGACGCGGTCTTCACTGAGGCGGCCGTCGACGACGACGTCGCGCGCGACACCCTGTTCGTACAGTTCCTCGGCCGGAACGAGTCCGTTTTCGGTACTGACGAGCGTATCACCGGTGACACACGGATTCGTCGCGAGGATGCGGTGGTCGGGGTGGGCCTCGGTGTCGAAGGAGTGTTCCTTGTTGACGCGTTCGAGATAGATGATCCCGGGTTCGCCGTTCTCGTGGGCGCCCGCGATGATGTGTTCCCAGAGTTCGGTGGCGGGCACCGAGAGCACCTCGCCGACCTCGACGTGCTCGCCGAGGTCGAACATGTCGTACAGTTCCTTCGTCTCGGCGGTCGCGACGTGGGGTTCGCCCGTGCGCGGGTTGGTGAACGTGTAGTCCTCGTCGGCCTTGACCGCTTCCATGAACCGGTCGGTGACGCCGACGGAGATGTTGAAATTCGAGAGGTGCCCCTCGACGGCGTTGCGGAGGTGCTTGGGCACCTTGCCGTCGTCGTCGATGAGTTCGCGTGCCTCGTCGAGCGCGTCGGCAAAGGAGTTGTGCGTGAAGTCGTCGGGGTCGTTCAGGCGCAGCGTCTGGGCCAGCGAGACGTCCTTGTTCTTGGCGTGGATGAACTGGATGACGTCGGGATGGGAGACGCGCATGACACCCATCTGTGCGCCCCGGCGGGCGCCGCCCTGGGCGATGGTCTCGCACATCTGGTCGAACGTGCGCATGAAGGTGATGGGCCCCGAGGCGATACCGCCCGTCGAACCGACGGCGTCACCGTAGGGGCGCAGGCGCCAGAACGCGTAGCCCATACCGCCACCGGACTGGAAGACCTGGGCGGCCTCCTTGGCGGTCTGGTGGATGTCGTCGATGTCGTCGTCGGGCGAGTCGACGAAACACGCCGAGAGCTGCTGGAGTTCGTCGCCGGCGTTCATCAGCGTCGGCGAGTTCGGCATAAAGGAGAGCTGTTCCATCAGATCCTGGAACTCTGTGGTGGTCTCTTCGACGTGGCCCCTCACCTCGTCGGGCAGTTCCGGGACGACCGTCTCGTAGGCGAACTTGTTGACGTTGTACTGGTTCAGTTCGGTCTCGACGTCGTCGTCGGCGGTCGTGCCCTTCCCGAACACTTCTTCGGCGAGTTCGTCCCGGCGCGGGTGGTCGGGCTTGAGCTGGTCGGGTCCCACCGTGACGGTGACGTCGTGCTTTTCGGCCTCGTAGACGGCCTCGGCGAGAGCGACGTTCTTGGCGACCCGTTCGAAGAGGTCCTCCTGGCTCTCGACCAGTTCGCCGTCGGCGTCCTTGCGGAGATAGCGCGCCGGCAGAATGTTGTGGTACGCGTTGCCCGTCAGTCGCTCCTCCAGCGTGTCCCCCGTGGTCCGCTTTATCGGTAGTTGGAGGTCCCCCGCTGTCAGGTCTGTGTTACTCATCGACACCACCCCGCGGACCGGCCCCGGAACCGGTCCTGTCGCTGCCATCCTGTTGCCTCGTTCCTATCATCTGTGACGGAATTCCTGTTTGATTCGGTCCCAAATAACCCTTTGGTTTACGGGTAATTGTCTCCTCGTTCACCTATCCGATTCGTTAGTAGTACTGCCGCTATCCGTGTAGCTCCCTCACGTAACCGTGCGTTCCGTCTAGATTGGAGAAACGATATTAAAGATAGGCAGACCGGAGTGAAAGTGGTCGTTTCGACTGCAGATACGCCAGACTGCGGTCGAATGTGCAGCGGAAACGAGAGGGGGTTGGCCGACGCATCGTCGTCGCACCCGCGTGCCGTCCGTCTGACACTGGTCCGACCAGCCGATATATAATAATACATTCATGTGTCGCGGATCGGCGGCTACACCCGGTCGAGAGCGGTGAAACACACACCGCCCGAAGATTAGTATATAAATTCAGATAGTTTGGCGTCGTAGCGTACCAGTCAGTTGCCGGGTGGTGTCCGTATCTTTATTCCCCAGGAGAGAGTGGAGTGGGGTATGCTCTCGACGAACGCATCGCTCGCGGTCGGACTTAGTCCCCTGCAGATCCTGGGTGGGCCGCTGGCGTCACCGCTGGGGGTCCTGGCCGTGCTGGTCGCACTGGCACTGGTCGTCCTCGTCGGCCGCTTCGTCCTGAAGGTAGCCTGGCGCCTCGTCGTCATCGGCATCATCGTCGTCGGGACGCTCTACATCCTCAGCCTGCTCGGCTTCGGTCTCGCGTGAGCGCAATCCGTCGGTTCAGGTAGTCACCGGTTCCAGGCGTCAGGTCACCGTGTAGCCGCCGTCGACGACGACCGACTCGCCGGTGACGTACGAGGCGGCGTCGCTCGCCAGGTAGACCGCTATCGGTGCGATGTCTTCGGGGTCGGCGAACTCGTCGACGAGCATCTCTGCCTTCCAGGCCTCGATGACGGATTCGTCGTCGACGAGGATACCCGTGTCGACGTATCCGGGGTTGACGTTGTTCACCCGGATGCCGTACTCGGCCCACTCGGCGGCGAGTTGGGTCTTGAACGCTTCGAGTCCGCCCTTCGAGGCCTGGTAGTCGACCTGTCGCTGGGGGTAGTTCGCGACGAACGCCGACATCGAGGAGACGTTGACGATCGCGCCGCCGTCGCCCGCTTTCATCACCTCGCCGGCGTACTTCGCACAGCGGAACGCGCCAGTGAGGTTGACGTCGATGGTCTCAGCCCACTCGGCGACCGACTTGTCCTCGACGGCGTTGTGGTGGACGATACCCGCGTTGTTGACCAGGACGTCGACGTCGCCGAACGCTTCGACGGTCGCCGTCACCATCGCTTCGACGTCGGCCTCGTCGGTAACGTCCGTCTCGACTGCGAGCGTCTCCGCGCCGGTCTCCGCGGCGATCGCTTCGGCGGCTTCCCGGCCGCTCTCGCCGTTCCGGTTCGCGACGACGACGTTCGCACCGACTTCGGCCAGGCCGGTCGCGATGGCTCTCCCGATGCCGCGATTGCCGCCGGTCACGATCGCCGCCTGTCCGTCGAGTCGAAACCGGTCGAGGACTGTCATAGCGATCGAAACGAGTGGAGGCGGCTTGAATCGTCTGGCTCGACGCTCGGTGTGTCGCGGTCGGCCAGTCACCGGCGATGCACGGCCCGCGAACGGACGCGAACGCCGGCAGGCGCTTCCAGCAGGCGCTTCCAGTCGTCCGGCACGTTTTTGCCCCGGCGTCCCGGAGACGCGGGTATGAAAGAAGAGCTGATGGACATCATCTGCTGTCCCGTGGACAAACACGAGCTCGAACTCGCCGTCGAGGAACGCGACGACGAGGAGATCCTCGAAGGGACCCTGACCTGCACGGAGTGTGGCGAGGTGTATCCCATCGAGGACGGCATCCCGAACCTCCTGCCGCCGGACATGCGCGAAGAAGCTCCGGCCTGAACCTTTTTGAACCGTCCCCGCTCACACCCGGGTGTGTCAGCGGACAGGTTGCCGGTCCATCTCAGCCGGTCGGAGTTGCACGCCGTGGAGGCGCCGGCTTCCTTCGAGGCCACGGGGTCGTTCGACGTCGAACTCGTCAACCACGACACCGCGGTCCACGTCCACTGCAACCTCGACGAGGCGCTCTCGTCGGTCGCCCAACTCGACGACGTCAACCACTTCGTCGACGGTGAGAGTCGACAGCTCGTCCGTATCCAGGTCTACGGCGACGAGGAACTCCCCGTCAGCGGCCAGTTGAAAATCGCCGCCGCCCACGGCAGCGAAACCCGGTTCGTCGACGTCGAACTCACGCCGCCGGACTTCGAGCCCGACCCCGTCGCCGTCGACGAGAGCCTCGCCGAACCGCCCGCCGACGCCGGTGGGGAGAGCGAATCGTCGTCGCTGGTCGCGAACCCGCAACTCGTGGTGCTGGTCTTCGGCGTCCTCGCGGTCGTCGCTGCGGGCGCCATCGCGGTCGTCGTCGACAACACCCTCGTCGTCGCCGGCGCCGTCGTCGTCCTCGTCGGCTTTCTTGTCGCCACGTACGTCCTGCTCCGGGGCTAATCAGTGGCTGACCCCGCGGGGCCGGGTCGCCTTCGTCGCCACCCGCATCAGTCGTCGTACTCCTCGTCGTCCTCGTCCTCGGTCTCGCCGTCGACAGTGTCGTCACTCCCGTCGTCGACATCGACGTCGCTCTCGTCCGCTCCGGGGTCGGTCGGGGTGCCCGAGAGGTTGCCTTCGTCGTCGAAGCGCTTGGCGCGCAGGAAGCGAGTCCGATAGCGGTTCGCACCGTCGTAGACGTCCGCTTCCCGAATATCGGCCGTACGGCCGTCGGCGACGGCGTCGATTATCTCCTCGACCTGTTCCTTTTCGCTCGGCGTGAGTTCGAACTCGTAGGTGCGAGAGTCCTCGCCTTCGAGTTTGGTCCACTGGCGTGCGGCGGAGATGACCAGCGAGCAGGGCTCTCGGCAGGGGAACGCGCCGTCGCCACCGTCGGCGGTTTCACCGCCTTGTTCCGGGGGCGTCTCCGACGCCCCGTCGTCCACCGAGAGGTCGGTCTCCGCGTCGTATTCCCACTCGCGGCGTTTGAGACACTGCGAGTCGTCACAGCAGGCCTCGGCCACCCAGTCGACGTGTTCGTGGCCCTCGCCGCGGTCCCAGGTCTGGACGACGCCGTAGATACCGGTCTGTCGTTCCATGGTTTCGCGCCAGTGGCTGATGTCGAGGTCGCCCTCGCGCTCGCGATACCAGTTGGCCACGCTCGCGGGATAGAAGAAATCGACCGCGCGGACGAGGTCGGCGGGCCCGAGGTCGGCAAAGCGCCACCCGCCCTGTAGCGAGGGTGCGGTCTTGAGCGGGCGATAGCGCCCGCGGTCGTCGTGTTTGGCGATCTCGCGGGCGTCGAGTGGGTCCTCGTAGTCGGTGAGATCCGATCCGGGCGTGTCGGCGTCGTCGACGTGACGGAGGTCGTAGCTGCGGTGGCCGTCTGCGTTGGCGGTGACGACGACCCGGAGCTGGCCCCAGGTGCGGACGACGCCCGATCCGTCGTCGTCGTCCCCCGTGAGCGCCTCGTAGCGTTCGGGGACGGCCAGTTCGTCTGCGCGTTCGAGCCAGCGGAGGTACGTCCACCGGTCGTCGGCCTGGGGCGCGGTGGCGTGCCAGAAGTGCCAGTTGGTGACGTAGTCGGCGTACTCGGCGGCCGTCTTGGGGAGGTCGTCCTCGCCGATGAGCGTCTTCGACCCCTCTCTGGTCGCGAGCACGTACCCCTCGCCCTCGGTGCTCGCGGCGAAGCCGTCGAACTCGACCCCGTCGGCGGCTGCCGTCGCCAGCGCGTCCACCTGCTCCGTGTTCATGTCCGGTGGTGGGGTCTCCGCCGATAAAAACGCGTCTGTCGCTTCGAGTCGACGTCGTCGACAGTGTGTTGTGAATGCAACTGGCTCGTTCGCTCGCTGCAAGAGAAAACGGGACCGCTACTCACAGTAATTGATGAAAGCCCTCGGCACGCTCGCGGTCGCTCAGCGACATATCCGCGCTCTCGGCACCACCCGCGCGGACAGTGGTCGCTGAGGCGACTCTCCTACGGCGCGAGCGCACCTCGCCCTTTCAGTCCACCAGGGACCGCACAGCACTACACCGCGACCGCCCCGCACAGCACCACGACGGCCTCACGCCTCCCCAGCCTCTTGCGCTACTCGGCCTCCGGCCTACGTTGCTCATCCCTCGCACGACTCCGCGCGCTCATGAAAGAGCGCGACAGCGCGCGCCACGGAGTACGTGGCCGGGAGCGCGTGCCGGAGCCAGCGAGGCGCAACGCGCCTCGAAGCGAACGGCGAAGCCGTGAGCAGCGGAGGTCGCGCGACCCGGGGAAGGGTAGGGCGCTGCTGAGCGGGCGGTTGCTGTCCTGGTGGACTGATAGTGCTTATCGTAGATTATTTCCGGGTGGCGCCGAACTCGGGGTCGGCGCATACCGGTAAATCACTACAATAATCACTATGAAAGGGCGAGACCCGGTCCCGTGAGCGCAGCGAACGGGACGTCGGGAGAGCAAGCTCTCCCGGAACTCGCGTTCATCTAGTCGCCTGCGCGGGCACTATTCTCGCGAGTGCGGCGCCGTACGGGTGTTCGAGCGAGAATATCTCGCGCAGCGACCGCGAAAGCGAGGCCGACCGGAGGGAGGCCTCGATTGCGAACGGGGAGCGAAGCGACCCGTGAGCGAGCGGGCCGATGGCTTTCACCCGTTACTGTGAGTAGCGGTCTTGTCGTCTCGGAGCGAGCGTGTCGAGGGCGTTCGACGCACATCGAAGAGTACGGTTGCGGCCACGCCTCCCCTCCTATAGCGAGCGAACGTACCGAGATACTCGACCCCCGCCAGTCCGCTGGCACACGGTCGACACGTCACCCCGTCGTCCGAGACGTAGCTTTATACTCGATCAGACGTAGAATCGGTTCGATGCCAGCCGACGGGCCGGTCGCCGACGGAAACGGGACGGGAACGGTCGGAGACTCGCCGTTCTACCGGGATATGAACGAGACACACGCGGTGCTGTGGACCGTCGTCGTCGTGGCGACGGTGGCAGACGTGGTCATGACACTGACCGGGCTGTCGAACGGGCTCCAAGAGGGTAACCCGGTCGTCAGGACGATGGTCGAGACCTTCGGGGTCGCCGGGCTGTGGGGCGTGAAGTTCCTCGCGATGTGCTGGCTCGTCGCCGGCTGGGCGTTTCTCTCGGAGTGGAAGGCGACAGTCTTTCTGAGTATCTTCGCGGTCGTCACACTCGCTGTCGTCCTCAACAACGCTGTCGTGCTCCTGGCGATCTGAACGCTGCTCCCACTCAGGAGACGGTCGTCCCGCCGCCGGTCCTGATTTCGAACCGCGCGCCGCCAGCGTCGCTTTCCGTGACCGTGACGTCCCAGTCGTGGGCGGTGACGATCCCGTCGACGATAGAGAGTCCGAACCCGGAGCCGTCGGTGGACGTCGAAAAGCCACTCTCGAACACCTCGCCGCGGTGCTCCGGTGGGATGCCGGGGCCGTCGTCGGCGACGTAGAACCCGTTCTCGTCGGACAGTTCGCCGACCGTGACTGATACCTGTTGGCCGCCGTGCTCGACTGAATTCCGGAAGAGATTCTCCAGGAGTTCCCTGAACCGGCCTTCGTGACACTGGATTTCGAGGTCGACGCGGGCGTCGAGCGTAGCCTCGGCGGTCGCGACCCCGCTCCAGCTCCCCTCGGCGACTCGCCCGACGTCGACCGACGTCGTGTCCTCGACGGATTCGCCCTGGCGGGCGAGCGTCAGGAGGTCCTCGATGAGCTGTTCCATGCGGTCGCGAGCGCGTCTGCCGCGTTCGAAGTGTTCCGCGTCGCCGGTCCGTTCGGCGAGTTCGAGCGCGCCGGTGAGGACGGTCAGCGGGTTCCGGAGGTCGTGGCTCACGACGCTGACGAACGACTCCAGGCGCTCGTTCTGTCGCTGGAGTTCCCGCTCGCGCTCGATCCGGTCGAGCGTCGAGGCGGTGTGGGTGACGAGCAACTCGGCGAGTTCGACGTCGTCGTCGTCGAACGCGTTCGTCTCGGTCGCGACTGCCTGGAAGACGCCGTACTCACCCACCGGCACGCTGAGTCCCGACAGGTAGGTCTCCTTGGCGGGGTCTGCCGTCTCGTCGTCCCGTGTATCGTCGACACGCTGGGCCTCGCCGCTCTGATAGGTCTCGCCCGCGAGCCCCTGGTCGAGACGCATTCGTCGACTCCCGTCGGCCGGCGCGTCGGCCGAGTTCGCTCGCGGAACGAGCCACTCGCCGTCTCTGAGCAGCACGCTACACAGGTCGAAATCCAGGACGTTGGCCGCCTCGCCGACCGTCCGTTCACAGACGCCGTCGACCGTCTCCTCGCCCTGGATCCGCGTGGCCGCCGCGTGGAGCGTCTCGAGGGTCTCACGCCGTCGCTTCTCGTCGGTCACGTCCTCGTGGAACACGACGTAACTGGTCACGGTCCCCGCGTCGTCGGACAGGGGCGCGATCCGCACCCGGTCCCAGAACAGTTCGCCGTCGGCCCGACACAGCCGGAGTTCGACGGTCACCGACTCCGACGCGTCGACGGCCCGACGGACCCGATCGACTGCGCTCTCGCTCGTCTCCGATCCTCGCATCGTGAGCAACGACTGACCCACGATCTCGGCGCGGTCGTAGCCGGTCGCCTCCAGGAACTGGTCGTTCGCGTACACGACCGGCATCCCCTCGCGCGACGGGTCACAGATCGTCACACCCACGGGTGACTGGTCGACGACGTCGTACTCGAACTCTCCCGCGTCCGCCTCTCCGGTCACCTGGGTCGTCCTCCCAGAGTGAGAGTGATATTCGGTAATAAAACTTTCACACTCGGGGGTGGGACCTGCAGTCGACCCGATCGACGGGTGTCGCCCGCGAGTGACTGCCCCGGACGGTCGACTCCGGAGACTGGCCGATCCGAGACGCGACGCTGCGCGCTCAGACGCCGTCGACAAAGTTACGGATCACGTCGTGGCCGACGGCTGTGAGTACGGACTCGGGGTGGAACTGCACCGCCTCGATGGGGTACTCGCGGTGGCGGATACCCATCACGAGGTCGACGGAGCCGCCCTCGGTCTCGGCCTCCGTCGTCGCCGTGACCTCGAAGCAGTCAGGCACCTCCGTGGCGACCAGGGAGTGATAGCGCCCACCCTGGAACCCCTGGTCGAGGCCCGCGAAGACGCCCTCCCCGTCGTGGGAGATGGCGAAGGCCTTCCCGTGGATGGGTTCCGGTGCGCGACCGACGGTGCCGCCGTAGGCGTAGACGGCGGCTTCGAGACCGAGACAGACCCCCAGCGTCGGCACCTCGGGGCTGACCTCGGTCAGCACGTCGTTCGTGACGCCGATGTCGCGGTCGTTTTTCGGGTGGCCCGGACCGGGACTGACGACGATCGCGTCCGGGTCCGCCGCCCGAACGTCCTCGAGCGAGGCCGTGTTGCGGACGACCTCGGTGTCGGCGTGCTCGGAGACGTACTCGACGAGGTTGTAGGTGAACGAATCGAAGTTGTCGATAAACAGTACGCGCGTCGCGTCGCCCCGCTCGTCCTCGTGGTCACGCTCGCCGGACTCGTCGCGGCCGCGTTCGCGCTCGGACTCGGCGGCGCTCATCGGGACACCTCCCCTTCGACGACCGTGTCGTCCGCCCCGGTCGCGCCGTCGTCGTCGCTGTCGCCCGTGGGGGGCGTCTCGATGGCCGCCAGCGCGTCGAGGACGCCGTCCATCTTCTGTTCGGTCTCCTCGTACTCGCTGGTGGGGTCGCTGTCGGCGACGATGCCCGCACCGGCGCGGACGGTGATCCGGTCGCCGTCCGGTGGATCCTCGGCGACGGCATCGGCGGCGGCGTCGGCGTAGGGCCCGCCCGCACGTTCGACCGTCGCGGTGCGGATGACGATGCAGAGTTCTGCGTCGCCGGTCCAGGTGACGTAGCCCAGGCCGCCGCCGTAGGGCCCTCTCGGGGTGAGTTCGAGGTCGTCGATGATCTCCATGGCGCGGATCTTCGGCGCGCCCGAGAGCGTCCCCGCGGGGAACGACGCGCGGACGGCGTCGAACGCATCGGCGTCCGCGGCCAGATCGCCGGTCACCGTCGACTCGATGTGCTGGACGTGGCTGTACTTGAGGACGTTCATGAACTCCTCGACGCGGACGCTACCGGGTTCGGCCACGCGGCGGACGTCGTTGCGCGCCAGGTCGACCAGCATCGTGTGTTCGGCGCGTTCTTTCCCGTCGGCGAGCATCTCGCCGGCGAGTCGGCGGTCTTCGACCGGGCTGGACCCGCGCTGGCAGGTGCCCGCGATGGGGTTCGAGAGCACCTGACCGTCCCTGACCTGGACGAGCGTCTCGGGACTCGCACCGACGATGGAGAGCCCGTCGTAGTCGAGCAAGTACATGTACGGCGACGGGTTCACGGCGCGCAGCGACTCGTAGAACCCCAGCGGGTCGACGTCGCCGTACAGTTCCCGCGTCCGGGAGATGACACCCTGGTAGATGTCGCCCGCCAGGACGTGCTCTTTGGCGCGGGCGACGGCGTCCTCGTACTCGGCCTGCGGGCCGGCCTCCTCGGCTGTCTTCGTGAAGCCACCCGTCTCTAGCCCGTCGGCATCGGCGAGTAACGCGCGGATGCGGGACGCTTCGGCGTCGATCGCGTCGTAGCGGGCACCGGCGTCGTCCTCGGGGTCCAGTACGGGGGTGAAGACGAGCGAGACGGTGCCCTCGACCTCGTCGAAGACGAGTGTGCTCGTCGTGAGGACGAACTGCGCGTCGGGGAAGCGTGATTCGGGCCTGTCGAGCCCGACCTCGTCGAGCCAGAGGTCGTAGACGGCGTCGTAGCCCAGAAAGCCCACGAGCCCGCCCTCGAAGTGTTCCCGTTCCATGTCGGGGAACCCGCGGCGCTCGACGTCGGGCATCGCACCCCTGAGCTGGTCGAGCACGTCGCCCTCCCCTGGCGTCACGCGGTCGGCGTAGGCCTCGTCGAAGGTCTCGACGTTCGTGCCGTCGCCGTCGACGGTGACGACGGCCTTCGGGTCGTAGCCGACGAACGAGTAGCGGGCGTGGCGGTCGTCGGGGGTCGGGGCGAACGCGCCGTCCGGGTCGCTGGAAGCCACTTTCTCGGCGCTTTCCAGCAGGAACGTGTACTCGGCGCCGTCGGCATCGGTCGTGCGTCCCGTCAACGCGGCGTACGCTTCGAGGGGTTCGATCTCGATCCCGAGGTCGACGGCCGCGCGGACGACGACGGGTTCGTCGGCCTCGGCCCGTTCGACGAACGTCTCACGGTCGGGTTCGAGGGCCGTGTCGACGCCCGCCGTCTCGGTCCCGGCACCGGCATCCGTGTTGGTATCGGTATCTGTATCGGCATCCACGTCGTCGCTCATGCGACGCTCACCTCACGGGTCGCCCGGCGGACGAACTGCCGGACAGCGTCGTGGTCTTTGACGCCGCCGGCGCGTTCGACGCCGGTCGCGACGTCGACGGCGAAAGGTCCGACCGTCGCGACGGCGTCGGCGACGTTCTCGGGCGTGAGTCCGCCGGCCAGTAGCACCGGCACGTCCAGCGTCGCGACGCGCTCGCGAGTCTGCTCCCAGTCGTGCGTGCGGCCGGTGCCGCCGCCGCCGTCCTCGTCGATCGAGTCCACCAGCAAGGCGTCGGCGGCGTCGGCGCAGGCACGCAGGTGGTCGTCGTCCGCGTCGGCGTCGACGGCCGCTATCACCGACGCATCTGCGCTACCGGGGGCTGCCAGCGCGTCCGCCAGTGTCGCGAGTTCGTCGGGTGCGAGCCCGTGGACCTGTACCGCGTCGGAGCCCACGCGTTCGACTCGTTCGCGCGCGGTCTCGGCGTCCTCGGGCATCGTCACGAGGACCGACGAGACCAGCGGGGGCACACCGGCGGCCAGGTCGGCCGCGGTGTCGATGGGGACCTCGCGGGGCGTATCGACAGTGACGCCGGCGACGAGGCCGACCGCGTCCGCGCCCGCAGCGACGGCGACGTCGCGGTCTCCGGCGTTCGTGATCCCGCAGATCTTGACGCGCGTCGGGGGGCTCTCGCGCCCGCCGTCGGGCGAGACTGTCCGGTCCCGGTCCGGGGGCGCCGTGCCGTTCATCGGCCCCCGTCCGCAGCGATGCGGGCGCTCGTCTCGCGCAACTCGTCGAGTTTCGCGGCGGCGTCGCCCGAATCGATCGCCTCGGCGGCGGCCGCGACGCCGTCTGCCAGGGAGTCGGCCTCCCCGGCGACGTAGACGGCGGCCCCGGCGTTCGCGAGGATGATATCGCGCTTGGCACCGGTCACCTCGCCCTCGACGATCCCCGTCAGGTCAGCGGCGTTTTCCTGTGGTGTCCCACCTGACACCGCCTCGATGGGGTGGGTCTCCAGGCCCAGGTCCTCGGGGGCCAGCGTGTACTCGGTGACCTCGCCGCCCTCGACTTCTGCTACGGCGGTCTCGTCGTGGACGGTGATCTCGTCCATGCCCGACCCGTGAACGATCAGGGCGTGTTCGACGGGCATCTCGGCGACGGCGCCGCCGACCAGTCCGACCAGGTCGGGGTCGTAGACGCCCATGACCTGCGCGTCCGCACCGGCGGGGTTCGTCAGCGGCCCGAGCACGTTGAAGATCGTCCGGATCTCGAGTTCGCGCCGCGGACCGATGACCGCCTTCATCGCCGGGTGGAACGCTGGGGCGTGCATGTAACCGATACCCACCTCCTCGATGGTCGCTTCCACGGCTTCGGGGCTCGTGTCCATGTCCAGTCCCACTTCCTCCAGGACGTCGGAACTCCCCGAGGAGGACGACACCGAGTAGTTGCCGTGCTTGGCGACAGGGACGCCAGCACCGGCGGCGACGATGGCGCTGGTCGTCGAGACGTTGATAGTATCGTAGTCGTCTCCCCCCGTCCCGCAGGTATCGACGAGGGGTGATCTGTCGGGATCGATGGTGCGCGCGGCCTCACGCATCCCCTGTGCGAAGCCGGCAATCTCCGCTTCCGTCTCGCCTTTCCCGCGCAGTGCCGCCAGTAGTGCGCCGATCTGTGCCTCCGTCGCGCCCTCGAAGACCGCCGTGGCGGCCTCGCGGGCCTGTTCCTGTGTCAGGTCCCGCCCGTCCGTGACTGGTTCGATGTACTCTCGCATGTGGATCACTGATGGACTCTTTCGTTCTACAACGCACAACTCTGTCCATCAGTTTAAGCCTGTCGGGAAGAAGCTACGGTCCGGATCGAGGTCGTGAGCGTCGGAACGAGCGGAAATCGGGGACAGCCTGGACGACAGGAACGGACCACCGACCGCGTGTCGGGGAGCCCATTGCAAATCCATCTCCTCCGGCCGTGACCAGGACAGCCAAGACGCCTTTGTTATCATATTTCTGATGTCTCACTCGTCGCCGGGAGTTGCGCCGACGGTTCACGACCGACCTGCAGGGGCGAGCGCCTCGACGACGCGGGCAGGGTTGTTCGAGAACACCTTTCGCATCGCGTCTTCGGGGACGTCGAGCGTGAGGACCTCCATGATGGCGACGTTCGGATGTGCGGCGGGCGTGCCGCTGCCGAAGAGTACGCGGTCGGGGTGTTCCATGATCGCGCGTTCGAGGTGGTCGCGAAAGCGGACGAAACTCGTATCCAGGTAGAGGTCGTCGGCCCGCTCCAGCAGGTCGATGCTCTCGGCCATACACGCCCGGTCCAGCGGGTAGCCCCCGAAGTGTGCGAGAATCACCGGGAAATCGTATTCCAGGAGCGTCGCCTCGACGGCCGCGGGCGGGAACGCCGACCCGCCGTGGACGACCGTCGGGAGCGCCACGGCTTCGAGCTGTTCGAGGACCTCCGTATCGGGGAGGCCGTCGCGGGCGGGGTGGAGCGTGAAGCCGACGAAGCGGTCGTCGTAGGCATACTGTTCGACGTCCGCGGGGGTGGTGTGATGGTCGCGCCGACTCGCCGTGAGGTTCCGGAGGCGGGCGACGGGCGTGCCGGCGGGGTCGCGGGCACCGTTGACCCGTGCCATCGGCACGAACGGCCGCTCGACGCTCATCCGCGCGACCGCGTTGTTGGCCTTCAGGTACGACCCCTCGCGGGCGCCCGCCGAGACCACCGCCCGGACGACCCCCGCCTGATGCATCTCGCGTTCGAGTCGCTCGGGGTCGCCCAGCCCCTCGCGGTGTCGCCGTCCCTGGGCGGGTTCGAGTCGCGCGTGAACGTCGACCACCCGGAACCCGTGCTCCAACTCCAGCATGCACGACAACGTTGGACACACCTCCCTAAAACGGTTGGCGGCGAACACCCGAACACCGACACTCCCCGACGTTCCCGACCGCGTCCCTCCGCACCCACTGTCGACCCGTTTTCGTTCCCCTGCAGTGATAAACCCCGCAACCACCCGACCCATGGCGTGCGTTCACACACCGCTGGGGGTGTTTCGGCCGTCTGCATAGCAACATTTATATAGAACCGCTAACGACAATTCTAACGACACACCTATGGCATCCGGTCAGCGACGCATGGGCGGACAGCCCATGTTCATTCTGGAGGAAGACACCCAGCGGACATCGGGTGAGGACGCACAGAGTTCGAACATCACGGCGGGCAAGGCCGTCAGCGAGGCCGTCCGGACGACACTGGGCCCCCGTGGGATGGACAAGATGCTCGTCTCGGACAGCGGCGACGTCGTCATCACGAACGACGGCGCGACCATCCTCAACGAGATGGACATCGAGCACCCCGCGGCCCAGATGATCACCGAGGTCGCCGACACCCAGGAAGACGAGGTCGGCGACGGGACGACCACGGCGGCCGTCCTGGCAGGCGAACTCCTCTCGAAGGCAGAGGACCTGCTCGACGACGACGTCCACCCGACGACCATCGTCGAGGGGTACTACGAGGCCGCACGGATGGCCCACGACGCCGTCGACGAGGTCACGCTGGACGTCGACCTCGACGACGAACTGCTGGAGAAGGTCGCCCGGTCGAGCATGACCGGCAAGGGCACCGGCGACGTCTCCGCCGACGTCCTCGCCGAGACGGTCGTCGACGCCGTCCACCAGGTCACCACCGACGACGGCGACGTCGTCCGTGACAACATCTCCGTCCATACCCAGACCGGCTCGTCGTCCAGTGCGACGCGACTGGTCAACGGGCTCATCATCGACGAAGAGCCCCTCCACGACAACATGCCCCGCAGCGTCCAGGACGCGAACATCGCGTTCGTCTCGGACGACATCGAGGTACGCGAGGCCAACATCGACGCCGAGTACAACGTCTCCAGCGTCGACGACCTCAACGTGGCCATCGAGTCCGAGCAGAACGAACTCCAGGGTTACGCCGACCACATCGTCGACACCGGCGTCGACGTGCTGTTCGTCGACGGCGACGTCGCCGACCACGTCCAGGCCGCCCTCGCCAAGGAGGGCGTCATGGTCCTGGAGAACAAACACGACGACGGCGACGACCTGGCCTTCGCGACCGGCCTGACCCCCGTCGCGAACGTCAACGAACTCGAAGCCGAAGACCTCGGTCACGCCGGCGAAGTCTCCGTCGAGAAGTTCGGCGACGAGACGCTCACGTTCATCGAGGACGGCGCCGCCGGCGAAGCGGTCACCGTCTTCGCTCGCGGCGGTACCGAACACGTCACGGACGAACTCGAACGCGTCCTCGGTGACGCACTCGACGTCGTCACGGCGGCCGTCGACCAGGGCGGCGTCGTCCCCGGTGCCGGCGCCACCGAGATCGCCATCGCCGACCACGTCCGCGACGAGGCCGCCAGCATCGAGGGTCGCAAGCAACTCGCCGTCGAGGCCTTCGCCGACGCCATCGACGTCCTGCCGCGTACCCTCGCCGAGAACACCGGCATGGACCCCATCGACGCGCTCGTCGACCTGCGCGCCGAGTTCGAGCGCGAAGGCATCGCGGGCATCATCTCCGAGGGCCAGACGGGTATCATCGACGACCCCATCGACTACGGCGTCCTCGACCCCGTCGCCGTCAAGCACGAGGCCGTCGAGTCCGCCACCGAGGCCTCGACGATGATCGTCCGCATCGACGACGTCATCTCCGCGAAGGCGTAAGTCGAAACTTCTCGGTCGCCGCCTCGGACTTTCTCTCGCGGTTTCGTCCACCCGCTACCGCAGGTTCTGCTTCCGGCGACAGCCACGACCGCCGCAATCTTTTTGCCGAAGGGCGGTAACAAGTGGAGATATTGACATGGATGGGACGATAACAGATGTCACGGCCGCGATCGCCGACGCCGAGGGCGTCGAACCGTCGGAACTCGACTACCAGCTGTACGACTACGTCGACCCGGAGGCACTCGAACTGCTGGCGTCACGCTCCGAGGACTCATGGACGCTCACGTTCAGCGTCCCGGACCACGAGGTCACCGTGACCGACGACGGTCGAGTTCTGGTGGAAGACCAGCGCGTCGAACGACCCGCATAGCGCGTTTTCGCCAGGGTCCCGTTCCCGATCCGTCACACCCGTTTTGCGAGTCGTCCTCACTCGCAACCCGAACCCTCGATCTCGGTTTCTGTCGGTCTCTCTGTGACTCGGAGGCCGTCGAATCGGTCGTCCTGGACGACGCCGACTCGGTCCCTTCCAACGTCGATCAGGGTTCGCTGCCGTCGTCCTCGGCGACGGTCCGGATCCGTTCGATGCCGTCGACCTCGTCGATCACCTCGGCGACGGCGTCGGGGACGTGGTCGGCCCACTCGTCGCCGTCGAGCATCTGCTCGCGGATCCCGGTGCCCTCGAAGCGGTGGCGCTCGACCATCGGGGGATGGCGTACCTCGACGCCGGCCTCCCGGAACAGGCGGATCACCAGTGGGTTGTTCGAGTAGGCGACGTCGAAGGCCGGGACCATACTCTCCAGATGGCTCACCCACAGGGAGTTGCGGTCGATGTCCTCGATGGGAACGACGTATGTCTGGACGTCGGCGTCGGCGACGGCTTTCGTCACCATCAGGACGCGCTCGCCGGCGGTAAAGGGGTCGTGGACGGTATGCGAGACGTCCGCGCTCCCGATCCCGAGGACGAGTTCGTCGACGTCGTCGGCGACGTGCTCGACGACCGCCCGATGTCCGTCGTGGAACGGCTGGAACCGACCGATGAAGAAACCGCGTGTCATACCCGAGTCTGTCCGGGCAGTCCCTTAATCCTCGTGGGTCACGGGCCGGTACAAGTGCCAGTTGCGCCGCTCGCCGCCAGTGACAGATTTTCGGAAGAACAGGCTTGTGTGGGCTTATACCTGCCTATTTCGAGGTTCTCAGGATCGGTTCTGCGGGAGAAAGTATATCAATAGACAGCCCTTGGCAGCAAACGTCAGCAACGTTTGTATGAGCGATAACACCGACACCGAAGATTCGTCCGCACCGGAGGCGGACGAGGCGAAAGACACCGGCGAAATCGCCGACTCCGACCCGCCAGAGGCGGCGGAGAGCGACGACGCCACTCCGGGCGAAGAGCACGCGGGTGACGCCGACCCCGGCGCCGACGGGGCCGCCGACGGTAACGGCGACGCGTCGTCCGACGACATACTCCCGGGCGAGGCCGCCACCGACGGGGCCGACACCGAGAGCGACGGCGACGCCACCAACGGCGACGCCACCAACGGCGACGACCTCGGGAGCCAGGTCGAACTCGACGTCGAGGACGCCGCCGTCGAGAACCCCGAAGAAGACCTCCTGGGCGGGATCGACATCGGTTCGACCGCCGACATCGAGGTCCCCGACCGCCTGGTCGACCAGGTCATCGGCCAGGACCACGCGCGAGACGTCGTCCTGAAAGCGGCCAAACAGCGCCGCCACGTCATGATGATCGGCTCGCCCGGGACGGGCAAGTCCATGCTCGCCAAGGCGATGAGCCAGCTCCTCCCCAAGGAGGACCTGCAGGACGTGCTGGTCTATCACAACCCGGACGACGGCAACGAGCCCAAAATCCGGACGGTCCCCGCGGGAAAGGGCGAACAGATCGTCGACGCCCACAAGGAGGAAGCCCGCAAGCGCAACCAGATGCGGTCGTTCCTGATGTGGATCATCATCGCGATCATCATCGGCTACGCGATCCTCATCCAGGGCTCTATCCTGCTCGGTATCCTCGCGGCCGGCGTCGTCTACCTCGCGTTCCGCTACGGGTCGCGGGGCAACGACGCCATGATCCCCAACCTGCTGGTCAACAACGCAAACCAGCAGACCGCCCCCTTCGAGGACGCCACCGGTGCCCACGCCGGCGCGCTGCTGGGCGACGTTCGCCACGACCCGTTCCAGTCCGGCGGTATGGAGACGCCAAGCCACGACCGCGTGGAAGCGGGCGCCATCCACAAGTCCAACAAGGGCGTGCTGTTCGTCGACGAGATGAACACGCTGGACATCCGCAGCCAGCAGAAGCTCATGACGGCCATCCAGGAGGGCGAGTTCTCCATCACGGGCCAGTCCGAGCGTTCCTCGGGTGCGATGGTCCAGACCGAACCCGTCCCGACGGACTTCATCATGGTCGCGGCGGGGAACCTCGACGCCATGGAGAACATGCACCCCGCGCTGCGCTCGCGGATCAAGGGCTACGGCTACGAGGTGTACATGGACGACACCATCGAGGACGACGCCGAGATGCGACGCAAGTACGCCCGCTTCGTCGCCCAGGAAGTCGAGAACGACGGTCGCCTCCCCCACTTCACGGAAGAGGCCGTCGAGGAGGTCATCCTCGAGGCCCGCCGCCGCGCGGGTCGGAAGGGTCACCTCTCGCTCAAACTGCGCGACCTCGGTGGACTCGTCCGCGTCGCGGGCGACATCGCACGCGCCGAGGATGCGGAGTTCACCGAGCGCGGTGACGTGCTCCAGGCCAAGCGTCGCTCCCGCTCGATCGAGCAACAGCTCGCGGACAACTACATCGAACGGCGCAAGGACTACGAGCTCACCGTCAACGAGGGCGACGTGGTCGGTCGCGTCAACGGCCTCGCGGTCATGGGCGAGGACTCCGGTATCGTCCTCCCCGTCATGGCCGAAGTGACGCCCTCGCAGGGCCCCGGCGAAGTGATCGCCACGGGCCAGCTCAAGGAGATGGCCGAGGAAGCAGTCCAGAACGTCTCGGCTATCATCAAGAAGTTCAGCGACGAGGACATCTCCGAGAAGGACGTCCACATCCAGTTCGTCCAGGCCGGCCAGCAGGGTGTCGACGGCGACTCCGCCTCGATCACGGTGGCGACGGCCGTCATCAGCGCGCTCGAGGACGTTCCCGTCGACCAGAACATGGCGATGACCGGGTCGCTCTCCGTCCGTGGCGACGTGCTCCCGGTCGGTGGCGTCACCCACAAGATCGAGGCCGCCGCCAAGTCCGGCCTCGACCGGGTCATCATCCCCGCCGCCAACGAGCAGGACGTCATGATCGAAGACGAGTACAAAGACGAGATCGAGATCATCCCCGTCCAGCACATCTCCGAGGTGCTCGAGGTGGCACTGGCCGGCGAACCCGAGAAGGACTCGCTGGTCGACCGCCTCAAGTCGATCACCGGCCAGGCGCTCGAACAGCGCGAGGTCGGCCAGCCGAAAAACCCCAGCCCGCAGTAACTCTCCGGGTACCAGTTCCGGTTTCTGTTTTCGGTTCCGCTTTCGTTTCCGGTTCCGATCCCTGCGTTTGGGTCCAACACCGCTACTCGCGAGTCGTCACTTGTGAGTCGTCACTCGTCAGTGGGTTCGACGTTCTCGACTCGCCATTCGATTCGGCGTCCTCGTAGCGCCCGCCGGGTCGAAACGACTTTCGACCGCCGATCCCTACACCGACTGTGACACCGGCGACGGTCCCCTCGCTGTTCGCGGTCGCACTCGCGGCCGGTGGCGCCTCCGACACGCTCGCCCAGGTCACCGAGTCGACCGCCCCGGCCGAGAACCTGGCAGGGTTTCTCGGGTTCACTGCGCTCGTCCTGACGGGGTTTCTCGTCCTCGCGCGCCTCTCACAGGGAGTCGTCGACGACGGCGAAGGTGCCGAGTCGAGCGAGCGCGTCAGCGTCCCCGCCGGACCGGTCTCCGAGAGCCCGGGCCACGCCGAGACCGAGACCGAGACCCGGACGAACGCGGCGGGTCACGGACGCCCGGATGTGGGGAATTCCGACGGGCCGGACGCACGCGAGACTGGCGTCGGCGACCTGGACGGGGTGGTCGACGCGGGCGATCCTTCCGAGAACGTGGAACCCGCAGAGACAGAGGCGACCGGTGCCCCTGTCGAACCGACGGAGGCGACGAGTGCCCGGCACGAACCGCCAGAAGCGACCGGTCCCGCCACGAATCACGAACCTGCCGCGGCGGGTCACGAACCGGCCGTCGCGAGGAACGCGCGGGAGTCGATCCCGCCGGCGGCGTTGCTGGCGAACGTGGCGCTCACACAGGGGCTGTTCGGTGGTATCCTCGCGGCCGCCGCGTGGTTCTTCCAGGTGCCGGGGACGGCGCTCGGACTCGCCGGCGGACGAGTCGACGGGGTCGCCGCGGTCGCTATCGGCCTCGCCTTTGGCACCGCGCTGTGGGTGGGGAACGAACTCGCGACCGCGCTCGCCGACGCGGCGGGGGCCGGCTACGACGAGGGACTCCGGGAGATGCTCGCGCCGGACACCGCTCGCGGGTGGGCGATCTTGCTCGGTGGCGTCCTCCCGGTCATCGCGCTCGTCGAGGAGTTCCTCTTCCGGGCCGCGGCGATCGGTGCGGCGGGCGCGGCCGTCGGTGCGACGGGCCCGACTGCCGCCGGCGTGTGGGCGCTGGCAATCGTCTCGTCCCTGGCCTTTGCGCTCGGTCACGGCGCCCAGGGTCGGGTCGGCGTCGTCGTCACGGGCGCCCTCGGGTTCGTCCTCGCCGCCGGGTTCGTCCTCAGCGGCAGTTTTCTGGTCGTCGTCGTCGCCCACTACGTCGTCAACGCCATGGAGTTCCTCGTCCACGAGTGGGCCGGCCTCCCCGACCCGGTCTGGTCGTGAACGGCGACTGCTAGAATCTCTGGTTGGGTGACTACCAGCGGAGGGTCTGGTTTCTTTCCACCCGGCCAGGTCGAAACCGCTGTTCAGTGTTTCTGCGTACCTAGCAGTGGTTTCAGGTAAATCTGCCGTGAGAGAAAGTGCCTCCACAGACAGCACCGCAGTCGTGATCGGAGGATGAAAGCCCTCGGGCCGCTGGCTCACGGGTCGCTACGCTCCCCGTTCGCACTGAGGGCTCCCTCCGGTCGCCCTCGCAGGCGGTCGCTGAGCGGGATATTCTCGCTCGAACAACAGCACCGCACCGCACTCGCGAGAATAGAGCCCGCGCAGGCGACTAGATGAACGCCAGCGGCCCTCGCCCTTTCAGTCCACCAGGAAAATCACGTTTCACAGGCTCTGTACTTCTGCGGTTGTGAGGCGAAGCTGGGGAATTCACAGATTCGGCGGTTCTGACCGGGACGAATCCGGGAATTTCGACAGTATCGAGTGAATCACCGGCAACATAGGTCGGGGTCGATCACAG